>Ga0307508_10002207_pt1 | contig 20770 bp, 21 predicted proteins | sample 9_EM_MG_FD_203089 | JGI IMG/M metagenome (GOLD analysis project Ga0307508, IMG submission 203089) | Populus trichocarpa ectomycorrhiza microbial communities from riparian zone in the Pacific Northwest, United States - 9_EM | ecosystem: Host-associated > Plants > Roots > Unclassified | place...
CCCGCAGCCCCGCCAGGCCCGCCCGGTGGGAGAGCAGATGGCGCACCGGCAGGTCGGCCTTGCCCGCCGCCGCGAACTCCGGCCAGTACGAGGCCACCGGAGCGTCGAAGTCCAGCAGCCCCCGGTCCGCGAGCACATGCGCGCACAGCGCCGTCACACCCTTGGTGGTGGACCAGACGTTCACCACGGTGTCCCGCTCCCACGCCCGTATCCGCCCGGCGTCCGCCCAGCCGCCCCACAGATCCACCACGGTCCGGCCGCCCACCTGGACGGTCACCGCCGCGCCCAGCTCCTCGCGCTCGGCGAAGTTGGCTTCGAACGCGTCACGCACGGCGGTGAACCGCGGGTCGCAGTGGCCATCGATACGCGGTACGGGCGGCACGGACTGCTGCGTCATGGGGCACTCCCAACAGGTCTGTTCGGCGGACCTGCAACATACCGACTGGTTGGACCAGCGGAAACCCTGGGCGATCCTTGATGGTCCGCCCGCCGCGGCCGGGAACGTGACCGACCCCTTTGAGGAGCAGTCCATTGGGACACACACGCCAGGACGAATGGGACGCCCACTACGCCGACGGAAAGACCTACCGGCCCCTGGGGGACGTCGAGCGCGCGCTGCTGTCCGCCCACGTACCCGCCCCCGCCGAGGGCGGCCGGGCCCTCGATGTGGGCTGCGGCCTGGGCGAACTGGCCGCACAGCTGGCGTCGGTGGGATATGCCGCCGACGCCGTCGACTGGGCCGACAGCGGCCTCGCCCGGGCCCGCGCCGCTCACCCGCGGGGCGTGCGGTGGCTGCGTCTGGACATCGAACGGGACGACCTCGCGCCGCTGCGCCAGGACGGCTACGACCTGATCACCCTGCGGCTCGTCTACGCCTTCTTCCGCGACCGCGTCCAGGTCATGGACGACCTCGGCCGTCGGCTGAGGGACGGCGGCGCCATCGTGGTGATCACACCGCTCGCCGCGACGACCCCCGAGGAGCGGCGGACCGTCGCGCTGGACGAGGCGGAGATCAGCCTGCTGAGCACCGGATGGAAGCGGGTGGAGCGGTTCGACGCGGAGGGGCTGGCCGTGCTGGTTCTGCGCGGCCGGGTTCAACCGGAGGCTTCGGCCGGTTGCCGCTGATCGGGGACCGGGACGCTCGTCCTGGCATCGGGGCCATGGCCCGCACCGGACGAGAAGCCACCCGAGGTCAGGGGAGTGGTTCGACGTCCAGGTAGCGGTGGCGGCCGCGGCCGCGGTACTCCAGCGCCTCCCAGCCCAGCTCACGCAGCACGCGGGCGCAGTTGCCCAGCGCCTCTCCGGCCGCGTACGAGGCGCCACTTCCCGCAGGCCCCAGCCACTCGACCCGTACCACCCCCGCCTGATCGGCTGCCTCGGCGCAGCGGTATCCCGTGGCCAGCCGGTGGCCGTCGGTACCGACCGCCGAGGGCGGAACGCCCGCCGCCTCCAGGGAGATGGCCACGGCCCGTACCGGCTGGTGCCGTTCCCAGGCGGCGGGCGCGGCAAGAGGGTCGTCCCGCTCGGTGTTCATCAGCCGCCGGATCTCCAGCAGGCCGTCGAACGCCGCCCGCACCGCCGCCGCCCGCTCCGGTGTGCCCGCGCCGGGGGGCTGTTCGTCGCCCGTGGCCGCCTCGATGCTCATAGGGTCAGCCTCCGGCTGAACGCGCGACGCGGAATCCCACGTCGTCCACCCGGAAGGTCGGGTGGCCGCGGCGCCGTACGGAGGCCCGGCAGCTCCAGTGTTCGTCGAACCAGCCACCGCCGCGCAGCACGCGGTAGGTGCCGTAGACCTCGGCGTCGTAGAGGTCCCAGCACCACTCCCAGACGTTGCCCAGCATGTCGTGGAGGCCCCACGCGTTGGGCTGCTTGCCGCCGACGTCGTGAAGTCGCTCCCGCGCGTTGCCGCGGTGCCAGGCGATGTCGTCGAGAGGTCCGTACCGCGGTCCGGCCGTACCGGCACGGCAGGCGTGCTCCCACTCGGCCTCCGTCGGCAGCCGGTACCCGTCGGCGGACGGGTCCCACTCCACGCCTTCGCCATCGGCATCGAGGTGGTAGGCGGGCGCGAACCCGTCGCGCTCGGACAGGGCGTCGCAGAACCGCACCGCGTCCCGCCAGGAAACGCCCTCGACGGGCGACGCGTCCCCCTGGGCGGTGCTCGGCCGCAGGCCGGTGATCCGGGCGTACAGCGCCTGGGTGACCGGGTACGCGCCGAGCTGGTACGGCGTGAGCCGGACCGGCCAACTGCGCTGGGTCCGCCGGTCCGACAGTGTCACCTGCCCCGGCGGGATGTCGATCATCTCGTGCCCTGCGCTCGCGTCCACGCACAGACGGTACCGGCTGGACGTCGGCGGCTGGATTCCCTATTTTTCCTACTGGGTTAATAGGGAAGTATGGCCGGACGGGTTCGCGCCGGATGAACCGCATGAACCGCATGAACCGGATGAAGAGGAGCAGGCGTGACGGTGGTGGAAGCGGTAACGGAGACACCCGACCGCGCGCGTTGGCTGCATATCGCCCGTGAGGCGGCGGACGACCTGGCCACCGACGCGGTGGTCCGCGACCAGGCGGGGAAGACGCCCTTCGACGAGGTCTCGCGGCTTCGCGAGGCGGGGCTCCTGTCGTTGCTGATCCCCGTGGAAAGCGGGGGCGGCGGCGCGGACTGGCCCACGGCGCACGCCGTCATCCGGACGATAGCCGCGGCCGACGGGGCGATCGGCCAAGTGCTCGGCTGCCACTACCTGCTGTCCTCCAGCGCGCGGTTCTTCGCCGGGCCCGACCTCGCCGCGCGCGTCGAGCGGGAGTCCGCGGCCGGTCAGTGGTGCTGGGGCGGCGGGCTGGCCTCCGTGGAGCCGCGGCTGACGCTCACCCCGGGGCCGGGCGGCTATGTGCTGGACGGACGCCAGGGGTACGCCACCGGGGTCCTGGTCGCCGACCGGCTCGCGGTGCGCGCCGACCACTCCGAGACGGGGGAGCCGCTGGCCGTGCTCGTCGACGCCGCCCGGCCCGGCGTGGTGTCCGGGGCCGACGGCGGGGACACCTTCGGACAGCGGCTGGCGGCCGGCGGGAGCGTGGAGTTCGACGCGGTGGCCGTCGAGCGCGACGCGGTACTCGGCCCGCTCTCCTCGGACGACGGCACCCTGTCGCCCTTCGCCGGGCTGTCCGCCCCGACCGGACGCCTGGTCTCGGCGCAGATCTGTCTCGGGATGGCCCAGGGGGTGCTCGCCGAAGCCCGTGAGTACAGCAGGGCCGCGGACGTGCCCTGGCGGCTGGACGGGCCGTCGTACGGCTCGCCCCGGAATCCGTACGTGCTGACGACCTACGGGGAGCTGACCGTCGCCACGTTCTCCGCGTCCGCGCTCGCCGACCAGGCGCTGGAGGCGCTGGACTGCGGGCTGGCGCGCGGTGAGGACCTCACCGACGACGAGTGCGCCGAGATCACCATGCTGGCGGCCGCGGCCGAGGCGGCCGCCGCCGGTGCCGCACAGGACGTCACGGCCCGCGCGCTGGATGTCCTCGGGGCCCGCTCCGCCGCCTCGGCGTACGGATTCGACCGGTTCTGGCGCAACGTGCGGACCCACACCCTCTGCGTTCCGGTCGCGCCCCGGCTCCAGGAGGTGGGGGACTACTTCCTCCACGGCGAGCACCCTCCGTTCGCCCTGCCCTTCTGATCGCCGTGCGTCCCGGTGGCGGATAATCACCGCATGCGGATCTCTGCGAAGGCGGACTATGCGGTGCGGGCGGCCCTGGAGCTGGCGGTGGCGGTGGACGGTGTCTCCGTCAAGGCCGAGGCGATCGCCGCGTCACAGGGCGTTCCGCACAAGTTTCTCGAAGGGATTCTGGGCGATCTGCGCCGCGGCGGACTGGTGGCCAGCCAGCGTGGCGGGAACGGCGGCTATCGGCTGGCCCGCCCCGCGGACGAGATCACGATCGCCGATGTGATCCGCGTGGTCGACGGGCCCCTGGTGTCGGTTCGGGGTGTGCGCCCGCCCGAGCTGTCGTACCGCGGCCCGGCGGAGTCGCTGCTGCCGCTGTGGATCGCGGTACGGGCCAATGTCCGCAAGATCCTCGGTGAGGTCACCCTCGCCGAGGTCGCCGCGGCCGAGCTGCCCGACGGGGTCCTGGACCTCGCCGAGGACCCCGAGGCGTGGACGAACCCGTAACCATGACGTGGGACACCCCTTGACGGGACTCGCGGGGCCCTCGACACTCTCGGGAGGGATTCCTAGCGGATAGGTGGGGAATGATGAGGCCTGGGCAGGCGGCCGCCGAACGAGCGGTCCGCACGCATCGGCCATCTCCCCTTCTGACCTCTCCCCTTCTGACGTCCCGCCGCCACATCGACCTGCTGCGCGTCTGCAGCGCCGCAAGTCTCCCGTCCCTCCCGTCCTGAGCCGGGAGGCCCTCGCGGGCACCTGACACCGTCGTCATACGCCGATACGCGTGTACGCACCGCCGTGCGCCCGCCGCGGGCGGCTCACCGCCATCCGGTCGCCGCCGTCCGCTCACCGTACGTCTCACCGCCAGCGAATAACCCGACCTGGGGAGAAACGTGTCCGTTACACCTGGGAATGCCGCGCCGTCGTCACTGTCCGTCGCACCGTTCCGGGGCAGGATCGGCCGGGACGCGCGCAGTGGACACTACGCCGTGCCGCGCCGCTACCGCCTCCATCTGGCGTTGTCATGCCGACACTGTCTGCGGATCGCCATCACCCACAGCCTGCTCGGCCTGGAGGACACCCTCCCGGTGACCCTGTTGCCCGCCGTCCCCGACGGACCGGACGGCGGGCACTCCGCCCTGCGGCTGATGTACGAGGCCAGCGCGCACCACTACGCGGGGCCGACCGCCGCACCGGTGCTCAGCGACGACTGGTCGGGCAGGATCGTCAGCACGTATGCCCCCGACATCCTGCGCGACCTGGACGGCCGTTTCGGCAGCGGGAGTCCCGACCGCGCCGTGCTCCACCCGTGTGGCGCGGAGCGGGAGATGGAGGCCATCGCACGCCTCTGCGAGCACGGCATCAGCGAAGCCGTCCAGCGCGCCGGACAGCCCGGTGCCGACGACGCGGCGCGCGAGGCCGCGCTCAGCACCGTGTTCGGCGCGCTGGACGGACTGGAGCGACGGCTCGCGACCCGGGCCCATGTCCTGGGCGACGACCTGACCGCCTCCGATGTGCAGGTGTGGGTGACCCTGGTGTGGTTCGACACCGTGCACCGGCAGCACCTGGACGCCGCCGCGGTGCACCGCGTCACCGACCATCCGCATGTGTGGGCCTACGCACGGCGGCTGGCCGCCCACCCGGCGTTCGGCCCCCACCTCGACCTCGACGGTATCGCCCGACGGCACCACGCCCACTGCCGCGGCCTGGAGGCCGCCGGAGCGGCGGTGCAGATCCTGGACTGGGCGGCGCACACCCGGACCAGGACCCCGGTCGAGCCCGGCTGACGCCACGTCATACGGGCCGCCCCGCGCGCAGCTCACCGCAGCCGGGCGCGCAGGGCGGCCACCTGTCCGCGCAGACGTTGCACCGGCGTGGGCGGCAGCGTACGGGCGGCCCCGCGCGCGTAGTGCCGCTCGATGTAGAACTGCCCGGCGCTCAGCACCGTGGTGACGGCGATGTACCAGAGGGTGGCGACCATCAGCAGGGGGATGACCTGGTAGGTCTGGTTGTAGACCAGCTGCACCGAGTAGAGCAGGTCGTGCACGGCCAGGACACTGACGATGCTGGTGCCCTTCAGGGTGCCGATCAGCATGTTTCCGGCCGTCGGCACGATGGAGCGCATCGCCTGGGGCACGACGATCCGGCGCAGTGTGCGCCACCGCCCCAGGCCGAGCGCCTGGGCCGCCTGGGTCTGCCCGGGGTCCACGGAGAGGATGCCGCCGCGGACCACTTCGGCGGCGTAGGCGGCCTCGTGCAGGGTCAGGCCGATGACGGCGGTGAGGGCGGGGCCGAGCAGGTTGACGGTCTTGACGGTGACGAACTCGGGGCCGAAGGGGATGCCGACACCCAGCGTCGGGTAGAGGGCGCCGATGTTGAACCAGAACAGCAGCTGCACGAGGAGCGGTGTGGAGCGGAAGATCCATACGTAGCCCCAACTCAGCGTGGCGAGCACGGGGTTGGCGGACAGCCGCATGACGGCCAGCAGGGTGCCGATCAGAAAGCCCAGCACCATGACGAGCCCGGTCAGCCACAGCGTCAGCAGCAGCCCGTCGAGCACGGCGGTGGTGGTGAAGTAGCTCCCCACCACCTCCCATTGGAAGGCGGGGTTGTGGAGGACGGAGTTGACCACCATCGCGAACACCAGCAGCGCGGCCGCCGCGGCGAACCACCGGCCGAGGTGCCGGCGTGGCACGATCCGCGGCAGATCGCCGGAGTCGCCGGGGTCCGGGTCTTCGCGTGTGGACACGGATACGGGGGCAGGGGCGGTGACATCGGAAGGCGTGGCCATCTTAGGGTTCTCCGGGGGAAGGGGCGCGGGCGTGGGTGTGAGCACCCCGGTGGCACGGTGTGGCCCGGGGCGGGGCGGTTCATCACGCTCGCCGCGTCCCTCAACGCGGCCGGAGCGGCTGCCGCGCAGGAGCGGAGCCGGTCCAGGGGCGATGGTATGTGCCGACAGCGTGCAAATGTCAATGTGGCGGGGAGTCGGGCCATTTCCCGGTCGGTCAGCCGGTCCGTCATCCGAGCACTGGTTGACGCGACGCCGTTCGTACTGCTCAATTAGTCCCATGCCTGCCCAGTTGCGCTTGGTCTCCCGCGACCACATCGACTTCGGTCGCGTGTGGTCCGCGATGTGTTGCGCCTGACTCGGCAGCGGGCTGTCTGACCGGCCCTTCCCTCCCTCGGTGACCCCGTCGCGGGCCGAGTTCCTCCCTCGCACGACCGCGGTACCCGGGCGCGTCCGCCCGGATGCGAACGGTCCTGCGGACCCGGACACGCGCTGCCTTCGCATCCCTCCGGCCTCATCACGCCTGTTCCACCCGCGCTCCGCACCACGCTGATCCGCCGTCGAACACGGGCGGACCAGCGGCATCCCGCCCTGCTCGCGGGACCCCTCCGCCCTTTTCCGAAAGGCCCTTCGCATGCCTGTGGAATTCCTCGGCATCGCCGCCACCCATGACGGCTCCGAGACCACGCCGCGCTCCGGCGCGGCCTTCGACAAGGAGTACACGCTCCGGCTCGCCCGTGCGCACGAGGACCACGGCTGGGACCGGGTGCTCTTCGCCTACGGCTCCGGGTCGGCCGATCCCGCCCCGGCCGCCGCGTACATCGCGAGCAGGCTGGACCGCCTGCAGATCCTGCTCGCCCACCGGCCCAACGTCTCGTATCCCACGTACGCCGCCAAGACCTTCGCCACCCTCGACCAGATCAGCGACGGCCGGTTGACGGTGCACTTCATCACCGGCGGCAACGACCATGAGCAGGGCCGGGAGGGCGACACCCTCACCAAGGACCAGCGCTATGAGCGCACCCGCGAGTACATCCGGATCGTGAAGAAGATCTGGACGTCCCACGAGGCCTTCGACCACGAGGGGGAGTACTACCGTTTCCACGACTTCGTCAGCGATGTCCACCCCGTGCAGCAGCCCCGGCCCCGGGTCTCCTTCGGCGGTTCCTCCCCGGCGGCCTACGCGGCCGGGGGAGCGGAGGCCGACATCTACTGCCTGTGGGGCGAGCCCCTGGCGAAGACCGCCGAACAGATCGAGGCGGTGAAGTCGGCGGCGCGGGCGGCGGGCCGCACCGACGTCCCGCGCATCCAGGCGGCCTTCCGCCCGATCATCGCCCCGACCGAGGCACTGGCCTGGGAGAAGGCCCACCGCACGGTCGGCGCGATCCGCGCCCGGCGTGAGCAGGGGCTCGTACGACACCATCGCAACGGCGCCCCCGAGAACACCGGCTCCCAGCGGCTGATCGCCATCGCCGAGCAGGGGGAGCGCTACGACCGCGCGCTGTGGACCCCGACCGCCGCCGCCACCGGCGGCGCGGGCAACTCCAACGCCCTGGTCGGCACCCCCGAGACGGTGGCCCAGGCACTGCTGGACTACTACGACCTGGGCGTCGACATCCTTTCGGCCCGTGGCTACGACCTGCTGGACGACGCGATCGACTTCGGGCGGCACGTGATCCCGATCGTTCGCGAGGAGGTCGCCAAGCGCGATGCCGAGCGCGACGCGCGCGGCCCACAGGCCCTCGCGGCGGTGCGCGCATGACCGCTGTCACACAGCGCCCCGCCACCGGCCCGGCCGCCACCGGCCCGGCCGCCACCGGCCCGGCCGCCACCGGGCTGGCCGTCGTCACCGTCGAGGTCGGCGATCCGCGCGTGGCGCCGCTGTTGCGTGAACTGGGCGACGAGTACTCCACCCGCTACGGCAAGGACGCCCACGCCGAGCTGGCCCGGTACCCCGACGAGGAGTTCACCGCCCCGCACGGCGGTGTGCTGCTCCTGCTGCTGGAGCACGGGGAGCCGGTCGCGGGCGGCGCGTTCCGCCGGTACGACGCGGCCACGGCCGAACTGAAGCGGATCTGGACCCACTCCGGCCACCGCCGCCGCGGCCTCGCCCGCCGGGTGGTGGCCGAACTGGAGCGCGTGGCAGGGGCCTACGGCTATCCCCGCCTCTACCTGACCACCGGGCCGCGCCAGCCCGAGGCCCGCGGTCTCTACCTGGCCACCGGCTACACACCGCTGTTCGACACCGAGGCCGACCCGGAGACCATCGGCCCGCTCCCCTTCGAGAAACACCTCACCGCCGACGCGCATACCACCGTCGGCGCCCGCACCCGAAAGGCATAAGCCCCGTGAACCACTCCCGTACGAGACCGCGTCTCCGTCTGGCCGCGGCCGCGACATCCGCCGCTCTCCCGCTGGCGCTGGCCGGATGCGGCTCCGGCGGCACCGGCGGGACCGGCGGGACCTCGGCGGCGGGCGCCGCGTCCCCCGCGCCGACCGGCAACCCGGTCGCCGCCGTGCACAAGGTCGACTCCGTCGCAGCCCTCCTGCCCGCCGAGGTCAGGAAGTCGGGCAAGCTGCGCATCGGCAGCTCGGTGGGCGGACCGCCGGGCGCGTACTACCCGCAGGGTGCGGGAGGGAAGCCGGTGGGCCAGGACATCGACCTCGCGAACGCGGTGGCCAAGGTCCTGGGCATCGAACTGCAGCGCCAGGACGCCTCGTTCGAGACGATCCTGCCCGCCCTCGGCAGTGGCAAGTACGACGTCGGGACCGGCAACTTCGGTGTGACCGCCGAGCGGCTGAAGACGATCGACTTCGCCACGTACATCAACGACGGCCAGGGCTTCGCGGTGAAGAAGGGCAACACCTCGCTCGGCGGCAAGGTCACCGACCTGACCCGGCTGTGCGGTCTGACCATCGGCACCGGGGCGGGCACCACCTTCGAGGCGACCCTCGAAGCCCAGAAGAAGGTGTGCGTGAAGGCGGGCAAGAAGCCGTACGACGTGAAGGTGTACTCGGAGAACGGCGCCCTCCTCACCGCACTCCAGCAGGGCCGGATCGACGTGGAGATGTCCACCATCAACGGCCTCCGCCACCAGGCGTCGCAGCAGGCCGCCCGGACCACCTTCCTCGGCGAGTACCACCGGCTCGACGTGGGCTTCGCCTTCAAGAAGGGATCACGCCTCACCCGGGCCTTCCAGTCCGCCGTCAACGAGCTGATCAAGGACGGTGTCTACGCCCGCATCCTCGACAAGTGGGGCACCGGCCCCTCCGCCATCAAGACGTCGCGGATCAACCCGCCTGAACACACCACGTGAAAGGCCGGACAACCTCGCCGGGCCAAAACGCGTCTTGATCGGCAGCGGACGCGCGGCGGACAACCCGGAGGGGGTTGTTTCCGACTCGCTATACACTCAGCGTATAGTGGGAGTGGACAGAAAGATGGCGCGCGCTCCGGCAGATCGCAGACGGAAAGGCGCGTACCCATGTACGGCAAGGCATTCGCCCCGGAGTACCAGGGCTCCCTCACCACCCTGTCCGTGAACTCTTCGCTGGTCGATGTACTGGCCGCGGGCACCGAGCGGTTGCGGGCGGCCGAGCGGAGCGGCTGCCCGCGTGAGGCGGCACGCTCGGGGCTGGCGGTGGCGGAAGCCCACCGCAGGCTGGGGCAGGTGACGGATGCCGACCGCGAGTGGAAGGCCAGCTACCGGGCGGCCCGTGGGGCGGGGGACGCCGGGGCGATGGCGTGGGCGCTGTGGAGCGGTGGCACGCTCGCCCGGCAGCGTGGCGCACTGGCGCTGGCGTGGCGCCTGCTCGGATTCGCGGCCGAACTCGGCGAGCGCGGCGGGGACATTCTCGCCCGTGGCTACTCGCTCGCCGGTTTGGCGGAGACGGGCCGCATCCAGGGGGATTACGAGGCCGTGAGCGCACTGCACGAGCAACTCCTCGCCGAGGCGCGGGAGCGCGGCGAGGCGCGGCACACCGTATGGGCGCTGGAGGGCATCGCCCAGATGCATCGCAACACCGGGTCGTACGACACGGCGTACGCGATGTTCGAGGAGTCCGCGGCGATCGCCGCGCAGGCCGATGACCGGCGCGGACACGCCTGGGCGCTGCGGGGGCTGGCCGACATCGTCTCCGTACGCGACGGGGACGCGGACCGTGCGCTGGACCTGCTCTCCCAGGCGGAGGTGGCGTGTCGCGCGATGAACCTGATGAGCGCGCTGGCCTACAACCACAAGATGCGGGGCAATGTGTTCTATCGCGCGGGCCGCTTCGCGGAGGCGCGCGATGTCTACCGGGAGGCACTGGCCGAGTTCCGCACCATGAGCGAGCCGCGTGGCGAGGCCCTGGCCCGGCTGGGGCTCGTCAAGTCCCTGGCCCGGCTGGGGCGTGACCGCGCCCTGACCGCCGCCGATCTGGCCGAGCTGGCCGGTGTCCTGGACCGGATCGGACTGCGGCACGCCCGCCGGATGGTGGACCGCGCGCGGGTGGAGTTCGGCATCACGGAGGACGCGCAGGACACGGTGAAGGCGGCGGCGGTGGCGGCGGCCCCGGAACGCCTCAGGGAGGCCGCCCCCGTGGGCCGGTGAGAACCGCTGTCCCGCTGCGAAAACACCCCTGCCCCGGGCCGGAGCGGCCGGGGGCAGGCGGTATCGGGGCTGTCGACGGCTTACGTGGACGCCTGGTCGTTGTCCTTCATCGCACCCCAGCCGTGCCACCGCTCGACCTCGACCCAGGCGCTGGTCCGGGTGCGGTCCCGGTCCGGGTAGGGCCCGCCGATGTAGTGGCGGGCGATGCGGTCGATGTCCGCCAGGCCCTCGTCCTGGCGGATCTCCACGACACGCCCGATGAGGGTGACATGGGTGTACCAGTCGTCCTTGTCCAGGACGGTGAGGGTCACCCGCGGATCGTGGCGCAGATGCTTCAGCCGCACCCGGCCGTCGTCCAGGTTGACCAGAAGTCGGCCGTCCTCCCACGCGTACCAGGTGGGAGTGGACACGGGGGTGCCGTCCGAGCGCACGGTGGCCATGACGGCGGGATTGGGGCGGCGCAGCAGGGCGACGGCCTCGGGCGGCAGCGGCGGCTTGGACATGGGAACTCCTTGCTGTCCTTGCTGACGGGCGGCGGGGTCAAGGGTGTCCGATGGCAGACCCCGCACTGCCCGGATCGTACGTGACCGGGCGGCGCCCGGCGGGTGCCGGTGCTGGGCGCCCGCCTGCCCTGACCGTGGCGCCCGCCCGCGAGTCTCCGCCCACGAGTCACGGACAAGGAGATGAACACCGGCCACATACGCGTCCATTGACATTCATTGACATGCCCACGACCATCCGTATGGTCCAGGCCAACGAGCATGGAAGAGGTCATCGGATGGCACGAGCCAGAGCCAGAATCAGAACCAGAACCGCGCTGCTCAGTGTTCTCACCCTGCTGGCCGCCCTGGTGAGCCTCCAGCTCACCGGCCCGGCCCCGCGCGCCGCCGCCGCGCCGACCGCCTTCACCCACCCCGGAGTGCTGGTCGGCCAGGCCCAGCTCGACTACGCCCGGGGCAAGGTGCAGGCCGGTCAGCAGCCCTGGAAGGCCGCGTACGACGACATGATGGCCAGCTCCTACGCCTCACTGTCGCGCACCCCGAAGCCACGCGCCGTCGTAGAGTGCGGATCGTCGTCCAACCCCAACTACGGCTGCACCGACGAGCGCCAGGACGCCATCGCGGCCTACACCGACGCGCTCGCCTGGTACTTCACCCGGGACAGCAGATACGCCAAGAAGTCCATCGAGATCATGGACGCCTGGTCCGCGACCATCACCGACCACACCAACAGCAACGCCCCGCTGCAGACCGGCTGGTCCGGCTCCACCTGGCCACGGGCCGCCGAGATCATCAAGTACACCTACGACGGCGGCTGGGCGGGCGCGGGCCGCTTCGCGACCATGCTGCGCGACGTGTACCTCCCCGAGGTGATCAGCGGAGCCGAGACCAAGAACGGCAACTGGCAACTGGTCATGACCGAGGCGGCGATCGGCATCTCCGTCTTCATCGAGGACCGCACCAGCTACGACAAGGCCGTCAGCACCTACCTCGCCCGCGTCCCGGCGTACGTCTATCTGACCGGCGACGGCGATCTGCCTAAGCCGCCCGCGAACAGCAGCATCGACACCAAGGCCGAGATCATCAAGTACTGGCAGGGCCAGAGCACCTTCGCCGACGGCCTCTCCCAGGAGACCTGCCGCGACTTCGGGCACACCGGCTGGGGCATCGCCTCCATCGCGGACATCGGCGAGACCAGCCGCATCCAGGGCCAGGACCTCTACCCGAAGATCCAGGACCGGCTGCGCCAGGCGCTGGGCTTCCACACCACCTACGAGAACGGCGCCACCGTGCCGTCCTGGCTGTGCGGCGGCTCGGTCAAGAAGGGCCTCGACCAGGTCACCGAGGTCGGCTTCAACGCCCTCCACAACCGCCTCGGCATCGCCATGTCCAACACCCAGAAGTACACCGAGGCACACCGCCCGTCCGGCACGGACAACTACTTCAACGCCTGGACGACCCTCACCCACGCGGACAACCCCTCCTGACCGCCCTCAGCCGTCGAGCGGGAAGTGGCACAGACCCTCGTGCCGCTCCCGCCCGGTGGGCGGTGCCGGTTCACGGGTGACGGCCGAAGGGGCGGTCTCGGCGCACCGGGCCTCGCTCTTCCAGCAGCGGGTACGGAACCGGCAGCCCGAGGGAATGCCGTACGGGGAGGGGATCTCCCCGCGCAGCGGAATCTCCTCCCCGGGCGCCTCTCCGGACACATCGAGCCGGGGAGCGGAGGACATCAGGGCGGCGGTGTACGGGTGCAGCGGCCGGTCGAAGACATCGTCGGCGCGGCCGTGTTCGATGACCTTGCCCAGGTACATCACCGCCACCCGGTCGGAGATGTACCGGACCACGGACAGGTCGTGCGAGATGAACACGTAGGAAACACCGAGCCGGGCCCGCAACTCGGAGAGCACATTGAGGACTTGGGCCTGCACCGACAGATCCAGCGCGGACACCGGCTCGTCGCACACGATGAGGTCGGGTTCGAGGGCCAGCGCGCGGGCGATGCCGATGCGCTGCCGCTGCCCGCCGGAGAACTCGTTCGGGTAGCGGCCGGCGTCGCTCTCCCGCAGTCCGACCAGGGACAGCAGCTCGCGGACCCGGCGGTCCCGCTCCCGCGCCGTGGGCACGATGTCGCGGTGGGTGCGCCACGGCTCGCCGATGAGGTCACCCGCGCACATCCGGGCGTTGAGCGAGGCGAACGGGTCCTGGAACACCATCTGTACCCGGCGCCGCCAGGCCAGCAGGTCCCTGCCCTTCAGGGTGAACGGGTCGGTGCCGTCGAAGCGCACCGATCCCGCGTCCGGCCGCTCCAGCCCGAGCACCACTCTGGCCAGGGTCGACTTCCCGCAGCCGGACTCGCCCACCAGGCCGAGGGTCTCGCCGCGCCCGACCCGGATGTCGACTCCGTCGACCGCGGTCAGGCGGCGTCGGCCGTGGCCGAACGACTTCGTCACGCCGCGGACGTCGAGCAGAGGTGTTCCGGGGGGCTCAGACACGGTCGAACTCCTCGGAGAAGTGGCAGGCGGCCGAACGCGAGACGCCCACGGACTCCAGCGGAGGGCGTTCCCGGGCGCACCGTTCGGCGGCCAGCGGACACCGGGCCCGGAAGACACAGCCGGACGGCACCGCGCTCAGCTCGGGCGGGCTGCCGGGGACGGCGGGCAGCGGGCGGCCCCTGACGGCGTGTTCGGGAACGGAGTCGAGCAGCCCCTTGGTGTAGGGGTGGCGGGGGCGGGAGAACACGTCCCGCACCGGGCCGGTCTCCACCACCGTGCCCGCGTACATGACCACTACATCGTCCGCGTGCCGGGCGACCACCGCCAGGTCGTGGGTGATCAGCACGAGCGCCATCTCCCGCTCGGTCCGCAGATCCCGCAGCAGCCGCATGATCTGCGCCTGCACGGTGACGTCGAGCGCGGTCGTCGGCTCGTCGGCGATCAGCACATCGGGGTCCAGGGCGACGGCCATCGCGATCAGCAGCCGCTGGCGCATACCGCCGGAGAACTGATGCGGGTACGAGCGCGCCCGCAGCCCGGGCTCGGGGATGCCGACGCGCGTCATCAGCTCCACCGCCCGCTGCGCGGCCCGGCGCCGCGACAGCCCGCGATGGATGCGGAACGGCTCCGCGAGCTGACGGCCGACCGGCTGCACGGGGTTGAGCGCGGCCAGCGCGTCCTGGAAGACGATCGACAGCACGGGACCGGCCAGCTTTCTGCGCTCGGCCCGGCTCGACCGCACCACATCGGTGCCGGACACCCGCACGGACCCGCCCGTCACCTCGGCCACGGGGTCGAGCAGCCCGGCGATGGACAGCGCGGTCATCGACTTCCCGCAGCCGGACTCGCCCAGCAGCGCCAGGGTGCGCCCCTTGTGCACACCGAAGCTGACGCCGTCGACGGCGCGGACCGTGCCGGAGGGGGTGTGCAGATCGACGCGGAGCCCGTCGACCTCCAGAACGGGGCGGCCGGGCGAGGGGAGGTCCGTTGGCTTCACGCGATCATCTCCGGGGGAACGGCGGCCCGGGCGCCGCGCCGCTTGCGGGGCAGCGTCAGCCGCCAGCGCTGTCCGGGGTCGGTCGCCAGGCGCACCCAGGCGGCGAGCACGGTGGCCGACACCGTGGTGAGCATGATGGCGAGCCCCGGCAGCACGGCGATCCACCAGGCGGTCCGCAGGTACTGGCGCCCCTGGGCCACCATCAGCCCCCAGCTCACCTCGGGCGGCTGGATGCCGATACCGAGGAAACTCAACGACGACTCGGTCAGCATGACGAAGCAGAAGTCGAGCGTGGCCACGGTCAGCAGCGTCGGCAGCGCGATCGGCAGGAGATGCCGGACGATGATGGCCGAGGCGGGCGTACCGAAGGTCCGGGCCGCGTCGACGAACAGGCGGCTCCTCAGCTCGGCCGCCTCCGCGCGGGCGGTGCGCAGATAGACGGGGATGCGCGCGACGGCGAGGATCAGCACGATGTTCATCGCGCCGGGTGCGAAGACGTACAGCACGACCACCGCGATCAGCAGGGACGGAAAGCTGAGGATGACATCGGCGACCCGCATCGCGACGCTCTCGCGCACCCCACCGTGATACCCGGCCCACAGCCCGAGGGCGGAGCCGATCAGCAGCGAGCACAGCACCGCGGGCACCGCGATGGACAGCGTCGTCCCGGCGGCGTCCACCAGCCGCGCCAGCACGCTGCGCCCCAGCACGTCCGTGCCGAGCAGCCCGGAGAAGCCGTGGTCCAGTGAGGGCGGGCGCAGCGAGGCGCGCAGATCCTGCCGTACCGCCCGGTCGCCGAGGAACAGCCGGCCGGACAGCGCGACGAGGAACACCAGGGCCAGGACGGTGGCCGCGGCGGCCGCGGTCCGGTCCCTGCCGAGCAGCAGCCACCAGCGGGGCGGACGGGAACGCGAGGAGGTGGCCGCACCGGAGGGGATACGGCCGTCGGGGGCGGGCATGGTGACTCCTTCGCTCACGCCGGTACCGCCTGGCGCACTCGGGGGTCGATCAGCGCGTGGCAGACGTCGACGAGGATGTTCAGCGCGAAGATCGTCACGGCGGTGAGCAGGACGGCGGCCTGCAACACCGCGAAGTCGCGCTGGAGAATCGAGTCGATCATGAGCTTGCCGATCCCGGGCCAGCCGAAGATGGTCTCCACGACCACCGCGCCGTTGACGAGGCCCACGGCCAGATCCCCGGCCACGGTCAGGACGGGCGTGACGGCGTTGCGCAGGGCGTGCCCGAACACCACGCGCAGGGCACCGGCCCCCTTGCTGCGGGCGACCTTGACGTACGGAGCCGACAGCGCGCCGACCATGCTGCCGCGGACCACCTGGACGAGCACTCCGAACGGACGGATCAGCAAGGTGGCGAGCGGCAGTACCCACACTTCGGGACCGCCCAGGGTGCCCGAGGTCGGCAGCCAGTCCAGCGCCACTCCGAAGACCAGCACCCCCATGATGGCGAACCAGAAGTCGGGGATGCTGGCCGCGGTCATCGACAGCAGACCCGCGAGCCGGTCGACGGCCGACTGCGGCCGGTAGGCGGCGAGGCTGCCGACCAGCAGGGCGCCGGTGACCGCCAGCAGCATCGTCATCCCGGCGAGCTGGAGGGTGATGGGAAACGCCTCCAGGACCATCGCGTCGGCGGGCTCCCCGGTGCGCAGCGATACCCCGAAGTCGAGTCGCGCCGCGTTGCCGAGGTAGTCCCACAGCTGCACGGGGAGGGAGTCGTCGAAGCCGTGGGCGGCGGAGAACTCCGCACGCTGCTGGGAAGTGGCGCTCAGCGGGAGGTAGAGGTCGACGGGGTTGCCGGTCAGGCGGGCCAGACAGAACACGCCCAGCACCACGAACACCAGGGGGATCGCGCTGGAGACGACGCGCCTGCGCAGAAAGGACGCCATATCAGCGGTTCCCCGCCGCCACCGGGCGAACCTCGGCCAGCCGCATCTCGTCCCCGGTGGCGGAGTCCGGGCGGTACCGCACCGAGGGCGACAGCCCGAGCAGTCCGCGCATATGGGCCAGGTAGGCGTACTGCGCGACCTTCTCGTTCTGGTAGGCGAGCACCTCGGCGAAGGCCTTCTGCCGGGCCTTTCCGGACAGCGCGTTCGCCGCGGCGATCCGCCGGTCCAGCCGCGGGGTGCCGAAGGTCGACTGGGGTCCGTCGCTCAGCAGGTACTGACTGGTGGTGAAGGCCGCGTCCCCGGCCTGGTTGCCGTGCATGATCAGCAGCGCGATCGGCCCGACGCCGTGGGGGAGCGGCCGAAGCTGGTACTGGAGGTGGGTGGCGGTGTCCGCCATCCGTATCCGTACGTTCAGCCCGATGCGCGCCATCTGGTACTGCAGAGCCTCGGCCACCTCCGCGATCCCGGCGAACTGGCCGTTGCGCGCGACGAGGGTGATCCGCCGGTGGACCGGGACACCGTCGGCGGCGGCCCGTTGAACCAGCTTGCGGGCCGCGGCCACCTGGTACGGGGTGGTGGCGAGGCCGTCGTTGTGGCCCACCACGCCGGGCGGGACGAGCTGCGCGGCGGGCCGGGCGAGTCCCCCGAGCAGGGCGTCGACGATGCCCATGCGGTCGACGGCCATGCCGATCGCCTTGCGCACCCGGATGTCGTCCAGCGGCGCCTCGCGGCCGTCCAGCCGCAGTGCGGTCGTCTCGTTGTTGGGGTAGGCGACGGTGGTGTCCTTGGCCGCGTCCACGGGGTCCAGCGCCGTCGCGATGTCGGCCTCGCCCTTGTCGATCATGGCGGCGCGGACACTGGCGTCGCCGCGCCAGACATATCTGGCCCGGGGATAGGTGGGCGGCTTGCCCCAGTAACGGTCGTTGCGGGCAAGGGAGATCGAGACGCCGGTTTCCCACTTCCCTACGGCGTAGGGGCCGGTCCCGACCGGTATCCGCACCTTGGCCGTGGTGTCGGTGGTGCGCGGCACGATCTCGACGAAGCTGAGCCGCAACGGGAGGATGGGGTCGGCCGTGCGTGTGGTGACGGTCAGCCGGGTGGCGCCGACCGCCCGCACGTCGAGCTTCTCGTCGCCGAAGACATAGCCGTCCACATTGCAGGCGAGATCCGAGTTGACGGCGCGCTCGATGGAGAAGGCGGCGTCCCGCGCGGTGAACGGCCGCCCGTTCTGGAAGGTCACGCCCGAGCGGATGCCGAAGGTCCACGTGGTGGGCTCGGTCTGCCGCCAGCCGGTGGCCAGCAGCGGTTCCAGCCTGCCCGAGGCGGGGTCCCGTTCGACCAGCGGTTCGGTGACATTCGAGCGGACGACGACTCCGGTGGCGGTGAGCGACGACTCGCAGGGCTCCAGTGTCGGGGGCTCCTGGGTGAGCACCACCCGCAGTGTGCCGCCGCCCGCGCTCCCGGCATCCCCCGCGGCGTCACTGTTCGCCACGGCACACGCGCTGGTCAGCAACATCGTCCCCGAGACCACAAGGGTGAGCACGGTGCGCGCCCGGTCCGATCTCATCCTGGCCCCCGAGACTGTCTACATGTGCGTACTCGGTCCGCATTTATAAACGCCGAAGCTAAGGCGGGGCTGCCGGGGCGTCAAGAGATCTGACAGAAGGGGGTGTTGAGCGCGGTTGTGAAGGGGGTGTGATCGGCGGACCCTGCCCGCTCGGCGGGGCGGCGGATGACCCTAGACTGCCCTCGTCTTCCAGTCGATCAGGAGCACCACATGCAACGCCGCCTCGCCCCCGCTCTCGCTCTCGTGGCCGTGACAGCCCTCGCCCTCACCGGGTGCGCGCAGGACTTCGACAAAGGCCCGGAGGGGAAGGTGACCGAAAAGGTCAAGGACGGGAAGAAGTTCTATCTGGTCGTCGACCCCGCCAAGGGTGGCTCGGAGAAGAAGTTCCGGGTCAGCAAGTACGACTACCACGACTGCGACCGGGGTGCGAAGTACCCCAAGTGCATCGACGACTGAGCCTTATTCGAACCGCGCGGTGTCGCCCGCTCCCCGGCGCACGATCTGGGCCTCGCCGTCGGAGAAGTCGATGACCGTGGTCGGCTCGGTCCCGCATTCTCCCGAGTCGACCACGGCGTCCACCACATGGTCGAGCCGTTCCTTGATCTCCCAGCCCTGAGTCAGCGGCTCGTCCTCGCCGGGCAGCAGCAGAGTGCTGGACAGCAGCGGCTCGCCGAGGTCGGCGAGCAGCGCCTGAGTGACGGTGTGGTCCGGAATCCGCACGCCGACCGTCTTCTTCTTCGGATGCGGCAGCTGCCGCGGCACTTCCTTGGTCGCGGGCAGGATGAAGGTGTAGCTGCCGGGCGTCGCCGCCTTGATCGCCCGGAACACATCCTTGTCGATGTGCACGAACTGGCCCAGCTGCGCGAAATCCTGGCACACCAGAGTGAAGTGGTGACGGTCGTCGAGGTTGCGGATCGACCGGATACGGCTGATGCCGTCGCGGTTGCCCATCTGGCAGCCGAGCGCGAAGCAGGAATCCGTCGGATAGGCGACCAGGGCGCCCGAACGAATCCTTTCCGCCACATTGCCGATGGTGCGCGCTTGCGGGTTGTCCGGGTGAACATCGAAGTACTTTGCCATCTGCCGAGCCTAATCGATCGTCGGGATCGTGCGCAGAGTGATGATCCGGAAATGGGCCGGGCCTCATCGGAAGACGGCGCCGACACGGTGATTGGATCTTCAACGACCAGCGGACCTAGTGTGCGGGAAGGCCACGGAACACCGCTACGTAGGAGACAACCATGGCGAAGATTCTTTTTGTGATGACCGGCGCCGACGCGTGGACGCTCGCGGACGGCGGCAAGCACCGCACGGGCTTCTGGGCGGAAGAGGCCGTCGTTCCGCTGGAGGCCTTCAAGGGAGCCGGGCACGAGGTCACCGTGGCCACCCCGGGCGGTGTGGTGTCGCCGGTCGACCCCGTCAGCCTGGCTCCGGAGGCCGCCGGTGGCGCCGAGGAGGCCGGGAGGCTCACGAAGGTGGTGGAGACCGCCGCCGAGTTCCGCCACCCGGTCGTCCTGGCCGAGGTGCGGCTGGAGGACTTCGACGCGGTCTACGTTCCCGGCGGCCACGGCCCCATGGAGGACCTCGCGGTCGACGCCGACTCCGGGCGGCTGCTGACGCGGGCGGTGGAGTCCGGGATGCCGGTGGGCGTGGTGTGCCACGGCCCGGCCGCGCTGCTGGCCGCCGTCAAGGAGGACGGCACCAACGCCTACGCCGGTTACCGGATCACCGCGTTCACGAACACCGAAGAGCAGCTGGCAGGCAGCGCCGACAACGCCAAGTGGCTGCTGCAGGACCGGCTGACCGAGGCCGGGCTCACCGTCGAGACCGGCGACGCCTGGGCCCCGCACGTCGAGGTCGACCGCAACGTGGTCACCGGCCAGAACCCCGCCTCCTCCGCCGCCCTCGCCACCGAGCTGCTCAAGAAGCTCGGCTAGCACCCGGCAGCCGCTGCTCGCACCAGATGGTCTTTCCGGCGGTGGTCTGGCGCGTCCCCCAGTTGTGGCTGAGCTGTGCGACGAGCACCAGGCCGCGGCCGCCCTCGTCGTAGACCCGGCTGCGGCGCAGATGGGGAGTGGTGCTGCTGGCGTCGGACACCTCGCAGATCAGCTTGCGGTCGCGGATCAGCCGCAGGCGGATCGGGGTGGCGCCGTAGCGGATGGCATTGGTGACCAGCTCGCTGACCAGCAGCTCGGTGATGAACGCCAGATCCCACAGCCCCCATGCGTCGAGCTGCTCCACGGCCAGCTTCCGGGCGTGTACGACCAGGGCC
>Ga0307508_10002208_pt1 | contig 20759 bp, 23 predicted proteins | sample 9_EM_MG_FD_203089 | JGI IMG/M metagenome (GOLD analysis project Ga0307508, IMG submission 203089) | Populus trichocarpa ectomycorrhiza microbial communities from riparian zone in the Pacific Northwest, United States - 9_EM | ecosystem: Host-associated > Plants > Roots > Unclassified | place...
GCGCCGGGGTTCTGGATGACGGGGAGGGTCACGGCGCCATCGGCACCGGACGACGACGCCTCCATGCGCCCGCCGGGAAATTTCGTGACTCGATTACCGCGGCGGGTCGGGCAGCTGGGTGAAGACGCACGGCCCGAGCGGCAGGGTGCTGGCGCATCGGCCCTCCCACACCTCCTGCGACCGGGTCAGCACGGTGACGAAAACCGGACCGCCCTGAACGTCGTCGACGTCGGACGCCAGCGTGGCATCGATAACGTCGTCGGGGCCGCCCACATCCTGCCAGTCACCGACAGGGGTTCCCGGGTTCGTCGACTCGTCGACCGACAGGACGTATACCTCACCGTCGCAGACGGCCGAAACGTACTTCTTTCCGACTCCGACCGCTACGGCGCCTTCATTTCCGGCGGAGTCGATGTCGACACAGGCCCTTGAGCCGTGGGTCGTCGCCGAGTTCTCGGGCTCGGGCTGCGGCTCGGCCGCCGCTCCGACGGTCCCGATGGCGGTCACGAGGGCCCCGGCGGCCAGGGCTATGGCAAGCTTTCGCTTCTGCCTCATTCCGTGCGCTCCTCTTTGGAGAAACGAGTCGTAATCTGGCAAAAAAATCATTACCCGGAAATTACGATTTGCTTCGGATGGGCCCGAATATTCACTCAACTGGGCGCTGGTGAGGAGGAGCGGGAGGGTGAGGGTGAGGGTTACAAGGCCAGCCAGTCGTCCGCGTACTTCCGGTACGTCCCGTCATGCGTCGCCAGGTGCACCCACTGGTCGACGTACTCCTTGAACTGCGCGTCGGCGCGGGGCAGCGCGTAGGCCTTCTCCGAGAACGAGAACGGCTTGTCCGGGTGGACCGCGCACAACTCGGGGTGGATCTTCGACTGATAACGCGTCTCGCTCGCGTCCGTCATCATCACATCGGCACGGCCGTCGATGATCTCGTCGAAGATCGTGGTGTTGTCGGGGTGGACGGTGAGCGTGGCCCGCTTGATGTGGGCGCGGGCGAACTGCTCGTTGGTGCCGCCCGGGTTGACCACCACGCGGACGCCCGGCTGGTCGATGTCGTCCAGGGTCCGGTACTTCTTCTCGTCCTCGCACCGCACGATCGGCGTCTTGCCGTCGGTGAGGTACGGCTCGCTGAAGGCCGCCTCGCGGGCCCGCTCCAGGGTCACCGACACCCCGCCCATGGCGATGTCGCAGCGCCCGGCGGCGAGGTCGTCGACCAGCTTCGCCCAGGTCGTGGCCACGAACTTCGGCTTGGCGTCGAGACTCTTGGCCAGGTCGCCCGCCATCGAGATGTCGATGCCGGTGTAGGCGCCGGTGGTGGCATCGCGGTGGCTGAACGGCCGGTAGTCGCCCGTGGTGCACACGCGCAGCACGCCGCGCGCGGGCACCCGGTCCAGCAGCGTGCCGCGCCGCTGCGCGGCGGAGCCGGTGGTGGAGTCCGCGCGCGTGGTGGACCCGGCCGCGGAGCCCGCGCCCGTGGTGGGCCCGGCCGCCGCGCCGTCGGCCAGGGCCGAGCCCGCGGCGGTGGCTGCGAGCACGGCGGCGACGGTGGCGAGCGTGACGGCGCGTCTCATGGGGCACTCCTCGGCAGCGGCATGATCACAGCGCGCTCAGGGTGACAGAAGACGCCGCCCCCGGGAACCCGTCGACCACCTGCCGGAAGGGGGGAACTCGGCGAGCCGCCAGGGAGTGTCTTGTCGATCAGGCCGGATCGGCGAGCGGTGGCGCCGGGACCGAGCCGTCGTCAGTACCGCTCCGGGCCGGGGCCCTCAGTACCGCTCCGGGCCGGGGTCCTCAGAACCCCTCCGGGCCGGGGTCCTCCAGCGGCGGGCCGACTTCCGCGAGGCGAGCCAGCAGCTCGGCGGCGCGCTTGGCCACGGTGTCGCGGTCGCCCTCGGAGAGCGCCGAGCCCATCCCGCAGGCGACCGCCCCGGCGGCGATCCAGTCCGGTGCGTCCGCCACGGTCACCCCGCCGGTCGGCACCATGGCGGCCTGCGGCAGGGCGGCCCGTACGTCCTTGATCCAGCGCGGCCCGAACGCCGCGGCGGGGAACAGCTTCAGCGCGTCCGCGCCCAGCTCCATCGCGCGCACCGCCTCGGTGGGGGTGGAGATGCCGGGGAAGACCGGCAGGCCGTAGCGGTGGCCGGTGCGGATGACCTCGGGGTCCAGGCTCGGGGAGACCAGGAAGCGGGCGCCCGCGTCGACGGCCATCCGGGCGGACGCGCCGTCGAGCACCGTGCCCGCGCCGATCACCGCGTCGTCGCCGACCTCCCGGATCAGGGTGGTGACCGCCTCCAGCGCGAAGGGGGTGGTCAGCGAGATCTCCAGGCTGGTGATGCCTGCGGAGAGCAGAGTGTCCGCCGTCGCCGTGGCGTGGTCGTAGCTGTCGCTGCGGACGATGGCGAGGACGCGCTGCGCGAGCGCGGCCCGGGTGATCTCCCAGCGGTACACGGCAGTCGCCGCCTTTCCTCTCCTAGGGTCTGCTGACTGATCGTGCCGCCCCCCTGTGCCTCCGGGATATGCGGCGGTGAGCGGTGTGCGCTGTGCACTGGACGGTGTGCGGTGCTGTGAGGGGCTTGATGATCTTGGTTCTTCGGAACCGGACCCGGTCCGCCGCTAGCGGTGGACCCCGTCCCCGCCGCTGACGATCTCGGCGAGCGCCCGGTCCCGCGCGAACGCGGAAGGCAGCCCGTCCGTATCCGAGGCGGCCTGGACGACGAGCGCGGCGACACACGCGGCCTCGGACAGCGCCCGCGGCTCGGACAGCCCGCGCAGCCGCGCCGACAGGTACCCGGCGGCGAAGCCGTCACCCGCGCCGATCGGGTCGACCACCGGCACCGCGTGCGGCGACTGCTGCCAGCGGCCGTCCGAGGTGATGACGGTGGCGGAGTGGTCGGCGCGCTTGATCACGACTTCCTGGGTGCCGCCCTCCAGCAGCTCCAGCGCGGCCTCGTCGGCGGACTGGGCGGTGAGCATCTCCAGCTCGTCCTCCCCCGCCAGGACGAGGTCCGCCTCGCGCAGCAACGGCCCCGCCGTCTGCGCCCACTGGTTGGCGCCGCCCAGCTTGCGCCGGACGTTGGGGTCGAACGACACCTTCGCCCCGGCCTCCCGGGCCAGCTCCACCAGACGGCGGCTGGCGGCCGCGGCGGTCGGCGAGAGCATCGGCGTGATCCCGGAGATGTGCAGCATCCGGGCGCCGTCCAGCGCGTCGGGGCCGATCTCGTCGGGGGTGAGGCGGGACGCGGCCGATCCCATGCGGTAGTACTGCACGTCGATCGCGCGGTGCGGATGGCTGTCACGCAGCAGCAGCCCGGTGGGCGCGTGCTCGTCGACGACTGCCTGCGAGACGTCCACCCCGTCGGCGCGCAGCTCGCGCAGCACCGCCTCGCCCGCCGGGTCCGCGCCGACCCGGCCGAGCCAGCGCACCGCGTGGCCGAGCCGGGCCAGCCCGGCGGCCACATTGGACTCGGCGCCCGCCACGGAGCGGCGGAAGTGCACGGCCCGGTCGAGCGGGATTCCCGGCTCGGCGAGCAGCAGCAGCATCGCCTCGCCGCACGTGACCACTTCCGGACCGTTCGCCACCGCTGCCTCCCCGCACGTCCACGTCTACCCGGAACGGTATCGGCAACCACCGACAAACGGCTGGGTGGGGGGACGAGATCGTCCGTAAAGAGACCGAGATCATTCGCGGACCGGCGCGTGTGCACGGCACAACGGCCGCCGCCCGCACAGCACAACGGCCGCTGCCCGGGCGGGGCGGCGGCCGTTGTACATGGGGGGTGGCGGCTTCTCCGATGCGGCTCAGCAGTCGTAGTCCACCAGGTCGAACGACTCGTAGTGGTCCGAGGTGTAGTAGTCCTCTTCCGCCTTCTTGCCGGTGACGACGCGGCGCGCACCGCGGTCGTCGGAGCCGGGGGTGATGACGGTGTACTCGTGGTAGTAACCGGAGGACTGGGCCGGAAGGATGCCCTCGCGGTTCTGGAAGACCGTGCCGTCCTGCGGGAACGGGTACGGGCCACCCTCCTCGATCAGATCGAGGGTGTCATGGGCCTGGGACGGCAGCTTCGAATAACAGATGTCGCCGACGTCCGCGACGGCCCGTACCGATACGGCGGCCGCGGGTGCGGCCGGAGTGGCGGTGGCCGTGACGGCCGTCCCGCCGATGAGGAGCGACGCGGTGAGGGCGCCGAGGGCGCCGATGCGGGAAATCCGTGGGGGGATTTTCATGCCTCATAGCATGACGCGCGTAGACAGTGGCATGTCAATGCCAAGTGACGGGAGTTTTCGCGGAGTTCACACGTTGCGGACGAAGCGCGAGGGGGCGAGACCAAACCGTTATTTTGCCTCAGAGGCAAGCTTTTTGCCTCAGAGGCGAAGGCCTCGCTATACCGGAAGCATGAACCCGCCCTCCGAAGGGGACCCTCCCGGACCGCCCGCGGAAGCGTCCGCCGAGCTGCCCACCGTCGCTCCCCGCCTGCGCGACCTGCGGCGCGGCAGCGGGCTGACCCTGGAGGCCGCGGCTCACCGCGTGGGGCTCTCGCCCGCGCATCTGTCCCGGCTGGAGACGGGCCGCCGTCAGCCGTCGCTGCCGATGCTGCTGGCCCTGGCCCGTACCTACGGAACCACGGTATCCGACCTCCTCGGCGAGGTGCCGCCGAGTCAGGACCCCATCGTGCGCGCCGACCGGATGGAGGCGCAGGAGGCGGGCGGCTGGACGTACCGGCGGGCCGGTGGCTCCGGCCGGGCCATGCAGGCGCTGCGGCTGCACGTACCGGAGGGCTCGGGCGGCCAGGACGAGCTGGTGCGCGTCCACGCGGGCGAGGAGTGGCTGTACGTCGTCAGCGGGCGGCTGCGGCTGGCCCTCGGCGACGCCGTCCATGTGCTCGGCCCCGGCGACGCGGCCCACTTCGACTCGCTCACCCCGCACCGCATCGCCGCCGCGTCCCCCGGCGGAACCGATCTGCTCTTCGTCCACACCCTGCTGCAGAGCGGGGCCGCCGAGCTGTGCCTCGGCGACGCCGTCCGCCGCGGAGGAAGGCCCGGAACGCCATGAACGACGCGACCCCGACCCCGGCCCCGAACCCCCACCCGGACCCGGCCGCCCCGAAGGCGATGCGGGAGCAGGACCGGGCGCCGATCCCGGTCTCCGTCCGGGTCTTCATCTACGTCGTCGGCGTCCATGTCTTCGCCGGTTTCCTCTACATGCTCTTCTACCTGGGCGCGTCCAAGTAACTGATCCGGCGCGCGGCGCGCTGGAAGCGCGTACGCCGGGAATACGGCTCCGTGACCGCCCCGCCCGGGAAGGGAGCCCCCGATGGAGGACCGCGCGGCGTCGACCGCCCGCACGATTTGGACCCTGTTCGAACCCGTCCACGCCGTCGCCTACTTCGCCCCCGAGGCCCTGGCCGCGTACGAGGACGCGGGCCTGCGCGGCTTCTGGCGCGGCTACTTCGCCTGCCGGGCCGCGCCGCTGGGCCCGGTCGGGCCGGAGCCCGTCGCCGCCGCCTTCTTCTCCTTCGCGCCCGCCATGGTCGCCCGCGCCCTGCCCGACGCATGGCAGCTGACCGCCCCCGAACGCGCCCTGGAGATACGCCGCGCGGGCACCGTGGCCGCCCTGCGGCGGCTGCTCACCGGCCTTGAGCGCGAGGCGGAACGGGCGGCCGAGGCCCTGGTCCCCCGGGCCGCCGGGCTCGACACCTCCGGGCGCGTCCTGGCCGCCGCCCACGCCTCGCTGGACTTCCCCGACCAGCCCCTGGACCGCCTGTGGCACGCCGCCACCCTGCTGCGCGAGCACCGCGGCGACGGCCATGTCGCCGCCCTCGTCGCCGCCGGGCTCGACGGCTGCGAGGCCCTCGCCCTCCGCGCGGGCACCGACGTCCCCCGCACCGAACTCCAGCCCTACCGCGGCTGGACCGACCAGGAGTGGGAGGAGGCCCGTCTCCACCTCACCGAACGCGACCTGCTCCTCCCCGACGGCACCGCGAGCCGCGACGGCCGCGAGCTGCTGCGCGCCGTCGAATCCGCCACCGACCGCGCGGCGGAACGCCCCTGGCGCGCCCTGACCCCGGACGCCGTCCAGGACCTGACCACCCTCCTCACCCCCGTCTCCCGCGCCTGCGCCACCGCGCTCCGCTTCCCGAACCCGATCGGCGTGCCGGAGCCGGGCGGCGGGTGACGGGAAGACACAGGTCATGCCCACCCCTGTCACACTTCGCCGCCCTGTTCCGTCAGTGAGGTGTAACGAGTAGCGACGACATGAGGAGCACACCATGGAAGCCCGTCTGAACCTCTTCGGCAATCCGGTCGCGGCCAAGTTCCTCAAGGCGATCAACTCGGCCGGTCAGGCGTTCTCGGACTCGACACTCCCGGCCGCGACGCAGGAGCTGGTCAAGCTCCGCGCCAGCCAGATCAACGGCTGCGGCTTCTGCACCGACATGCACAGCAAGGAAGCCGCGCACGCCGGGGAGACCTCGGTCCGCCTCAACCTGGTCGCGGCCTGGCGGGAGGCCACGGTCTTCACCGACGACGAGCGCGCCGCGCTGGAGCTGACGGAGCAGGGCACCCGCATCGCCGACGCGGCCGGTGGCGTCACGAACGAGGCATGGGCGAACGCCGCCAAGCACTACGACGAGGACCAGCTCAGCGCCCTGGTGTCCCTCATCGCGCTCATCAACGCCTACAACCGCCTGAACGTCATCGTCCAGCAGCCCGCCGGGGAATACCAGGTCGGCCAGTTCGGGTAGCCGGTCGGCAGTACGACGCCCCGGGGCCTCGCGCGAGGCCCCGGGGCGTCGTTCACCCTCGCGGTTCCGGCCGCCGGGCGCGGCGCAGGGCCGCGATCTCGGCGAGCGGATCACGCGGCTCCGGGAAGCGGGGTGCGCAGCCGGGGCACGCGTACGCGGTCCCGCCGCCCCCGCTGGCGCCGTGCTCCACCGCGACGACGACCGGCTCGTCGGTCGGCCGCTGACAGCGCGCACAGACCTGCGATGTCACCGGGCACCCCCAGCCTGTACCAGCGCTCCGCGCAGCCGCGCGGCGTCGGTGAGGTAGCGGTCGGGGCCGACGGGGATACGCCAGTGGGTGCCCGGGCTGGTGGTCCGGTGCGCGGGCGGTACGCCGATGTAGCTGGCCGTCGTCGTGGAGAGTCCGAGTACGCGTACGTCCCGTACGTCCCACCCCTCGGCGGTCCCCGGCCGCACCAGCCAGTACAGCGGCCCGTACCGGTCCTGGATGACAGCGCCGGAGTCGGCGCCGAGCAGTTTCAGCGCCTGCTCCCCCACGGACTCGGACACCCTGACGGCGTCCCACCACCGGCCTGCGGGTAGGACGGTGAGTTCGTGCCCGCTCGGCGGCGTCCATCGCTGGGCTCTCATCCTCACGTCGGGCTCCCCTCGTCGCTCCTGTTCATGACGAGAGAACCGCGGGCGGCACTCCCCCGGCCGGACCTGCCACGGGACGCCGTGGCGGACTTTCCGCCGGATCGCGGACTTTCGTGTCAGTGGCAACCGCTACGGTGAGTGTCACTGAGCACACCGGGGGTGTGGATGGACGCATCGCAAACGCCGTTCGCGCGCGAGTGCGCGGCACGCGGCTGGGGGCAGCCCGGCATGTTCCTTCGCGCGTTCGACGCGACCGCGGACCTGTTGGGTGAACACGTAGCGCTCACCGACCGGCAGTTCCGCCGCTGGCGCCGCCCCCATCCGCCACGGCCACGGCCACGGGCCTGGCGCGTGCTGCACGCCATGTTCGGCGTGAGCCCGCTGGATCTGGGCTTCCCGGGCCCGGAGCCCCGTGGGATTCTGGACGGACTACCCGGCCGTTATGAGGGGGTACACGTGGAACGTCGCGCCTTTGTCGCCGATTCGCTCGGCAGCGCCGCCGGGCTGGCGATGGGTCCCCGGGACACCGTTGGTACGCCACATGTCGTCGAACTCCGTGAATGGCTGCGCTCGCTCTTCGCCTTCGACAATGCCCATGGCGGAAACTCGATCCGCTCATTGGCGGCCCGGAATCTCCGCCGCGTCCGCCGCATCATCAACACCGGCACCTATCCGACGACGATCGGCCGTCAGCTCCAGCTCCTCGCGGGGGAGACGGCGGTGCACTGCGCCTGGTTGTTCTACGACGCCGAGGACCAGGAGACCGCGCGCCGCTACTGGGGCGAGGCTCTGGCCACCGCCACCATGCTCCATGACGACAACCTCGAAGCCATGGTGCTGGCGATGATGAGCTTGCAGGCCAGTTCCGAAGGGCGGCCTCGCGACGCCTACGAGTTGGCGCACGCCGCCCGTCAGCGGGCCACGCCACTCGGCGTGCCGCGTCTTCTCTCCGTCATCGCCTCCCGGGAGGCGCGGGCGCTGATGGTGATGCGCGACCACAGCGGAGCGCGGAAGCGGCTCGCCGAAGCCATGCGGCTGGTGGACCGGTCGGACCGCGGGCGCCCAGCTCCCGAGTGGACGGCCTTCCACGGCCACGCCGAGCTGAACTACTGGCAGGCCACCCTCTACTCCGCATCGGACCAGCACAAAGCCGCCGTGCCCTTCCTGCGCGCCGCGATATCCCACGGGGACGGCACGTACAGCCGCAACCAAGCACTGGACCGGCTCGCCCTTGCCCGCACCCTCGTACAAGCAGGAGAGGTTGACGAAGGCGCCGCAGAAGCGATGGGGAGTCTCGAATATCTGGACGAGGTCGAATCGGGGCGTGTGACCCGCGAACTCCACGACATCCGCGCGCTGCTCGGCCGAGCGGACGCGGTCAGCGCTCGGGACACGACCGACCGACTGACCGAGTACATGCGAAGGTGAGGAGAAACAGAATGGCCGGGGTGACCTACGAGGTACGCACGGGCGGCGAAGCCGAGTCGCGCCTCGACACGTTCCTTCCCGTGTACGAAGAGGTGTTCGCCGAGCCGCCGTACTGCGATGGCCCCAAGGAAGTCGCCGAATTCATCCGCGTCTTCCACCTCCAGGCCAAGCGGCCGGGCTTCCGGGCGGTCCTCGCCCGCGAAGGGGCCGACGTCGTCGGATTCAGCTTCGGCTACCAGCTGCCCAGGGACAGCCAGTGGTGGAGCGGGCTGCTGGAGCCCATGCCGGAAGACTTCACACGGGAGACGAACGAACGGACCTTCGCCATCATCGACCTGGCGGTACGCAAACCGTGGCGACGCCAGGGCATCGCGGCCGGACTGCACACCCGCATCCTCGACGGGCTCCCCGTGGAGCGGGTCACCCTCACGATGCGACCGGACCCCGAAGCCGCGGCGGCACACGCGGCGTATGCGGCGTGGGGGTACCGGCGCATCGGAGCGTCCCGGCCGTGGGACGAGGCGCCCCTGTACGACGCGATGGTCCTCGACCTGCGCTGAAGGGGTGCAACGGGTCCGACCAGGGGATCATGTACGGCCCGTCGCATCACCCCCAAGGCGTAGGGGAGTTGGACCGCTCGGCTGATGTTCCCGACGCACGTCGCCTGAATGATCGTTCCTGTCCGAACGCGCGACTGGAAGGAACGATTACGTGCGTAGACGATGCCTGGGGCCCGTGTTGGCCGTCAGTGTCACGGCAATGCTGGCCCCCGCGCTCGCCACCTCGACGGCCACCGCCGCTCCGGCCACCACCCCGTCGGCCGCCACCAAGGGCGCGCTGGACCGGTATGTGGAGCAGGAGCCGCGGTGGAAGCGGTGCGAAGCCGACTCTCCCGCGGAGTTCGAGTGCGCCACGGTCAAGGTCCCGCTGGACTACCGGGTTCCCGGGGGCAAGCGGATCGACTTAGCCATATCCCGGATCAAGAGCACCGCGCCCGACAAGCGGCACGGTGTCCTGTTCTCCAACCCTGGCGGCCCCGGGGGGCGGGGGCTCTACATGCCGCTGGGGATGCGGGAGAGGCTCCCCGAGTCCGCACGGCAGAAGTACGACCTCATCGGCTTCGACCCGCGCGGGGTGGGCGAGAGCAGCCCGGTTTCCTGCGATCTGGAGCCGGAGGAGGAGGAGAAGCCGCTGCGGCCGTACAAGGAGGAGACGTTCGACAAAGATGTCGCGTGGGCACGCGGCGTCGCGAACAAGTGCGAGGAGAAGGCGGGCGACACGCTCCCGCACATCACCACGCGGAACACCGCACGCGACATGGATCTGATCCGGGCGATCCTCGGTGAGAAGAAGATCTCGTACGTGGGTTACTCGTACGGCACCTACCTGGGCGCCGTCTACACCCAGCTCTTCCCGGGCCGGGCCGACCGGTTCGTGCTGGACAGCGCGGTCGATCCGGCGCGTGCCTGGCGAGGGATGATGCAGTGGTGGGCGGAGGGCGCCGAGCCCGCGTTCGACCGGTGGACCGAGTGGGCCGCCGACCGTTCGGAGAAGTACGGCCTCGGTGACACCCCGAAGGAGGTCGACCGGACCCTCTGGGACCTGGTCGCGCAGGCCGAGGAGAAGCCCATCGAGGTGGACGGGCAGCCGACCACCGGTGATGACATCCGCAGCGGTATGCGCGAGGCCGTCTTCACCCCGGTGGACGCCACCGAGGCGGTCGTGGAGCTGAAGAAGGCCGCGGCCGACCAGCCCGCCTCCGCGAAGAAGCTCGCCCCGTTCGCCGAATCCGAGAAGACCGGGACGGCAGGCGCCGGTGCCGCCGAGGCGCCGTCCGACAACCAGACGGCGAGCTTCTGGACCGTGGTGTGCGGCGACAACTCGGCCGCGTGGTCCCGCGATCCCGAGAGCTACCGGCGGGACGCCATCGAGGACAGGCGCCGTTACCCGCTCTACGGTGACTTCGCGTCCAACATCAAGCCCTGTGCGTTCTGGGACAAGTCCGTGGAACCGGCGACCAAGGTGAACAACGACGTCGGCTCCCTGGTCGTCCAGAACGAGTGGGACTCGCAGACCCCCCTGCCCAGCGGTCAGGCCCTGCACGCCGACCTGAGGGGCTCGAAGATGGTCACCGTCCTCGGCGGCGAGGGCCATGGCGTCTACCCGAACGGCAACGCGTGCACGGACGGCACGGTCACCGACTACCTGCTCACCGGCAAGCTCCCGGCGAAGGACGTGACCTGCGAGGCGACGGCCGCCTCGAACGAGGAGGCGCGGAAGAACCAGAAGCGGGACGCGCTCCCCGGGTCTCCGCTCCCGGAGCGTGCCCCGGACCGTTTCTGAACCCGGTCGCATGACCCATTGCCGCATGACCCGATGAAGATGGGGCGGGACCTCCTGGCGGGGTCCCGCCCCATCGCTGTTGAGCCAAGGCTCAGGCGACGGTGATGGCACCGGTGATGACGGCGCTGCTGGCGCAGTACTCCCTGGCCCCGGCCCGGGACGCGCTGGCCGGGCTGCTGGGCGTCCCCGTACTGGACGGCGCGGGCGCCGCCGCCCGGGAGCTGCGCGCGCTGCTCGCGCCCAAGGCACTCGCCCCCAAGGCGACGGTCGCGCCGTGAACACGCCCCTGCCCTGGCCGCTGGCGTACACCGTCTCCGGCGACGACTGCCGCGCACCCGTGCCGCTCGGCTTCCGGGCGCCGTTCGCCGAAGCCGTCCGGCACCTGGCCGCCCTCGGTTACGACGGTGTCGAGGTCCAGGTCCGGGAGACCGGCGCACGGGACGCCGAGACCATGCTCCGGACCGCCGAGGGCGCCGGGCTGAAGATCCTCGGCATCGGTACCGGTCCGGTCGCCGGGCAGGACCGCCAGCGTCGGCAGCCTGCGGGGAAGCCCCGAACTGCCCGCCTACGGGGCGATGAAGCGGGCGGTCAACAGCCTCACCGAGTCGGCCGCCGTGACGTACGGCCCGGAGGGCATCCGGGTCAACGCCATCGCCCCCGGCGGCACGGTGACCGAGATGATCCATACGTGGCAGACCCACTCGCCCGGCCTGCTGGACCGGCTCACGGCGCACACCCCGCTGCGCCGCATGGCCGACCCCGAGGAGATCGCCGAAGCCGCCGCCTGGCTGCTCAGCGACCGGTCCTCGTACGTGACGGGCGCGGTCCTCCCGGTCGACGGCGGCGTGCGGGCCTGACGCGCCGGGTCAGCCCTGCTGGGCGCGGCGGGCCTCGGTGATCGGGAGACGGTCGAAGACGGTCTGGATGTAGGTGATCTTGCCGTCCTCGATCGTCAGGTAGTCCGAGGCCCGCAGGTCCGCGACGAACGTGGTGTGGGTGGTGTAGACGATCACCGCGCTGGTCTCGTCACCGAGGACCTTGGTGATGGTCGCGCCGGTGAGCATGGGCAGGAAGCCCTCCAGGAACTTCCGGTACCCGGCCAGGCCCTCGATCCGGCCGGAGGGCGCGTCGCATACGACGTCGTCGGCGATGAGGCCCAGTGCCGTCTCGGTGTCCCCGCCCATCCACGCGCGGCCGAAGGTCTCGGCGATCGTGCGGGCGGAGGTGGCGGGGGTGCTGGTGGCGTTCATGGCGGTATCCCTTCGTGATGATCCCCGTGCCGGGGATCTGTCACTGGATGCTCGCCCCTGTATATGACACGTTGTGTCTTATACGGCAGGGACTTTTGGAGCCATGAGATCCGACCGGTTGCTCTCGATCATGCTGCTGCTGCAGACCCACGGGCAGCTTCCCGCCAACACGCTGGCCGAGCGCCTGGAGGTGTCCGTCCGCACGGTGATGCGGGACGTGGAGGCGCTGTCCGCGGCCGGTGTGCCCGTCTACACCGTGCGGGGCCCGCACGGCGGCATCGCCCTGCTGCCCGGCTTCCGCACCGATGTGACCGGGCTGACCGCCGACGAGTCCCGCGCCCTGTTCGTGCTGCTCTCCGACCGGGCCTACGCCGACCTCGGGCTCGGCCGGGCCATCGGCTCCGCGCTGCGCAAGGTCATGGCCGCGCTGCCCGCCCCGCACCGGCCGGACGCGGACCTGGCCAGCCGCCGCATCCTGATCGACCCGGTCCGCTGGCGCGGCGGGCCGTCGCGTCCGGCCACCGACGACCTCGGCGTACTGCAGCGCGCCGTCTTCACCGACCGGCGGCTGCGGCTGCGCTACCGGCACGGCGACGACGGCCGCGTCCGCTCCTACACCGCCGACCCGTACGGGCTGGTCCACAAGGCGGGCGTCTGGTACCTCGTCGCCGACCATCGCGGCGAGCCGCGGCTCTTCCGCGCCGACCGCGTGCTGTCCGCGGGCGTCCTCGACGAGCCCGTCCAGCGGCGTGACGGCCTGGAGCTGAGCGAGGTGTGGGACGTGCTGCGCCGACGCATCGACGACATCCCCGCCCCCGTGCCGGTCACCGTCGCCGTCCGGCGGGAGACCCTGGGCCGGTTCCTCCGCGTCCACCAAGCCGATCTGGCCGGGCCGCACGTCCCGGCCGCCGCGCTCCCCGAGGAGGACGGAGAGCGGGCGACCGTCGAGCTGCGGTTCCGATCCCTGGGCGCGGCCCAGGCCCTCCTGGCCTTCGGCGCCGACGCGGAAGTCCTCGCACCCGACGAGCTGCGCCGCGCCCTGGCCCGCAGGGCGGCCGAGGCGGCCGCCCGCTACGCCGACGAAACCTAGCCGTCCAGCTCCGCGTGGCGCGCGGCCAGCCGCTTCGCGCCGTCGGCCGTCAGCGAGCCGTGGAGGCGGAGGCGGGCCACGCCACCGTCCGGGTAGATGTCGATGCGGACGTGGGTCACCGGCGGGGCCTGGTCCAGCAGGAAGCGGTGGACGGTATCCGGCTGGAGGGGGGTGCGGGGCAGGAGTTCGGTCCAGGGGGCGTCCGCGTCCGCGGTGGTGTCGCGTCCGTACAGGGCCGCCCAGCCCGGGGAGTTGCCCTTGTAGCAGCCGGTGTCGATCTCGACGGCGCGGATCAGGGCCTGTTCGGTGAGGCGGTAGCGGACCCAGTCGTTCCCCAGGTCGCGGCGGCGGCGGGTCTCCCAGCCCTCGTCCATCTTCTGGGAGCGGCCCGGCTGGATGGAGTTGGAGGGCGGGGAGTAGAAGCGGTCGGAGGCGTCCTCGGCCGCGCCGCCGTTCTCCAGGGCGGCCAGGTCGAAGGTGCCCAGCGCGGTGAGCCAGGCCGGGTCGGGGACGGCCTCGCCGTGGACGCGGAGGCGGGCGATGCCGCCGTCGGGGTGCTGCTTGAGGCGCAGGTGGGTGAAGCGGCGGCCGGGCGTGACCTCGAAGCCGTTGGCCGCGTGGCCGCCGACGGTGGTGCGGGGGACGAGGGTCGTCCACTCGGTGTCGTCGGCGAGCAGGTCCGCGGGGGATGGGGTGCCCGGCAGCGAGGTGGCCTCCACGCTCACCGCCTGCGGGTAGTTGCCGCGGAAGTGGGCGGTGTCGACGACGATGCCGTGGATGACGCCCGGCGCGCCCAGCCGGATCAGGGCCCAGTCGTGGTCGTCGTCCGTGGGGTGCGGGGTGTCGGCGGAGGCGCCGCGGCGGCGCCGGGTCTCCCAGCCGTCCATGACCTTGCCCTTGTGACCGAAGTCCGCGGGGTCGAAGTGCGCCGGCTCGGGCCGCAGCAGGTTCTCGCGCTCGGCGAAGAACTCGTCGTTGGCCGCGGTCACGCTGCCGCCGAGCCGCCGGTCGGCGAGGTCGGGGAGGTGGGTGAAGGCGAAGTCGGCGGTGCGGTAGTCGGCGTAGGGGTCGCCGACGCTGTACGGGAGGGCGTCGCCGGTGAAACGGGGGGTCGGCGCGGTCATACGCGAGGCTGCCTTTCGAGGAGTCGGCCGGTGGGGAGTGACCCGGTGGGGCCGGTCGGTGCGCCGTGATCGGCGATTTTATGGCCGCGCAGCCAGGTGGACCGTACGACGCCGTGCAGCGTCTTCCCGGCGTACGCGGTGACCTGGTTGCGGTGGTGGAGGGCGGCGGGGTTGACGGTGAACGTCTCCTCGGGCGCCAGGACGGCGAAGTCGGCGTCCCGGCCCGCCTCGATGGCGCCCTTGCGGTCGAGGCCGACCAGGGCGGCCGGGGCCGTGGACATCCACCGCGCGACGTCTTCGAGGGTGTGGCCGCGGCGGCGGGCCTCGGTCCAGATGGCGGGCAGGCCGAGCTGGAGCGAGGAGATGCCGCCCCAGGCCTGTCCGAAGTCGCCGGTCTTCAGCTCCGCGGTGCAGGGCGAGTGGTCGGAGACGACGCAGTCGATGGTGCCGTCGGCCAGGCCCTGCCACAGCGCGTCCTGGTTGGCCGCCTCGCGTATCGGCGGGCAGCACTTGAACTCGGTGGCGCCGTCCGGGACTTCCTCGGCGGTGAGGGTGAGGAAGTGCGGACAGGTCTCGACGGTGACCCGGACGCCTTCGCGGCGCGCGGCGGCGATGAGCGGCAGGGACTCCGCGGAGGACAGATGCAGGACGTGGACCCGGGCGTCCAGCTCGCGGGCGAGGCCGATGAGCCCCTCGATGGCCCGGTTCTCGGCCTCGCGGGGGCGGGAGGCGAGGAAGTCGGCGTAGCGCGGGCCGCTGGGCTGCGGGGCGCCGTCGATCAGCTGCGGGTCCTCGGCGTGGACGATGAGCAGCCCGCCGAAGCCCGCGATCTCGCCGAGGGCCTCCTTGAGCCCGGCCGGGTCGAGCTGCGGGAACTCGTCCACGCCGGAGTGCAGCAGGAAGCACTTGAAGCCGAGCACCCCGGCGTCGTGCAGCGGCCGCAGATCGGCGGTGTTGCCGGGGATCGCACCGCCCCAGAAGCCGATGTCGATGTGGGCCGCCCGGCGGGCGACGTCCCGCTTGATCTCCAGCGCCTCGACCGTGGTGGTGGGCGGGATGCTGTTGAGCGGCATGTCGACCAGCGTGGTGACGCCACCGGCCGCGGCGGCGCGGGTGGCGCTGCCGAAGCCCTCCCAGTCGGTGCGGCCGGGGTCGTTGACGTGGACGTGGGTGTCGACGAGCCCGGGGAGGAGGACGTCGTCCCCGAGGTCTTCGAGACGCGCCCCCGGCGGGACGACGGCGTCGTACGGCAGGACGGCGAGAATGCGGCCCTCGGCGGTCCCGCCCTCGCCGGTCCGGCCCTCGGCCGCGGAAACGGCGACGGATGCGGCGCGCGGACCGTCGGGGGTGATCACGCGCGTCGAACGCAGCACCAGGTCCGGGTTCAGGTCGTTCAGGTCCGGGTTCAGGTCCGGGTCCAGCTCGGGCACCCCTACTCCCCTCGATAATTCCGCAACACGGAATAAGTTTTCCGATTGGAGTCTTCCCTTCTCGTCCGATCTGGTCAAGACTTCCCGGGCACCCCCGTTCGATTCCGTAACATGAAAGATGATTTTCAATATGTAGAACGCGGCGCCGGGAGGGACCGGTAGGCTGCCGATGGCCGGTCGGCCGCGGTATCCGACGCGGGCGCGAGACCGGTGCTGCCCGCTGCGAAAGGAAACGCCGACGTGCCGTCCGCCGAGTCCAAGACCGCCGCCACCAACGCGGGTGGCGTCCAGTCCCTGGAGCGCGCCTTCGACCTTCTGGAGCGAATGGCCGACGCCGGGGGCGAGGTCGGACTGAGCGAGCTGTCCGGCACCAGCGGCCTTCCGCTGCCCACCATCCACCGGCTGATGCGCACGCTGGTGGCCTGCGGTTACGTACGCCAGCAGCCCAACCGCCGCTACGCCCTCGGCCCCCGGCTGATCCGGCTCGGCGAGAGCTCGGCCCGGCTGCTGGGCACCTGGGCGCGGCCGTATCTGGCGCGCCTGGTGGAGGAGACCGGCGAGACCGCGAACATGGCGCTGCTGGACGGGGACGAGGTGGTGTACGTCGCGCAGGTGCCGTCCCGCCACTCGATGCGGATGTTCACCGAGGTCGGGCGGCGGGTCCTGCCGCACTCCACCGGCGTCGGCAAGGCGCTGCTGGCCACCACGCCCCCGGACGAGGTACGCGCCCTCCTGGCCCGGACCGGTATGCCCGCCGCGACGGCGAAGACGATCATCACGCCGGACGCGTTCCTGGACGCGCTGCGGCTGGTGCGCGAGACGGGGTACGCCGTGGACGACAACGAGCAGGAGATGGGCGTGCGCTGCCTGGCGGTGTCCGTACCGGACTCCCCCACGGCGGCCGCCATCTCGATCTCGGGCCCGGCGGGGCGGGTGACGGACGAGGCCACACAGGAGATCGTGCCGATCCTGAAGGAGGTCGCCATCGACCTGTCGGCGGCCCTGGCCAGCACCGACGGGACCTGACAGGACCTGACTGGACCCGGCAGACCTGACCGGACCCGGCAGACCTGACAGGACGGCTAGCGCGGCACGGTGCCGAAGAGGTCGATCGCCGTGCGGACCGCCCGGAGGGCCGGGTTCAGGGCGCTGACCGAGCCGAGGGCACCGGCCACCAGGAGCAGTGAGCGGCGGAGGCGGTGCAGTTCGGGGGTGCCGGTGCGGGCCATGGCGTCGAGCGCGGCCAGTTCGTCGTCCGCGATCGCCCGGTCCGGTAATTCCGCCGGATGGGCGGCCAGGTCACGCCTGAGCCGGGCCACGGCAAGGCGCAGCTCCGCCACCCTCGGGTCTTCCTCGGTGCACGCCACTGCGGCGCCCTCCACGTCGGACAACACGGTCCTGCTCCCCCTCGCGCACGGCTGCACGAGCCCGCCCCTCTCTCCCCTGCCCCTCCCCGGCGTCGAATCGGACACAAGGGGCTGCGGATCAGTTAACGCCACCGTGTGCGCAGTGCGCCATACGGAGAGCGAAAATCAGACCGGCTGGGATGAACCGTCCACGTGGCGCTCTGGTGCGGTAAGCAGGGGCCATGGATCGCACCTCTGAGGACAACGCGCAGGTCGCCGGGTTGCTGCTGGCGGCGGGCGGGGGACGGCGGCTGGGCGGGCGGCCGAAGGCCCTGCTGGAGTACCGGGGCAGGCCGCTGGTGGAGCACGCGGCGCGTGCGCTGCGGGAGGGCGGGTGCGCACCGGTGCACATCGTGCTGGGCGCCGCCGCCGGGGCGGTGCGGGAGCGGGCCGAGCTGCCGGGGTGCGTGCTGGTCGACAACCCGGACTGGGAGGGCGGCATGGGCACCTCACTGCGGGCCGGGCTGGCCTCGCTGAGCGGCACGGGGGCGCGCGCGGTGCTGGTCACGCTGGTGGATCAGCCCGGGATCGGGGCGCCCGCGGTGGCACGCGTACGGACCGCCTGCCGCGACGCGACACGCCCGGCGGAAAGCCTGGTGACGGCGGAGTACGGCGGCGAGCGGGGGCATCCGGTGCTGTTCGGCGCGGACCGCTGGGCGGACGTCGCGGCGAGTGCGGAGGGGGATCGCGGGGCACGCGCGTATCTGAGGGCACATCAGGCCGAGATCATCCGGGTCGACTGCGCGGACATCGCCCGCGTGGACGACATCGACACCCCGGAAGATCTGGCGCTGCTGCGGTAGCCGCCGCGGCGGCCCCACACGGCCCATGCAGTGAGTCTCACATCGACAGCCGATTGAACTTCCACGATGAGGAAATTAATATCCAGAGCGCTATCGACTGAGGAGTGAACGCCCATGTCCGCACCAGCGCCATCCCCGCTGGCCATCGTCGACGCCGCACCACTGGAGCGTCAGGGAGAGGTGCTGACCGACGCGGCCCTGGCCTTCCTGGCCGAGCTGCATCACCGCTTCACCCCTCGACGCGACGAGCTGCTCGCGCGCCGCGCCGAACGACGGGCCGAGATCGCCCGTACGAGCACACTGGATTTCCGTCCGGAGACCGCGCACGTCCGCGCGGACCCGGACTGGCGCGTGGCGGAGGCCCCGTCCGCGCTCCAGGACCGCCGGGTGGAGATCACCGGTCCCACCGACCGCAAGATGACGATCAACGCGCTCAACTCGGGCGCCAAGGTCTGGCTCGCCGACTTCGAGGACGCCTCCGCGCCCACCTGGGCGAATGTGATCGGCGGCCAGCTGAATCTGACCGACGCGTATGAGCGCCGGATCGACTTCACCTCCCCCGAGGGCAAGAGCTACGCGCTGCGCCCCGCCGATGAGCTGGCCACCGTCGTCGCGCGACCGCGCGGCTGGCATCTGGACGAGCGCCATCTGCGGGACGCGGAGGGCCGCGCGGTGCCCGGCGGTCTCGTCGACTTCGGGCTGTACTTCTTCCGAAACGCGCGCCGCCTGCTCGACCAGGGCAAGGGCCCGTACTTCTACCTGCCGAAGACCGAGTCGCACCTGGAGGCCCGCCTCTGGAACGACGTCTTCGTCTTCGCGCAGGACTACGTGGGCGTCCCGCAAGGGAGCATCCGCGCCACCGTGCTCATCGAGACGATCACGGCGGCGTACGAGATGGACGAGATCCTGTACGAGCTGCGCGACCACGCCTCCGGGCTCAACGCGGGCCGCTGGGACTATCTGTTCTCCATCGTCAAGAACTTCCGTGACGCGGGCCCGGGCTTCGTCCTGCCCGACCGCAACGCGGTGACGATGACCGCGCCCTTCATGCGCGCCTACACCGAGCTGCTGGTCCGCACCTGCCACAAGCGGGGTGCCCACGCGATCGGCGGGATGGCGGCCTTCATCCCCTCGCGCCGGGACGCCGAGGTCAACGCGGTCGCGTTCGACAAGGTGCGGGCCGACAAGGACCGTGAGGCGAACGACGGCTTCGACGGCTCGTGGGTCGCCCACCCCGATCTGGTCCCGGTCGCCCGTGAATCGTTCGACGCCGTGCTCGGCGACCGTCCGCACCAGAAGGACCGGCTGCGCGAGGACGTCGCGGTCACCGCGGCCGAGCTGATCGACGTCGCCTCGCTGGACGCCAAGCCCACCTTCGCGGGGCTGCGCAACGCCGTGCAGGTCGGCACTCGCTACATCGAGGCGTGGCTGCGCGGACTGGGCGCCGTCGCCATCTTCAACCTGATGGAGGACGCCGCCACCGCGGAGATCTCCCGCTCCCAGATCTGGCAGTGGATCAACGCCGGAGTGGTCTTCGAGAACGGCGAGAAGGCCAGCGCCGACCTCGTGCGCACGGTCGCCGCCGAGGAGCTGGCCGCGATCCGCGAGGAGGTCGGTCCGGAGGCGTTCGCGTCCGGCAAGTGGCAGCAGGCGCACGATCTGCTGCTGAAGGTCGCGCTGGACGAGGACTACGCGGAGTTCCTGACGCTGCCCGCGTACGAGCTGCTGGGCTGAGCGCTGCACAGGACGAGGGGCCCCGGGATGTCCCGGGGCCCCTCGTCGTGTCGTCGTGCGGGCGTTACGAGGTGTAGAGCTGGGTGCGGGGCACGATCTGCTGGGGCTGGCCGGGGCTGGACCACAGCAGCTTCATATGCGCCTCACCGGTCTGCTCGGTGTACTCGATCTTGATGGCATGGCGCTGCCCGGCCTTCAGATCGACGGTCACCTTGTCGACCTTCGCCGTGTGCGGCGTGGTGCTGTCGATGACGAGCTTGCCGTCGATCCACACCCGTGCCGTGTCGTCGGAGACGGTGGTGAGCGTGTACGTCTGGCTGTAGCGGGGCACCAGCGAGCCGGTCCAGCGGACGCTGAAGTGGTCGGACGGGACCCGGGCGTCCGGTGAACCGGCGCTCCGCCAGGCGTGGTTGACGGTGCGGTCGGTCCGGGTGACGACGGGCGGCCCGGTAAAGGTGTCGTTCGCGAACACCTCCTGCCGCAGCCCGGTGCCCCGGCCCGGCGGCACGGACGCCCCGAACGGCCGGACCGTCAGCTCGATCACCGACGCGGTGGTGTTCACCGGCCCGCCGGAGGGGGTGAGGTCGAAGCCGTCCCCGGCCGCCGCGACCGCGACCTTCTGATCGCTGCCCAGCACCCGCGCCCCGGTCACCTCGAACGGCGCCCGCGCGGTGAGGTGGAGGGGCTGCCCGGCGGCGGGCCAGGAGGTCACGGAGGCGTAGAGCTTGTCGCCGGACCGGCTGACCGCTCCCCATCCGGGCTCGGTCACCAG
>Ga0307508_10002209_pt1 | contig 20754 bp, 16 predicted proteins | sample 9_EM_MG_FD_203089 | JGI IMG/M metagenome (GOLD analysis project Ga0307508, IMG submission 203089) | Populus trichocarpa ectomycorrhiza microbial communities from riparian zone in the Pacific Northwest, United States - 9_EM | ecosystem: Host-associated > Plants > Roots > Unclassified | place...
TCTCAATCTCCCTTTGATGCTTATCCCATGGATATTCGTCGTCTGGCTCGGCTTCGAGTTCATTTGTATGTAATCAGTAGAAGAAGACATACGTGGAGCCGAGATGGGCCATTGAGACAGCAGAAACATTTTCAAGACGAGAGTTTCGAAGGCTTCAGGGAAATAATACATGCAAGCAGTAGCATTTTCCGTTGATTGTTGTCAGTGCCACAGAGGCATGCATGATTAATGTGGTTGGCTGTCTTATAGCAAGATGTTTTCCTCTGCGTGAGTATGTGAGGCCCATGGACTGTGAGAAAATGGTAATAGAACAGAAAAACGGCCTTCTGCCCCTTTTACTCCGTGCGTGATTGTATGGCCGAAGCCCGACTAAACTCTATCTTGCCCGCCTGAGCTGTCGTGATCCGTGCAATCATTTATAATTGCCGTTTCGATTCATAAGCTCAGGAAACGGCACATCTCATCCTCACTTTCGCAATATTATGTGTATTAAATGATAATGATGTGTATGTCGACAAACTAATCCCGTACGTGTCGCCCTCACCTTGGCTTTGTCTAGGGACCTTCTTGTCCATTCATCTATTTCGCGAAATGGCCTCGAAGTTTCCTTTCGATCTTAATTTGTTTTGTGCCGTTAAAATCATTTCTTTCGGGTAATCAACCCATTTATAACCACCTCGACTAGAGGTCTTGGAAGGCCATAAAACTATCATGATTTTGCATAATTTTGTAAAATTAATAGTACAACTTCTTTTCCTATTTTTTTTCCAGACCATTGTTATGAAATTTGCCCGGTTCAGTGTGGCTCAATCCGGTGATTTATTGATTAGAGATTTGATTCAAGCTAACTTTTGTATTCAATCAGGTTATAAGTTGAACTTGACTCGAGCAAGACATGGCTTGAATTCTAATTTTTTTAATATAAAATTATTTTAACTTTTTCTTTAAAAATCTGAAAATGAAAAGGTTTGGATCCATCAGGGTTGACCCAACCCACTTAATATATGTGCAAAGCGAGTTTTTCATTTATGATTAAGACTAAGAGTTCTTTTTCTTTCAAAGCAACACAGTAAAAACTGAGAGAAATAATACAATTCAAAACTTATATCAAAAGACAACATGGTTTGACGAGCTGATTCAAGCCTATAATTTTAGATTGAGTTGTTTTACTGCATCTCTACTCACCACTATATAAAAAAAAAAAAACAACCCACCACTTAACTTGCTTAATAATTAACACTCAATCATAATTCACATTATATTTTAATTAAATTTAACCCAAACTAAATTTATAATTACTGTAGCATTAAAGTATATCATTTAATTATTTAACCATAAAGAATTGTGTGAATTCAAGTGTATCTGACGAAATGAGAAATAGTACTGGCCACAACAAGTCTTGTCTCATTGACTTGAATATCATGAAAATTATGAATTCAATTTAAATTAAAATATTATGTGAATTATAATTGTATTCAATTATAAACTATGAGTTGTGTTGATTTGTGAATAAATAACTGTGTTGGATTATGAATTTTGTCGATTATCGAGCTATGGGAATTATAATTGTATTTTTTTTAAGAGGAAGTTAAGTTGAAAGATTTTAAAAATAATTATATTTCGAGAGTTATAAATATAACATATTACTTGCTAAAATGTATTATTTTTTAAAATAAATCTTGAACCACGATGTTCTTTCTTTATCATGCTACTTAAGAAAAATCTAAAAACTAATATTCATTCAAATAATAAACAATCAATAATAAAATTATCATTATTTTCACTCATAAAAATGAGAAACTTACTGTTTTCAAGGAGTTAATTCATGTATATTCATTTTTTTTAAATAGATAAAAAAATTTATACTTAGAGATATTCTTATCATTTGTTTTATAAATTATAATTTTTTGTTGGCATATAAATTTTTTTCAAGATAAATTAAAGAAATAACCAATAAAATACTCCTAAATAGTCCCCTACCACCACAATTGTTTTTTTAAAAAACCAATAACTTTTGATTTTTTATATTTTTTCAAAACTCATGCGATGTGATGACATCTCTGATCTGTTATAGTTTTTTAAACAAACAAACAAATAAATGTATCCAAAACAAAAAGGTAAGCATTAATGACTGTAGAGCCGCGTCCATCTCGGGTCCGCACTGACATGGCAATTAGCTAAACAGGTAGCACTACATTATTACAGTACAGCAAAAGCACCATATCATTGTCCGCCATCCCTTGCAATTAATTACAAATCCTGGTGTCTTCTGCTGCGGTTGCCCTCTCTCTCCCTCTCTCCATCAAAAAATTAATCAATAAAAATTATAATCCAACCTTTCTTCTTCCCTCTCTGTCATCTGCTTTTACCAAATCAATTCGATTGAAACCTTAGGGTTTTGAATCGATACTTAGATTATCTACACTCTCTCTGCATCATTTTTCTCCGAGAGAAAATGCCGTCAGTGTACGGAGCTCGATTGACCACATTCGAAGATTCTGAGAAGGAGAGCGAGTATGGATACGTTCGTAAGGTAGACGATACCTTTCCATTTCTTTTTCTCATACAATAAGTATTAATTAATCATATAGATCGAATTTATTTTCTGATTTTGATTCAACTCATCTGATGATCTGTTTCTGTTGATTTACTGTCATCAGATCGAGTTCTTTGATTTATCTGAGATTGATATCGCCTTGAATTTTGATCCTCTAGATCTGTTTTTAATTCTTGTGATCCATTGAGATATGATTGCTATTGTGATTTTCTAGTGATCTTATTAGTCTAGTTGATGTTTTTAACATAATGGTAGAGAATTTGAAAAGCTCTGGAATGCCAAACAGGCCTGTGTAAGTGGTTGCCAGCATTTCAATGCTGTGTTATTGCTCGAACCAGTAAAATAAAGCTTATGCAGATAAAAAATGGTTAGAAATAAGATACGAATTGTTCTATTTGTACTGTGTGTCTGTTGGCTCATTTGTTTGGATTAGGATTTAGTTGTTATATTTCTAGGATTTGAGCAACTTATCGCGATGCATGATTTTTAGTTCAACTTAGTTTGTTAATGAACCTAATCTAATTCTGATTTGGTTTGTTAGGTTAAATGGTTTTCCTGGTTTTGTCTGACTAATTTGATATGGTTTTCATAGGTATCAGGGCCCGTTGTGGTTGCAGATGGTATGGCTGGTGCAGCTATGTATGAACTGGTCCGTGTTGGCCATGACAATCTAATTGGTGAAATTATTCGTTTGGAAGGACATTCTGCAACAATCCAAGGTTATTCACTAATGCGAGTTCTAGAATTCTTCTTTTCGTTCACCATCCTTGTCATTTTTTAGCATTTTAATTGATCGATGTTATTTATCTGCTCCGCTCACTCTTGATTCCCCTTTCTGTAAAACGGAAAAGAAATGTTTTTCTTTGTTTTTGTTCTGAGGTGCTTGAAATGGACATGAATGTTTCTGTTCTTTACGTGTCAGTGTATGAGGAAACAGCTGGTTTGATGGTGAACGACCCTGTTCTTCGGACGCACAAGGTGATCTCACTATCTTGTCATGTAATTGTTTTTCTAGACGTGTATTGTGACTGCATCAGCTCATAAACTGTATGTTGATCTTACAGCCATTATCCGTAGAGCTGGGACCGGGAATACTGGGGAATATTTTTGATGGAATTCAGGTTTGACAGCACTTTCTTTATTGTCAATTTGTGATTAATTAGAATTACGTTTAGTTTTCTGATAATCATAAGTTCTTTTTCTAAAGCCTTTAAGTTTAACTTTGCTCTTGCTTTATCAAAAAGAAAAAAATGAAGTTTATGGTTTGCTTTCTCGCTTGCATTATATATAGTGGTTAACCATTCACCTACGTTTTCTTATCTTAACAGAGGCCTCTAAAAACCATTGCAAGAATATCAGGTGATGTCTATATTCCTCGTGGTGTCTCTGTTCCAGCCCTTGATAAAGACACACTCTGGGAATTTCAGCCCAAGAAAATAGGTAATGGCTGGTATGTTGTTGACAAATGACAATGGTTGTTCCAATTTTTTATGTTGAATTCCACTAACTTCAGTTATACTTGATGTTGGCAGGCGAGGGAGATCTTGTGACTGGTGGAGATTTGTATGCTGTAAGCTTTATATTTTAACCTTTTTTTGCAGGTCTCCTTTAAAAATGTGTAGTTTTAACGTCTTGTTTATTATTTATCTACTTTTGTGTGGTCTAACATTGGAATTTGTGTGAATATTTTCCTATGCAGACTGTATACGAGAACACTCTAATGCAGCATCATGTTGCACTCCCTCCTGATGCCATGGGGAAAGTCACTTACATTGCACCTCCTGGTCAATATTCATTGAAAGTTCGTCTCTTTCCATTACATTAAAATGATAATTGCACAAGAATGCATCTGCTTTCCCTTTTTTTCCTGTTGGATACATATCATACTGCCCAGTTCTTGCTTGTTGCATATAACATTGGTACCGATTTAAATGAGTTTTTCTGTATGCTGAACTTGGGAAGCACTAGCAATAATCTGAATCTGGATTAAAGGAATTATTATCATTCTTCAGTCTCCTTGGTTGTAGTTACCATTTAGTTGTGATTCATATTTCTGTGAATTCTTTGTAACATATAAACTGCACATTGATGTTTCTTATGGAGATCTGTATGTTGAATTGTGTTTTTGTAGGACACTGTGCTGGAGCTTGAGTTCCAGGGTGTCGTAAAGCAATTTACCATGCTTCAGGTTTGTAACTTGTAGCCAAACTTTCAGTGAATCAAGATGCTTTAATCCAAAGTTAAATTTTTTTTCGTTTGCTATGTGCTTCTTCTTTATGCAGACTTGGCCAGTACGTACACCAAGACCAGTTGCATCAAAGCTTGCTGCTGATACCCCTCTACTTACTGGGCAGGTGCTTGCTTACATTCTAAAAGCATTGGTTTTCATATCTATTGCTTTCGCACTTTGTAACTTGAGTTCCCAATGACCTTGTTGTGTTTCAGCGTGTCCTTGATGCCCTTTTCCCCTCAGTTCTTGGTGGGACTTGTGCCATACCTGGTGCATTTGGCTGTGGGAAGACTGTCATTAGTCAAGCTCTTTCCAAGGTGAAACTTGTCAATTCATTGTGGAGCTAACACTGATGGTTGTGATGTTGGGGTAGTTTGGATGATTCATTACTAAATGTTTGTTTGTGCAGTATTCTAACTCCGATACTGTTGTGTATGTGGGCTGTGGAGAAAGAGGAAATGAAATGGCAGAGGTATATGATTCTCTCAGTTTACTCATCAATCCTCTTTTATGGTTTTTGAGATTTTTAATCTAGAGTAATCTATTGCTCAGGTGCTCATGGATTTTCCACAATTGACCATGACTTTGCCTGATGGCCGTGAAGAGTCTGTCATGAAGCGTACAACCCTTGTAGCCAACACTTCTAACATGCCTGTCGCTGCTCGTGAGGCTTCAATTTATACAGGTAACTCCATTTCTTTTTAAGTAAATATTAAGCAGATTAGAGAATGATATGAAGAGTTATCTCCGAAGCGTAAAGTTTTATTTTTTGTTCCTATTCTTTCTTGTTGGTGTTTTAAGAATTTTAGAGTTACAGAAAATTTCTGTGTGGTTTTGTTAATTAAGAGCTGGTGCTTTTTGAAGGCACGCATCAGTTGATGGTAGTGATTTTTTGTAATTCATGAAAAGAGGGTAATTTTTATTATATCAGATGTACTGTCACATGCCCTCTGTTGGAGAAGGAGCTTCCTTTTGAAAGACATGTAATATTCTGAGGAAATAAATGGTTGCAATTTAGGGAATGCAACTCACCCTACCATGCATGTATGGGTTGCAGACTTAGGACTATTTAGACCATGTGCAATGGACCAAAGAAAAAATTTCAAACTGTAATTTTATTACTTAAGCTAAAAGTTTCATGTTTGCAGTTGATTTGCTTGAATTTGAAAATTCTATATTTTAGATTCATTTAATGTTGATAATATTGTCTCATTGAATGCCTTGTGATGATGCTCTTCAACTTGTGGGCTGTTCTCAGGAATCACTATAGCTGAATACTTCCGAGATATGGGCTACAATGTGAGCATGATGGCAGATTCAACATCTCGTTGGGCAGAAGCATTGCGTGAAATTTCTGGACGGCTGGTTAGCCTCTACCAACATTTATCTCAATGCCTTGGAAGATTTTTCTAGTGCTTCATATATTAGTGTCTGATATATGATACTGGCAGTGTTGGTCTCTTTGTGTGGACTGTCTCTTTTCTTGCTAGGATGCCTTAGCTTGCCTATCATCTGCAACCATCAATACCCAAAATATTATTTTTCTGTTTGCTAGATTTGTAGAAACTAGATATAGTTGGAGTACTTGACAGTTGGTTCTAATATCTTATCAGGCACCGGCTTCCAAAAAGATTGGTGACATCATCAGTTACTGTTGATATTGACTAGATATAATTAGAGTGCTTGACAGTTGGTCCTCATTATTGATTCTTTGGATGATGTTTTTCTTTAGATGATGTTTTTATTAGACAAATGGATTAGCATTGTTAATTATGATCTATTATGTTAATTCTTTCGTGCATACTGTGAAATTTATTTGTTTCCCACTCAGATGAACTCTAATTGCATGTTCTTAATTATATTTGCAGGCAGAAATGCCTGCTGATAGTGGGTATCCTGCTTATCTGGCAGCACGTTTGGCCTCATTTTATGAACGTGCTGGAAAAGTAAAATGCCTTGGTTCACCAGAGCGTACAGGTAGTGTCACAATTGTTGGTGCAGTTTCCCCACCAGGAGGTGATTTCTCAGATCCTGTTACTTCTGCTACCCTCAGCATTGTCCAGGTAATTATAGACTATGTTTACTACCTTTCATACTAGAAGCAATTAGCAACATAGATTGCTGAGACAAAACAGAGAGTCAAGTCTTTTTTGCCTAGAGAGCGCTCTTCCACAGCCTGAGACCACAAGCTAAAATTTTTGAATTTGTTTTTAGAAGTTTGAAATAACCTGTTACAGTAAGCAGACTTTTTTTTCTCAATTGTTCCTGATTAATAATAGGACAAGAAAAATAAATTTCTACACTAAAAGGAAAAGCCATAGAAATACTAATGTTTAATTAATTAAGCCAACTTGATGGTGGCAAAATTACTGATCAACAAGCTGGAAAGCATATCCTTGGCCCAAAAATGATTCTGCTTCAGTAATCAGGGTAAATTTTTAGTCCAAGCAGGTGTAACTTAAGTCAAGCAGTTAGGAAAATGAATCTGTTCTATCTTGATGTCATTTTGAGTTCTTTTTCCCCGAATGTTATATTTTGGTTAAAATGAGGTGTGATTCATTTGTACTTTTGCAGGTCTTCTGGGGTTTGGACAAGAAACTTGCACAAAGGAAACATTTCCCTTCTGTAAACTGGCTTATTTCCTACTCTAAGTACTCAGGGGTATGTTTGCAATTTTTCTACAAACTTCTTTTGTTTTTCTTTTGAAAGAAAAATTGTTGGATGCTTATTGGATCCTTCATTGCGTCGTATATTCTATGCAACCTGTTCGTGTTTTATTAGGCTGTTCTGCTTTTGTTGTCAGGCATTGGAGTCATTCTATGAGCGATTTGATCCAGATTTTATCAACATCAGGACAAAGGCACGTGAAGTACTCCAAAGAGAAGATGACTTGAACGAGATTGTCCAAGTATGTTTTCTTATTTCAAAAATTTCCTCCTGGTTCCCTTAGGTCCTAGAAATATAGAATATGCGATTTACCTGGTAACTGTTGAAGAAATATATGGATGAATTCTGCGAGCTATATGACGGGTTTGTTGTTTCAGCTTTACATTTGCTCTTGAACCTTAATTGTAAGAGTACTCGTCATCTCCTGTCCTTGATTGGTTGATATCGCAAATTTTAATTTGGCATAAAAGAATTTGGTGGAGATTGATCACCTTTGGCTTTTATGATACTGTAGATTCCCGTGGAATTATCTTGATTTTCACTATCATTGAACTGTTATTTGTTTCTCTACCCCACCCTTTGAGGTGCATTTTGTGCAACACTATGATTGTTTCTACCTTGCTTTTGTCTTTTAACTAGTTGTGAAGTTGAAAGTAAAATTGGTGTTTTTGCCTGCCTGTGAGTAAATATCCATGGCTTTCTGGATCATTGCAGCTTGTTGGAAAGGATGCTTTAGCTGAAGGAGATAAGATTACCCTGGAGACAGCAAAGCTTTTGAGGGAGGACTATCTTGCTCAGAATGCATTTACTCCGTATGCCCCAACCTCTTTACTTGATCTTTACTATAATCCATCTTTTTTGGCCTTGAAGATTTTGATTAAACTCGTAGTTCTACAGTCCTCATCTTCGAGTGTATGTTTGTGTGGCTTGCAGATATGACAAGTTCTGTCCCTTCTACAAGTCTGTTTGGATGATGCGCAACATAATTCATTTCTACAATTTGGCCAATCAGGTAATTTAACCCCCCTCCCCTCTGTTATTCTATGTCCTGTCCAGGGAATTTACTAGGGAGGGCTGTGAATCTCTGGCAGGTGTTGGCTGGACTTGAATCATGTACGAGTTGCTCATTGTCTTTAAGAGAGCAACTTGGGCATCCATCTTTTATCTCTTTTGTTACTCGTCATTTTCATTAAGTCGGTAGTTTTGAAATTCAAAGTTCATTTCACAACCTGTGGAAGACTCTACGATTTGATATGGATCTTTGATGAACATTTTTGCAATTCAATACAGGCTGTTGAGAGAGGTGCAGGCATGGATGGTCAGAAGATAACATACAGCCTTATCAAGCATCGGTTGGGAGACCTCTTCTATCGTTTAGTGTAAGTGTACCATAGTTCTACCAATAATCCTCTATGCAAAGTCAATGCTTTATGGAAATCCACAATAATTGCTTTCTGATACTGTCATCTGTCAATGCTGCAGGTCTCAAAAATTCGAGGATCCAGCAGAAGGGGAAGCAGCACTTGTGGGAAAATTCAGCAAGTTGCATGAGGATTTGACTGGTGGTTTCCGTGCCTTGGAGGACGAGACTCGTTGATTTAGGTGTTCCAGATTTTGGTTATTTATTTATGGAGTCTGGCAGCTCGAAAACCAGCACTTGATCTTAGCCGTATTCGTTTGTCTTGTGAAGAATCAGTGTTGTTACATTCCTTCATCCCACTTTGCGGTGCTTGCCTTGCCTTTTGGGATGTGATGCGATAGCTAGTGTAATTTGTTATTCAAAGCGGAGACAGACAGGCTAAAACTGTGCCTTGTTTATTTATGCAATAAGGCTTGTTTGTGTTCAGGCAGTTTCAATTTGTATGATTTAATTTATCATAAATAAAAGAATCTTGTCTTATCCGAAGACGAATTAATTTTTTGTTCTTGAAAGAGTTGAGAATCACAACATGTCAGGACACTCCGTTTCATCCCCGCAAAATCCCCCTTCCATCTATCAACCACCCATGAAAAACGAGGAGTGCACGCTGCTGCTTTTCTAACCTTGGACCAAAGCTCGTCGTCTAATAAACTGGATTTATGTCGGCAAGCCAACGACGAAATAAGACTCTCTGATGTAACTTGGATAGAGGGAATCTTCACCAATGAGTGAATTCATTGACATTCTGGAACATCTGGAAACACACTCTATTTCTCTCTCTTTTTTCCCCTAAAAAAAGGGGTGCCTAGACAAAAAGAGTCATGGTATATATAATCTAAGATTCCAGAACTCTGTCATGTGCATTTACAAGCGCATCAGAGAGTAAGAACCTGGGTGATGATATTCGATCTGTAATCCATACACTCGCTCGAGCAGTCAGAACCCAACGAGGAGCTACACTCTCATTTGACAGAAAATCCATATAACCAGCAGCTGCCTCCTTGCTTACTCCATGGTCATTGTAGCATCAGTGTATTAACCAATCAGTGTTGTGCCCATTAATATCAATCCCTTCCTTCATCATCTCATAAAGGGGGCTCATTTCCCGCACAGTAAGCTCAATTGCCCTCCTGTCAATCCCAAACCTAATTGAAGTATGCGCCATGGCCTCATCCACCCCCAATGCCCTCAACACATACTAAGGCTCTTCTAAACTAGCACTTGTACACGCGCTCCCACTCGACACAGCCACTTCCTTCAACCCCATCAACAAACTCTCCCCTTCCACGCACGCAAACGAAAGATTCAAATTCCCTGCTTTCCTCCTCTCAACACTCCCATTCACCACGACCACCATCAAGCTTAGCCCTAACTCCATCCAACCTCCTCTCCTGCGAACCCCCAATCCTCTCATCATCATACCCCATCTCCTCTTTCGCCAACTCCCATCCCCACCACTAATGGAGTATCCGGCCTTATCGACCCCCTCTCTCAACTTCTCCAAATCAACAATCCCATCATTCCCAACCGGTAAACACGCAACCTCAAAAGCCTCTTCCTGAAGATGCCGGCAAGAGTCCAACACACACTGGGGCCCACCGGTGATGTTGCTTGCATGTCGAGGTAGAGTGGCCGTGCTGAGATTTTCAAGCCTTCTATTGTCATAGCTTCGTCATTTTGTGTTGGGGGAGCGGTTGCTGTTGCCGCCGCGATGGAGGGAGGAAGCTAGAAGCTTTGAAGCCATTGCTTTAATGTGTTTGAGGATTGAGTTCGTGTTTATTTATGATGCGGCGAGGGAGACAAAGATACTTTACACATATTTCGCCTAGATCCCTCCCTGTACCAGAAGTTACAATAGCAACTTGTTCAGGGTAAAAACAACTTGTAAAGTTTTCAGACTCAATCTGAGTTCTGATCCAGTTTAGGGTTTGGGTTACTAAGATATATATATATATATATAGACACACACACACACACACGTGTGTGTGTGAAAAAGGATTTACACCCCGAGAATATGGAAACAATCTTTCAAACCCTTATCTGGAGAACAAAAATACTGGCAAATGTGTGAGGTGTTGATGATTTCGCCATGCCAGGGCACAGTTACATGATAGTAGCAATAATTCAACCACTCCAAAAAAGCAATGGCTACCAACCCAATCACTTGAAGAAACCAAAAGGAAAAGGTTATCATCCCACCAGTTTGCAAGGAAACACATTACATTTTATGACATCCCCTCAGAGAGCAATCCTCCCTTTCAATCTCGCAGAAAGAGGAGACATGGACAATGAGAACCAAAAATACAGTGTACATTAAACAGCAAGACTCACACCTTGCCAAAACATTAAAATCACTTAAACAAGAGTTATACAGTTTAAGCGGAATAATCGTGCGTTGCATTCTTGAGTTCACCACCAGATATAAACAGGCACAGTAGATCGATTCAATGCGAGTTGTGGTGCAACTAGAAGAGATGTCTTAGTAGATTCCCGGAACAATCCGGTAGCGGACCCTCTCACAGTACAACTTCCAGTACTTTCCGTATCTGCAACCAGGTGGTCGTCAAATTTTATTTCATCTCTCAAACATATCAGAATCCAACTATGTGTCTAGCAGTACAGATGACATTTTTTAAGATTATGTTCAGCAATTCTATCAGTAGGCCATCCAAGTAAGAATACAAGTCCAGAAACTGTGCTTACTTGGATCCACATCGATCATCATCCCTTTTAGCTCGGTCAAACAGAAGGATGGTTAGAAATATCACATAGAAATAGGGTAGAAACTGCAGAAGCAAACAAAGATATCAGTAGCGTGTCCACAGGACTTCATGAATTGAGAAATTACTCCTATATTCAAATGCTTACGTGATTAAAAAGAGCCGGGACAGTCCAGAAAAAAGCAGCTAATATTTCAGGTACATAATGGAAATGACGAGATAAGCCCCACCTGCAAAATCCAGGATACAAAATCTCAGCAGAAGACATAACCACAAGCATATAGTTTTGTTGATACAGCAAGACGGAACGAATGCCGGGTTAAAATAAACTTGACAGCAACTGTGTCCAACAACAGTTACCATCCTGAAGTCAAAAGGAGGCTTGTCTTTGTCTCCCCGGATGTTGTAGTGTATGAGGCCACAATCTGTTAAAAATTAGAATGTATTATGCCTCTTACTCATGGTTGAAAATTATAGACCATGTAAACATAAAGGATATATCACCAGATCACCTTTGATGGAGCCTTTCCCCAGACCAAACATTTGCCATCTGTTCTGCGAAATTCCTGCCTTTGCCTGTCACAGTCATAATTGACATATATGGAGAGAACGCCTGCTGCTAGTATATAGAGTGCAAGCTGGAGAAATAGGAGGGAAATGGTTAGAATACAGTATATCAAGGGATATAGGACTTTGGTCGTTTTTCTATTTCAAGACTTAACAATCAAGCATTTATGCTCCTAATTGGATTTGAATATTGCCTTAGGGTAGCACTTCAATTGTAAATTGATGGGTGCTTTTATTTTCCTACTTTTGGCCTGAAATTTAAATCCGCAACACTTTTTTCTTGGGCAGAAGGACCATAAATCGATATCTTTCACTATTGAATTTCAACTCCAAGTTTTTCCTAAAAAATTCCACTCCAATTCAAAACACGGAGCTTAAAGCAAAGAGAATGGCTGAAAACAGGGCAGTTAAATTGGAAATCAAATAGATGAAAACAGCAAAGCACCTGAAGTCCAAGGTTCACAGGATGGTTAACAAGGTACATGCCCGGAGAAGTATACACAGATGGAACCCATACTAAGCATCCCCAACAAATATAAAATCCAGCTGCCAAATCCCAGAAGAGGAATAAGCATAATGAAAATAACCATCAAAACGAAAGATCTGGAAAAAAATTAAAAAGCTACTTTGACAGTGACAAACACTAGAATTTTCAAAAAAAAGAAAAAGAAAAGAAAAACACCTTAAAATTGCAAATAAAAATACATTTCAAAAAAATAAACGGACGAACTAGAGAATATGTAAACCTCGATCATGTGCAATGTCCATTGTGTTCCAGTAGCCAACTTCCCACCAAAAAAACTTTGTGACATACACCAGCATCAATATTGTATTTACAAGCATGGAATCAGCTACTTTCCCATTCTGCTCATACTGATAGAATACAAAAAAAGTGCATTTTAAGATTTATATTCATGCGATTATACATGCAAAACTTGAATTAGAAACTTTATAACAAATGAGTTGAATTACACTTATTGCATTTATAAAGTAAAAACAACCTTCAGTGACGAGAAAAGCACAAAAGCATTTTTATGATAGTAGCCTCAGGCCACCAAAATAATGAATTGACAACCACATATTCGACATGTAGCACTGGTTCCACGAGGCATAATAGAAGGGTTAAACACAATTTTTTCGGAAGTTGGGAGCTAATCCATTTCTCCAGAAAGGAACTTGCACTCAAAACACACCCCATTATATAGTATTTAGGTTTGGGGTTGGCTATCCAATAATTATTACATTCTTAAATCCACTTGTCAACAAGGAATAAGCTTATAGCTAAGAGATTGGAAAATTGCTAGTTGCTACCCCTATCAGAATGAGTATTTCATCAAGAAAGAACATTTGAGCAATGCATCAAAGGAGAAGTAACGTCTAACTAAATTTTAATCATGACTTGATACAAAAAAAAGGATGCTTCTATCAACCAAAAGACAGGATTTAAGCTCTTCACTGTAGAATTTGATTCATCTTATAATCAGCATGTATACAATCCCAAGCTTACAATATCAGTATTGTACTAAAAAGAAACAAGAACATCATTTACCTGCTTAATGCAATAGGTCAATGCCAGAACAGCCCAAGACATCATCCCAAATCTGCAGTTTGTGAAAACTTTGATGTCGAAGTTCTTTCCAATTCGAGGATACAGCTCCATACCCTGCGAACAGAAAAGGAGACCTTTATAATAGCAAGGCCTAGACTACAATAGAGCCATATAGGAATTTGAGTGACTAAACAAAAAGCACCATATCAAGTGGGAAGGCAAAACAATAGTTTAATAATTGTTTTACCAAAACCTTCAGATGCCAGTCTATAAACTCATTGTCGTGGTTCACAAATTTGGAAAGAAGAAGCTTAAATTTGAGTTGATCCTGGCTAAAAGAAAAAAGATTGGTGAATTTTTAATTTAAGCTTCTTCCCCTCGGTTATATATCTGGCTCAATCTCCCTTTCCCCCCATCAATCATGTTGCTTAATGAGAAATAACGATAGTCACATGAGAAAAATGAAAGGTATTGTAGAGTTATGAACTCACCCAATAGAAGTCGATTATTATGTTCCCGGATGAACCAGAATCAGTAGACGATGGAGCCAAATGGCCCTTCCAAATTATAATAAAAAATAAGAAAATCAGTAGGAGTTATAGCAATATAAATGTGAACCGAGGAAGGTTGCGTAATTAAAAATCCTTACTTTTATGTATAAGAAAATACAGAAGACTAAGCTTCCAAAAATGAGAGAACAAAATATTTCTCCCAAATGATCATAAACAATCGAGGGGTTGAATATACCAAACCTGAAGAATTAAAACAGAAGAAGTATTAGGTGCACTCTATAATCATTTGTGACTCAGGTGAAATTAATCAGTGCCAGTCAGAAGCAGCTTGTCTTACTCTCCAAAACCTTAAGTGCAAAGAATACCATGGTAGAATCTAAAAGAACTTTTTACTGATTATAACCCTTAAAATGAGTGTAAAGCTTATTGGAATTCTTAAACAAAAGGATGTTGATGGAGAAAGTTCTCACCACCAAAGGCTGAGATAGGTAACCAAAGTCACTGTGTACGCTGCCATGCCATTCGCCTGCAACAACCACAGAAAGAAAGCTCATGACTGGAGCCATTCAGTATGTATTAAGTAGCATAAACTTCTGTTTTCAATCTCCAGCTGTTATAATCAAACAACACAAGAAACAGTGTAGCAGTTTGATAAAGACAATATCATGTGAAAAGTACCTTGTAAACAGGTCGGTTTCCTTCAGGAGAAATTGGACCCTCAACCATCTTTCCAGGTAAAAGAAGCTGCAGTGCAGCCTCAAATGCTGCATAACAAGCAATAATTTTCCAGGAAATTGCAGTGGGCCTTGGCCAAATATTTATAAATCCTTGCAAGCCATGTTGCTTCAAGAAATCCCAAGTTTGACATACGGATCCATCAGCATGCACCATCGTGTACCATCTGCATTAGTTCGAAGATTCTAATTTTAATAACCACTTATTCTATCGATGAATCCATCCCTCCTTTTTCTTCCATGCATTTTCTCATACACTAATCAAAATAGCACGATGCTAAAAAAAATCAATACATTATCGTCTTGAGACTTATCAAGATTTATAGCTTTTAATACTGCAGTAGTAAAAACGGTCTTTTCTCTGAATTTCGCTGAAGAAAGAAAAAGCAGCAATCTTGGGATTTCTTAAGCAGACTAATAAACTTGCATTAAAAAAGATCAAACTTTGACAAGCAATAATCTAAAGGTTTATTAAGATCTAAAACACCCCGGATAAAGTTTAAAAAGATAGTAGCTTCATTTAGTATATCTATGGTGCTTTCTTTTCCAAACAATAGCCGATAACCAAAAAAAAAAAAAAAGAGAGTAAAGAAACCAAGAATTGTCATATTCCAGAAGCAAAGAAAAAGGGCTCACAGTAGAATAACAAAAGGAGGGCAGAGAGTGAGAAGCGAGAGCACTGAAGCATAAGTAACCAGTGGCGAATGAACAGTTTTTGTTTCTGCCATTCTCTGCCTCTCTCTGAATTCTTGCTCACCTCAACTGAACAGAAACTAAAGTGGGTCTCCAAAGACGACAGGAGACTTGTGACTTACGATGAAGACTGAAGGGTGCGTGACTACTTGCTTAATTATTGCTTGACTTGGAAAAAGACTCTGCCTTTCTGATTTGTCCATAAAAAAAAAGTCTTGGTTTTGCCGGTGGTGCATGTGCCACTCACCATGTCCTTGAGAAAACTTGGGAATCTAACAAATGTTTCAACCATGATAATTTCTAGCCATTTTAAAAAAAAATAAAAATAAATAAGTAATGATTTCTTGCCTTCATCCCGTTGCTATATGTTTTTTTGAAATGTATTTTCTTTTTATTGCGAAGAGAGCAACATGTGATAAAATTATCCATTTTGATGGATACCCATTTGATTTAAGATGCGTGTGATGAACATTCTTCTTTTCCCATTACATAAACAAGGGGAAAAAAAATAAAACATGTTTCTGTCCTTCAAGAAACTCCAATCCAATTAGATATATTGTTTTGATATTTTATCAAATATATTTTTTCAACAATTACTTATTTAAAATAAAATTATTTGTTAAGTTTACATTTCTAATTTAATTTTTTATATTAAAATGTGCGTTTGAGTTATGATAAGATTTCATATTTATATTAACTTAATATCTAGTTTACATTGCGCGTTGTAAAATTATATTAATGGCGGAGAAATATATGATGATCAACCCTGCTTTTGGTTTTGGATACTTCTCCACGATTCAGGTCGGGTCTAAACCCATTTGGTTTTGGTTTAAAGTTCAGATTCACAGAGTGGTTGCATTACTGTCCCGGCTCAGGCTGCTCGAGTGTTCCATGTGCCGGCAATATTCAAACTGTCTTCAGTGTCTGGTGGATCTTGAATATTAAAACAATTAATGAACACCAACCATATCCCCATCTCTAAGCATGGATGGGCAAACAAATGACTGGTCAGATCTGCAACACTTATAAACTCCTCACGGCAGCCTTTACTTCCTCCATTCTCAAACTCACAAGCTGTGCAAGAAAGCCCACGCAATGCCTTCATCATCTATCTTGTACTGGTCGAAATCATCAAAATGCATCAATTCCCTAATGAAACCAGTACAGGATCCCACCTGACCCTCAGGGGGGTCATCTCAAATAACCCTTTAGTTTTATAGATTAGTTTTCCGTGCTCTGAATTGAGTTTTTTTTTTTTTTTGTTATTTTAAATAAATATAAGATTCTTGTAATAAATAAATGATTTATGTCATGAAAAGTATTTTTAAATTAAGAGGAAATAATTAAGATTTTTAATTCAATTTATTTCTACGTGTATTTCAAATAATATAATTAGATTTAATTATATGATTTAATATTTTTTATAAAATTTTATGGTTTAATGTTTTATTTTAAATATAATAATTGCAATGAGTTATCAATTGAATTTAAATTTGTTTATAAATTGTTTAATTAAGCATATGATTTGATTCTAAAAAAATATATTACAAAAAAAAACTAATTCTCCTATATATTTCACTGTAGTTACCGGTTACCATTATTACAGCTCCCTTCACAATTGACTATGAATTTTAATGGTCCCTTATCTTTGCATTATTTTGAGATTTAAAGGTTTTAATCATATTTTGAAATTTAATAGCAAGCTAATTTAATTAGATATAGTTTAAATTTGTAATAAAGTCGAAAGAGGATGGATCAAACTAAAAAATAGAGGAAAACGGTATGGCCAATTTCCAATTCATGTGAAAAAATAGTTTTTGTTCAATCTGTTTTCCTTTTCTTTCTTTTACAGTCCCTTTAGTTTTTTAAATTTTAATTTTGATAAAAAACTCTATTTTTTTATTTTTCAATCCTTGAGTTTGAAAAAGAATATAAAAAATAGAAAATAAAAAAAATAACAAAAATTATTGGTTGACCACACTTCAACGATAAAAAAAAAAAAAACAATCTTAGTATTAATAAATTCTATTTAAAAAAGGATTTTCAGTGAGGTGTTTTTAAGCCTTTATCTTTCTAGAAAATGTTGATAAGAGTTGAAAAAAAAATTATTTTTTATTTTTTATATAAATTTAGGAGTGTTTTAAGTTGAGAAATAATTTATTAACATTCTAAAAGTATTTATTAGGTTAAAATAAATTAAAAAATATTTTTTTTATCCGGATAACCCAACTTGAATTCTTGAACACATATATGGCAGCTTAAATCTGGGTATTTAAATGATGTGTTGTCTGCCACAGTAGAAAATATATCATCTATTTTTTTATAAAAAAATGGACAGAAGACAATCTAGCAAAAAAAAAGATGGTCGGAAATTTAAATTGAATTTTATTAAAATATATTTGAGATATTGTTTTATCAGATACCATTCAATTTTATTTTCTTTTCAAATAAGATTATAATATTATTTTTATAATATTTCCAAGCGTTTTTTTTTTTTTTTTACAATCCTTCAATATTTTTTAATTAAAATTTTTTTTGTTGCATTCTTGCGCATGTCTATTTGTATTATCATATAATTAAATAAAAAATAGATTTTAAAAAAAAAACTATTAAGCTCAACTAGATCCAAAAACCGAGTCACGACTTTAACGGGTTAACTCGATTTGATTTAAAATATTGTCTTTTGATATTAAAAAAATAAAATAAAATGATGTTGGCTTGAATTTTTTTAAAATCAAACCAGGTTTTGACTATGTTAACTGGATCTTGTTTGGACCTACCATGTCGACATGATCACATTACGTCAATTTCAACTTGGTTTAATTTTAAACTAGATATAGAAAAGGTGACAAACTGGACCGGATTTGATAACATGGCCAAAATATTCCATGCATCACTGTACGAGTTGTATATTATTCTTATATCTTTTGATACATTTACCTCAAAATTATTACTTTTTAATTTAAACTTGCTTGATGAGGTGTTGTCTAAAAAGTAAATATTCTAGTAAAAAAAGCTTGAAAAGAAAGATAGCATGTTAATCAAATAAAAACGCTATAATTAGAGAGATGTTTTATTTAATCTTATTTAAAATCGTTTTTTTTTTATATTCATTCTTATTTTTTCTTGTTTTTATTAAACAAAGAACATGGAACAAAAAAAGTTATATTTTTTTATGAAAAGAAAATAATAAGAAAAGGAGGGATTATACTAGTAAATTACTTTGTTTTAATAGAATTAAAATTATTACTTTTCTTAATTAAATATTTATATATAATTAAATAAAATAAATTTTTTAATTTATATCTATCTCGTAACTTTCCAATATAGTATTTAATTACTATTAATAATTTATTAATATTTATTGTGTATATAATTATCAATTTATTTTATTATACACATATATCAAATTTTAAATTTACAACTAAAAATATTCTTGATATTAAATAAAATAATTAACAACACATAACTTGTAATTCGAACGTAGCGTAGCACTTTAAATATCAAGAGCTTTTTTCTTCTTCTTTTTTCCATTCAAGAAGTAGATTTAATTTCTTGATGTAGAAGATGGTCTAAAATCTCATTGACCATAAAGGGGCAATTACAAAAACAAAATCTAACCTAAAAACAAAATCTCCACGCTATCTTAACACTGTGAACACATTCAGACTTTTTAGAATGAAAGATTTTATCTTAGAATTTTACAAATACAAAAATTATTTAATGAATTTAATATAACAACATATTTTATAAGATTGCATATCTATGATCTTTTTTTTTATCTATAAAATCATAAGTGATTTGGGTAATTACTAATTATATATATATAAAAACTTATGTGTATACCTACTTTTTACCAAACTATGCTAAATAGTACTGTCAACAACCAATAGCATAAGTCCCTTCCCATTAGTAAAAGTCAATGAAATTCTTTACATGATATCCATTACATGTCTGATTGAAAATAAAATCATAACTAAAAGGGAGAACCAATTCCAAGTACTATGGCCTCTGCTTCAATTATGCAACTGTCCTTGACGAATAGGTAATTTTCAGACAGACAAAAACGTAGGGGAATAAATCTTGACCATCCATTTTCTGAGCTTGAGGCACCAAACCAGCTTTTAGCTGCAGGAAGAAGAAACAATCTCAACCTTCTCTTTTCTTTTCTTTTTTCTCTCTCTCTCTCTTTCATTGACATGTTAAACCGGCTAAAAGATCACCAGTGTTCTTACCTTTAGCATACCGGTCGTTCTGTCTGCCATTGACTTGATCCACAATGCTCAAGGTGTAATCCGCATATACTCTGCAACCAGCAGGGAGGGTTGCCAAATCCAGAGCCAAGTAGAGGGAAAGATGGGTGCCCTTTCCAAGACCTTTTCCCTTAGGATAGAGCACCATCTTCCTGAAACAACCAGTACAGGTAGAAGAAAAAAGAAATGTGTTACTACTAATAACAGAAGAAAAGAATATATGAGAAGGTGATTTTTCTTTGCTCGTGTTCATCTCGAAAACAAAGGAATCACTAACTGTACTGGTTGTTTCGTTCTGACCACTAACGAATTGTTTGGGCAAGCTGGCACATGGAATATAACGTAATGTAAGAGAAACATCGGCTTCCTAAAGCACATCCGAAACATGTTTTAATTAAGATTGCAGATTAAAATAATAAAATAACTATACCATTGATGATCTCCCGCGCTGAATATTTGTGATTCTTGGCGTTTTTCATCCAACTCCGAAAAGTTCACGATCTTCCAAGCGTACTTGGAAGCAGTAGGATCCTTTTTCATTGATAAGACCTCTCCTTTGCCTCTGCTTCTTTCTCCACAGACAAATACTTCAGCTCCAAGCACACAAGTGTCTTCCAGAAGGAATCCATAACGAGCATCATTAAATGTTGAAAGCTTAATGAATTGATCAAAACCACATTCAAGCTTCAATCCATGAAAGCGTCTTTCCTTTCCTGCTGCATCTCACCTTGGCAACAAGGCCAAAACATCAGAGAGGGGCATCACTTTCTCTTGAGTTAAACTAAATTACCCAGAGTGATTGAAGAAAACTATTGCAAGTAAATCTTGCCCGTCACCCAATTTACAACGCAT
>Ga0307508_10002210_pt1 | contig 20754 bp, 22 predicted proteins | sample 9_EM_MG_FD_203089 | JGI IMG/M metagenome (GOLD analysis project Ga0307508, IMG submission 203089) | Populus trichocarpa ectomycorrhiza microbial communities from riparian zone in the Pacific Northwest, United States - 9_EM | ecosystem: Host-associated > Plants > Roots > Unclassified | place...
CTGTGCACTCCGAGACAATTCGCGAGGCCGTAACGGCCAATTCCTTGCTCGGACAGGCGCGACTGGCGGCCGACGGCCTCGCTCAAGGTATTGACGCGGCGACGGCCCGGTTGCGCGCGATTTCGCAGTTGTCGCATATGATCGAAAAGCAAGCGTTGGTCATGACCTACAACGACTGCTTCTGGATGCTCGGGATCCTTCTGGTCGCGATCATGCCGATCGTGCTGCTGCTGCGACAACCGGCGCCCTCGCGGTGAAGCAGACACTGGCTTCAACGACGGAATTACGGTGACAGTACTGGACTGCACTCCGTAAGTGAGACACGGTAATTTCTGTGACAGGGCGTTTTCATTTCGAGTTTAGGGCTAGCGCGAAGTTGGTTTCGAACTCAAGCGGTGGGCAGTAGCCGAGGGCCGAGTGAAGGCGCTCGGTGTTGTAGACGGTGCCGATGAAGACGCCGATGGAACGTCTTGCGTGGGCGATGTTCCTGAAGCGGCGGCCGTCGACTTCTTCGGTCTTGAGGGTCTTCATGAAACTCTCGGCTTTGGCATTGTCGTAAGGATTGCCGGGCCTGCTCATGCTAACGGTGATATCATGGCCAGCGAGGCGCTGGCGTGCACAACGGACGCACTTGCCAGCCTCTCTTCCGGGTATAAAGACGGGTATAGATGGTTTTGAGCGTTGATAAATATATAATAGTATCAATGATATAGATCTATCAGTGTGGCGGTCACTCTCTCCGCCAGTCGCACGATTTTGCACGCCAAACTACGATTTTGAACTATTTCGCGCGCGATAGCGCGCTGCTGTCCGCGCCTTGGGTAAGCCGCCTTGGAATGATGGCTCGGTCCGAACTCCCGCGGCCGTGACTATTTCATTCACGACGCTTCACAGAACCGCAGATCGTTGTGGTCCGTGATCTACGGGGGTGGGTGGGCGATCTGCGGTGTTTGTGGTCCCGCCTAAACGAGGCCCGAAACAAAGGTCTGCTTGATGGCGTCAAGCTCAGTCTTCAGTTCTGGCAAAGAGGCTCGCCCGTTTCACCGAACAGCTATCAAGCCTCCTCGCCGTTCTCCGGATGTAAAACCTTAACGCTATTGCGCCCCTCCCTTGACCAGTAGCTTCTGAGTTTCATGGTTTATGATCTGGCGGCGTCTTCATCTGAAGTCGCGTGATCCCCGATGGTGCTGCGTTGATATCTTCTCCATCGAATGCGGCATGCGACGAAGCTATAGTCGGGCGCGCAAGAAGCTTCGCAAATGAACGATACATTGGAGTGAAACGTGCCCGGACCAATACCGACGCAACAGGTGCCCGGCGTTTACCACCGGAAGGTTGGTGAGATCGTCGTGACCGCACTTCACGACGGCTACCAGGATTCCCCGATCGCGACGGTGAGGGGCATTCCGGAAGCCGACGCGACACGCCTGTTGCGGGACAATCTGCGGCCCGCGCCGCGGCGGACCTCGGTCAACTGTTTCCTGATCCGCAACGGCACTCGCACGGCGCTGGTCGATACCGGCTTTGGCCCGGTGCGGCCGACCGTTGGTTTCTTGCAGGCTAACCTGGCAGCGGCGGGCGTGACGCCGGACGAAATCGACGTCGTGCTCCTGACCCATATGCACCCGGACCATTGGGGCGGACTTTCGGACAAACGTGGCCATGCGGTATTCCCGCGCGCCGAACTCGTCATGCACGCCAACGATCACGCCTATTGGCATGACGACGGCGCGATGATGCGGGTCGAGGACCCAGCGCGCCGGCAGATGTTTTTTGGCGACGGACGCGCGCAGGTCACGCCTTATCGCGAGCGCATGCGCCTATTCACCGGCGGCGAGGTGTTTCCGGGCGTGACCGCCGTTCCGTTGCCGGGTCATACGCCCGGGCATACCGGTTTCATGATCGCCTCCGGGAATGCATCGCTCCTGATCTGGGGAGATATCGTGCATGTGCAGGAACTGCAGGTCGCGCGGCCTGAGGTAACCATGGCGGTCGATGTCGATCCAGCCAAGGCGGTGGCGACGCGGCGCGCGATCCTCGAACGAACGGCCGCCGACCGGCAGGCGATCGCCGGCATGCATCTGCATTTCCCGGCCTTCGCCCATGTCGTGAGGGCCGGCGACGGCTATCGTCTGCTGCCGGATGCCTGGTCGATGGATCTTGATGGCGACGTCGCGCAGGTCGCGAGGGAAACGGAATGAGCCACTCAGAGGCCGAGCGGGCGCAGAAAGGCTTCGACCTCGGCAACGAGCAATTCGGGCGTCTGCAGCGCCATGAAATGGCCAGACGGCAAGATCTTGAGCTGCGCGTAGCGGATTTTCCGGGCGACCGCGGCGACACCGGCCGGCGGGCGGTCGCCGTCATGTTCGCCGGCGAGAATGAGCGCGGGCGCACCGATGCCGGCCAATGTCGCGTCCATCTCGAGGCCAGCCAGCATGCGGAAGGCGGCGGCCATGCCGACGGGATCGCAGGCGAGGCGGCTGGCCTTGACCTGCTCGAACCGTTCGGGATCGGTTCGCAGCACCGGCGGATATGAGCGCAGCAGCCGCTCGTCGATGCCGGAGACGGCGCCGTCGCGCTCCAGCTCGTCGGCGCGCGCGAGCGACGCCGCCCGCCGTTCGAGGGGAATGCCGGTCGCGGGCGAGGTCGCGATCACCGCCGCCGTCCGCTCGGCGAAGTCGGCCGAAAATTGCAGCGCGATCGCGCCGCCGACCGCGGTGCCGAGCACCGCGACCCGTTTCGGCGCGCCGGTTGCGTCCAGGATCGCCGCAAGGTCGGATGCCAGCGCCTCGATCGCCAACGTGCCGCGCACCTTTTGCGACAGCCCGGCGCCGCGCACGTCGTATCGAAGCACGCGCCGCCGCTCACCGAGCCGGTCCACCACCAGGTCCCAGCTTTCCAGCGTGCCGCCCATTTCGTGGATCAGGACGAGCAGGCCGTCACCCGCGCCGCCCAGCGCAACGCGCGATACGCCGCCGTTCGCGTTCACCCAGCGCGTGCCGTTTCGCATGGCCGTGGCCGTCATCGGCTGTCACTCCGTCCATGCGCGAGCATTGTCACGAATCCCTTCAAACCGCCATCGGCGCGACCTTCGGCGCGGGATGCGGCAGACCGAGCCGCTGGCGCGCCTCCTTTGCCGTTGCGTGCGGAATATCGAACTCCTCCATGATGCGGCGGATCTTCTCGATCTGTTCGGCATTGGACTTGAACAGTCGGCCGGGGCGTTCGGTGACGTTGTCTTCCTGGCCGACGCGGATGTTGGTGCCCATCATGGCGCCGTAGGCGGCGGCGCGCATGTTCTGCGGCCCGGTGCCGTGGATGAACAGCTCCATCTCGGAGCCGAAAAGATTCTCCGCGGTCTGCTTCATATGCATCAGATGCTCAATGCTGGAAGGAATGCCGCCGAGAATGCCGGTCAGGAACTGCACGATGATCGGCTTATGCATGTTCTTCTTGCGTCCGAGGTGGTAGTCGAGAATGTAGAGGTGGCCGACATCGTAGCATTCGAACTCCATCAACATGTTCTGCTCGAGGCAGATGTCGATCATGCGGTCGATCTTGTGAAAGGTGTTCTGGGTGACGATGTGGTACGAGTTCGGGCCGTAGAACTCGCGCTCCCACTCGTGTTTGAACTCGGAGACACCCTGGTCCTGGGCCTTCTTGAAGCGTCCGTAGTTCATCGAGCCGACGATCACGGTCGCAATTTCGGGGCGGTGGATCAGCGCCGACGACATCCGCTCCTCCGCGGTCGGCCCCATCGAGCAGGAGAAGTTGATGATCGCGTCGCATTGCTCGCGGACCTGCGGGATGAACGTGTTCCAGACCTTCGGATCGTTGGTTGGGCTGCCGTCGTCAGGCTTGCGCGCGTGGAAATGAAGGATCGAGGCTCCGGCCTTGGCCGCGCCGACCGATTGCATGATCATCTGTTCGGCCGTCACCGGCAGGTAGGGCGACATCGAGGGAGTTAGCGTCGACCCCGTCACCGCGCATGTGATGATGATGTTCTTCTGCTTCGCTTTGGCCATTGCTCTTCCTCTCCGAAAATTGTCTGGGCGCCACTTTGCTGCTCGGGTCGGAAAAGCGTCAAACGATTTCAGCTGGCCTTTGCTTGAGCATTCCTCACAGCGAATTCGGCCGGCGGCTTGGTGCCGTGCTTCAGGATCCAGTCGCGGAATTCGCGCAGCCTCGTCGCGACATGCGATTGCCGCTGGTGGATCATGTAGAAGCCTTCCGGCTGCTTCTGGCTTACCGGAAGCGGCGTCACCAGGCGCTGCTTGCGCAGATCGTCACAGATCAGCATCTTCTCGCCGAGCGCGACGCCGAGCCCTTCCGCGGCCGCCTCATAGACCAGCGAGCTGCTTTCGAGCTTCAGCGTGTTGAAATCCTCCAGCGGCGGCTGACCGGTCATCTTGAGCCAGCGTTGCCACCCCTCGGGACGCATCGCCGAATAGAGCAGAGTGTGCTTCTTCAGGTCTTCGGCGCGGCGCAGCGGCGGGCCTGCCCGCAGCAGTGCCGGGCTGCAAATCGGGATCAGGTCGCTGTCGAACAGGCGATGGACGACGATGTCGGCCGGCCAGGGCGCCTGGCCCAACCGGATCAGGATATCGGTCATATCGGAATCGAAGGCGACCGACACCGACGTCAGTGATGTCGTCAGCAGGACGTGCCGATTCGGGTACCGCGTGTGGAATTGACGTAAATGCGAGAAGAGCCAGCGTGTCGCGACATTGCCCGAGCACATGATGCGCAACGGCCGGTCACGGCGCGCATCGCGCAGGCTGCCGGTGGCGGTATCCATGCGCCGAAACGATTCGGTGAGCGCGTTGAGGTACACCGCGCTTTCGGGCGTCAGCCGGACTTCGCGATTGTTGCGGATGAACAGCGGGATGCCGAGCGTCTCCTCCAGCAGCTTGATCTGCCGGCTCACGGCGCCCGGCGTGACACGCAGCTCCTCGGCTGCCAGGGTGAAGCTGGACAGCCGGCCGGCGGCCTCGAAGGCGCGCAGTGCGTTCAACGGCGGAAGTTGCCAGCCCATGTTCTGCTCCTTTTCGGGATCCCGCTCTTCAATAGACTTCCTCGGGCTGGGTCGCCTGCATCGAAGCCCGCGCGGCGAAGCGCTCGTGCCAGGCCGAGAGTTTCGGCCGGCGATCGCGCCAGGCATCCTCGGCAAAGCGAAAATCGAGATGCGCAAGCGCCACTGCGACCGTGATGCTGCCGATCGTCGGCGGCGCGAGGTGGTCCATCTCCTGTTCGAGCGCATCGAGCGCGGCCTTCGTCTTGGCGGTGACTGCGGCCGTGAGTTCTGCGGACGCCCGCTCCCCCCGCACCCTCTCGGCAAGGCGGACGATGTTGCAATTCATGATGCCGTCACCGAGCGTATGCAGCCGCCGCACCGGCCAGCGGCGCGCGGCATCGCGCGGAAAGAGCTCGCCATTGCCGTAGGTCTCGTCGAGAAATTCGGCGATCGCCAGCGAATCGAAGATGGTCATGCCGTCGTCGAGCAGGAGCGTCGGAATTTTATTCAACGGGTTGAGGTGCATGACCGCGGCGTTGGTTTCCCTGGCCTTGACGTCAACACGCTCCAGCGTGATCCGGTCGGCGATCCCGAGTTCATGGGCCACCACAACGACCTTGCGCGCGTAAGGCGACCGCGACGACCACAGCAGTTTCACGCCAATATCTCCACAATCATCATTCCGGAAGCACAGCGGCGTCGCGGAAGGCAAAGTCGAGCGCGACACGATCGCCCACCCTATGCTGCGCGCTCGCCGCGGCATAGGCCTGAAGGACGGCGTCGCCGGTATCGACCTGGTAGCGGTTCATGACGCCGAGGAAGCCCGCGAAGACGATGCTGCCTTCGAGCCGATTGGTCTCGGGCGGACGTGACGTGTCGATCGCATGCAGCGCGATACTTTCCGGCCGGATCGAGACATGGGCGTTGGCCGGCGCGGCCGTCGGCGCCGTGCAAACGATGCTTCGACCGCTGCCCAGCGTCAACTCGCGCAGGCCCTCGGGCCGCGTCTCGCCCAGCTGGCCCTTGAGCCAATTCGTGGTGCCGACGAAATCGGCGACGAAGCGATTGGCGGGGCGGAAGTAGATTTCCTGCGGTTGCCCCATCTGCACGATGCGTCCCTGCGACATCACAGCGATCCGGTCGGACATTTCGAGGGCTTCGGTCTGGTCGTGCGTGACATAGACGGTGGTGACGCCGATCTCCTGCTGCAGGCGCCGCAACTCGTTGCGCATCTCCTCACGCAGGGCGGCGTCGAGATTGCTCAGCGGCTCGTCGAGCAGGAGCAGGCGCGGCTTGCGGACGACGGCGCGGGCGAGAGCGACGCGCTGCTGTTGGCCGCCGGAAAGGCGGGTCGCGGAACGGCTGCCAAAGCCGTCGAGACTGACGCGGGCCAGCGCCTCGTCGACCAGCCGGGCGAGCTCACCGGCGGTGAATTTCTCGTCGCGCGCCACGCGCAGCGGAAACGCGACGTTTTCGAACACGCTCATATGCGGCCAGATCGCGTAGGACTGGAACACCATGCCGATGCGGCGCAGGTTCATCGGTACGGAAACACCCTGCGTGGCGTCGAAGAAAATCTCGTCCCCGACGCGGATCAGGCCATCATCGGGCCGCTCCAGGCCCGCGATGCAGCGCAGCGTCGTGGTCTTGCCGCAACCGCTTGGACCGAGCAGCGCGAAGAAGGTCGCACCCGACAGCGAGAAGCTCGCCTCCTGCAATCCGCCTGCCGGGCCGTCGCCCCGGTTGACGTAGATTTTGGACAGCCGCTCGACGTCAAGCATTGCGATCCGTTCTCCTCAATGACCGAAGGTACCGGCCGACTGCCGGCGCATGATGATATGGAAGGTCGCGGCGACGCCGGTCATCAGTGCGGCCCAGATCAGGCCGAGCGCCGCTACCTCGCCGCCCTGTCCGTTGGACCAGAGATCGAACATCGCAACCGAGATGGTCTGCGAGTTCGGTCCGGCGAGCAGAAGCGGCAGCGACATTTCCTTGGCGCAGAGCAGGAAGATGAACAGCCAGCCGGACGCCATCGCCGGCCAAAGCAGGGGAAAGACCACCTTGCGCAGCATCGTGCCACGGCCGGCGCCGGAGACACCCGCGGCCTGCTCGAGTTCCGGGTGGATCTGAAGGATGCCGGCGAAGCTGTAGCGCATGCCGTAGGGCATGTAGCGGATCATGAAGGCGACGACGATCAGCCAGAGCGTGCCGTAGATTGGAATGGGAAGCCGTAGCGCGAGTTCAAGAAGGGCGACGCCGAGCACGAGGCCGGGGAAGACCAGCGGCACCGTGACGAGCTGGTCCGAGACGACGCCGCCGATCTGGCGTCGGCCCGCGAGCCAGCCGGCGAACAACGTCAGCAGCATGACGGCGCTTGCGGTCGCCACGGCGACGATGAAGGTGTTGATCCCCAGCTCGAGGTAATGCGGCGAGGTCAGCACGGCAGCGAACTGCTTGGTGGTAAGAAAATTCAACGCCGCCCAGCGCATCGGCCGAACGAACGGCTGGAGCGCGACCCAGACCAGCGCCAGGATCGGCAGCAGCAGGACGACAAGAAAATTGAACAGGATGAAACAGGCTGCCGGCCAGCGCGCCTTGCCGAGCAGGAAAGGGCGCGGACGATAGCCCTTCCCGGTGATGCTGGCATAGCGTTCCGCATGCCGCGAAATCCGCCCGTAGAAGAACAGGAGCACCGAGACGATCAGGAGCAGCACGACGGAAAACGCGCTGGCATAGCCAAGCCGCGGCGGCATTTCCTTGATACTGCGATAGATCTCGGTCGTCAGTACATCGACGCGGCCGGGCATGCCGACCAACGCCGGCACTTCGAAGGATTCGAGGTTGCGGATGAAGACGAACAGCGCCAGCGCCAGGATCGCCGGCCACGCCAGCTTCAGGGAAATGCGCATCATCGTTTGCGCGATCGATGCGCCGGCCATGCGCGCGGCTTCTTCCATTTCGGCATTCGCTGCGCGGAACGACGAGGACAGCAGCAGGAACACCAGCGGCGACCACAGGAAGCCCTCGATCATCACCATGCCGGCAAGGCTGTTGACGTCGAAGGGAGACGCCTCGGGATCTATCAGGCCCCGGTAGATGTCGTTGAAGGGGCCGGCGCGACCCAACAGATAAAGCCACGCAGTGACGTAGAGGATGTAAGGCGTTCCGAGCGAAATGATCGTCGTGAGATAGGCGAGCCCCTTCATCGGCACGTCGGTGCGTTCGACGAGCCAGGCCAGAACGCCGCCGAATATCAGCGAGACGAGGGTGGCAAAGGTCGCGAAGACGATCGAATTCAGCATCGTCGTGGCGAGACGCGGGCTGGCCGCTAGATCAGCGTAGTTCTGCAATGTCAGGCCCGAGAGCGACATGTCGTTCTGGATGGTACCAAGGCTGGTGCGCAGCAAGGTCCAGGCCGGCGGCAACACCAGCACGGCGATGATGCCAGCGATCAGTACGCCGAGCCAGGCGCGCCCGAACAGGTCGGTGGCGTGACCGCGCAGCGACGAGGCCCGCATCGGGGCTGCAACCGGAACGTCGGCAGAATCAGACGTCACGACCTCCGCTCCAGTTGATGTCCGGTCACGCCCGCAGAGAAGCGGGGCCGTGTTGGTACGACGGCTCGCCGGGGTTGCGCCTTGCCTGGTCGAGCGGGCAACGCCGTCGCTCAGACGAACAGTTTCTTGTAGATCCCCTGCCACTCTTTATCGCGCTCGCTGTAGGCAAGCGCGGAGAGCAGGAAATCCTTGTACTGGCCGTCATGCGGCCTGAGGCCCTTTGCCTTGGTGGGAACATTGGGGTGGACCGGCAGATAGCCGGCCGCCGCATAGACGCTTTGTCCTTCCTCGGACATGGAAAATTCGAGGAACAGCTTGGCCGCATTCGGATGGGGGGCGTTCTTGAGCAGCGACATCTGGCCGAAGCTGACGATGGTCGGCGGCAGCTTCAGCCAATCGATCGGCGCACCCTGCGCGATGCTGATCGCGGCATGATAGTTGTAGATCATCAGCACCAGCGGATATTGGCCCGCAATGTTCTGGTCGAGCACGACGCGCTGATTGCTCGGCACATTGGCGATCTTCTGGCCCGCCAGCTTCTCGAGATACTCCATGCCGCGATCCTGGCCCATCGCGTTCAGAATATTGCCGATGAAGCCCGGGGGACCGGACACGCTGGGTGAGTCCGGCCAGGCCATGCGCCCCTTCCAGCGCGGATGCAGCAGGTCTTCATAGGTCTGCGGGATATCCGCCTTCTTGACCTGATCGAGATTGACCGAGGGAGTCGACGGCTGGATGATGTTCGCCGTCCAGAGCCCCTTCGGGTCGCGAAAGCCTTCCGGATAGGACGCGGCGGATTGCACGAGATAGGGCTCGACCAGCCCCGCCGCGAACAGCGGCGGGAAGCTCGCGCCGCCGTCGACGATGTCGCCCTTCACCTGGTTGGCGCGGCCTTCACTGATGATGCGCAGCGAGGTTTCCTGCCAGGGCGCCGGCACGAAATCGACCTTGATGCCAGGATATTTCGCCTCGAACGCCCCGATGATAGGCCTGACGATCTGACCGACGACCAGTGTCGTGTACCAGACCAGGCGGCCTTCCTGCTTTGCCGCATCCGTGAGCGAGGGATCGGCCGCGAAAGCCGGAACGCGGGACGCCGCGAGGCCGAGCGCCATTCCGCCGAAAGCACGACGTGTGAGAAAACGGACCAAAGCCTCACTCCCTTCGGCGGTTCTTGATTTCCGCCGCCTGTCAGAAGCAAGCGGCAATTGTTGCGAAATTAGCGCGCTCGGGAGGCGGGAGGTCAACCGAATGATCTTTGGTTCGATTGAGTTTTTCTCAACAACGAAACCGATGGACGAAGTCCAGGCGGCACCGTCGCTTACGGCACGGGTGAAAACGATGTCGGCTTCATGATCTTCACTTCCTGATGCGTGAAGCTGCCTGAATTCATGGCCGTGAACGAAATCCAGTCCGGATCTGCAGCAAGTTTCTCTCGCCGGGCTTCGCGGTCGGCGAGGCTGTCGTAAGCCCAGAGATGGACGACCTGATTGAGCGTACCGATCTCGGTGACGTAGAAGCCGAGCAGGCGACCGAGATGGCGCTTCTGCACGGGCAGGGCATAGGTTTCGTACCGCTTCAGGTAGGTGGCCATCGTTCCATGCGGCAGCGTGTAGGTCCGTTGTTCGACGATCATGATGCGGTCGCTTCCTGGAGCGGTTCAGATCGAGGGGTTCACCGAGGCTTGGACAGCTAGCGATCAAAGACGCTTGTCCGCAAAGGATGAAATTGCAGCCGCAAGACCGCTTGGGTTCTCAAGCTGCAGATTGAGGCTTGCTTCAACCGAATAGATGTCAACCTCGGTTTGCTTCCAGAATCTCGCGACATCACGCGCCGCATCGGGCGTCATTTCCGCGCTCCTGGTGGCGCGAATGAACGCGGTAGGGCATCGCACGTCGGCTGCGTATTTCTTCAGATCGACAAGCTGATGGGTCAACCCTTGGGCCACGCGCACCGGATCGTATTTGACCGTGACCTTGCCGTCCGCTGTGTGATTCATATTGTAGTCAAGCCGGTGCGCAAGCGCGAATTCGGTGTCCTTCGGGCGCAACTGGCGAATGAATGCCATCGCGTCCGCGCGTGACGGGAATTCGGTCGGCGACACCAGCGTCTTGTACGATGTCGTATAGACATTTTGGACGGCCGCCTTGGTCTGGTAGAAATTGCTGAGGTGCGGGCCTGCTACCATGATCAGTCCGGCGGTGATCTCGGGATACCAGGCCGCAAAGACCAGGGCGACGCGTCCACCAAGCGAATGTCCGCCAACAACGACGCGCTTCAGCCCCCATTTGTCGATCATGGCGCGAAGTTCCCTCGCATATTCCTCCGCGGAATATTCTCCGTCCGGCCGACCGCTATCGCCGTGACCGCGCTGGTCCGGCGCATAAACCGAAAAGCGCTGATCGAGATGATTGGAGGTAGCCTCCCACATCCGTCCGTATCCGGAGGAGGGGTGCAGCAACACCAGGTTCGTATCTCCGCCGGGTCGATGAAAATAGTGAATTCGCATGCCGGCGCCCAGATCGAGATCATGAGCCGAAAAATTCGAAGAAGTCGTTGTCATGGAGGCCTCTCGCTGGTTAGCCATTTTTGGCCTGCTTCACCCTCATCAAAATATCCGCTCTGGCCGACGTCCGGTCTCCTTGGCTGGTGTCAGCGTGGCGGCTTCGAAAGGTTGCCGATCGGGACGCCGTCCGCAATTCGCTGCAAGCGGCTGGTCTCTTCCTCGGCGAGTGACTGGGCTGTCTTGAGCACACGGTCGAGTTCCGCGCGCGGCACGAAGCACACACCCGTTTCATCCGCGAGCACAAGGTCGCCCGGCTCCACGGTAACGCCGCAGATCGTTATCGGAACATTGACGCCCTCCGTCTGGACGCGCCACTTGCCGGTGACCGGCGTCGTTCCCTTCGCCCAGACCGGCAGGCCCATCGTGCGGCTGGCCTCGATGTCGCGTACGAGTCCATCGACGATGATCCCGATCTCACCTTGACGCTGGCCGATCGCCGCGCTGATGCCGCCGAGGCTGGACACGCCCTCGACACCCTGCACGACGAGCACGTCGCCCGGCGTCGCAATGTTGTGCGCCTCGATATCGCCCAGGCGATTATCCTTGCGCGCGACGACGGCGGGAACCGGCTCCTCTCGGAGTGCGTTCTTCACGGTAAGCGCCGGCCCGGCAATGCGGGCCTTCGGGATCGATGGACGCAAAATGACGGCACCAACCGCGCCACTGAGATTAAGCAGGTCCATCGCGTCGGACACGTTGCCCGTCAGGTCCGGTAAGGCCAGGTAGGCGGCGAAAGTCGCGGGATCGATCGCGGGCTCCAGACGAGGGCCGATTGCATCGGCCGGTAGTTTGCCAATTGGCGGCGGCTGTTTCATGGCTGGTAGCGACCTTCGGGTATACCGCTGACGCCGGGATTGGCGACGAAAACGGCGCCAGCCAGCGGCTCGGCTTTCAGTTGATCCGCTGACAGGCGCTGGCTTGCGGTGGTGATGTAAAGTTCATCGAGGTTGCGGCCTCCGAACGTGCAGGAGGTCGGCTGCGAAACGGGGAGGGTGATGATCTTGTCGATGATCCCTGCCGGCGTGTAACGGACGACACGGCCGCCCGCGTATTCGGCGTTCCACAGGCAGCCGTCGGCGTCGATCTGCGAGCCGTCCGGCCGTCCCGGCCAGCCATTCATGTCCGAAAACAGACGCCTGTTGCGAAGTTGGCCGCTGTCGATGTCGTAGTCGAATAGATGGATCGTGTGTCGATAGGTGTCGGCAAAATACATCAGCCTGTCGTCAGGACTGAAGGCGATGCTGTTGGGCACGATGACGTCGTCGAAAAGCGCCCGGCATTCGTTGGCGCGACCAAGTTGCCAAAGCGAACCGGTCGGCAGCCGTGCCTTGTCGTTCATGGTGCCGACAATGAAGCGCCCGGCGCGGTCGCAGCGGCCGTCATTGAAACGGTTGTCCGGCCTGTCGGTTTCCGGCGCGGCCACGCGGCTGCCGACGACGCCATCCCGGCTCAAGGCAAAAATCCCGCTCGTCATCGCGACCAGGAGTTGGTCCGTTCGTGTCAGGCAGATGCTTCCGGTGGTCTCCGGTAATTCGTGCGAGGATATCCGTCCGGAGGCGGGGTCATAGATGCGAAGGGCCGGCGCGCGGCTGTCGACGAACAGCAGTTGCTGTCGGACATCGCACCACACCGGGCTCTCGCCGAGGATCGACCGCGGCCCGGCGATTGGTTCGGCGCTCAACATCGTCTTGCTCATTGTTCAATCCCCGCTTTGCGCATCAGCTCATCAGACCGCCGTCGATCATATGCACCGTGCCGGTGACATAGGTGCTGAGATCGCTTGCGAAGTACAACGCAGCGCTGGCGATTTCGTCGGGACGCGCATGGCGCTTGAGCGGAATCGCCTGATTGAGTTGCTCGGTGACGTTCGCTCCGGTCAGCTTGCCCATTCGTACTTCAATTCCGGTCTGGAATTCATTATCGACCGGACCTGGATTGATGGTGTTGACGCGGATGCCGCGTGCGGCACAGAAGCGCGTGACGGCGCGCATGACGCCGATCTGCGCATGCTTGGCTGCGGCATAACCCATGTTGATGCCGCCCCCGCCGCGAACGCCGGCGACGCTCGATGTGATGATGATGCTGCCGCCGTCGTTCATCAACGGCAGGCCGTATTTGCAGGCCAGGAACGCGCCCCGGGCGTGGATCGCCATGGTGCGGTCGAAGGCGTCTTCCGGATACTCGGTGACCGCGGCGATATGGCCGGGGTCGCCGGCATTGCTGAAGACCACGTCGATCTTACCCCATTCGGCGTGGGCTGCATCCATGAATGCCTTGACCTGGGCCGCGTCGCTGACATCGGCCGTCGCGAACGCGATTGAATCGGAGTTCAGGTCCGTCGCGGTTTTTTTGAGATTGTCGCCGCTCAGGTCGACGAGCATCACCCTGGCGCCCTCGGCGAGGAAGCGGCGCACTGAAGCCAGTCCGACGCTGCCGGCCGCGCCGGTGACGACACATACTTTGTTCGCGAGCAGTCCCATATCCGTACTCCTGATGTGGCGGGCCTGTCGCGTCCCACCCGATCCGCCGAACTAGAAGAATTCCCAGAAATTCGAGGCGCTGGCTTTTGCCGGCGAACCGTCGAAGACGATTTCGCCGTTGTTCATGATCAGCACATGGTCCGCGATCTTCATCGCAGAGGCGACCTTGTGCTCCACCAGAATGGTGCTGATGGCGTGTTCCTTGCAGATGCGGTGGATATGCCCGAACAGCACTTCGACGAGGTCAGGCTGCAGTCCGACCGAGGGCTCCTCGAGCAGAATGCACTTTGGCGAACCCAGAATGGCGAGACCAAAAGCCAGCATCTGTTGCTGGCCTCCGCTCATCGTGCCGGCCTGGCTCTTGCGGCGTTGGTCGAGGACCGGAAGCAGCCGCAGGACCTGATCGATGTCGATCTTGGAATTTCTGTCGCAGTTCGTCTCGGCGACGACCTCGAGATTTTCTTCGACCGTCAGATCCGCAAATACGCCGCGCCCTTCGGGCAACAATCGCAGGCCGAGCGTCAGCCGCTCGGCGATCGGGAGGGTGTCGATCCGCGTGCCGTCGAGCGAAACCGTGCCGCTCACCGGGCGCAGCAGGCCGATGATCGTTTTCAGCGTGGTCGATTTGCCGGCGCCGTTATGGCCGAGAAACGCCATGACCTCGCCGGGCTCGAGCGTGAACGAGACGTCGCTGATGGCGATCTTGTTCCTGTATCCGGAGGTGAGCTTGTGCACTTGGAGGGACATGGCCTGGCCTACACCGTGCCGCCGAAATAGATTTCGGTCAGTTTGGGATCCTTCAGGATGATGCCGGGTGCGCCTTGCGCAAGACAGTGACCCTGATGCAGGAAGATGATTTCGTCGGCGATGCGTTGCACCATCCTGGTGTTATGCTCGACGATCAGGAGCGTGTGGCCCTGCTCCTTGAGCTTGTGGATCATGTCCACCATTGCCGACAGGGCACCCTGGCTCAGGCCGGAGGTGGGCTCGTCGAGCAGCAGGACATCGGCCTCGGTGGCGAGAATGCGTGCGATGCACAGTAGCTTCTGCTGGCCATAGCTCAGGTTTTTCGGCACTTCGTCAGCTTTATGCGCAAGCCCGACGGTTTCCAGGTGCGCCAGCGCGCGAGCCCTCTTCCGCTTCAGTTCATTGTTGACATGGAATGGCCGCGCCAGCGCGGCCAGCGGTCCGGTGGCTTCGTCGCCGCTCAGATAGACGATGACGTTGTCGAGCGCGGTCATCTCCTCGAATAGGCGAAGATTCTGGAACGTGCGAGCGATGCCGCCCTGGACGATATTGCGTGGCGTCAGGCAATTGAGTGGCCGTCCGTTGAACGTGATCGTACCGCCGTCCGGCGGGATGAAACCGGTAATGACGTTGAAGACTGTGGTCTTGCCGGCGCCGTTGGGACCGACCAGGCAGGTTGTTTTGCGTCGTTCGACGGTGAAGGAACAGTCGTTGAGCGCCTGCAAACCGCCGAAGCGTTTCGAGACAGCATCAACTGCGAGATAAGGCGCGATCATCCGAGCCTCCGTCCTGCAATGCCCTGGGGGCGGAACAGCATGAACGCCACCAAAAGGATGCCGAAGATCAGTTGCCGTAGTGGACCGACGGCGGTCGAGGGAATGTCGATCTGGTTGAGGAGTTGCGGCAGCGCCCACAGCAGAAACGGGCCCATGATCGACCCGAGCAGCGTGCGCGCGCCGCCGACGACGAGCATGGTCAGGATCAGGATCGACACGTTGATATCGAAAGCGGTCGGATCGATGAAACTGAAATAGGCGGCATAGAGGCCGCCGGCGACGCCGGCATAGGCGCCGGAGACCGCTGAGACGCTGAGCTTCGCGCGAAGGACGTCCTTGCCTGCCGCCACCACCGAAACTTCGTCCTGGCGAATGGCGTCGATGGTGCGTCCAAAGGGCGAGCGCATCAGCAGCCAGTAGCTCATGCTCGTGGCCGCCAGCAATATCGTCGAGAGCAGCAGGAATTGCGACGATTCATCGAGCGGGAAGCCGAAGACTTCGGCGCTGGGAATTGCAGTCAGGCCGGAAGCCCCGCCGGTCAAGCTCGACCAGTTGATGAAGAGCGCGGTTGCGACCAATTGCGAGCCGAACGAGGTGACGACGAAGTAGTCGCCGGCAACGCGAAGCGACGGCAAGGCGAGCAAGATGTTCAGCACCGAGCAGATCAGCGCCGCAAGCACGAGCGCGGCGGCAAACGGCAGTACGTGACCGAGCGTCAGCAATGCGACGGTGTAGGCACCAACGCCCATGATCGCGGCCTGCGATACCGAGAAGATACCGATCACGCCGACCAGTAAATTGGTCGACAATGCCGCGATCGAGAAAATTTCGGCGACAATGATGTAACTAAGCCAGAAATTCACGACTGAGATCCCTCGGACACTACCGTTTGCGGAAGAGACCTTCCGGCTTGATCAGGATGAAGACGATGAATAGTCCGAACGTCGCAGCAATGGCCCATCGGCCGGACATCACCGCCAACGACAGGGTTTGCAGGACGGAAAGAACGATCGAGACGATGAAAGCGCCGGTGAGGCTGCCGATGCCGCCGGCGATCATGGCGATGGTCGCCGTCAGCAGCACCAGCGTGCCGGTGTACGGCTGCATCGCCTGGTCGAGCCCGACCAGCACACCCGGGATCGCGACAAGGCCGGATGCGATCATCATGACTTGTATCGAGACGGTTGCCGGCCGCAGACGCGTGATTTCCGCGAGCAGGGGATTGGACGCGACCGCGCGGATGCGGCGCCCATGTCGCGTGGTCTGGGTGAACCAGAGCAGCCAGAAGAATGCAATCAGGCAGGCGATCGCCAGGACGATCTGTGCGTAGCTGAGCGTGACCGGGCCTATCGCGAAAGTCTCGAGCCGCCAGCTGTTCGAGAACGACAGGATGTTCGGCGTGAATGCGATGGCGATCAGGTTTTGCAGGATGGCAAGCGCGCCGAGCGATGCGATCAGCATGACCAGCGGGCTCGCCTTGCTGCGCTCCAGCCTCGCGTAAAGTTGCTGCTGGATCAGGCCGCCGACCGCGGCCGCACCGGCCATCGCGAGCACGCAGGCAAGCCCTAAAGCGAGCCCTCGTTCGGTCGCATACCAGGCAATGTAGCCACCCAGCGTGTAGAGCCCCGCATGCGCGACGTGAAAGACGCGCGTGGTCGCGTAGACCAGCGAAAAGCTGATGGCGACGACGCCAACGGCCATGCCGCTGATCAATCCGTCCGCAAGCAACTGCAGGAATAGCATTGGCGTGACTTGTCTTCAGCGAGAGCGCGGGTCGCGGTTACTTCGTGTCTTCCACCACGGCGATGATCTTTCGCGCATCGGCGTCGTACCGCTGGATTTCAACGCCACGAACGGCTGTATTGGAGTTGTTGAAGTTGATATTTGTCACGCTCGAGCCGAAGCTCTTGATTTCGAGGATTGCGTTCCGCAGATTTTCGCCGGTGATCGGCTTGCCGTTCTCGACCAGATGCTGGGCCGCCTTGATGGCGATATTGGTCGAGTTGAAATATTCGCGCGAGAAGAACGGCATATCCTTGGTCTTGAACCGCTCGACGAAGTTTGCCTGAATTTCCGGCGAGATGCCGGATTGGATCGAGGATTGATACCAGCCGGCAGAGCCGGGGTAACAGCAATTCGGGCTGGCGAATGTCGTGCCGGCGTTGATTGGCATCCCCGGAATCTGGCTTGCCTGTTCGACATAGGTCGGGTGGCCTTGGGTGATGACCAGGAAGATGAAATCGGGCTTGACCGAAACGGCCTTCAAAAGGGTCGGACGATAGTTGGTCTGGCCGAATTCGACCGGCTCCTCGGCAAGGATCTTGCCGCCCAGCGCTTCGAAGGCCTTCTTGAAGTCTTCCTTTCCGTCGATGCCCGCTGCAGCGTTTTCGTAAATGATGGCGGCGGTCTTCTTGCCGAGCGTCTTGAAGAGATAGTTGGTGATGCCGGTGGTCTCGTCCTTCACCAGCGGGATGGTATTGAAGAGATAGGGCGAGGCGTCGCCAAGCTTGTCGGATTGGGCGCCCGGGTTGATCGCCAGCACCTTCTTGCGGGTCGCAAGCGGCGCGATCGCCAGCGACACCGACGAGAAGGCCGTCATGATGACAGGAACGTTCCGCAAGTCGACGAGCTTGTTGAAGGCGAGAACGCCGACGTCGGGCTTGCCCTGGCTGTCCTCGTAAATGGCTTCGATCTTGGTGCCCTTGATGCCGCCGGCGGCATTTGCCTGTTCGACTGCGAAGATGACGCCCTGCTGTTCTTCGATTCCGATCGGCGCGGCGGGGCCGGTCAACGGCAGCAGTGCGCCTATCTTGAGCGGCTCATCGGCAAGAGCAGGAATGGCGATCATGAGCGGAGCGAGAAGTGCAGCCGCACGCAATGACATACGCAACCGGACTGTGTTCATGTCTCTCTCCCCCGGATCGTCTTCTGCAACCTTGCGCCTGACGGCCGGCCGCTTGTTCTCGCATCACCGCGAATGTCGCAAACTAGATGGCGTGAAGGGGAGATTGTCTAGACGCCCGCCCGCTGTTCCGGCATTTAGTCTTGTGATGACCATCATTCACCCGGGAAATTATCTGGGGGCTCGGAGCTCTGCTTCCTGAATGAGACCAGCCCCGCGCGCACCGCGGCGCGGGCCAGCGAGCGCTCGCACGGCGTCGGCGACGACCCCGCGAAACCAGATATGGGCGGGGTCGTGCTCGCCACGCTCGTGCCATGCCAGCTTGTAGAGGATTTTCTGATTGTCGAACGGCAACTGGGCAACCCGAATTGCCTTCCGCTTCGGATGACCCGGAATAAAGCCCTCCGGCACGACGGTTGCAAAATCGGATTCGGCGGCGGTTGCAATCGCGTCGGCGCACGTATTGACGATGATCGCGATGTCGCGCTTGAGACCGAAAAGGCTGAGCCAATCGTCGACGATTCCTATTTCGGTTATGCCTTGCTTGACCAGGACGTGGCGCGCCGCCGTGAAGGCTTCCAATGATAACGGCGCCTTGAGCACGCGATGTTGGCGTGCGAACACGCAGACATAGCTATCGCTCAGGAGACCTTCGACGCGCAACGTCGGCGGGGGATGCGGGAACATGCCGACCGCGCAGTCGATATCGCCCCGTTCCAGCGCCGCGGTCGTTGCGAGGTTCGCGTGCGGCACGAAGTGCAGCTTCGCGCCCGGCGCTTCCCGCGCGATCTGCATGGTGATGGACGGCACCGTGCGTCCTGCGATGGATTCGGTAACGGCGAGGCGGAATGTTCGCGTCGTTGCGTCCGGCGCGAACCGCGCCGGGAACGTCGCATTGCGCACGATCGCCATGGGACCTTCAAGCTCGGTCCACAGCGCCTTGGCCCTGTCCGTCGGGATGACGCCACCAGTGCCTTTGACGAACAGCTCGTCCCGAAACAGATGTCGCAGCCGGCGCAACGCGTTGCTGACTGCCGGTTGCGTCATCCCGACGCGGCGGGCAGCCCGCGTGACGCTGCGCTCGGCCATGATCGCCTCGAAGACGTTGATGAGGTTGAGGTCGACTCTACGGTTATTCATATGAGTGATGACGGCCATACAGAATGGAAATTTGCATGATGACCGATTGGACGCCGACACTGCGGCAAGTGCAAGGGGGCCGCGTTCGCCGCGCGTTCTTATTGCGATGCAATAGTCGTCGAACTGACTTGCTTGAAACCCGCAAGAAGAAAAATGGGGAGGGATGCTGTGCGCAGAATTGTGCTTTGCCTTCTGGTTATTTTGTCGTCGGTCGGTAGCAGAGCCCGCGCGGACGACGTTGTCCGCATCATTGTGCCATTTGCCGCTGGTGGTCCCGTGGATGCCATCGCGAGGCTGCTGGCCAATGAAATGCAGCACTCGCTCGGTGGGACGATCATCGTCGGATCCCCGGGGCGGCGCCGGCGGTGTCATCGGCACCGATCTGGTTTCGCGGGCTGCGCCGAATGGCAAGACGCTGTTGATGGGCAGCCTCGGTTCGCACGTCATCAGCGCGCTCATACAGCCATCAGTCAAGTATGACCCGGTGGCGTCGTTCGACGCGATAGCGATGGTCGGCTATTCGCCGACATTGATGGTCACCGCCCAGGATCTGCCGACAAAGAACTTTGCCGAATTCGTCTCACTTGCGAAAACAAAGCCAATGAGCTTAGGTTCGGCCGGTATCGGCTCCACGATGCACATCGCCGGTGAGTTGTTCAACCAGGGCAGTGGCACGAAGGTCGCCCATGTCCCCTATCGAGGCGTGTCCGTCGCGCTGCCCGACCTGCTAGCCGGCCGCCTTGACATGATAGCGGCGGATCCGCCGGTGCTGTTGCCGCTCGTCGAACAAAACCAAGTCAGGCCGCTGGCTGTGTTCGGTCACGCACGTCTACGCGCGTTGCCTGACGTGCCGACCACCGTGGAGCTCGGCTACCCCGACATGATCATGGAAAACTGGTATGGGCTCTTAGCACCCGCCGGTCTGCCCGCGGAGGTGAAAGCCAAGCTTGAGAACGCGGCATTGGCGGCAATTGCGGCTCCCGCCGTTCAGGTGCACATGGCCAAAGGTGAGCTGACGGGGACGCCCGACAGTAAGAGCTTCAAGGCCTGGATCGAGAAGGACGTCACGACTTGGCGTAAGGCTGTCGTCGCGCTGGGCATCGCAGTTGAAGGCGAGGCTGCCAAGTCTCCCTCGAAATAGCGCAATGACGCGGAGCATCGGTCGGCGCTGGCCGCACTCGGGAACGTTCGGCGGCGTCATGGTCCCTGTTAGGAGACAGGGCTCATGCGACGAGGGATTGCAATCCTCAACTCGATCCCTGCTTTCCCGACCATCTCGATCAAGCCTCAGCGAATCCAGCAAAGCTTTGCCATTTCGACCCTCCCTGAAGACGCCATGGAGGAGATTTGCGACTGCATCACCACAAATATCGGGTTCAATGCAGTGGTGCGGACCGGCGTGCCGAAATTCATCCCCATGACGCGATCATCCGAATGAACTTTAGCGTTCAGGCGCGAAGGGATTCCGGGCAGGACGGCCGGACTTTGGTTCTGGCGCACACCGTTGTGGGCGCCGAGGGCGGGCTTTGGTACAGGTTGCCGGCGGCGAAATCCCATTTTCGGCCGTAGCCC
>Ga0307508_10002211_pt1 | contig 20752 bp, 26 predicted proteins | sample 9_EM_MG_FD_203089 | JGI IMG/M metagenome (GOLD analysis project Ga0307508, IMG submission 203089) | Populus trichocarpa ectomycorrhiza microbial communities from riparian zone in the Pacific Northwest, United States - 9_EM | ecosystem: Host-associated > Plants > Roots > Unclassified | place...
GAACATCGATATTTGGATCCCCCCCCCCCCCCCCCCACCACTATCCCAGTTGCCACCCCGCCACTAAGAGAAAGAATCTACGTGATAATCCTGTGGAACTTTGTATCGCTATGTCGCTGCCCCATGGAACTCGACTCTGTGGCCTACCCTTAGTAACGGCTTGTTTGTGTTGGAAATACTTCTCGCCGCTCCGGCATGGCATGCGGACAGAGGATTAGGCGACCCCATAGTTGAGAGACGCCGCAGCAACACCGTGGCAACGGGGAGCCAGATTGTGATTAGCGCCGTGTAACGGCTACGCGTTCTGTACTTAGTTCTTTCTTCTTCGTTCCTTCCTTCTTGCTCTTACGCACTATGATTAAGATAGTAATTTAGAGCCGTTTTCTTGAATTGATGTATCTCGACCCGCCTCGCCGCCATCTCGACTTAATAGACTGCTAAGCTCCAACATCTCCTCACCCCGCCGTGAACCCTCTCTCACTCTCTGATTCGGTGCTGATCTGGTGATTTCTCGACAGTTTGCGGTGGTCCTGCTCGCGATCATCGCGATCCGTCTCGAACCCCCGCGGTTAATGCGTGTCGTTTCTATTCTTTCCCTACCTATGGCTCGGTTCCGCTCAGTCGTGAGCAGCAGCGATTGAGGAGGTCGGGCTGACGTCGGCATCGCCTGCGCGTTTAGTGGGTACTAGAGCAATGGCCTCGTACGGACCTCCGCTCGTCCCGCCTCAAGCCGTCGTGGCGCTGAAATCGAAAGAGCTGTCTCAACTGTTGCTGGTGCTCACGACCACAGCGCTCTCACTCGAAGCTCGCCGTAACATCGTGAACGCGCTCGCCATCCCGTGACCCTTGCGAACTTTACGCACAACTGGACCGCCGCTGGCAGATCGTTCAGTATCCTCCTCTCGACGTCTCCAGAAGTGCTCTGCGTGTCGGTCCTGAAAATCACTTCGGTCGAGGGCTACGGTCTGTTGGAACTGAGCGCAGCGTACGACCGCAACTCCCAGGGCTTTCTGGACAGTATCGGCGATGTGGCCTCGTCGAATGCGCCCGACGGCGCGTCGCCAGAATTCCGGAGCTTGGTGCCGACGCAGCGCCGGGATGGCATCTCGCCGGAGGACATCAATGGGGGCGGTGTCTTCCTGGGTCCGGCTACGTTCGAGAGGAGGGATCCGAGGCAGTCTGGGGCTGTCAACGTGGCTTCGCTCACGGCCCCGGTATTCAACAACGCCACCGCGGTGCCGAGTGAGAGGGTCATGCTGGGATTCATGACGGTGATGTTCAGCATCCACTCGCTGCTGGGGGTGACGAACGACACCGTGGGACCGGGGGATAACGTACAGGTGCTGCTGCTGGAGCCGGAGAGCCGGCTGAACCGCGGGAGCAATGCGTCTGGAGGGTTCGCCATCAATGGGTCACCGACAATTTCCTGAATATCCTGCAACCCAAGAACAGGCCCGACGTCGTTCTCCAGACACAACCGTTCAGTCAGTATCCAAAGGCATACAATACAAGGCGCGAGCAGGATGGGCAATTACAGCGGTGTGGATCTCGACGCGAAGGATGGGTTTGGGGAGCAATCTTCGATGGGGTGGGGGTCACCGGACTCCTTGCCTTGTGGCTGGATATCGCGACAGCTGACGGACGAGCGGAGGGGCCGAGTTAGGTTTGCAACTGTTTCTTCGAACCAGGGGTCTCAATAGTCCGGCCGGTCCTCGGGCAGCCCGCGGGCTTTTGAGACGGTGGGCCGGGATTTCTGATGACCCAGTCCGGCTGGATGGGGCCAGCGCCCGGACTGCCTTGACCCGGGTCGACCGGCGGGCCCGTGGGCCAACGCTAGTGCCACGGTATTGGTTAAAAAAAATATTGTCACACATGGCAGCTCCACCATGGTGCTCTTCTCCAATTAACAATTTCTTAAGATAATCCTGTTTGCCTTATCTCCCCGGTGCTCTTCCGCGCATGTTTGGTTTTCTGTCTATTGTGTTGGTGGCCGAAACCTCCCAGAAACAGGTTAGGTGTAGATAGCCCAAACCCCGAAAAACCCACCCGCAACCCAAGAAATGCGGACCTGATTTCCCTTACAGCTCCACCATCTCTTCTCCCATTAACAGAATTTTTGAATAAACTTGATAGCCTTACGTGTCCGGTGCTCTTCCGGGTATGTACGATTTTCCGCCCTTTGTTGTGGTGGCGGCCGAAAGCTCCCAGTAACAGGAAACCCACCCTAGGGTACAAGAAATGTGTGTTTTACGCTTTTATGATAATTGTGTTAGAATTGCGCGTATGATTGCGTTACTAATATCGCCTATGATTGCGTTACTAATATCGCCTTTGATTGCGTTACTAATATCGCCTTTGATTGCGTTCCTAATATCGCCTTTGATTGAGTTACTAATATCGCCTTTGATTGCGTTACTAATATCGCCTTTGATTGCGTTACTAATATCGCCTTTGATTGTGTTACTAATATCGCCTTTAATTGTGTTACTAATATCGCCTTTGATTGCGTTACTAATATCGCCTTTGATTGCGTAACTAATGTCCCCTATAATTGCGTAACTAATAGTATCTGTAATTGTACCCACTAATTGCGTTCACTTGTTCAATAATTGCGGCCGTAATTGCATCTTTTAATTGCAGTCATACTTGGGTTCCCTAATTGCGGTAATGGCCCATATTACCTCCACATAGTAAAATACAAACAATCCTTCCCCGCTCATAAATTCATCACTTGCTGTTCATCCACCATAGAAAACAACACCCTACTTTAAAAATCACTCGTTGTAGTCAGTATGCAAACTACTACTATATTGTATTGGGGGATCCCCAGAGTTAGGAAGTGAGAAACATAGGTGTTTGGTACATACCTATCGGTCAATTCTCACCGTCCCAGGTAAATGTACGTGCAGACTTAGCTTCTCTTGAAGTCATCACTCTCCTTCGTCCAGGCTTGACCTGTGATGACTGCTCTATATCTTCCACCTCTGCATTATCCAGAGCCTTCTGTGATGGTTTGATCTTCCTTCTTGAAAGAGCCAGAACTGACTGCAGTTTAGGGTTGACAGAAGTGTCAGGCTGTGTGTTGTCTTGGGTTTGAAGCTACCAGAGACTGGTTAGTAAATATGTCCGAACTTTCACCTGAGGGGTACTAACCGACAGATCATCACTCTTCCTCTTCACATGCCCAGTGACAGTGATTGACACCCTTCCTCTGATACGTTGTGCACTGCCTGTATCAACAGCAATTTGGTAGGCTCTATAGGATTCCATATCGTTGACCACAACTAACTCGTGGATTATTGTATCAAAGTAGGTGATCTGTATCGGTGTGGTACTCTGAATGTCTCCGGAAAGAAGGCTAGGTTGCGGAAAACCTAACAAGTTAGTTATGTTATTTAGGAAACTAGTCCATACAAGACACCTCTGCACACTGGTTTTGATTTCTCTGTTGATCAGAACTAGATATGATTTTCCAAGACGTGATGCAGCCTTCTTCGATGCTTGCGTATGTGTGACATTTGCCCCTCGCGATGCTGCCGAAGAGGGCCTCAATGTCCGAGATCGCAGGGCTGGCTTTTGGAGCTGTTGTGAAGCAGAAGATTCCGAATTCAATTCCGGAGATGGTGAAGATGGCACTGGCTATGGGATGTTAGATATGGAACGGTATTCTGTGATTGCATACATACCATTTTTCTGGCATTCTGCCTGATTTGACTTCTGGTTGATGCATTCTGCTGGTGATTTTTCGGTTTTTGAGTTGTTGGAATCTTTGGCGAGGGTACTGTCTCTTTTATTCCCGATCCAAACTCATCTTCATCTGGTTCCTTTTGCCACTGCATTGAGAATTGTAGTGATAGAGTTACTTCTCTTTCACATCCTGTTGTATGAACATCCTCAGTATTCAACCGCTTCAAGTATGTGGTGTAGTCATCTTTGTCGTATATGATGATATCTCTTCCTGCTCGCAGTCGATACCACACCGATATCTCATCTGATTCACATGCACTAAACAGATGGGTGGATTCCTGTCGAACTTGAAGCACGGCTTGCATAAATTCCTGGTAGTTGAGGTTTTTCGAGAGAACAGCTGCATGACCATCGACGAGTGCCCTGTAATCAGCGTCATTTGCTTGACTTCGAATATGGGCTGTAGATAAGAGGAAATCAGTATTGGTTATTGATTGGGAAGTGAGAAGGTCCAGTCACCTGGTGAATTGATTGAGGCAGTAGGAGTGGCAGCAGGTACATGACGGATTAATGGTTGAACTTCCAATTCTGGCCGTTTTCTCTTTGTGGAGCTGTGATTGATAGCAGGTAAAGGCACCATCTTTGATCTGCACTCTTTCGCAGAGCGGACGATCTCCGAAGTTGATCGCTGTATTTCTGGGAGGGATGCTGACGGACTTGCAACAGGAGTGGAATAAGCGGTAGAACCATTGGGAGTTGACTGCGACTGGACTGAATGTGTGTCGTTGGCTTGCGGCTTCAAGCGCATCACATTCTCCTCCGGTATGGCCTGCATTGTTCGCACAAAGGCAAGCGGACCTGTGCCCTCTTTTTCTGCTAGTTTAACGAGAGGGCGTCTCCCCTGTTTGATCGGTAGTCCACGCTGGCGCTTCAATGCATTTTCGTGTCTGTATATGTTCTGACACCGACGTTCCCAGATTGTCATCAGAACATCACGACAGAGACGGGTTGGCCAGTTATGATTGTGGTGCATGCCATTTTCAACTCCTTTGTATTGTTAGTCTCAGTGCAGCTACAGAGAAAAAGGGAAAACATTACTCTCAATCATTTTATGTCCTCTACCAGTTTCCATATACCATGTGAATGGTTGATCGAGTTCCTCACCTGATAGTTCTTTAACTTTTCGGTAGAAATATGATGCTGCTTTGTTTTGTTCCGAGGCTGAGAGATTTCTATGTATTCCCATCCTCCGTCGTAGCCAAGTTCCACTGGCTTCATTGGGAACCTTTTCCTCAGCTGCTGGTCTGCCAACAGGTGGCAATCGGAGGGGTATTCGGGGATCATTTCATGGACGGTGTTGATTTTCAGATCCAGTACCAGTAGCAAGGTACGAATCCACCTGAGATATGGTATAGTTAGTGTATAGATCAGAAAATATACCAGCACAGTTTAAACACACCTCTTTCTGCCTCTGGTATTCTCTATAAACCTTTGCGGGAATGTTGACTTGTCCAGCAAGCATCATCTCAATTGCCAGATCGACAAGCCTGGGATCCGGGCCCACTGCAGGAGGCCCCCCATTGTTGGAGTTCACTTCACGGTGCTCTTCTCGGTTTTCGTCGGTGATCTCACCCTCCTCATCCCCAGCAGATGTAGCTCTCCCACCCTCTCTGCTCTACTCCAGCTCAGTATCCTTTGGATCCTCATCTTGATCGTACTGCTGGTTTTGCAGATCTTCATCATACTCTTCCTCACTGTGCATACTGCATGGCGAACTTCGATATGGATCGCTGATTTCGGAAGAGAGAAGGTCATCGGAGGAATTGGAATACCGATCGGAAGCCATGAAAGCCAGAGTGAAGAAAGGTGATTTTCCGTGGATGTTGGTCGATAGAGGACAAGAGAGATGCGTATCTGTTTAAGGGACGGTATGGATGATTACAGGAGGAGAGTGGGGAACAGAATTGCAGAGATGTTACATGAAGGAAAGGAGGGAAAATGTATGAATAATTGACTAAGTTGACTCCTTCTGCTCCTGCTCAAAATCTTACCCAATGCAGTATACTGTAAACTCTAAGGTAAAGTATAAACCACCAGTCCTGTAGTCTGGAGTTTGGTGCTGGTTTCAACGCAGAAATTGTCTCGTCAACCCACCCCAACCCCTTTCCAAACTCCCAGATAGTACCTTCTGCCTTGCACTTGCTATCTGCTACCTACAGCACTGTAATCAGAAGTGTAAAGAGTGCTCAACTCCTACCCATTGTGAAGTGAACTGCGATACTAGAGTAGTCACACACCAACTTGTCCAGAATTTACATTGTGGGGTGAGGGGGGAGGTGGACAGTGGGTACAGAAGTGGCCTATTGAAGCGGGGCGACTAGATAATAAATATGTTAGACTTTAGAAGCAAAAGTATAATCATCATAAGGTTCAAAAAAAAATTGCGCTGCAATGGAGACACACTCCACTTTTGATTGCACCCAAAGTATGGGAAAAGAGAAAATCCGAGACTTAAGTTTCCGATAACCATTCCTGAGTACACTTGAAATACTGAGAATATGACACTGAGATTAAGTGGGAGGTAACCATCGTTGAGTACATGTAGCCATCGTTTAGTACACATAAATTACAGGCGAAAGGCGTGCCATGAGGAGGTAACCATCGTTGAGTACACATAAATTACAGGGAAGGGCGCGCTGACATTGAAGTGGGATGTAACCATCGTTGAGTACACGTAGCTATTGTTTAGTACACATAAATTACAGGGAAAGGCATGCTGCATGGAGGTAACCATCGTTGAGTACACATAAATTACAGGCAAAAGGCGTCCCATGAGGAGGTAACCATCATTGAGTACACATAAATTACAGAGAAGGGCATGCTGAGATTGAAGTGAGATGTAACCATCGTTGAGTATATGTAACCATCGTTTAGTACACATAAATTACAGGGAAAGGGCGTGTTGCAAGGAGGTAACCATCGTTTAGTACACATAAATTACAGGGAAGGCGCGCTGAGATTGAAGTGGGATGTAACCATCGTTGAGTACCCTCGAATTTATGGGAAAAAAAAACCACTCCAAGTTTTAAGTTGCAAGTACTTACGTAAGTACATATGTAAGTACATATGTATCATTAAATAAACTCAAAATGAAAAAAAAAATCCCCTCCAAGATTTAAGTTGCAGGTAACTGTTGAATGAATATCGATTCAGTGGTGAAGATCAAGATCAAGTATATTGAACAAGTATCTAGAACAGGAAGAGAAGTACAAGAAGAACAGCAGATATCCACCTTCTACTTCCCCGCTCTTGCATAAACGTGTCCTCAACAAAACTGTAAAGCAGTAGCTCCAACCTAAAGACAGTCTCGGCGCGAGAAGCATTTCCAACAGTAACCAGCATTGATGATGCAACCCCCATTATCCTACTTTTCCACATTTACCGCAATAAGCCATGATAATCTCTAACCTAAAATATAAAAAAAGATATTAAGGTACCCAATAATTGAGAACATACCAAGACTGAACCCTAGCTGCTACACTACATCTGTCAACTTCATCACTACGTCGATGCCACCCACAATTCGACATCTTGAATCTCACTTGCAGTCCAAATCTCAGATTTTCATATCACACCAACAGTAGTAAGTCGAATTGGAGTCTGTCTGTATGATTTAATTGCATTCTACCTTACCATGTGCAGCCTTGATGCTACCAGAAGCTGACAACAACCCCTAAACTGATAGGCGATTTGATATCATCCCATTTGATTGAAGGGATGTCTGCTTCAACAACAGCCTTTCCTATACCTCCGGAACTTCAGGAAATATCCTACCAACATCCCTCGAAGCTAGTTCTCCCTCCAGTCGATCCAAAACCTGTTCCAGCACCATCTCTTTCTCCGCCTGTGGAACTTCAGAAATTATCCCAACAACATCCTCCAAACCTATGTCTCCCTCAGGTCGATCCTACACCTGTGCCAGTATCACCTCTTCTCCTGCCTCCGGAACTTCAGAAAATATCCTACAAATATCCTGTGGATCTTGTCCCCCCTACAGTTGAACCGAAACCTGTTGCAGCACCACCTCTTCCTGCACCTCCAGAACTTCAGAAAATATCCTATCAACATCCTGCGAATCTAGTTCTCCCTACCATCGAACCGAAACCTGTTCCAGTACCACCTCTTCCTGCACCTCTGGAACTTCAGAAAATTTCCTACAAACATCCTCCAAATCTAGTCCCCCCTACAGTCAAACCGGGACCTGCTCCAGCACCACCTCTTCCTGCACCTCTGGAACTTCAGAAAATATCCTATCAACATCCTGCGAATCTAGTCCCCCCTACGGTCGAACCGAAACCTGTTGCAGCACCACCTCTTCCTGCACCTCCTGAACTTCAGAAAATATCCTACCAACATCCTGCGAATCTAGTTCTCCCTACGGTCGAACCGAAACCTGTTTCAGCACCATCTCTTGCCCCGCCTTCGGAACTTCAGAAATTATCCTACCAACTTCCTACAAATCTAGTTCTCCCTCTGGTCAAACCGAAATCTGTTCCAGCACGATCTCTTTCCCCACCTCCGAACCTACACCCAGTTCCACCCTCCTCCATGCTTGCCACTCCAGTTGACGAACCACAACACCTAGTTACAACTACTCCACCGCTACCCCAGGAGCCAACCAATACCAAAATTGCTGCCGAACGATCCCATGCAGCCCTGGCAACAAACACCCACGGGGCGAGGCAGCAGCAGACGAAGATGATAATCAACCAGATTATCCTCTTAGCAGCCCGGTATCAGGAGATGACCAATTGCTAGATACAGGAAATTCCAAAGGTGGTGAAGATGGTTACACTGAGTTGGTGGAGGCATTGGAGTCATTTGGATATGGTATTCTTGGTTACTTAACCAACTCCGAGGCTATTTCTCTAGCCTTATTCATCACCAAAGTTCAAAATACGACTCCAAGACACGGATATCAGGACTACCAAGAACTACTCAACGCATTGCTTGCAGCGCACACTCTGGATATTCGTACCATTCATTCATTACTCAAGAGAAAAACGGGCATCAAGCATATCCGGTATCAAGTCAGTGAAAAGGGATATTATTGCTTTGCCAGAACACCTTAGGCAAAATCCTGCCCTGTATGCACAACACCGAGACCACAGAAACCCAAGAAGACATTCGATTGCATTGACCTAATTCACGTGCTTCGTTTGCACTACTCCCATCCAGCGACTGCAGCACGTTTTCAAGACTACCGAGAAAGTTTGAGAGTTGATGGAAATAATGGTTATCATATACGGGACTTCTGGGATGGCAAGCTATTTACGCATCTGCGCAGATTAGGAATGTTTCTTGATGATAGAGATATTGCCTTCTTATGCAGTTCAGATGGGGTAAACCTATTCCGAAAAGGTAATTATCCACACTACTCATTTCCATTCAAATAGCTGACACTCAATTCAGGCCGTCAACATACTGTCTGGCCCATCATTCTTGTGAACTACAATCTTTTACCAGAAGAGAGATTCAAGCAGAAGAATATTATCTGCTTTGGTGTTGTCCCAGGACCGAAAAAACTGACAGATTTCAACTCCTTCCTCTACCCTTTAGTTCACCAGTTTCAGCAACTTTACACTGGTGTAAATGCAATAGATGGATCACGGCAGCCAGAGACTCAGCATTTCCTTCTACGTGCCTTTATCGTGGCCATTGGTCCAGACATGCCCGCAAAAGATATGTTAATGGGGCTATCTGGACACTCATCTCGCCACTATTGCAACTACTGCGAGGCTCGAGGGATATACAGCAGTCACTTTCGGCATATGTACGCACCTGTAACACCACCGAATCCTTCCGATCCCGACTGGCGTAGGTATGACCCAAATGGGTTGCCAATTCGGAATCATCACAAGTCCAAAGAATACGCTGCCCACGTTGAGGCTACTGGAGATACCGAGATTATCCAGGGGACTGGGATCAAAAGTTACACCCAATTTTGGGATCTTCTATCAGTGATATTTCCATGGAGTTATGGCATCGATTCAATGCGCCGTACATGCGGGATCACTGGGCGAACAACTTTTCCCCACAGTTAGATATTCAGGACGAGGCATATCATATCACTGCCGCCGATTGGACGGATATCGACAATAGTATAGACTCGAACGATCTGGCCTTTCCACTGGCATTTGGTGACAGACCTCGGAGCATTTTTGCTATCAGAAAAGCTGCTGAATGGAAGACATGGGTGAAGGTAAAACATTGCAATCTTCTATTTCAGTCCAATTTAAACTGACTCTTTAGGTGTTATCATCTATTCTATTGAAGGGCCGACTCCGCGAACCTTTTTATTCAGAATGGGTGAATCTCGTCAATGCCATCACACTCGCTACTGACTACTCAATCTCGCGGGAAAATTTAAGCACTCTTCATGGAAAATTTTGCAGCTTTGTAAAACATTATGAAGAGTACTACTACCGTCACAACTTATCCCGAATCGCTGCATGTAAGCCAGTATTTCATGCCCTACTACATGTTACAGAAGGGATTGAGTGGTTGGGACCAATGTGGAGCTATTCACAATGGGTGATGGAGAGAACGTGTGGGCTATGGACACCACGCATAAGGCAAAAGTCAATTCAAAACACCGATCGACATCTTTCGCTCATAACGTTACTCGATACCCAGATTACGGAGCTGCAAGTGACAGTCAATTTCGAGATCTTGACAGATCAGACCACCCCACCAATTCTTCGATATCTGAAACGATGGATTGACCCCACCAGAGATGAGATGTCACTTGAGGAAGGAGTTGTTACTCAAGATTCCTATACAGATGAATATCATCATTCAAGTTTTCATACTCGGACAGGTTGGATTTATCTTACATATGCAGAGTTCAATGCCCTTATTGATCTGCTTATTGCTCAAAATATTGCAGTTCCAGATGAGCTCAATCACGTTAGAAAATACGGGCTCAAACACCGATCTGTTTCTTCAAACTCAACCTCGATTAAAGTCGAGGCTTTCAAGCACCTTCATATCAACAACAGATATGTCGAGCAAGCTCTGTTTAACACCTACATTCGTTGCAAAAGATTTCAACTAGTTGATGGAAGGGATGCCACATATGCCAGACTTGATGGCCACTGGGCATGCTTTGGTAGGATGAACTATTATTTTTTGTATAATATCCATCCATGTGTTGAAGAGCCCAAAGGGGCCACCCTGATGTTGGCTTGCTATGAGCCGATAAACGTGTTTGTTGATGTGAATTGTCTGTCGTATTCGTGGTGGAATTCCCAGTCGGAAAAAATCTGGTACAAGCAATGCTGTAAAGATGGTGGATGCAGACGATGTTGTTGATCTTCTTGGGGTGATTTGTACTGGAGACATGGCTTTCTTTGTGAATCAGGATTCTTGTTACCTGTAGATTGTTTTGCTGACATCTGGTGGCTTGGACTTATCTGTTGTTACCACCACTTTGCTTTTCTTGATTTTGACATCTGGCTGTCTCTGTCCGGCACTGGTCCTCCCCGGCACCCGTCTCGTCGACGTCTGGCCGTCTCTGTCCGGCACTCGTGCCTGTCCAACACTCATCCTCTCCGTCAGTCGTTCCTGTCCGGCACTCGTTCCTGTCCAACACTCATCCTTTCCGTCAGTCATTCCTGTCTGGCACCTGTCTCGTCGACGTCTGGCCATCTCTGTCCGGCACTCGTTCCTGTCCAACACTCATCCTCTCCGTCAGTCGTTCCTGTCCGGCACTCGTTCCTGTCCAACACTCATCCTTTCCGTCAGTCATTCCTGTCCGGCACCTGTCTCGTAGATGTCTGGCCGTCTCTGTCCGGCACTCGTCCTGTCCAACACTCATCCTCTCCGTCAGTCATTCCTGTCCGGCACTAGTTCCTGTCCAACACTCATCCTTTCCGTCAGTCATTCTTGTCCGGCACCCGTCTCGTCGACATCTGGCCGTCTCTGTCCGGCACTCGTTCCTGTCCAACACTCATCCTTTCCGTCAGTTGTTCCTGTCCGGCACTCGTTCCTGTCCAACACTCATCCTCTCCGTCAGTCGTTCCTGTCTGGCACTCGTTCCTGTCCAACACTCATCCTTTCCGTCAGTCATTCCTGTCCGGCACTCGTTCCTGTCCAACACTCATCCTCTCCGTCAGTCGTTCCTGTCCGGCACTCGTTCCTGTCCAACACTCATCCTTTCCGTCAGTCGTTCCTGTCCAACACTCATCCTCTCCATCAGTCATTCCTGTCCAACACTCATCCTTTCCGTCAGTCATTCCTGTCCGGCACTCGTCCTGTCCAACACTCATCCTCTCTGTCAGTCGTTCCTGTCCGGCACTCATTCCTGTCCAACACTCATCCTTTCCGTCAGTCATTCCTGTCCAGCACCCGTCTCGTCGACGTCTGGCTGTCTATGTCCAGCACTCGTTCCTGTCCGGCACTCGTTCCTGTCCAACACTCATCCTTTCCGTCAGTCATTCCTGTCCGGCACTTGTCCTGTCCAACACTCATCCTCTCCATCAGTCGTTCCTGTCCGGCACTCGTTCCTGTCCAACACTCATCCTTTCCGTCAGTCATTCCTATCCGGCACTCGTTCCTGTCCAACACTCATCCTTTCCATCAGTCATTCTTGTCCGGCACCCGTCTCGTCGACGTCTGGCCGTCTCTGTCCAGCACTCGTTCCTGTCCAACACTCATCCTTTCCGTCAGTCATTCCTGTCCGGCATCTGTCTCGTCGATGTCTGGCCGTCTCTGTCTGGCACTCGTTCCTGTCCGGTACTCGTTCCTGTCCAACACTCATCCTTTCCGTCAGTCATTCCTGTCCGGCACTCGTCCTGTCCAACACTCATCCTCTCCGTCAGTCGTTCCTGTCCGGCACTCGTTCCTGTCCAACACTCATCCTTTCCGTCAGTCGTTCCTGTCTGGCACTCGTTCCTGTCAAACACTCATCCTTTCCGTCAGTCATTTCTGTCTGGCACCCGTCTTGTCGACGTCTGGCCATCTCTGTCCAGCACCCCTCTTGTTGACGTCTGGCCATCTCTGTCTGGCACTCGTTCCTGTTTGGCATTCCTCTTGTAAGGCACTTGTCTTGTCCCGTACTCATCTCTGTTTGGCACACCCACGCAGCTGACGCAACTCACACAACTCATGCCAGTTATCTAGAAACTACATACTTGTATTCAACACGTCATCTCGATAGATACAAGCTACGAGTATATCACCTCCTAACACTCAACTCAACTCCTTTACTATCCTATTTCGACCTACTTCTCCAGGTTCTTCATTGATTGTGACGTCTCGCTTGCTGCTTTCCTCTGTTCCTCCTTCTTCCGATTCCGTAACGATCTTACTCTTTCTCTGATAGCGTCACGATTGGCAGTTCGGTATTTCGCCTGTGCTATCTTTGCCTTTTCAGCACTCGTAGCTTAGTCAAATTAGCAAAACATCTCAATACTCAAGGGGTATATACTATGCTGTTTTCACCTCTTGCTGCCTGTCGGACGGCATATGCATCCACATGAGCTTGATGATAGCCTTGCTGACCTCAAAAGTCATTCTTTCCCAAATAAAGCTCAGGATCTTTATCTGAAACCCTCTTCAGGTGTAAAACGATAGCTCTGTTGATCGCTTTTTCTTCGTCTTCCATGGTAGTGGTGAAAATTTTGTCGCAGACGGCGGCAGGACACGGTTTAGTCAGGGGTACGTGTGTTGTCGTCTTCGTAGAGGAAGGTGGCATTTCTTGTAACTTCGCTCTGGGGGGCTGCTTTGATGTCTTTGTTCGCGGAGGCATGCTGGCGCTGGCGATGTTGGAGGAGGCTGTGGTTGCAATTGTGGTGGACGCGACAAAAAAAAGAGGACATTGCCAAGCCTACCCTTCTGATATTTGTACCACCTCATGACATATACCCTACGATGATTACCGCAGCAGCTGACAAGAATTTACCGCTGCACATTGAGCGCAATTACTGACAACAGCGCAATTAGTCGTTCCTATAAATTGCGTTTGTATCAGTAATTGCAGTGTGCCGCATTCAAAGTTGAATTACGCATTTTTAATGCATGATATACGCATTGCTTGTACCCTAGGGCCCATGAGGTGATGGCCGCCCAGAGAGAGGAGATGAGGCAGAGGGAGAAGAAGGAGAGGATGGAGATGTTGGAGGCGCTCATGGGAGGCTACCAGGTGGAGGATCTGCTGGAATCTGCAGTGAAGGCGGTAGCGGAGAGGAAGGCCGGAGGGTGGAAGAGGAAGGGCAAGGGTACTGGAAAACCAACCTTTCCGCAGGTGGCAGCGGGAAACAGGGTGACCAAGAAAGAGGAGAACCTGCTAGATTTCTTCAGGCACAGCAAGAGGGGAAGAAAAGAAGAAGGGAAAGAGAAGGGAGAGCAAGGGGGAGACTGGATGGACTTGGAGGAAGAGACGAAGGGTGAGGTGGATGCGGCGGAACTGGCGAAGGCGGCTTTCGGGGAAGTGCAGAGATGACAGACTACTCGCTGGGAGGAATCAGCAAAGGGGACTGGAAGGAAATACCGCAGTCAGAAAAGAGTGTGGCAACAAACTATTCGCTGGAAGGAGTAAAGGAAGAGGATTGGCGGGTAGCGACAGGGGTCAGCAGTCAAGCGGACCCAATCAGCTCCTTCAGCAGCGCGCCAGAGAGCATGGCCCTGGCAAGCACGGTCCAAGTGAGCCAGTACTCCCTCAAGGAAGTAATGGAAGACGACTGGAAGAAAGCAGCGGAGAACCAAATGACCCGCATCACGAGCGATCACTTGAGGGAGGCGCCAGCCAATGCCGAAGGCGGCGGCACAAACACGGGCAGCTCCCAAGGGGGCGGCACCTCAGCCGCACAGCGGCGCCAACGGCTGAATCTGAGAGATGAAGCGCGGGAGTAGGCCAAAAAAGTAGGCAAAGCAACACTGGGAAGCCTTCAGGGTATGATGGAGGAGGCGAGGAAGGAGAGGACAGAGATATTTGAGGAAGTAATCGAGACGATTGATGCGTGGGCACACGACCAGAGCCAGGGAGAGAAGGACCTGAGGACGAGACTGGAGAGGATAGAAGAACACCTGGCACAAGAGAAACGGACAAGGGAGGAGAACGTGAGGCTACAAGGGGAAAAAATGTGGATGCAGGCAGAAATATGCCGGCTGCGAGGAGCCAAAGAGGAGAAGCAATGGAACGAGGTTTACTGCTTTGTAAGGAACTGGCTGGAGTGGGGAAGGGACCAAGAGGAGATGGAGGAGAAGGAGACCTGGTAGAGGGACGTAATACATGAGACAGCAGAACAGGCAGCCGAGAAATGGAGGACAAAGAAGGAATTGCCAGAAGGCAGGAGGGGGTTCGAGGAGCGAGAAGACGCTGGGATGCAGATGGGAACGGTAGCAGCACAAATGATGGCGGCCATACAGGAGGTACGAAGCCTCGTAGCAGAAATAGCAAGTACGAAGAAGATGGGGAAAGACACCTACGCAGCAGTACAGAGAATGGCCAAAGGAATGGCCAGGACCACAGAAGTGATAGACAAGATGAAGAAGGAAATGGAGGACCTGGAGGCAGAGGTGGGGAATGAGCTGGAGAAGCTAACCAGGATGGTGGAGTGAGTGGAGAGAAAAGGAGTGCCGACACCATCCCCTCCCCCGATGGCAAGGGATATACAGTATGAGGCCCTGATGAGAAGACTCAACAGACCACCACCAACAACACCGACAGACTCAGAAGCAAGCAGCCCAGCACCGACACGGTGCGGGAACCCTCCCCCGGCCCTCCCAAGGGTGCAGCAGGTGGAGGCGGCAAGGAAGCAACCAGCCGTAGCAGAGGGACAAGCGGCAACGGCAGAGGCGGAGGTGAACGAGACAGAAGGCCTGACAGAGCAGGAGATGGTCAATAGGGATCTGGGAGAGAGTATCAGAAGAAGCAAAACCCCGGCGTCACACGTTGACTGGAGTGGAACTGTGGAGGGGGGGGAAGAAGAAACCAAAGATATGGAAATGGGAGAGGCAGACACAATCCACCCGGAAAGGAGAGAGCAGATAGAGAGGGAGGAGAGTGAAGACACCCCAATCCCAGAGCAGCCGGCTAGACCATTGTGGCCAGTGGGACCCCGAGTACAAGACATGAACGTTGCACAGCAATGACAACATCGGCAGAGGCTGGCAGCAGCAGAGGAGGGCCGGAAAGTGCAGGAGAGGAGAGCAGAGGAGGCCCGAAAAGCGCGGAAGAGGGGAGCAGGGCAGAAAGCAGGAGGAGAAGGGAGGATGACATATGCACAGCAGCTGATGGCGTCTGCCCCCACACAGACAACCAAGGAGGCGAGGAAAGGAAAGGAGAGGGAGGAGAAGAACCCGCTCAAGCCAATCAAGGGCTCAATTCCAGTGGATGAGTGGATGATAGTCTCCGAGAGACGGCCCGGTGCGGAACAGCTAGACTGGCTCACAGTCAATCAGATCACCAGTCACGTCAACAACATGCTCAGCAAGGTGGCCCCACCACATGTCCGAACTGAAAACTTCAAGGTGTCACGGAGGGAAGTACTGTCGACAACCACGAGGAAAGGGACATCAGCCGCCATGCTGCTCCACTTTAAGAAAGAGCTAATCGAGGCTGCAAGGAAGGGAGATGACACCATCATCAACGTCAGGTCAAACGAGAGCTGGGTGGAGCTGAAAATACTGGTCCCATATGCAGCGTATCGGGATGAGGAGGGGATAAGCCGACTGAGGGAGGAAATAGAGGCGGAGAATGAGGGGGTGCAAATGCCCCCCTTCTCCATCAAGTGAATGAGACCGAAAGGAGTGATAGAAAACATCTGGGGGCAGAACAAGTTGCCAGCGGGCAAAGCATCCGTCATCTTTAAGATGCCCAACAAGGAAGCTGGTAGAGGACTATTGCAGGAAATTTGGGTCAACGGCAACAAGTTCAAAGCAGACAGCTTTATTCCGGAGAGAGCCGATGCCCTGTGCGGCAACTCCAGCAAATGGGGGCACACAGACTTCCGGTGCCGCGAACGGGTACCAAGGTGTGCGATGTGCGCAGGGGAACACAGGACTTTCCTGCACATGTGTGAAGTGGCAACGTGTGGGCGAACAGGAGGGAGAGCATGTATACATAGCCGGGCATGGTACCCCAACTGTGGAGGACCACATTTCGCACAGGACGGGAGGTGCAGAGCAAAGAGAGAAGCCATTGCAACAGCTAGGGGGCTCATCACGTCAGCGACACAGGTACATGAAATGGTTACAAGTGGCATCACCCCCCCCATGAAGTAATGGCGAGACACCAGCAAAGTTCACGGGTCGCGAACGGTCAGGTTGAAATGGTGGTACAACACGAGCAGACAAAACAGAGAGGGGGGCGCGAACTGAGGGTCTTACAACACAACTGTGCGAAAGGGAAACAGGCAGTGGAAGTGCTACTGGAAATGGCAATACAGAAAGAGGTGGATATAGTCATAATTCAAGAGCCAACGACGGGGAGAGGTAGTACAGCAAGACATGACAGCTTTAGATGGATCAAGGAGGAGGTGGGAAAGCCAGCAAGATGTTGGACAGCTGTGAACAAGGCATCAGGGTGCAGGGTCACAGAGCTCAGGGAGCAGACGAAGGAAAGCAGGAACTGCGTCCAGGTGCTACAGGTGGTAAGAGAGGGTGACGAACCATTAACACTAGTGAACGTGTACGACCAGACGCCCAGAGGGGAGGGGAAAAGGCTGGCATGGCAGGCAGAGTGGGGGTCAATTATGAGGGCGCCAAGGGTGGTAATAGCAGGCGACATGAACGCACACAGCGAACCCTGGAATCCGCGTACCAAGAAAATGGTCAACGCGCAGTTCTGGGAGGGGCTGGTAGAGGAGCACGAGTTGGTGATTTGGAACTCAGAGGAAGGAATGCGTGTGGGGCCCGGAACAGAAAAGACATCGATTATTGATTTGACCCTAACGTCACCGGCAGTGGCGCTCAACTGGTGACTGCTGTAGGAGGAGGCAACAGGGTCAGACCACGAGGTCATTATGTGGGAAGTTTTGGGGGGAAAAGAAGGAGGCGAGCCAGGCAAGACGGTCACAGGATGGGACATCTCCGGTTGGGAAGGAAGGGAAAAAGAAGAGGAGGAAAGAAAGAAGGTAGAGGAAAAGGCAAGGCGGGCAGAAGACATGTTCCGGCAATTAATGGGAGACACGCGGTTAGACGATGAAAGTACGAAGGAGCAGATCAGTGGGATAGCAGACAGACTGAGGGCAGCAATGACGGAGACTCTGGACCGACACGCGGTGCAGAAGCGATGGTGCTCCAGGTCAAAGCGGTGGTGGACGGATGAGCTCCGGGACCTGAGGAAAACCCTTGGGAGAGTTCGACGCAGAAAAGATTGGGAGGCGACCAGGGTGGCCAAACGGGATCAGAGAAGAGAAATCAGAAGGGCAAAGAGGACGTGCTGGAACGAATTCCTACAGGGAGCAAAAGGAAACAAGGTGTGGGTGGCGACGAGGTATACGGCAGATAGGCTGGACAAGACAGGACAAGCAATAAGGGACTGAGATGGACCAACTCTAGAGGGGCACGAGGCAAGGGAGGAAGGGCTGCTGGCAGTGCACTTCCCACCGAGAAACAGAAGGGGGGAGAGTCAGCGAGAGGGTGAAGAATTGGAGGGGGTCGAAGGGTTTCTACTGGTGAATGAGGGGTTGGTGGCTGCAATGATGAAGAAAGCCTCCTCGACAGCGCCAGGGGAAGAGCTCATCAGCGCCAACATCCTAAAGGTTTTCTGGGAATGGGACCGCCAGATCTTCACAGGGTTAGTGAGGGCCTGCATCCGAGTGAGACACCACCTGGAACCATGGAAAACGGCACGAGGAGTGGTTATCCCCAAGGCGAACAAGCCCGACTACTCGCAGGTTAGGGTTTACCGGGTAATCTCGCTACTGGACACGATCAGTAAACTCATCGAAAGGATGGCAGCACACCTCATTGGGGACCATCTGGAAAGGAGCAAGGGACTGCACGAGGGGCAATACTATGGGTGCAGAAGGCGGAGGGCAACGGTTGATGCAGTTGTGATGCTCATGAACCGCACTGAGCGGGTGTGGGAATGCAAGAAGCTGGCGGGAACGCTACTTATGGATGTGCAGGCAGCCTTCAACAACACAAACAGCAGACTTCTGAGGAGAAGGATGAGGGAACTGGGAGTGCAAGAAGATATAGTGCGATGGACAGGGAGCTTCATGAAAGACAGATACGTCAGACTTGTACTTGATGGGACGGAGGGGGAGCTCCACAAGGTGGAAACAGGCATCCCACAAGGTTCTCCTGCAGCTCCGATTTTATTCATCACCTACCTCTCGGGCATCTTTGAAGAAGTGGAATGGGAGTGCAAAGGGGTCAGGGCACTAAGCTTTGCGGATGATATTTCGTGGTGGGCGGAAGGAAAGACTAAGGAAGAGGTGGCCAACAAGCTCTCGAATGCATCAAAGGTGGCATGCAGGTGGGGAGACAAGAATGGGTCACCTTCAATCATAACAAAAGCGAGGCAATTCTCTTTAGCCGCAAGAGGAAAGCACCCATGGCAACGATCAGAACAGGAGGCACAGAGGTCGTCTTTAACAAAGAGACCACCAGGTGGTTCGGAGTGTGGTTGGACTCACATCTTACACTCAGGGACCACCAGAAAGTCATGCTGAAGAAGGGAAGAAAGGCATGGGCAAGACTGAAAAGATTGACAGGACAGATGGGATTGACAGCGGGGAACTGCCGCAAGTTCATGACAGCGTGTGTGCAGTCAGTGGCTATGTATGGGAGCGAGCTGTGGTGGAAGGGAGAGGGAAAGCAGGGTATGGCGGGAGGAGCAGCGGAGCTCCAGAAACTGGTCAACCTGGAGGCATGGGCAGTCACCGGCTGCTTTTGAACGACGAACCAAGCAGCACTCGGCAATGAGACGGGCTTAAGGCCAGTAGTAGCGCAACTCAACAACAGGTAAAGACGGTTCGGCGCACAACTCTTGGTGTTACCACGGGGTGATGAGGCAAGGAAAATAGTAGGGGCCCCCTCGGGCATTGGAAGGAGACTCGAGGAGACCCTAAGCTATTCGGGCCAAATGGAGGAGACGATAATGCTGCCACTTGCAGCGAAGAGGCTCGACTTAGAAACGATAGTGGAGGAGAAAGAGGAGGCGAAGCAGACAGCAGGAAGGGAAAGGGCAGGACTAACCATCTTTACAGATGGATCAAGAGCTAGCAACGGAGCGACCGGGTACGCAGTGACATGGAAAAGCGGAAGCAAGTGGGTGGGGGTCAAGACCCACCTAGGCTACAACCAGGAGGCCTTCGACGCAGAATGTGCAGCCCTGGTGCGTGCGCTGGAGCTGGCGGCAAGACGGAGATCAGCCCCAGAAGCAGTCACCATCTACACAGACGTACAGGCAGCAATGAGGAGAATAGTGGCCGATGAACCGGGCCCAGGGCAGAAGTATGCGGTGCTGGCCAGAAAGTGGGTAGCAGCCCTAAAGCAGACGAGGCCTGAGGTGCGCATCGAAATCAGATGGTGCCTGGCCCATGAAGGGGTTGAGGGCAATGAGAAAGCGGATGAGTGGGCGAAGTAAGCAGCAGAGGAGCCGGACGCCCGGGGAGTGGAGTGGTTGAGATACGGGGACCGGTACGGGGTACGAAGGATGCCCCCACCCAGGTCTCTGGCCAATCTGAGGAGGGAAATAGCAGAGAAGAAGTGGGGCGAAGCAAGGAGCTGGACTGAAGAGCGGGTCAGGGGAAAAAAAGTACGTGCTGGCAAGGGACCAACGGCCAAACCGGATGGTGGAGCGAGCGCCAAAGCACCTGGCGGGGCGCTTTCACCAACTCCGAACGGGGCACTGCCGCACTGGGCAATACCTGGAATGGACGAAGAATGCAGACAGCGCGGCCTGTGGGTGGTGCCAGTACTGGACGCAGACGAGGGAACACTTGTTCAAGCACTGCAGGAAATGGAAGCGACAGCAGAAGGTCCTGTGGGCGGAAGTACGAAAGGAGACAGGGAAAGGGAAGAACTGCCATGCGATCCGAGATCTATT
>Ga0307508_10002212_pt1 | contig 20747 bp, 18 predicted proteins | sample 9_EM_MG_FD_203089 | JGI IMG/M metagenome (GOLD analysis project Ga0307508, IMG submission 203089) | Populus trichocarpa ectomycorrhiza microbial communities from riparian zone in the Pacific Northwest, United States - 9_EM | ecosystem: Host-associated > Plants > Roots > Unclassified | place...
CCCTTTTTGACATTAGGTTCAACTGTTTAGTGGGCCGTGTCCGATGATCCGAACCGACGTTAGCCAGTGAAGCGCCCTGTGCCAGCAACGATCTTTTGCTTTACAAAAAGATTGACCGTCAGGTTCGGCCCTTCCCGCGGACCGTACGGCGGAGGGCACTGCCAGATGATTTGAAAGTAACGCGCGCCATCCAGCTTCCAGTTCGCCGGAACGGCAGGTTGTGAGATCGACCGCAGCTCACACCGGTTCGCCTCCATAGCGAAACGATCGATACTTCTTCCGCCCGCATAGTCGCCAAAACCAATTGTGGCGCCGTCAGTGGTAAATTCTTTGGCTCGCTCGGGACTGTACTGCACCGCCGCCGCAAAATTTTCTACCAAGCGAAGCGACGCATCGTCCGCTTCGGACTGAGCTAGAAAGGCTATAGTGGAGGCCAAAAGAAAACCAACAATCTGACCCATTGTGTGCCTCCGGGGAGTTCGGTTTTTCCGTTCACAGGTGTCGGCCCACTTCGCCAATTTATCGTTTTTGCTTTCTCCGCTTTTATGAAGCTCCGATCAGACGAAGTCGATACGACGCCGCATCACGCCGCCTCCTTCAGCCCGATCTCCTCCGCCGTCGCCCAGTTGCCGTGCAACCCGAACCGCAGCCGTATCGGGATGCGGATCTCCGCGATCGGGCCCTTCGCGATGTCCACCGCGTCGAACAGGAGCAGATCGGAGCGATGCTCCTCGAGCCGGTTGCAGACCTGGACGATCCAGCCATCGCCTTCCGGCGCATCGGCGCTGCGCGGGATGAAGCATGGCTCCTGCAGCGAGGATATCGGGCCGCACCAATATTTCTGCTCGGTGCCGGTTTCGTGATCGACCAGCCCGAGCGTGTTCATCAACATGCCCGACGGGCTGCCGCCCTTGAGTTCGACCGGCTTGGTCGGGTCGATCACCAGCATCCAGCCATAGCGGTAAGGCAGCCCGGTCCGCCGGTCGTCGATGCGGGGGAATTCGCCCATCATGCTGGTCAGCCGCTCGCGGCTTTCGAACGCGTCGGAGTTGGACGCCATGTCCACCGTCCACCGCGTCAGGAAGCTCGCGGATTCAGGGCCGTTGAACGGCGCGCCGTGAATGTCCGGGAAGAAGGGGAACATGTTGTTCTTCGCCTCGGGCGTGTCGAAGTGGATCTTCGTGCCCTCCTGGAACGCGTTCATCACATGGCTGGCGAAGCAATTGTCGCGCTTGAACCAGCGGATATCCTCGGCCGTCGCATCGGGCCGACGCGGCAGGACGCCGAGATAGACCGGCAGCGTGGTGTCGAAGCCGAAATGCGGCAGGCCCTTTTCGAGCCGCTCCCAGTTCGACGTGCTCGGGACGACATGGAACAGCGCGTAATCGGGCGTGATCGCGAAATCATGCATCATCGCGTAATAGGGGAGCTCGAACCACAGCTCCTGCTTCAGCTCGCCCTCGGGCGACACGACATAATAGGTCATGTCGAGGGTCAGCACGCCCTTGGCGGCATAGCCGAACGCGATCATGTCGCCCGTCAGCGGATCGATCTTGGGGTGGGCGGTGAAGGTCTGCCCGGTCATCGCGCCGTTGAACCAGGTAAAGCCTTCGGTCTCGAGCGTGACCGGGTCCATCACCAGCGCCGGCGAATCCTCCTTCAGCGCATAGAGCTTGCCGCCATAGATGAAGGCATTGGTGTTGGCGGTGCCGCGGATCTTGCCCTTCACGCTCTCGTCGTCGGTCAGCGGGTTGCGGTAGGCGCCGAACAGACCCTTGCCCGCCTCCTTCTCCAGCTTCCATTTGTCGGTGTGCGCCCAGCGCTGCTTGAAATCGACGCGCCCGTCATGGAAGCGGAACATCGTGATCATGCCGTCGCCGTTGAAGGCGATGTCGTCGCCGAGGCGCGGCGGGAACTGCGGATCGGGTTGGACGCGGTAAAAGGCGCCGTCGAGTTCGGGCGGAATCGTGCCTTTCACATCCAGGTCGGCGATGTCCGCCTCGATGCGCGACGGCGTGTTGAAACCGGTGAAGGACGGGGTTTCCGGAAACTGCGCCACGGCTGATCCTCTCATGTCCATTGTTTGCGCGCATTGTATGCAAGGCGAACAGTTTTTCAAGCCGAAGCATTGACGCTGCACCGCAATACGATCAAGCTGTTAGTATGAATTACCCCCATAAAACTCTGGCTGAGAAGGGCGCCGCGCCGCCCCCCGACGAGCGCGATATCGGCGGCATTGATGAGATTGTGGGCTTTCACATCCGCCTGGCACACGGCGCGGTCTATCGCCATTTCACCGAGACGTTCGCCGATCTCGATCTCACGCAGAAACAGGTCTCGACGCTCTGGTTGATCGACGACCATCCCGATATCGCCCAGGCCGATATCGGGCGACGGCTGAGCATGGACCGCGCGACGGTGATGGCAATCATCAACCGGCTGCAGAAGCGCGGCTTTGTCGAACGCGGCGCCTCAACGGGCGATCGGCGACGCCAGACGCTGCATCTGACGCCTGCGGGGCATGAGGCGCTGGTGAGCGCGCGCGAAAGTATTCTCCAGCATGAGGCGTGGCTGAAGGCGCGCTTCACGCAACGCGAGACCGCGACCCTCGTTAATTTGCTGCGCCGTATCCACGAATAGCTGGGCGCCCTCAGGCGAGATAGTCGCCGAACCCAACGAGCCGCGCCCCGCCAAGCGTCGCAAGGCGCGCTTCGGCTTCGACCCGGGCAGGCAGTTCGGCGAGATGGAAGCTTGCCGCCGCCTTCAATCGCCGCGCGACATCGTCGTCCCCGGCGAAGCGCAGCAGCCGGAGCGCGATCCAGCCGCCGACCACGAGTCCGCACAGATCGAGAAATGCGGTGGCGCCGGCTTCGGCGTGGCGCCCCTCGCCGCGCCACGCGCCGAGCGTCGCCGCCACGGCTTCCAACCGGTCGAGCATGGCCGCGACCGATGCCGAGTCCGGATAGTCGCCCAGATCGCCCCGCGCCGCTGCGAGAAAGCGATTCATGCCGTCGCCATCGTCGCGCCACAGCCTGCGGTGGAGCATATCGATCGCCTGGATCCCGCTTGTGCCCTCGAACACCGCGAACACCCGCGCATCGCGCAGGCGCCGCTCGACTGGCCATTCGCGCGTGTAGCCAGCGCCGCCGAGCACCTGCAGCGCCTCGCTCGAAACGTCGAACGCCAGCCGCGCCGATAGATCCTTGGCGATCGGCAGCAGGAACTGCGCGAGCGCCAGCCAGCCCGCGCGGTCATCCTCTGGCGCGCGCTCGGCCAGGTCCATCACCGCGGCCGAGGCGAGCGCAATGCCGCGCGCCGCCTCGACACGGCCAGCCATGCGCAGCAACTGGCGCTGCACATCGGCATGGGCAATGATCGCCACCGGCGGCGCAGCCGGATCGCCGCCCTGCCGTCGTTCCTGCGCATAGCCGAGCGCGGTCGCAAGTGCCGCCTCGGCGACCCCCACCCCTTGCGGCGCGCAGGACAGGCGCATCAACAGCATCATGTGGAACAAAGTCTGGAGCCCCCTGCCTTCGGCGCCGATCAATATGGCCTCAGCATCCTCGAACCCCATCACGCAGGTCGGTGATCCGTGCAGCCCGAGCTTCTCTTCGATGCGGCGCACGGCGACGCCGTTTGCACAGCCGTCGTCACGCCTGTCGGGGACCAGCAACAGGCTCAACCCGCGCACGCCGGGCGCGTCCGAGGTACGCGCGAGCATGCAATGCCCGATGCGTGCGGCGAGATCGTGATCGCCATAGCTGATCCAGCATTTCTCGCCGGTGACGCGCCAGATGCCGTCATCGCCGCGCGTCGCGCGCGTCCGGATGCGCGCCACGTCAGAGCCCGCATCGGGCTCCGAGATACAGATCGTCGCGGCCCATTCGCCCGAGGCGAGCTTCGGCACCCAAGCCTCACACGTCGCTGGATCGGCGGCTTGAGCCAGCATCGCGGCGGCGGTTCGATTGGGCGTCGCGAGCATCGTGAAGGTCGCGGATGCGCGGTTGAACAGCTCCTCGCACGCCGTGGTCAGCAATAGCGGCAATTCCTGCCCGCCCGCATCCAGCGGCAATGCGAGCGTCAGCCAGCCATCGCTGGCGAAGCGTGCCCAGGCCTCGCGATGTCCCGGCGCCGTGACGACGCGGCCATTGCGAAGCGTCGCGCCGGGGCGATCGAGCGCAGCATCGAGCGGGTCGATCACCCCTTCAGCGAAGCGCGCCGCCTGCTCGACGATCGCGCCCCAGGTCTGGAGATCGACGGCTTCCGTATCGGCGCGGGCCAGATCATCGAGGAACGGCGCGATCCTTAGCTGGCGGACAAGCGCCTCGACCTGACGCGCATAGCTCATCGGCCCGGTGCAACCGCATCAAATGGTCGACGAGCGTCCTGCGCCATATCCGGTCTCCCCTGTCGCCTTTGGCTAACGCCCGGAACCGGAGACGACCCAATTGGTACTGCGCCCAATCCATAAGTTTTTACTATGTCCGCCAGGCTGGCTCCAGACAGGCCCGATCTCGGTACAGGCCGGCTGCAACAAGCACCCGCCGGGAGCGGAATTCCGGAAAACGAATAGCGGGACGCGCATTCCGATTGGCGTTACGGGCCGTCCCACGCGACCCTTTACGGACAATGCCCGGCGGTTGTTCCGCGGCGCGATGTCGACTGAAGGAGAGACGGTTGTGAGCGGACCTCGCGATATCCACGCATATCTCGCCGAGTTCGAGGATATCCCGGGCACGCGCGTGTTCACCGCGAAGCGCGCGCGGCAGGGCTACAACCTCAACCAGTGCGCGATGAGCCTGATGAAGGACGAGAATCGCGAGCGGTTCCGCGCCGACGAAAGCGCCTATCTCGACGCGTGGAACCTGACGCCCGAGCAGAAGGACGCGCTGCTCAAGCGCGATTACAACCGGCTGCTCGATCTCGGCGGCAATGTCTATTTCCTCGCCAAGGTGTTCTCGACTGACGGGCAGAGCTTCGCGCAGGCGGTCTCGACGATGACCGACATGAATTTCGAGGACTATACCAAGATGATGGTCGCCGGCGGCAGATCCCCCGAGGGCAATCGCTCGATCAAGGAGGGCCGATAGAGATGGCACGTATCACCGCAGGCGTTGGCTCGAGCCATGTGCCGCTGCTCGGCGTGGCCTCGGATTTCGGCAAGGATGCGGACGATTATTTCGGGCCGATCTTCAAGGGTTTCGAATGGACCCGCGCCTGGGAGAAATCCGAGAAGCCCGACGTCGTGATCCTGGTCTATAACGACCACGCCTCCGCCTTCGACATGAAGATCATCCCGACCTTCGCGATTGGCTGCGGCGAACGCTACAAGCCCGCCGATGAGGGTTGGGGTCCGCGCAAGGTGCCCGAGGTCGAGGGGCATCCCGACCTTGCCTGGCATATCGCGCAGAGCCTGATCCTCGATGAATTCGACATGACGATCATCAACGAGATGGATGTCGATCACGGCCTGACCGTGCCGCTGTCGATGATGTTCGGCAAGCCCGAGGCATGGCCGACCAGGGTCATTCCGCTCGCGGTCAACGTCGTTACCTATCCGCCGCCTTCGGGCAATCGTTGCTGGGCGCTGGGCGAGGCGATCGCGCGCGCGGTGGCGAGCTTCGAGGAGGATCTGAACGTGCAGATCTGGGGCACGGGCGGCATGAGCCACCAGCTCCAGGGGCCGCGCGCCGGGCTGATCAACAAGGAATGGGACAATCGCTTCCTCGATTCCCTGATCGGCGAAAGCGATGCCGCGCGCTACATCCCGCACATCGAATATCTCCGCGAAACCGGATCGGAGGGAATCGAGATGGTGATGTGGCTGATCATGCGCGGCGCGCTCGGCAAGCGCACGCATATGCTGCACCGCCATTACCATGTCCCGTGCAGCAATACCGCGATCGGCCATGTCGTGCTGCGGCCGGATAATGGCGAGGGGTATGACATGACCGGCAGTGAGGCGGAGCGCGCGGACGCGGCCTAACGCGGGGCACCCGGGTCCCCAGCGAGAATCGCGCGCCCTTCTTCTCCCTCTCCCCCTGTGGGAGAGGGAAGGGGCCCGTGCGAAGCACGGGAAGGGTGAGGGGGACTCTTTTGGGCCTGGCGCTGCCGAGCCTCACTCCCCCTCATCCTTCCGTCGCTTCGCTCCTCCCTCCTTCTCCCACAGGGGGAGAAGGATTTGGGTGCTCGAATGCGCTATGTGTGCACCCTAGCACCGGAAGAGGGAGAAGCAGCGATCCGCTCAGGCCGCGACGGGCGCGACCTCCTCCGCTCCGTGCACGACATCGGCGAGGCGCAGCCGGGTCAGCGCGAGCGCGGCCAGCGACACCAGCGAGCCGCACGCCAGCACGATCGCGACGCCGGCCAGGCTGATGCCGCCGGCGAACAGGAAGCCCGCGAGGATCGGCGACAACGCAGCGCCGCCACGGCCGACGCCGATCACAAAGCCGGTCCCTGTCGCGCGGACATGGGTCGGGAAGGCGCGTGCGAAGATCGTGTAATATCCGACGATCGCCGCATTGGTGCAGAACCCCGAAATGCAGGCAAGCGCCGACAGCATCGTGAGCGTCGAGGCACCCGCCGCGCCGAACAGCGCGACCGTCACGCTCGACAGCGCCAGCGTGACCAATGTCAGCCGCTTGAGATCGACGCGTTGCGCGATCAGGCCGAAGATCGCGCCGCCGGTCGCCCCGCCGACATTGGTCCATACAAGAACGCCCTGCGCCGCGCTGGACGCGAAGCCCAGATCGACGACGATCTTCGGCGACCATTTGAGAATGAAATAGAAGGTGATGCAGTGCGCGAAATAGCCGAGCGTGAGGAGGATCGTGGTGCGCAACAGCGCCGGACTGAAGATGTCGGCGACGGATCGTTTCCGCTCGACGGCGGTCGGCTCAGGCAGCGCATCGACGGTCGGGTGGCGCATCCGCGCCAGCGTGCGGTTGATTCGCGCCAGCGCACCCGTCGGACGGCGATCGACCAGATAATGGACTGTTTCGGGCACGAAGACCCAGACCAACGGGATGAAGCACGCGGTAACGACGGCGCCAAATTCGAAAATGTTGCGCCAGCCCCCGCCCTTCAACAGCAGCGCCACGACCGTCCCACCGCTCACCGCGCCGAGCGGGTAGCCGATCGCCATCAGCGCGAGGCAGACGTTGCGCCGCGCGGCATTGGCGAATTCGGCGGTCACCGCGTTCACGGTCGCGAGCATGCCGCCGATGCCGAGCCCGGTCAGCACGCGCCAGATCGAAAGGTCGGCAATCCCGGTCGCGCGGCTCGCCATCGCCATGCCGGTCATCATCGTGACGAGGCACGCAAGGATCATCCGCCGCCGGCCGATCCGGTCAGCGACGCCGCCGAGCAGCACTGAGCCGACCGCCATGCCGATCAGCTCCATCGACAATATGATGCCGAGCGCGGCACGTTCGACGCCCCATTCGGCGGCGATGCCGGGCGAGGCGAAGCTGATCGACAACACATCGAAGCCGTCGAGCGCGTTGAGCCCGACCGTGATCGCCACCGCAGCGATCTGCAGCCAGCTCATCGGCGCCTGGTCGATGATCGTGCGCGGGTCTCCGCTCATGCTCATGCCCTCCCCTTCGCTGGGGTATCGCATTGGGGAAGCAACGTCACGCGCGCGGCTCCTGCCCGGCGAGCAACGCGCCGAAACGCGGATGCGCGAAGTGCATCGGCACGTCCTGCCGGTGCGGCCAGGTCTGGCGGATCTGCGCTGCGGGCAGGATCACGTCGGGGCCGAGCGGGTTCTCCGGAAACAGCACCGTCGCCGGCTGCAGGTGCGACACGGTATGCGCGAGACCCGATTCATAATCGCCCTGCCACTGCAGCATGTAATCGAGCCGCTTGATCTTCCAGGCGCCGTCCTCGCGGACATAATCATTCTCATAGATGCCGGCCTCCCAGAATTGCTGGGGCACGAAATCGGGCTTCTGCTCGATCACGCTATCATGCCAGCCGCCGAGCAGCAGGCCGCGAAACCGGCCTTTGGCGGTCTGGCGATCGGGGGCGACGGTGATGATGTCCTGCATCTGGAAGTGATCGAGTACGAGGCCATCGACCGGCCCCGGGCGCCCCTGGGTGAAGAGTCCTGCGATCCAGTCTCCGTACAGGCGCTTGATGCCGACATGGCCGTGATATTCGCCTGACAGGAACACCACCGATCCGTCGCGCGCGAACAGTTCGGCGACATCGTTCGGGCGGTTGAAATCGATATAATAGCCATAGGCCCAGTGGAGCCGGCGGATCGCGTTCAGATCCTCAAGTTCGCCGACGCGATGTTCAAGCGCATCGAAGCGTGCGGCAAGCGTCGAATCCTGGTCTGGCATCATCGTCTCTCCTGTCGTATTTTGTATGCAAGACTAACGACTAATCATCGCATGGCGAGAGGAAAAATGATGCGCGGCGAACAGCATTGGCAGGGTAAGGTCGCGTTGGTGACCGGCGGGGTTTCCGGCATCGGGTTCGGCATCGCCCGCGCCTTCGCGCAAGGAGGCATGCAGCTGGCGCTGTCCTATCGCGACGAGCGGCACCGCGCCGAAGCCGAGCGGTGGTTCGACGAAACCGGGCATGAGCACCCCCTGTTCCTCAAGCTCGACGTTACCGATCGTGCGCGATTCGCCGAGATCGCGGGCGAAATCGAGGAGCGTTTCGGGCGGCTTGATGTGTTGGTGAACAACGCCGGGGTCAGCGTGTTCGGGCCGACCGACGAGGCAACCCATGCCGATTACGACTGGATCATGGGGGTGAATTTCGGCGGAACGGTCAACGGGCTGGTCGCGCTGCTCCCGCTCCTCAAGCGGAGCGGGCCGGGCGGGCATGTCGTCAACATCGCATCGATGGCAGCGTATCTCTCGGGGCCCCAGGCCGGCATCTACACGGCAAGCAAGTTCGCGGTGCGCGGACTGACCGAATGCCTGCGTTTCAACCTGGCGCCATACGGCATCGGCTGCTCGCTGGTATGTCCGGCGCTGACTCGCACCAACGCGTGGGACAGCGCGTCGAAGCGCCCGGCGGACTTCGCCGACTCAGGCTTCGCCCCGGTCGACCGCGCCGAGCTCGAACAGTTCGGCACCGCGTTCGAAGCGGGGATGGATCCGCTCGAAGTGGGCGAGAAGATCCTCGCCGGCATGACGCGCGACGACGGGTTGATTTTCACCCATCCCGAATTCGCCGAGGACTTCCGCGATATCTTCGAGGCGAGCCTCGCTGCGCTACCGGACGAGCCGGTGCCTGAAGCGCGGCTGGAGATCGAGCGATTGCGCCGCGCCGCGGCAAAGGACGCCACCGCCGGCAAGGTGATCGGGCTGGCCGACCTGACCTGAAGCGGCTCCTAGAACCAGTAAGCGATCGCGCGCATCTCGATCGATGCACGCGGCGGGGCATCGGCCGGGCAATCCGGGTCATCGAACGCGACATGCGGCACTGAATGCGCGCGCTCGGGATCGCTGTCGTTGGTCTTGAACATGATCACCTCGTCGCGGCCGAGATCGCTGAACCAGTGCCAGCGGTGCGCGGGCGAATGCGCGACGACAAGCCCCTCGAACGACCAGAGGTCCTCCCCGTCGCGATCGAAGATTGCGTCGGCAAGCAGCAGGTCGGCGGGTGCGACGCTGCGCGCGTCGCACAAGGCGAGCGGCACGTCCTGTGGCGCGGGTGAGATCGCGCGCCAGATATTGTAGTGCGCCGATCGGCGCGGCGCGGTGGCGCCCCCAGCCTTATCTGCGCCTTCAGGCAGCGAGCGCAATGAGAATTGCGCCGCCGTCGCATCCGACACATCGACATGCGCGAACCGGGCGGGGCGCGAATTGTCCAGGGCACCGGATTGCGCCGAGCGCTCGGCAAAGCGCAGCACACCGGTACCCGTCACCACCACCGAGTCGGCACCCGAAACCTGCTTTACCAGGGCCGCAATCTCGGCGGAATGGATTCGCGCAACCTCCGCGGCATCCGCGAAGTCTGCGACCGCGCTACGATGCGGCACCAGCGCGAACCCTTCGCGGTCGAGGCTGGTGCCGTCCGTTCGCGCCTCGCGGATCACCATCGGCTCCGGCGCGAGCACCACCGTGTCGCGACTCGAGTCGTTCGCGAAATACCGCATGCGGCCCTGCCCTCGTGCGACATAATTGATCATCGCCTGCATCGCGCTTCCACTCCTGTCGACCAGAAATTGTATGCCTGTCGCACAGTGTTGCGCAGCATAGGGGCGAAGAGCAAGCCCCCTCGAACAGGCTGGCTCCCAAGGCTGGCAGTGGCGATGGTGGTAGTTTCCCTACTCCTTGTCAGCTGCCAAATCGTATGTCTTTCTTACAATGGACGCACGCAAACGCGTCTGTTTCGGAAGGCCGCGTCCACTAAGGGCGGGCCTGATCCAGGAGGGGAAATTCGATGCACGATTTCGTCCGTTCGCGCCTGACGGCAGGCCTGTTGGCCTCAGCCTCTGCGCTCGTGTTCGTCACGCCGGCCTTGGCGCAAACCGCGCCAGCCAGCACCCAAACCGCACCGGCGCCGCCCGATGACGAATCCACGACGCAGGATATCGTGGTCACGGCCCAGTTCCGCCGCGAAAGGCTGCAGGATACGCCGATCGCGATCACCGCGGTGAATGCGGCGCAGATGGAATCCAGGAACCAGACCAATCTTGCCCAGGTCGCCGATTCAGCGCCGAACGTGTCGCTGAAGCCGCAGGGCGCCTCGTTCGGTCCTTCGATCTCCGCGTCGATCCGCGGCGTCGGGCAGAATGACTTCAACCCGGCTTATGAGCCTGGCGTCGGCATCTATATCGACGATGTCTATTACCCGCAGCTGACCGGCGCCGTGTTCGATCTGCTCGATCTCGATCGGGTCGAAATCCTGCGCGGCCCGCAGGGCACGCTCGCCGGCCGCAATTCCGAAGGCGGCGCGATCAAGATCTATTCGAAAATGCCGCACGGTGACAATGGCGGCTTCGTCGAAGCGACCTATGGCTCGCGCAACCGGATCGGCCTGCGCGCCGCCGCCGATTTCAAGCTGACCGACACGCTGTTCGCGCGGATTTCTGGCGTGTTCAAGCAACAGGACGGCTTTGTCGACCGGCTCGATTATGGCTGTGCCAACCCGGGGAGCGGCGTCGCCTCAACCCGGCCGGCGGGCGATTGCCGGATCAGCAAGCTCGGCGGCGTCGGCTATCAGGCGGTTCGCGGCATCCTGCGCTGGGAGCCGACCGATGCGCTCAAGGTGACCCTCATCGGCGATTATACCCATGATGAGCATACCATCGCGGGCGAAGTGCTTCTCGCGACATCGACGATCAATTCGCCGAACGTGAACGCGGCACCGGGCGTGCCCTATGACAACCGCTTCGTCTGCGGGCCCTTTTGCAACTACATCACGACCGGCCAGCCCGCTGGCGTCTGGGTGCCGCCGATCCCGGTCGATCCCTATGGCGCATCGGGCACGCCGCTCGCCGCCACCTCGGGCACCGATCGCAGCCTGTATAACGGCTGGGGTGTTTCCGGACAGATCAACTATCAGCTCAACGATGCGATATCGCTGACCTCGATCAGCGGCTATCGCGCGTTCGACACGCGCTTCGATTCGGACGACGATCTCTCACCTGCGAATGTCGGCTTCGGCCAGAACCATCTGACCAACTGGAGCTTCAGCCAGGAAGTCCGCGCCAATGTGGAACTCGCCAAGACGCTCAACTTCACGCTCGGCGGGTATTATTTCAAGCAGCACTCACTCTATGATTCGACCCAGGATATCCGCTACGTTCCGGTCTATCCGCTGCAGTTCCGCCAGCCCGATCCCACCGACGCGGATGCCAAAGCAGTGTTCGCGCATCTCTCCTGGAAGCCGGTCGAGAATCTCACGCTGAGCGGCGGCCTGCGCTATACGGATGAATCCAAGAGCCAGACCTATTACCGGTACAACCTCAACGGCACCATCAACCGCTTCGTCGATCCGATCGGCGCCACCTATGGCTCCGGCTATGCCGGGCTGGATACGCTCGATGCGAACCACAACGGCCTCACCACCGACACGGTGAGAGCGCTCTCCGGGCTGACCGCGAAATACAAGGCGACGCGGGTCGATTATCGCCTCGCCGCCGACTATCGCTTCTCGCCCGCGCTGCTCGTCTATGCGAGCTTCTCGACCGGCTTCAAGGGCGGCGGCACCAACCCCCGGCCGTTCAACGCGAACCAGGTCATCGCCTTCGCGCCTGAACAGCTCACCGCGTACGAGATCGGCCTGAAGAGCGATCTCTTCGATCGCAAACTGCGCTTCAACCTCTCGGGGTTCATCAACAAATACCAGGACATCCAGATCCCGGTCAGCACCTGCCCCGACGCGCCCTGCGCGGCGCGGCTGAATGCCGGCAAGGGCACGATCAAAGGCTTCGAGGCTGAACTCACCGCCTTCCCATTGCCCGGCCTGTCGCTCGATGCGTCGCTAAGCTATCTCGCCTTCGCCTATGACGCGTCAAGCCTCAACGCGGCGGCCAGCTATCCGACCAATCCGGGCGGCGTCAGCGCCAATGATCCGCCGACCGTGTCGCCATGGAAGGCAAGCGCCGGCATTCAGTACAAGATCGACCTTGGCAGCGCCGGAAGCGTGACCCCGCGCTTCGACATCAATTACCTGGACAAGCAATATACCGGCCCAACCGTCATCGCCGGCACGCGCTACCTGAATTTCATCCCGTCCTACACCCTGGCCAACGCCAGGATCACCTGGACCAACGAGGCCGGCGACCTCGACATTTCGGTCGAGGCGCAAAATCTCTTCGACAAATATTATCTGCTGACGATCTTCGATCTGCGCGGTGCCGGTGCCGGTTTCCGCAAGGGCCGGCCGGGGAGCCCGCAGGAATTCGCCTTCACCGTCAAGAAGAAGTTCTGATCGCCATAAGGGGGCGCAGCAGGAAGTGGTCGAAAGGCCATTTCCTGCCAAGCGTCGCAAGGAATCACTATGACTGAAACAGGCCGCGTGACGCTCTATCATTGGGAGCCCAACGCGAATTCTGGCAAGCCGATGCTGACATTGTTCGAAAAGGGCGTGGCGTTCGACAGCCATTATCTGGATCTGCTGTCTTTCGATCAGCACAAGCCCGATTATCTCGCGGTCAACCCGCTCGGCACAATCCCGGCGATGACGCACGGTGACCTGGTGCTGACCGAATCCACCGCGATCATGGAATATGTCGATGAGGCGTTTCCCGGGCCGAAACTGATGCCCGCCGATCCGGTCGACCGGTGGCGCGTGCGCTGGTGGATGAAGTTCATGGACCAATGGCTCGGGCCAAGCTTCTCGATGATCGGCTGGAGCGTGTTCATCGGCCCATCGGTGCGCCAGCGCGACCCCGCCGAGCTCGACGCTGCGATCGAGCGCATCCCGATGGCCGAACGCCGCGTCGCGTGGCGCAAGGCGATCAGCGGTGCTTTCTCGCCTGAGGAAATGGCTGAATCGCAGCGCCGCGTCGCGCTGGGGATCGGGCTGCTCGAAGAGGCGCTGGGCAAGCGCGAATGGCTTGCCTCGGACAGCTACAGCCTCGCCGATATCAACGGCTTCAACCTCGCTTATGCGCTGCCCTTGTCGCAGCCGCATCTGTCCAACGACACGCTGACCCCGAACATCCTGCGCTGGCTGCGCGCGATCTACGCGCGGCCCGCGACCAAGCAATGCTGGGCGATGGGCCGGACTGACATGGCGAAACGGGTGACGATCCTGGAAAGCGAGCCGGCATGACGAGCATCCTTTATCACGGCGAACCCAACGGACCGTCGCTCACGGTCCTCGCCGCCGCGTTCGAGAAGCAGGTCGATCTCGCGCTCGAGCGGATCGATCTCGTCGCCGGAGATCGCCACAGCGCGCGAGTGCCACACGCGATGGAAGTCGATCAGTCGATCGAGGGTGAGGGCCCAGTATTGGTCGTCGGCGGCACGCCAATGGCCGACAGCGTGTTCATCGCCTGCTATCTCGACGATGTCGGCGCCGGACCGGCGCTGCGGCCCGCTGACCCCTATGCGCGCTGGCAGATGATGGCCTGGTGCCGCTACGTGATCGAGCGGCTTGCACCTGCGGCCTCCTATCTCGGCCTGCACGCAGCGCCGCCCGCCAGAGCGCCGGACGGAATTGCCAGCATGGATCTCGCCGAACGCTGGCGCGAGGCCGTGGAGGGACGCTTCGACGAGGCCAAACTCGCCGACAGCCGCACCAAGGTGACTCAGGCAACCGACAAGATCGAGGCGCAGTTGGCGGACGGCCGCGATTGGCTAATGGGCGACTTCACCATCGCCGACCTGGAGACCTATGCCTGGCTCGCCGGAATGCCCGCGCTGGTGGCGGACGCCTTTGCGGACAGGCCGCTGACCAACGCCTGGCTGGCACGGCTCAAGGCGCGACCTTCAGTGGCGCGCGCATTGTCGCTCGCCGCGACGGCCGCCCCGGAAACAATCTGGGCGCCCGGCCCCGAAATCAATCGCTGGGGCTGAAATGCGCTCAATCGACTATTTCGACCGCGGCCACGACCTCGATCCTGCGCGCACCGCGCTTGTCGATGTCGCCGCCGGCGAGCGCCTGACCTTTGCCGAGGTGAAGGCGCGCACCGAGCGGATCGCGGCGGCACTGTACGCCGCCGGGTTCGAGAACCAGCAACCGGTCGCGCTGTACGGTCCCAACAGCGCCGCGATCATGGTCGCGCTGCTCGCGATCTGGCGCGCCAATGGCGTGTGGGTCCCGGTCAACACCCGCAACGCGATCGACGCCAATGCCGCCTATCTCAACTATGTGCGCTGCGGCTGGCTGTTCTATCATTCGAGCATGGCGGATGACGTGACGGCGCTCCGCGCGCGCGTGCCCGGCCTGACACATGTCATCTGCCTCGATCGCCGCATCGGCGACGACCCGTCGCTCGACGAATTCCTGGCTACCGCGCCACCTGCCCCGCTCCCCGATTTCTCCGATCCTTTCGGCGCCCCCGATGGCGTGGTCGGCCTGTTCCCGACCGGCGGGACGACCGGGCCGTCCAAGGGCGTGGTCGTGACCAATCTCGGCTGGGGCACCATGCTCGAGACGCTCGGCGCCGCGATCGGCGGCGAGATCGACAACCCCGTCTCACTTGTAGTCGCGCCCGTCACGCATGCCGCTGGTCCGGTCGCGCTCGGCACAATGGCGCTCGGCGCAACGCAGGTGATCCTGCCCAGCTTCGATGCCGATACAGTGCTCCGCACGATCGCCGAGTATAGCGTGACGCACATGTATCTGCCGCCCACCGCGCTTTATGGCCTGCTCGGTTCGCCCGAGCTTGGCAGGCAGGACACATCATCGCTGCGCTTCTTCATCCTGGTCGGCTCGCCGGTCTCGCCTGAAAAGCTGCGCCAGGCGGTCGAGGCGTTCGGGCCCTGCATGTGCCAGGCTTATGGCCAGGTCGAATCGCCGATGATCACGACATGGCTGTCCCCGGAGATCGTCGCCGAAGCCGCTGCGGGGGATCATCCCGAGCGACTGGCCAGTTGCGGCCGCGCGACGCGGTCAGTCCAGATCGGCATCATGGACGACGAGGGCAGGCTGCTACCCGACGGCGAGCGCGGCGAGATCGTGGTGCGCGGCGTGCTCGTGTCGAAGGAATATTTCGAACTGCCCGAAGCGACCGCCGAGGCGCGGACCTTCGGCTGGCACCACACCGGCGACGTCGCCTATCGCGACGCCCAGGGCTTTTTCTACATCGTCGATCGCAAGAAGGACATGGTGGTGAGCGGCGGCTTCAACGTCTTCACCGCCGAAGTTGAAGCCGCCGTCACCGAGTTGCCCGAGATCCGCGAGTGCGCGGTGATCGGCATCCCGCACGACAAATGGGGCGAAGCGGTCCACGCGATCGTCGTCGCTGACGGGATCGGCGAAGAGGCGATCATCGCGCATGCCAAGGCGCGGCTCGGCGGGGTCAAGGCTCCCAAAAGCGTCGCCTTTGTCGACGCGATTCCGCGGACGGCTGCCGGCAAGATGGACAAGAAGGCGCTGCGCACCGAATATTGGCGCAGCGACCGGCTGGTGAACTGATCCGGCGCGACATGAGGATGCAGAGGATGGATCGAGCAATGGGCCATGGCTGCCGCGCAATCATGATGGGCGCGCTGGTCACGCTCGCCGCCTGTCAGGCCAGCAAGGCGCCCGACAAAAGCCCGCCGGTGCTCGCGACCAGCGGCGTCACTGACGCGCAGATCGCAGCGGTGCCGGATGGCGAATGGCTGAGCTACGGCCGCGACTATGCCGAGCAGCGCTTCTCGCCCCTGACCCAGATCAGCGACCAGAGCGTCGCCCAGCTCGGCCTCGCCTGGTCGTCCGATCTCGATACGGCACGCGGGCAGGAAGCCACGCCGCTGATGCATGATGGCACGCTCTACGTCTCGACCGCCTGGAGCATGGTCAAGGCCTATGACGCGGCCACCGGCAAGCCGAAATGGTCCTATGACCCCAAGGTGCCGCGCGACACGCTGGCGCACGCATGTTGCGATGCCGTCAATCGCGGCGTCGCGCTCTATGGCGACAAGCTCTATGTCGGAACGCTCGACGGGCGGCTGGTCGCGCTCGATCAGGCCACCGGCAAGGTCGTGTGGGAGAAAGTCGTCGTCCCCAACCAGAGCGACTATTCGATCACCGGCGCGCCGCGCATCGTCAAGGGCCGCGTCCTGATCGGCTCAGGCGGCGCCGAATACAAGGCGCGCGGCTATCTCGTCGCCTATGACGCCCAGACGGGCGCCGAGGCATGGCGCTTCAACACCGTCCCCGGCAACCCGGCCGATGGCTTCGAGAACAAGGCGATGGAAGCGGCCGCCAAGACCTGGAGCGGCGAATGGTGGAAACTGGGTGGCGGTGGCACCGTCTGGGATTCGATCACCTATGATCCCAAGCTCAACCTCGTCTTCTTCGGCACCGGCAATGCCGAGCCGTGGAACCCGGCGCCGATGGGCCGTACCGGCGACAATCTCTACACCTCGTCGATCGTCGCGGTGAACGCAGACACCGGCGAATATGTCTGGCATTTCCAGGAGACGCCGGAGGATCGCTGGGATTTCGACAGCGACGCGCAGATCACGATTGCCGATGTGACGTTGAACGGCCAGCCGCGCCGCGTGCTGCTGCATGCGCCCAAGAACGGCGTCTTCTACGTGATCGACGCCAAGACCGGGCAGTTCATCTCCGCCAAGCCGTTCGTACCGGTGAACTGGGCAACCGGATTCGACCCGAAGACCGGCCGCCCCGCGATCAATCCAGCCGCGCGCTACGAGAAAGGCGCGACGCCCTTTATCGGCCTGCCCGGCGCGGGAGGCGCGCATAGCTGGCAGCCGATGAGCTTCAATCCAAAGACAGGGCTGGTTTATCTGCCCGCCAATATCGCCGGCTTCCCCTATGCCGCGGCAAAGGACTGGAAGCCCTCCGCGATCGGCTTCCAGAACGCGCTCGATGGCGCGGCGACCGCGATGCCCGCCAACGAAGCCGTCCGCGCCGGCGCGATGAAGGCAACCACGGGCGCGCTGATCGCCTGGGATCCCGTCACCGGCAAGCCCGCCTGGCAGGTCGATCAGATCGGCCCGTGGAACGGCGGCACGATGACGACCGCGGGCAACCTGGTGTTCCAGGGCAACGCACAGGGCGAGTTCGTCGCCTACAGCGCCGACAAGGGCAGGAAGCTCTGGTCCTTCCCGGCGCAGACCGGGATCATCGCCGCGCCAATGACCTATGCGATCGGCGGCCAGCAATATGTCGCGGTGCTCGCCGGCTGGGGCGGCGTATGGGACATCGCGACCGGCGTGCTCGCGAAGAAGTCCGGCGCGACGCACAACATCAGCCGCCTGCTCGTCTTCAAGCTCGGTGCGAAAGGCGCCCTGCCCCCGGCCCCGCCAATGGCGAAGCTGGTGCTCGATCCACCCGCGTTGAAAGGCACGCCGCAACAGGTGGCGCGCGGCGGACAGATTTACGGCCGCTATTGCGGCGTCTGCCACGGCGACGCGGCGGTGGCTGGCGGGCTCAATCCTGACCTCCGACACTCAGGCGCGATCAACGCCCCCGAGGCGATCCGTTCGATCGTCATCGACGGCGCGCTGCACGAGAACGGCATGGTCTCGTTCAAATCAGCGCTCAGCGCGGATGATGCCGAGGCGATCCGCCAATATCTGATCAGCCGGGCCAATGAGGACAAGGCACTCGAGAAGGGAGCCAAATAATGCCGATCGATCCAACCAAGGTCGTCGCGATCGACGTCCATGTCCATGCCGAGGTGTCGTGCCACGATCCCGAGGATCCTGTGATGGCGAAGTTCTTCGACGCCGCATCGACCTATTTCAAGGCTGACCGCAAACGCCCCACGATCCCCGAGACGATCGCTTATTATCGCGAGCGCAACATCGCCTTCTGCCTGTTCACCGTCGATGCCGAGTGCGGCATGGGGACGAAGCGGATCAGCAATTATGAAGTCGCCGATATCGCCGCCGAGCATGACGACATCGTCATCCCCTTCGCCTCGATCGATCCGCACAAGGGCAAGCTCGGCGCCCGCGAGGCACGCGATCTGGTCGAGAATCACGGCGTGAAGGGATTCAAGTTTCACGGCATCGCCCAGGACGCGCATCCCGCCGACCGCATGGCCTATCCGATCTACGAGGTGATCGCCGAGTACAAGCTGCCCGCCATCTTCCACACCGGCCATTCCGGCATGGGCACTGGCATGCCCGGCGGCGGCGGGCTCCGCCTCAAATATGGCCAGCCGATGCTGATCGATGATGTCGCCGTCGATTTCCCCGACATGAAATTCATCCTCGCGCATCCGAGCTGGCCCTGGACTGACGAGAGCCTTTCGATGGCGCTGCACAAGGACAATGTCTTTATTGATCTGTCCGGCTGGTCGCCGAAATATTTCCCGAAACAGGTGATCCAGTACGCCAACACCCAGCTCAAGCATAAGATGATGTTCGGCTCGGACTGGCCGCTGATCCGCCCCGACAAATGGATCGACGCGGCCCGTGAAGCGGGTTTCCGCGACGAGGTGTTGCCGCTGATCATGAAGGACAATGCGGTGCGCGTGCTGGGGCTGGGATGAGCGACTTTGCGGGCCGGCATGTCGTCGTGACCGGCGCCTCGTCGGGCATCGGCCGCGCCACCGCGATCCTGCTGGCGGCGCGCGGCGCGAAGGTCTCGCTGATCGCGCGCCGGGCCGACGCGCTGACGGCGGTGCGCGCGGCGGCTGGCGGTACGACATTTGCTGCAGTCGCCGACGTCTCCGATCGTGCAGCATTGCTCGCCGCGATCGACGCCGCGGAGGCCGCGCTAGGCCCGATTGACGGCCTGTTCGCCAATGCCGGCACCGGCGGCCGCTTCGCGCCGTTCACCGACTATGACGACACTGTCTTCGAAGATGTGCTGCGCACCAATCTGCTTAGCCCCTTCTGGGCGATGAAGCGCGTGCTACCCGGCATGATCGCGCGCAGGCACGGTGCGATCCTCGTCACCGGCAGCCTCGCGAGCGAGCGCGGCATGGCGCATAATCCCGGCTATGTCGCCTCCAAGCACGGCGTGCTCGGCCTCGCCCGCGCCGCCGCGATCGAGGCGGCACCGCACAATGTCCGGGTCAATTGCATCGTCCCCGGTTTCATCGAAACCGAGATGCTTGCTGACCTTGGGCCGGAGGCTTTTGCTTCCATGTCCGCGCGCACGCCGCAGGGCCGCACCGGCGCCCCGGAAGAACTGGCCGAGGTCGCCGCCTTCCTGCTCTCGGATGCCGCGAGCCATGTCACCGCTCAGTCCTGGGCGGTCGATGGCGGTATCCTCAACACCCTCACCGTCTGAAGGCTGTTCCATGACGCTCAAATATTATCATGCCGAGCCGCTCGCCAATTCACTGAAGTCGATGGCGCCCCTGTTCGAAAAGGGGCTCGCGTTCGAGAGCATCTATGTGAATCTGCACAAGTTCGAGCAGCATTCCGAGTGGTTCACCGCGATCAATCCCGAAGGCCAGGTGCCGGTGCTCGATCATGACGGTACGATCATCACGCATACGACGGTGATCAACGAATATCTCGAAGATGCCTTCCCCGACGCCCCGCCGCTCCGCCCCAACACGCCCGCGGGCAATGCGCGGATGCGCTACTGGAACAAGTTCGTCGACGAGCATGTGATGAACCATGTCTCGATGCACGGCTGGCACCGCATGGTCGGGGTCATCGCGCGCAAGATCGACAGTGGCGAGTTCGAACAGCTGATGGAGCGCATACCCCTGCCCGACCAGCGCAAGAAATGGATGGTCGCGCGCTCGGGCTTTTCGGATGAGCAGCTCGCCAACGCGACCGAGAAGATCGAATATGCGGTCGACAAGGTCGAGGCGCAGCTGGCGAAGACGCCCTGGCTCGCCGGCGAAACCTACACGCTGGCCGACATCAATTTCTATTCCCACTGCGGCATGATGGTCGAACGCATGTTCCCCGAAATGGCGATCGCGACCCGCTGCCCCCGCCTCGTCGAGTGGCGCGACCGCGTGACGGCACGGCCCGCGATGCGCCAGGCGCTCGACATGCCGGATCACACCGAACCCGGCCTGCGCACCTGGTCAGGCCATGTGCGCTGAGGCGTTAGAGCAGCACGCAAAAGCTGACCTGCAGTCGCGTCCCTTTCCTTCCTTCTTTCCTTCCCCAGCGGAGGCTGGGGCCCAGTTGGGGAAGGCTGGTGATGGGCGTTGTCGCTCATCATTTCCGCCA
>Ga0307508_10002213_pt1 | contig 20735 bp, 17 predicted proteins | sample 9_EM_MG_FD_203089 | JGI IMG/M metagenome (GOLD analysis project Ga0307508, IMG submission 203089) | Populus trichocarpa ectomycorrhiza microbial communities from riparian zone in the Pacific Northwest, United States - 9_EM | ecosystem: Host-associated > Plants > Roots > Unclassified | place...
CGGAGAGCCTGGCGGCTCTTCAGTTGGCCTGGCGGCCAACTACGGGCCTGACGGCCCGTAAGGTGACGCGTCGTCATGCCTGGCGGCATGACTGTGTGTTGGCTGGGTTGGCCCTGACGGGCCAACAGAAACAGATACAGATGCGGGGCCTGGCGGCCCCGCTGTCATGTGCTCTGAAGGTGTCATGCCTGGCGGCATGACAGTGAGGGTGTCGGAGTGAGTTGATGTTCCCTGCCCTGCCGGGCAGGGATCGGGTGCCGTATCGGCGCCTGCGGCGCCGTGATGTCGTAAGGGTTTGTTAGACAGTTATCCAGTTCCCCTCCCCTCCCCCCTTGGGGTGCCTGAGGCTGGGCGGGCTTTGGCCCTGACGGGCCAACAGAACCGGGTGAGGCGGGGCCGGGTGGCTCCGCGGCATGCCTGCCGGCATGTCCGGTTTCTTGCGGTGCCCCGCTGTCGCGAGGCCCATCTTCGTTGGTTTTCAGGGGCGTTGTCAGACCCGGCGTGTAGGTTCCGGGAGTTGTTGGCCCGTCTGGAATGGCCCCGAATACCACTGGTGGGGCGTGGAGGGGTGATGAGCTGTGCCTGTTAGTCAACATGTTGCCGCTCGGAGGATCATTACCGCTGCTCTGCGGGCTGGTGCGGCGTGGATCAACCGGGTTGAGGAGCCTCGTGCGTGGCGGGAGCTGTCCCGTATGCATGGGGTGCTCTTGTCGAGTCTGCCGGTGGGGGCCGGTCCTTCGACACCTGCCGAGATGATCGACTTGCTGCCGGTGCGCCTGCGGGAGTGGGTGCCTCTGGCCTGGGGCGAACTGCCTTCGGAGATGGAGGATTTGGTTGTCCTGACGGACAACGGTGAGCTGACCGAGGAGGCCTTCGAGGCGGGGATGAACTATCTGGAGGCCCTGTACGGGGACGACGGATACTTCGATCTCGGTGGGACGTGGCTTCCGGCGTGGGTTCGGCAGACGGCTGAGCAGACGGAGCGGGCTGCCTTTCGGCACATCCGCTCCGGCGGGCAGGCCGGCTATGTGGCGGCGCGGACCATGCTGACCGAGGTGCCGTACGGCACGGAGCGGGCGTTGGTCGAGGAGTACTCGCGGCGTGGCGCGGCGCGGATGGACGTGTATCGGCCTGTTCCCTCGGACCGGGTGTGGGTGGGGGCTTCGTCGTGGTTGTGGCCGTGTCCGCAATGCCGGTATCCGATGGTGCTGCGGGGTGGGCAGTTGCGGTGTGAGTATCCGCCGCATCAGAGCCGGTTCGGTCTTGTCGCGGGCAGTGGGAAGCGGGGTGGGCCGCCTGTACTGACCGGTGGGCGGGACCGGTTGGCGACGGTTGCGGAGCCGGCGGAGGGCGTGTTGTGCCTGGACTGGGGGGTGTGGCGGTACATCACCTGTCCCGGGCTAAGTGAGGTGGGCCTGATGCAGTGGCTGGAAGGGCAGGAGGGGGCGCGCATCGAGCGCTGGGAGAACCTGGACGAGTGGGATATCGGCGTCTACCTGGCGGACGGGCATCGCTGGCGGGTGGACGTCAAGGACCACCAGGATGCGCAGACGATCATCGACCGGCCGCCTGCCGGGGAGACGGTGGTCGTCCCCAACTACCGCCGCAGCCAGGTCAATCAGCTGCAGTCCGGGCTCGATGCGCTGCGGACTGCTGACGGGCAGCGCTACAGCGTGTTCACAGTCAGCCGTTTCAAGGCGGCCGTGACGAAGCGGCTGAAGGGGATGGGCGTATGACGTCGCCGAAGAGCGCGAGGTACTCCGTCAGCGTGCCGCTGACTGTGCGGGCGGCGATCCTGCTGGCCGCGCGGGCGTTCCCCAACCGGGCGCCGGAGGAGCAGGCGGCATGGCGGCGTGTGGTGGACCTTGCTGATGCGCACTTCCTGGCCACGGGGCAGATGCATCTGTGGGACGGCTGGCCCGTTCTGGCTCTGGCCGATCAGGTGCGGATCACCCGGATGCTGCGGCAGCGGCCGGCGATCCTCGCTTCCCACTCGGTGTTTGTCACGGAGACGGCAGCGGTCCTGGACGGCGGTGAGGCGGTCGAGTTCGCCCCGGCCGACGGGGAGGAGCAGGTGCTGATCCTGCCCGCGGGCGATGAGGAAGCCTTCATCGATGCCTTGCTGGACGAGCTCGAGGACAACGCGGCCAAGGGGCAGTTGCTGCCCAAGCCTGCGCCGCCCGGCTCCTACGTCAGTGACCTGCGGATCAGGGATCCGCTCAGTCCCTCCGGCCGGGTGGTGGATGTCTTCTACGACCTCGACTACCAAGGGCCTCCCGCTCCCGGCGTGGTGCAGGAGCTGGGTGACGCCCCGGTCGCGGACGAGGTGGTGATCCCCTTCGCCGACCTGGACGAGATCGCGGGCCGGCTCGATGAGCTGCGCGGGCAGGACTACCGGCGCAAGGCGGTCGCGGACATCCAGCAGCATGCCCGCGGCCGCGACGGCCTGGAGGTAGGCGCATTCCTGCACGTTCAGGCCGGGCCTCTGCGGGTCTTCCACGCCCCCACCGGTATGGGCAAGAACGTGCTGAGTGAACTCGTCGCGGTGTGGTGTGCCCAGCGGGGCCGGGTGATCTCGCTGGTCGTTCCGCAGAACGCGCAGGTCCTGGCCACGGTGTACCGGCTGCGGCAGGATCTGGCCGACCTGGAGATCTCCGCGCAGGTCACGCCGGTCGTCTCCCCCGCCTCCATGCAGGAGCTGGCCGAGCAGACGGCCGGCAACCCGCAGGACGATGCGGAGTTCAGGAGCTGGGTGTACCGGGAGATGTCCTACAGCTGCCCCCTGACCGGGCACGCCACCACCTCCTCCGAGGCGGTGGATGCGTGGAAGCCGGGCCAGGAGCCGTGCGACCAGCTCAAGCCCAACGGGCCCAAATCGGACAAGGCTATGGCCTGTCCGTGGCGCGGCGGATGCGGGAAGTTCCGCCACCACCGGGCCGCGGCGTCGGCGGACATCCTCGTCACCAACCATGCGAACTTCCTCACCGGGCACATCCACGTGCCGGTGGCGGGCCGGCCTGCCCCGGGACGGCGCATGACCACCGAGCAGCTCCTGCTGCACCGCAGCCATCTGGTGATCATCGACGAGGCCGACGCGCTGCAGGCGCAGGCGTTCGAGCAGGCGGCCCGTCAGGTACTGCTGGCCCAGGACGGTGCGGAGCACACCCCGGTACGGGATCTCGACAGCCAGTTCCGGCGGCACTGCCACCGGCTGCCGATGAGTCTCGAGCAGTATCTGCGGCCGCTGATCAACCACCTGGTGTGGCTGGCCGAGAACTATGTGTCCCACCTCGTCGGCGGGGTCATCCATCCCGACCGGGAGAGGCGCAGCATGGTGGTGCCGCGCCGCTGGGACGGGATGTTCGCCGCCCGGATCTTCCATCTGGAGGCGGGTGAGCGGCCCACTGAGCAGCAGATGCAGGCGGTCAACCAGCTCTACAAGCGGGAAGGACCGCTGGAGTTGGCCGATGAGGTCAAGGGGCTGGCCCAGCTGCGGGAGCTGCTGTCCTCGGTCACGGATCTGGCCGGCGGGCTGGACCGGCTCACTCATGTCACCTTGAAGCGCATCGGGGAAGCGTTCTCGGCGATCACTGGTGAGACGGACGAGAAGCGGCTGTCCTCCCTGGCGCTGCTGGCGGCCCGGCGGGCGTATCTGGAGGAGATGCGCAGCATTCTGCACCGCATCGTCGGGGTCGCGGCGCCGTTGCAGGGAGCGGGGATCTCCGCCGGCAACGGCCTGGTGGACGCGCTGGCCTCGCACGTGCCGTGGCGGGCTGCCCCGTATGGCCCTTTGGGGCGTGCGCTGTTCGCGTTCTCCGAGACGTTCGACCCGGCCGACCGGCACCAGACGGCGCTGCGGCTGAAGTCCTATGTCGGGGATCCGCACGCCCACCTGGCCTACCTGGGCGAGGTGACCGCGCTCGCCCATACCGGCACCCGCCGGGCGGTGATCGGGATGTCCGCGACGGCGTTCATGCCGTACGCGCCGCGTCATCACCTTCTGCCGGAGCCGACCTGGTACGTGCCGGACGATGTCAACGGAAGCCTCACCGTCGAGCTGCAGGCCGGCCAGGACGACGGGGTGGGCATCGTGGTGTCGGGTACCGAGGGAGCCAGCCGGGAGCGCGCCTACATGGCCATGGGGCGCAGTGTCGGGCAGGACCTTCCTGCGCAGCTCGACGCGGTGGCCGCCGATCCGGCCACCGCACACCGGGCGTATGCGCTGCTGGCGCCGACCGCCTACAACGCCGGTCCGGCGCTCGCCCGCGGCATGATCGACGTGGGGGTCGCGGCGTCCGAGATCTGCGTGGCGGTGCGGCCGCAGGAGATGGCTGCGCTGGAGCGGATGCCGCCCGGCTGGGTGCCCATCCCCAGCAACCGGCTCGAGCAGTTCCCCCACGCCGTGGGCCACGGCCGGTGCCGGTACCTGATCGCCCCCATGGCGCGGGTCGAGCGCGGCCTGAACATCGTCGACCGCGACGGGCGTTCCCTGCTGCATGTGGCCTGCCTGGTCAACCGGCCCGTCCCAGTGATGGAAGACCCCCCGGTGCTGCTGTCCCTGGTCAACTCCCTCGCCTACCGCCAGCGGCGGCCGGGTCCTGATCCCGCGGCAGAGTTGGAGCGGCTGCGGATCGCGGCGGGCCAGATCTTCGACGACATCCGCAGCGGCCAGGGCTACTTCAAGACACTGGGCGAGGACGTCAAACTCGCCGTCGTCGCGGAGATCCTGACCCGGCTGATCCAGCTGGGCGGGCGCACCCGCCGCGGCGGGGACCCTGGGCGGCTGAGGCTGCTGGACGCCGCCTTCACCCACACCGCCGCCCACTCCACCCTGCCCGCCCTCCTCAAGCAGTTGCGCGGGAAGTGGCAGGACGAGGACCACATGCCGCTGATCGACGCCGTCTACCGCACCACCATGACCGACGCCCTGCTGGGGATGGCAGAGCACTCCCCCACCGGACACGAGAACGAGGAAGAGGAAGAGGAGATGGGCGAATGGTGAGTGACGAGAGCGGCCGCCTGTTCACCCTGTCCTTCCCGCTGGATGACCGGCTGCTGGGCGCCGTGCACGTCTATCCGCAGGACGAGGCGTTCGCGCCGGCCTGGCGGCGGCTGCCCCGGCCGCGGGGCAAGGACGCCGTGCAGCCGATCGCGTCCCTGCAGACGGCGGCGCGCGCCGTGACCGGTGAGCGGCTGGTGTTCACCAACCCCGACCGGCCCGCCAGGACCGGCCGATGGGCCGGGCGGAGCGTGATCGTCACGCCCCAGGCGGTGGACGAGGCCGTGGTGCGCATCCTGATGCGGGAGTGGGAGACGCGGCTGGACGGGCATGACGGCCGCGACACCCTCGCCGCCCTGCTGCAGCTGTCCGACGACGGGCCCCAGCCGCTCAGTTCGCTGCTGCACCACGACGCCAGGGGGCGGATCACTGGTCCGCGCTGGGCGTTTCGGGTGGCCGGGTGGCGGCTGGCGAGCATGCTGGCCGCCCAGCCGCTCCCGCTCGACGAGACCCTGCCTGCGCTGCGGTTCCATCTCGACAGTGAGGGCGACCTGCTGGCGTGGCAGGCCCCGCTGGTCCACGAGCGGACGTGGATCGACGAGGAGAGCGGCAAACGCCGGCGCATCGCCGGCCACGCCATGGAACGCATCCACATCGAGGTCGAGGCCGCCCCGGGCGGGAAGAGTCTCGTGGCGCATCTGTCGGCGCGTATCTCGCGCGTCGCCACCCACTACAAGGGCATCCGCAACGTCCTGCTGCGCCATCCCGTCAACCCGGACATCATCCTCAAGGCCCCGATCACCACCCGGTGGGAGAAGGGCCCGAACGGATTCATGCAGCCCGCGGCCGTCCGCTACCGCGGGGCGACGGCACAGATCGTCGAGGCCTGCGGCGTCGGCCGCCTGCCCCAGCCGCCCCTGACGGGGCTGGACGAACTGGCAGAGGTGCGCGGGGTGCACCGCACGGGCAAGCACCCGATCGACAAGGGCGCCGGGGCGATGTTCCACGCCCGGCTCGAGGAACACGCCACACGCGTCCTTGGCCAGGAGCCCGTCGTCTACGCCGGGACATCCATCAAGATCAGCAAGCCGGGCGGGAGCCTGCCGCCCTACGTGCCGGCCGGCACGATGGCCGACGCCATGACAGGCGCCCAACTCGATGCGCTGCGCACCGTCGTGCTGTACGAGTCGGCCCCGTGGCACACGCGGGTGATGGGGCAGCTGGCCCGCGACTACGCGCGGCCCGAACTGGCCGACCTGCCCGACGAGCAGCCGGTGGTCCTGGCGCCCGGCTACGAGCTCGTGGCGGTGCGGCTGCCCGAACTGGTGCGCCACGGCAGCCACGACCGCAGCCTGATCCTGAACACCCTGCCCTGGTTCAAGCCTGGTGCCGGGCGGGCGCTGGTCACCGCCCTGTGCGAGACGCGCTACCTAACCGAGCAGGAGAAGGCGGCCGGGGTGACGGACGCCAAGCACGCGCTCAAAGGGCTCTTCGCCGAGCGCGGCATCCCCTCGCAGTTCATCACCATGGACTCCGATCCCGGCGACCCCTACCGGCTGAACACGCCCGAGAAGGTCGCGCGGGCCAAGGCCCGCAACGCCGGTCTGCCGGAGCCGGACGTCGCCTACAAGGACGACCACGCGGTGCAGATCGCGCTCGGCAGCCTGCACTCCGACTCCGGCATCATCGACAACCGCCTGGCCGCCACCGCCTTCCACCGCAACGCGCGTGACACCGCCCTTGACCGGGAGGCCGTGGCAGTGGGGCTGTGGACCCGCTACCACCGCTTCGCCGAACGCCCCGGCCGCCCCCGCAAACCCGCCGTGCTCGCCATCACGCTGGTCGCCATGCGGATCCCGCTCGGCGAGGACGCCTACTGGCCCACCCTCATGTACAGCGACCAGGGCTGGCGCCCGCTGGCTCAGGCACGGGCCCTGCACCATGCCGGCCCCATCGGCAAGAAGGGGCATCATCTGCGGGAGGATCACGGGGGGCCGGACACCGTGCGCACCTATGTGGACCGGGCGCTGTCCGCGCTCACTGATCGGTTTCCGATCATCGTCTTCGCCGAGGAGCGTGAGCGGATCTGGCCCGGGCTGTGCAACGACCGGCTCGGTGACGGCAACGTTCCCGGGCAGAGCCTGATCGCCCAAGGGTGGGATGTGGCGGTCGTCCGGGTCGGCAACGGGCAGGGCACACCTCAGCCATCCCGACGCACCGGCGGCGGGGGCAAGCTGCCGGCCAACCCGTTGCAGCCGGTCATGCCGGAGAAGATCCTCTACTGTCACGACCACGGAGACGTGACGTCCTGGCTGTTTTCCGGGCAGTCCCGCCAGCACGCCGGCGGCCAGCGCACCGGCACCCAGTACACGCGCCGCACCCTGCCCGGCGGGCAACTGGCCCAGATGAGTGCCCCCTTCCACGCCATGACCCGCACCGAATACGTCATCGCCCACCGCGGCGGCTGGCGCGAGGAGCAGCTGGCTGGTCTTGCCGCGCGGACCTCGGAACAGGCCGCCATGTGGGACGGGCGCACCAACCTGCCCGCGCCGCTGCACCTGGCGAAGAGCGCTGATGAAAAGCATCCCGGCTTCGTCGACCAGGAAGGGCTGAGCGAGTAGGTGCGGTGCCGGCGGGCACGGCGGCTTCCAGACTCGGTGCCGGCGCAGCCGATGGGCGGTTGGCTGCTGCCGTGCCCCCGCCCCGGCTCACGGTGGGCGGGGCCGGTGTACTGTGCCGCTCCCCCTCACCTGTCACGATCCGAGCAGACCGGTCAACTGTGGCGTGCGGCTGGTCACTTGGAGTATGTCTGTTTCCAGCGTGCTCGGTGGCGGGCTTCTCCCTGTCCGCGTCCGTTGACTTCGGCCAGAGACAGCAACGGTGTCTCGTTGTTCCACAGACCGAAGAAGTCACGGTGCAGGGTGAGGATGTGGTGCTTGACCGCGAACGCCTCGGCCTGGGGGCTGAAGCGTGTGGTGGCGACGAAGATGGCCACATCCGCAGCGAAATGCACCTTCGCTCCCAGCAGATCACGCACTTCGCGACTGGCGATCGTCCGGTGGGGTGCGTACCGCTTGCACTGGATCACCATGGTCCGGCCATCGGGCAGCCGGCCGAGCACGTCGGCTCCGTTGTCCCCGCTCCCGCCCACTCGGCGCACCTGCGTGCAGCCGTCACGGCGGCATAACTCGGCGACCACTTCCTCGAACTCGGTGCCGGACATCGCGTCGATGGCAGCCAGCGTCCGCTGTCCCGCTGCGATCTCCTCCTGCCGCCTCCAGGCGTCGTCCCTGCTTCGCAGCAGCCGGTCGGTACGCCACAGCCGCCACACCATCCAGCCGAATCCCCCGGCGGCAAGCAGGGCGCCGAGGTACAGCAACAACATCGGCCGCAGCAGACCTAGCAGGACCAGCACGCCAAGCGCTCCTGCTGCTGCTTTGTTCCGGGCGGTGCGTCGTCTGCGCATCGCCTTGCCCTTGCGTTTGGCCGCCATTTCTGCCCCCTCTTGCACCGGCCGGGATGGATTCCTCCCTGCTGTGCAGTGTGGGCAAGCCAAGCGGCCCCGCCAGGGCGCAGTCAGGCCATTGGCTTGAACCTCCCGCCGTGCGGCTCTTCTGAAGGGAAGAGCCCCAGCTCAACGCTTCTCAGGAGCCGCACCCGAATGGGATCTGCCGAATCTGCGCGGGAAAGACCCGAAAGCGATCGAGGCTGCGTTTCGCGCCCACGAGCGTGGCGCTGAGCGATTCTCCGCAGCCGCCGTCGCTCGACGGCAGCGCACATAGTGCCTCAATTGCCGGTAATGAGTTCCTTGAGATGGACCGCTCGTTGCCAGCCACCTGCGGCCGTGGCTCCCACCAAAGCACCGATTACCATGGCCAGCGGCTGAGTGGCTTCCGGCACACCGATGACCGGGCCCCACCTGTGCGCTGCTACCGCTCCCCCGACGGCCGCCAGGAGCACCAGCACCATGTGCGCCGATTCCCAGAAGGCTTTACGGGCGATCGGCAGCGGCTGCACCCCCTCCAACTCGTCCTGGGCAAGCAGACTCCCAACACGCCCCTGTGCGTATCGCTCGCTGATTCTCACCAGCTTCCCGGCAAGATCTACAAGGGCGTTGTCCGGTTCGACGTCGAGCCGACGCAGATCCTTTCGCAGTGCCCCTGCCACCCAGGCGGCGTGCTGCCTGGCGGCTGCCCGCCGGGGAGAGAAGAACACCATGGTGCGACGGGTGCGGTGAGCCCACAGCAGGCACTGCTCCATCGCCCGGTACAGGCGATCGACTTCCCGAAGGTGCGGGCCGCGCTGCGCGTCTGGAGCGCGACGAGCCCGGGCGCAAGCGCCCACTGCTTCCACTGCCAGGCGGATCAGCCGATTACGCGCAATATCACCTCCAGCCCGCGTCCGGTTCTGCAACCACAAAGCCGCCCACCCGAGCACCCCGACGAGCAGCAGTCCACCAAGCTCCATCAACCCGGCCAGGATCACGGACGCCGGACTGAATCCGTGATCCGCCAAGTAGCCTGCCAGCAGGGCCGTTTCAACCAGGATGGCGAGGGTGCCCAGAGCGCCTACGAGCCCCTCCACGAGATACTCATGCGTCTGTTCGAGCACCGACCGAGTGAGAGGAGCCTCCACATCCGTCAGTGACAGACACGCCAGGGATTCGTCAAATCCAGCAAGGCGGCGGGCAGTTTTCCGACGCCGCCCCTCCACCTCCCTGCGCCGATCGGCGTCGGTTACAACTCGGCGATACACAACGCCCCCTCCTGCGGCTCACCGGCATAGTGCTGTCACCCGGGCACCGTAGCGACTCGGCCGACATCGGCGTGCCCACCTGGAGCAGCAAGGTGCAACCCTCCTGGACCCGCGTTGAGTGCGGCTCCTCCGAGGGGAGGCGTTGAGCTGCGGTGACTCTTCCCTTCAGAAGAGCCGCACCCATCCACGATCTCGGTGACTGGGGATGAGCCCGGCAATCCGCTATGCGAGGAGGGCGTGCGCGGCGTGGATCAAATTCAGCGGGCCGCCAGCGAGTTCGCGCAACAGGCCACCCACGACCGCTTGATCACTAGCTCTAGCGGTCCCGCCTGAACACCAGGCCGACGAACGCGGCGATGCTGGCGCCGAAGACGCCGGCCGCGACCGCGGGGTCGTTGTGGTCCACGAGGTACTTCGTCAGCCAGAAGACACCGGTGATGCCGGTGCCCGCCACGACCGCGCCGAAGATCCGAAAGCGGACTTCCACGCGATCCAGCCAGCGGCGGTGCTCGTAGTCGGCCTCGATCTGGCGCAGCATGCGTTCGCCGCTGCCCGGCAGGCGCTCCTCCCAGGAGGCAACATGAGCGTCAAGGGGGAGGTCCCTCCATGTACTCCTGGCCTCGCCGGACGCTTCGGGCTCGGGCGCGGGAGTGGGGTCGCTCATTGGGCGCCTCCCGCCGTACGGGGTCCGGGATCGGGCGGCGGCCCCAGACGGACGTAGGCCTCGCGCAGGTACTCGTCTCTCGTCGGCGGCAGCGGCGGGACGACCGTACGCGGTCTCAGGAAGACAGCGGCGTCGGTGAGGCCGGCCAGGAACGCGATGCCTCTTCGGGGGGCTGTCCAGGACGCGGGCGGTGTCGCAGCGGTGGGGTAAGTCGTCGTACGGCGCAAGGCGTTGATCACTCCGACAGTCACCAGGGGCGCCCACAGGACGGCGAACCACCACGCACTGTCGAGCTGCGCCAGCCCGTAGACCGCCAGACCGCCAACCAGCACGACCGTCAGAACCACGGCGATCAGCCAGGCACGCTCCCAAACGACGGCCGCCGCCCGGGCAGGGCGGATGAGGCCCACATGCGACGAGGGCGCCGACATCGTCGGTGCGGGCGCAACGAGCGAGCCCTCGTCATCCGGATCCTCCGCCGCCGCGATGCCGTCGATCCGCATCAGGTTCCAGGCCACCACGTCGGCCGACGGCCGAGCCGCCGGATCCTTGGCCAGCAGGCTCTGCAGGATGGGTCCCAGCGGACCGGCGCGAACAGGAGCCGGCGGGGCATCGTGCAACACGGCGTCGGCTACGGCAATCACGTCGCCCCCGTCGGACAGTGGGAAGGGCTTGCGGCCCTCCACCGCCTCATACAGGACGGCTCCCAGCGAATAGAGATCCGAGGCCGGGCCCAGCCTTCGGCCCGCGATGCACTCGGGCGCCATGTACTGGGCCGTCCCCAGAATCCTCTCGCCGGTCAGCGAATCTGGAGATGCCACCGACTCGACATCGGTCGTGGACTCCTCGAAGCCCGTGACCGCGATCCGGCGGAAGCCAAGCTCGTCCCTTGCAAGAAGGATGTGGCCCGGGGTCAGCCGATTGTGCAACATACCGATCCGATGCACGGCACTCAGTGCGCCAAGGACGGAGGCCCCAATCCGCGCCACCTCTGCCACAGGCAACGGCCCCGACTCATCCAGGACTTCGGCCAGCGTGTGGCCGTCCCGGATGATTTCCGTGACGAGCCACACCCCGTCGTCGTCGACCAGCACGTCGTGGACGGCCAAGATGCGGTCGTCACGGAGGGGGGCCAGCCTCCTCATCCTGCGGACGATCTCCGGGCCCGCGCTGGGAGGCCGGTCGACCTTCCTCAGCATCACAGTGCGCCCCAGCCGCCCGTCTTCCGCGACCCACATCTCACCAAGGTCGTCCTCGCCGTGCCGGCGCAGCAGCCTGTACCGGCCCCCGCTCAGCGTACGGACCGGATCCTCCCTGTTCCCTGACACGGCCCTCCCAGCGGTGGCACACCCCGGCTACATCAACTCCCAGGTACCTCCCCCCAACACGACCGTCAAGAACCCGACCACCGCAAGCCTCGATCGACCAGGAGGCGGCGGCCACGCCCAGCAGTCGGTACAGGCCGTCACGAGAGCGCGAAACGCTCGGAGCCCCGCTCCGACCTCGACGCCCTCGACATGCGCTGGTGTTCGCGGCTGGTCAAAAGGGCTCCCGGCGCACCGTTCTGTGGGCGCCAGGGGGAGAAGGTGGTGGGGGCCGCCCCGGATGTGGTCTAGCCGCCGAAGACGTCGGTGCGATCACTTCCTGCTGGCGTCATTAAGGAAGGGGTCCAGGTCGTCGGTGGGCAGGAGCGAAGTCGGGTCGATCAACGGCAAGATGATCGGACGCAGCAACACGCCGGTCTCGGTGGGGTTGTTGGCACTGTGCTTCGCCGTGGCTCCTGCAGCCCCGGCAAGCAGATCGGCAAGTTGGATCGATGCATGGTCGTGGGAGCTCCCGCGGACCATGCGCCGGATGCGGAGGCGCCGGTGCATGGCAGAAGGGGTGGCTCCTGCGCCGGTCTGCAGAACTCTCGCGGTCGTTTCGAGTCGGGAGTCCGTCAACTCTCGATGTTCGTCGGCCAGGACGCTGATCGCTCCGAGTCGCGCGCTCCAAGACCTGGTAAGAGTTGCGAGCGCTGTGTCCAGCAGTTCCAGGTGCGGAGGATGCTGCCGTTCAGCGTCGTCGTGGAGCGCGTCAGCGTGTGCACGTGTGGTCCGAAGCAGCCCCAGGGCCTCAGTCACGTTACGACGGGTCGACGCCGTCCAGGCGACTTCCACTTCGTCGTAGAAGGTCTGGATAACTGCTTGCCGGTCGCCAGGGTCCTTGCGCCGTGCGAAGGCCACGAAGGCCCGCTCCAGCCGCTCGTAGCGGTCGTCCTTCAGCGCGCGCCGGCCATCGCAGGCGAGGGCTCGGGCCAACTTCCTGGCCCGCCCGTCCACATGCAGGTCGACGCCGCGCTTGTACGCCTCCTCTTCGACCAAGAGATCGATGATCTTGCTGATGAGCCCATAACGCTTGTCGACCACGTACACCGAACAACGGCTGTGCAGTGCGCCGTCGGGCTGCCATAGCCGGCCGAGCTTTTCCAGCCGGTCTCCGCGTTGGAAGTGCTTGAACTTCAGATCGCGCACGGTCGGCTGAATGTGGGTCTCTTTACGCAGCTCACCCACGATGAGCTCGGCTTCCGCGTCGTCAACAGCGACTCCGGCGACCATCAGGTAACGGCCGTCGCTCAACAGGTCCTCGCCGTCGTAGCCCGACTCGTCACAGGCAATCCACCGGCCGTCGGTTTCGCTGTCGAGCGTCGGCGCGGTCTGGGTAAGCCGCTGGTACTCGACTCCGGTCAGAGGCATGAGCGCATTGTCTCTAGCGCGAACGGGGCGCGCTTGGAAATTAGGCCGGAGCGCTGGGGACCATTCCCACTGGCCGTGACCGCAGCGCCACCACACCACACCACACCACACCGAGAGGCCGCCACCACTTCTCGTCATGATGACGGTAAGCTGGGATGCGGAGAGGCCGCTCCATGCGACCGATGCTCCGTCATGCCGTCGTATGTGGAGGTCAGTTGTGGATCCGCACATAAATCTCGCGTTCTCCGTGCGCGCCACTCCGGGCGGGTACGCGGTCTTGCTCGGGGCCGGTGCCTCAATCGCAGCGGGTATGCCGTCCGCGTGGGACGTCCAGCAGGATCTGATCAGAAAGGCGGCGGCTGCCGAGGGTGTCAATGAGGTCGGTGACCCGCACGCCTGGTACAAGGAGCGCTTCGACCGGACAGCCACCTATGACGACCTCCTGGCCCGCCTCGCCAACACCCCGCTGGAACGGCAGGCGCTGCTCCAGGCCTACTTCGAGCCCAGTGCGGAAGACCGTGAGGAGGGACAGAAGCAGCCCACCGCAGCGCATCGGGCGATCGCCCGCTTGGTAGCCGCCGGGCACGTACGCATCGTGCTGACGACGAACTTCGACCGGCTCATGGAGACTGCGCTACGCGAGGCGGGCGTCGAACCTACCGTCGCAGGTAACCCGGCTGCTGCGGCCGGCCTGGCTCCGCTGCACACCTTCAAGTGCCTGGTCATCCATGTCCACGGCGACTACCTCGATCCCACGAGCATGCTCAACACCCCTGAGGAGCTGAACGAGTACACGCCTGCGGTCGACAACCTGCTCGACCGTGTCTTCGCCGACTACGGGCTCGTCATCTCCGGGTGGTCAGCGACATGGGATCCCGCCTTGCGCAACGCCCTGTCCCGGTGCCCAGCCAGGGTGTTCACCTCGTACTGGATCGACCCGCGGGAACTGTCCGAGCACGCTCAGAGCCTTCTCACCCTCCGCCAAGCCGTGTACGTCCAGGCCGATGCTGACACCTTCTTCACTCAGGTAGCAGACGCCGTGGACGCGATCGCCGAGACCGCTCGCCAGCACCCGGCGAGCATCGCCATCGCCGTCGCCACGGCCAAACGCGCCCTGTCCGGCACCGGGCACGCCATCGCCCTGCACGACACCCTGCGCCGCGAGATCAGCCGCATCGCCGCCCTCCCCGCGCGCACTTCCGGCCCTTGGGGAGCCGCCGACGTGCAAGCCGAGCACGGCCGCAGGCTGAGTGCACTGGAGGCCGAGGCAGAACTACTGCTCACACTGGTTGCCACGACCGCCTACTGGGGTAACCACAAGACTGACCGCTGGTGGCTCCGCGAGATCGAGCAACTAAGCGCCCCTGTCCTCGCGAGCGGCGACTCCGCTCTGCTCAACCTCGCGCAGGCGCCGGCAACCATGGTGATCTACTCGGCAGGAATTGCCGCCCTCGCCGCCGAACGCTGGCACACGCTAGTCCGCGTTCTCCAGGAACCCCGGACAAAAAACCTATCCAACGAAAAAGTCCTCCCTGCGGCCCTCTTCCTTGGCCCGCAGAAGACGATCCGCCTCGGCAACGCCTCTGAGCACCTTCACGGACAGCTCCGTCCCGTGTTCACGGAACACCTCGCCCTCGGCGACGCGGCCTACGTCGACGCGTGGGAGCGTTTCGAGTTGCTGCGCCTGATCGCGCGGCATGACGCCGATCTGAGAATGGAGGAGCCCTACATCCGCAGGACCGGCATCCTGGACGAGTACCGACCAGCCCCCACAACCTGGCTCAAGCAGCAACTGGACCAGCATGGAGACCTTCATCCGCTGCTTCAGGAGGGATTCCTGGACGGCAGCGTTCAGCTCCTCCTCACGGCAAGGGAAGCCGCCGAAGCCACGTACAGCAGGTGGACCTCCGAGCTCGACTGAAGGTGCAACCGTTCGTAGAAAGCTCGCACGAGACAGGCGCGGTTCTGGGCGCAGTGTGCGGTGCCCTGTATCTGTGCGGATAGGCGTCCGGCGGCTTCGCACAGGACAACTTTCGGTGAGGGCGCCGCGGCCGTTCTGGGCGTGCGTCCTGGAGTCTCAGGAGGGAGCACCCTGCCGTTGACGACACGAATAGTGCTCGGGCTTGGCTTCTGCATTTCGGAGGCTGGCCGGCTGACCGCAGATGTGGCAAGGCGGGATCGGCTGGCCGGAGGCGTCGATCGCGGGCAGGACGGATTGGGGTGTCACCTCGCGGGTCTCGAGGACGACGGTGCGACTCTCGTAACGCTCCTTGGGCTCGTTGCGAACTTCCGTAGCTGGCCGGTCTTCCGTGCACAAGGCTCGCCTGTCGCCACGGCGGACCGCGGCGCTACGGTCCTCGCTCGAAGACTGCTCTTCCGGCCCGTTCGCTGACAGATATCGGTTCCACTGATCGGAGGGGAGCCAGCCGTACTTGCCGTTTCGACGAAAGGGCACGCGCGCTCCGCCAGCCGCTTCCACAATGAATCGGGTGAGGGTCAGTGCCGATTTGCTTGTGTCGTAGGCGGCGCTGGACTGGTGCTCAGGCATGAGGATCAGATGCCAGCGACCGCAGTAGGCGTCGGAAAGTGGGTTCTCCGGGTCATACGGCTTCTCTGGGCAACGGGCGATGGCTCCGGTAGGGCTGCATCGCCCCTCTTCGAGCACGTAGTTCCCGTCTCGGATCTCGATCGGGTTCTTCTGGACGCGTATGACAGACGCCGGCAGGTTAGGAGTGCGCACGTATGGGACCACGCCAAGGCCGTCGTGATCGGGATCCGCAAAATCCCAGACGGATCGGATGTCGGCGCGGCGGCGAAAACCCTCACGGAGACGCATAGTGCGGGCGGACTGAAGGCTTAACTGGGGCTCGTAGCCCAGGACAATTCCGTTGTCGCCTGTGATGCGAACGTCGAGCCGAGCACGGCCGTCCGGCATGGCCGACTCCACGTCGGCTCGGTAGCCATGATCTTCTGAATCTTTGACGACCCGTTCCTTCCTGGCCAGATGCTCGTCAGACTCGTGGCTGATGGGCCTCTCGCCTGGCTTCCGGTAGTGGGATGCCAGCCACCCGCCGTCACGCTGGACGAGATACATAGAAACACGCCTGCCTCGAAGGTCCCGGCAGTCCGGGCAGATGAGTCCCCGCCGGTCGACGGGGACCCGTCCGCGCATGCTCAGAAGCGTCGCCAGCAGTCCCGGCACTTCAGGGACCCCGAGGTCGCCCCGCTCAAGGTCCAGGTTGCGTCCCGCCGGCTCATAGCAGACGGGGTTTCGAAACAGTTCTTCATCGCTCTCGGGTTCAATATCGTCTTCGCTGTGACTGTCCAGCACGGCTCTGCTCCTTTCAGCGAGCATCGGGGCCTTGTCGTTGCGGCACAGGCGGCGCTAGGGCTAGAGCTAGGGCGGAGCGTGATTCATGCTGGTCACGAGAGTTCGGTCATATGGTGTGTATTGGTTCGCCCCGGTTCAGCATGACGGGTCGTCGGTCGTCCCGGTAGGTGGCCACAACGTGACCGCTGACGAGCTTTGATGCGCCGCAGCGCAGGTCATGACCGGCGCGGACCGCCAGAGTCGAATACCCGCGCACGACGGCGGGGGCCGCAACGTCGTTGGACACTGCGACCCCCGAGCCGGGCCCCGGGATGTCATGACGGATCCCTCCGGGGCTCGTGGCATTGCCGTAAGGGCTACTGGACCAGCGCGGCGAGGGCCTGGTCGGCCATCTGAGCGCCCATCGTGGCCGCGATGGTGGTACCGGCATCCAGGAGCTTGTCCTTGAGCTGGATGGCGAACTGGCGCAGGCGGCCCGGCTCAGGGTTCTCGGAGCTCGCCTCAGCGTGGAGGTCCTGGGCGCCGCGCTCCAGCTCCGCTCGGTCCGCGAGCGAGCCACACGGGGTGGACTCCGGACGGACGTCACTGCGGCCCGCATGGGCCACAACCACTGGGCGCTGATGCGGATCACCGCTGCGCTCAATGCGAGCTCCTCCAGCCACGAACGCCTCGCCGCCCATGTCGCAGCAATCGTCGACCGCTACGAGGCCACTACCGCGAACCCTCACTTCGCTGCCGCCCTCCGGTTCTCATTCGACCTCGCGGCATCTAATGGACCAGCGTGATCGACCTCCTCACGCCGAACCGCGCAGGTATCTACTGACCTTCTCGGATTGCCTTCGGGCGGTCAGGCGTGAGGGGCAGTCGGGGGTTGGGGAACACTGACGTCAGATCGTGCGGTAGCGCCCCAGCAAGGGCCTTGCCGCATATAACAGGGCTTCCTCGCGTAGCGGTGACGAGACCGAACCGCGGTTCGACGCCACCGGCACCGCAGATATTGGGCTGTTATCTGTGGCACCTGGGCCGCGTGCTGGGGCAGCATCCCTGCATGGTCAACTACGTCCCCTCCCCCGACGAGGTGGCTGCCGCGCGGACCCCCAACGGCGGCTGGTCGAAGAAGCAGCTTGCGGAATGGGGTGTCCCCTGGCCTCCGCCGACGGGCTGGCGCAAGCACCTAGAGGCGAAGTGGAGGGGTGAGGACGTCGGTCCGTTACCCCGAGAGGAGCCGGACCAGGACGCCCTGTTCTGACGGATCACGGCGATCACGGCCTTGGAGTCCTAGCCCAGACACCAGCCGCAAAGTAGAGCTCCTTCCTCAAGTACGCGTACTCCGTCATCTACTCCCGCGCCCTGCCCGACGCCCGCGACGGCCTCAAGCCGGTGCACCCCCGCAACGTCTACCAGATGAACGAGATGGGCCTGCGCCTCGACCGCGCCTACGTGAAGTGCGCGCGCGGGCAAGCGCGGGCAAGCTGCACCCGCACGGCGAAGCGTCGATCTACGACGCCCTGGTACGCATGGCCCAGCCCTTCTCCATGCGCGTGCCGCTCGTCGACGGCCACGGCCATGGCGTCGATCTCGATGCCAGCGAAGTCGTTGACGCCGGCGCCGATACGGCTGCCGCCACTGCGGGTGGAACTCCATCGTGGCGAGCTCGGTCACTTGGCCGCGTCCTCGTTCTTGTCGCCGGCTTCCACCGTGGCCTCGGGGTCTTCGGGGGGATCCGCGTCCTCGGCGGGCTCTCCGGAGAGCGGCTCGTAGACGAGCACCGCGCGATTGTCGGGCCGCAGGCGAGCTTTGGCGACCTCCTGGACCTCCTGAGGCGTCACCTCCAGGACACGCTGTAGGGCGGTCAGGGCGAGCTGCGGGTCGCCGAACAGGACGGCGTACCGGCACAGTTCGTCGGCGCGGCCCGCGACCGTGCCGAGCCGGTCCAGCGACAACTCCGCGCAGGCAAAGCAGCGCCTGATGGAGACCTTCTCGCTGTCGGAGGTCCAGACCCAGTACATCCTCGACACCCTCCTGCGCCGCCTGACCAGGTTCGACCGCATCGAGCTGGAGTCGGAGAAGGACCGGATCAACGCGGAGATCGCGGAGCTGACCCGGATCCTCGAGTCGGACGCCGAGCTGCGCAAGCTGGTCTCCACCGAACTGGCCACGGTGGCCATGAAGTTCGGCACCGAGCGGCGTACGGTCCTGCTGGAGGCGTCGGGCGCCCCGACGGCCGCCGTACCGCTGCAGGTCGCGGACGACCCGTGCCGGATCCTGCTCTCCTCCACCGGCCTGCTGGCCCGCACGTCGAACGGCGAGCCCTTCCCCGAGGACGCCGACGCCCGGCGCGCCAAGCACGACGTGATCATCTCGGCGATCCCTGACGTGTCGACCGTGCAGGCCGCGATGCGGCACGGCGTGCTGCAGTACCTGGTCAAGTCGTTCGCCTTCGCCGACCTGCGCACCAAGCCTGAGGCGTACACGGAGCTGCGCCGAACCTCTCCGGCGGGGCACCCCTGTCGGAGTTCATCTCCCTGGAGGACAACGAGACGGTGGTCTGCCTGACCACGCTCGACGAGTCCTCCCCCGGCCTCGCCCTCGGCACCGCACAGGGCGTCGTCAAGCGGGTGGTCCCCGACTACCCGTCCAACAAGGAGGAGTTGGAGGTCATCACGCTCAAGGACGGCGACCGGATCGTCGGCGCGATCGAGCTGCGCACCGGCGAGGAGGACCTGGTCTTCATCACGGACGACGCACAACTACTGCGCTACCAGGCCTCACAGGTCCGTCCCCAGGGCCGTGCGGCGGGCGGCATGGCGGGCATCAAGCTCACCGACGGCGCGAAGGTCATCTCCTTCACCGCGGTCGACCCGGCCGTGGACGCGGTCGTCTTCACGGTCGCGGGCTCGCGCGGCACGCTCGACGACTCGGTCCAGACGACGGCCAAGCTCACCCCGTTCGACCAGTACCCGCGCAAGGGCCGCGCCACCGGCGACGTCGATGACCTCGCCGAGGCCGCGGTACACGATCCCCGGATGCTCACTGCCAAGCACCATGCACACGAGTTCCTGCGGCAAGGCCGCTCGCCTCATGACGATGACGATGCCGCGGATTGAATGCCGGATCAGGATACGAGCCGGAAGAATCACCCCGAAGTGAACGATTGTTAGCAGCACCTGCGGGACAGACGTTGGGCAAGGCGCCGGAGCGTGCGACCCTCGCTTCCCTCCCTGCGCCGCCTCCCCGCCGATCAGAGCCGCTCGGCACCCCGGGAGACGGCAAGCCCGCCCACCCCTCGCCCGGCCCCCATCAGTCGACCCGCACCCCGACGACCGGCGGACGGCCGCCCGACTCGGGGGTTGACATGGCCACACAGCAGGCCTGCGAGTTCTTCCAGAATCCCCTGATGGGCGCGTACTGGGAGGCCTCGAAAGGGCAGCGCGCGACCCCGAAGCGCTCGTCCAACGAGGCTCGGATCTGGCGCATGGCCGACGGTCTCACCAAGGACCTCGACGACGCCGACACCGACGAGTGGTGGGTGGTGGGTGGTCGGCGACCCGCCTACCTGATTCCCCTACGCTCGAGTGACTTTTGTCTGCAGCCGTACGTGCATCAGCAATCCCAGTAACGCCATTGCGGCAAGGTGGTCAGCCCCTGCCGGTAGCGTCATGAGCACCGGGGAACCACGCGACGACGAGGCCCTGGCAACACGATCCCTGCTTGCCGGCCGGACGTGTGCCAGAACCTCCATCGCGGTCACGGCCCCTACCAATCCTCAGCAGAGAGAGAAAGAGAAGAACCCTTGACCAGTAACGACCGTAGCGCACCCCACCGACAACGCCCCCGACCAGCACAAACCCACACCACCACCCGCGACACCAACGACAACCCTCCGCGCCGCATCAACATCAGCCTCCCCATCCCCCGCATCACCGGACTCACCGCCGTTTCCAGCGGCGCACTCCTCATCGAGATCGCCCGCGGAGACATCCCACCCGCCTACATCTGGCCCTCCATCGCACTCGCCGCACTCGGCGCCGCCTACGACCTCGCCCGCCGCGCCCTCGACCAGCACCAACACCCCTGACACACCACCACCAGGCGGCTGGGACCCAGCACACCGGGTCCCAGCCGCCGACCGCCACGACACCCTCGGCAAAGACCGCTACTTCCTGGAGCAGATGGACCACGGCATCGACATCGAGCACCCGGCCCACGACCAGCCTCCGGGCCACAATTGTCCCGGTCGATATGCCTCGG
>Ga0307508_10002214_pt1 | contig 20733 bp, 27 predicted proteins | sample 9_EM_MG_FD_203089 | JGI IMG/M metagenome (GOLD analysis project Ga0307508, IMG submission 203089) | Populus trichocarpa ectomycorrhiza microbial communities from riparian zone in the Pacific Northwest, United States - 9_EM | ecosystem: Host-associated > Plants > Roots > Unclassified | place...
AGCAGGCATCGAGATACCCCACCTCGAGCCCTGCCGTCAAAGCACTCTCCACAATCGACCCATACCTCCACTGCACCAGCCATCCCAGCACCTATACCCTATCATCCTCCCCCACAACCACTTGCCTCGGCATATCCCACTTATGGCTATCCTCAACAGCTTGGACAATGTCCAGATCCTACAGTGCTTTCGCACGTCATTCAAAGTCTAAATTATCTTGCTTTCAATGGTTTGAATGCGTCTGCACCAGCTCACATACCCCCTGTCGCTCAGCCGTTGCTAGCTCAACATTGCTCGCCGACGCCACACACTCTGGTGCACGTCACGCATCCTATGCCACATAGATCATGTTACCAATATCCACCACATCCCTACTCACTTCCTCCCTCGCCTTCCCCTCACATGTCGTGGCCTCATACATTCCCAACATCCACCGAACCAGCACAAGCGACAAGTGCTGAACAGCCTCAAACCCCTCGGAGTAGCAGACATGGATCTAAGTCCACTAAGCCAAAGACAAAAACGCCAGAATCCGTCCCAGAGACTGAGGGGAGATCCCGTCGCAAGCTTGACACACGAAGGCATTCTAGCTCGTCTCCACGCAAGAGTGGCAGAGCCACCGAGAAGTCAACTTCCTCTGCCCGATCTGCAAGTCGTGCAAGCGGCACAGCTGGTCCTTCCAAAGAGCCTTCGTTGCCTAGGTCGTTGTCATCACACACTGGGTCCATCCCGGCAAACAGCAGCCACACATTACCGCCATTTGCGACGCCAAAGAGGGACAGAGTTAGAGCTGCGGCGCCTCGTCCCAACCCATTTGCAACTCCCCATCGGTCATCATCTGCACAAGATATGGATAGCCTCCATACACCGAGGAATCCAAATCCATCGCCTCTTCGACGGTCCATAACAGCATCTGATCTGTATGATAATTGTGACGGTGACACTGGCAGATCTCGGACTCGAGCACCCAAAGCGAGGGATGCGGAGTTTCACACCCCGTCGAGCACACCGTCTCGGACCTACAGTAAACATAGCCGAGGCAGGTCAACTTCCAGAGCTCCGCCTGCGACGAGGACGAAGGACGCCGTGCGAACACCAACGGATTGGAAATTCCGGGTTTCTTAGATTGAACATTAGCGTATTATTTGTGTTTCGTATCCCATGCTGCTGTAGCCTACACTATTCTGTTGTCTTTTTTTACTGTAATTTCGGCACAAGCTGTTTTGTCAAATTAATCAAATCATTGACGTACGGTACTGTGCGGTTGATGTGGCATTTGGCGCCGCAGTAGGATTAACGTGACGCCGCAACGCCTCCCCGCCCCGCCCGCCACCACTAGCTCTTGACGAGCAGGAACTTATAACCGTAACCTCATCTTTGTAAACCACACCAATGACCAACCCTTCTCTCCCTGGACCGCCGGACTCGCTTGACGACCACGCGCCATACGGTGATCCTTTCGACGAGCGTCAACGACCCGCACGCGGACACCAATACTCCTCCGCTCAACACTCAGTTGGTCAAATACCCTTAATGCCAATGGGGAATCCTTCCTATGGAGTTTCGGATGTCACCCTGCCATCAACAAAAGAGTATGAAGGAGACAATGTGCAGGAACCGCATGATGGGTATGACGAGTCGAAACCGCTGACAAGTGGTGGACAATCTTTGTACCCTCCTTCGTCCATCAGGTTCGTTGTACCCCATACTCTCTCTCTTTTTTCAGTTCAAACAATGTTGTTGGACTGGACTGTTCAACTTATTCTGATCCTTCGCCCTCATCATCATTATTTATTGCTTTAGCCTCGATCCCACCTTGTATGGGGACCGAGATCCAACGAGTCATGCAGCTTGGGCACACCGACAGACTATTCGACGTGGAAAGACTAAAAAAATCAAACTAACGAATGGTAATTTCGTCAATGAATATCCCGTTCCGGAGCCTGTTTCGAGTGCTGTGGAAGAAAAGTATCGAAGTACGTCCCCCCCCCCTCGCTTCAATTTCCAACTTTTCACTTGCGTGCTACGTATAATATTTCGCTAAACTGACTATAACGTATGCTTCGATTTCATATACAGCTAACACGACAGAGTTCACACATATGCGTTATACGGCTGCGACAGTGAGTTGTTGATGGGATCAAATTTCGTTCTATGTAATAACAAGATTCGTAGTGCGACCCCGACGATTTCACGAAAGAACACGGCTGGTCTCTTCGCCAGAGCAATTATGGGCGTCCCACCGATCTCTTGATCGCTGTTACAAGCTACAATGAGGTCCGTGTTTCAGGCTGTTCAACTTCCTTTCCGCAGTTCCGCCTTTGTTTACCCTTGCGCGGTCACAATAGGACAAAATACTATATGCCCGCACCTTACACGGGGTGATGCTCAACATTCGTGATATCGTAAAGTCTAAATCTTCGAAATATTGGAGGAAGACTACAGAAGACGGTATCCCTGGATGGCAGCGTATCACTGTGGCGCTCATTTGCGATGGATTGGATAACATGGATAAATCTGTGCTCGATGTCCTAGCCACTATCGGTGTTTATCAAGACGGCGTCATGAAGAGTAAAGTCGACGAGAAAGACACTGTGGCGCATGTCTTTGAAGTGAGTCATCTACCAATCTCAATCAATCAATAAGATGCAGATCATCTTTGACTAAATTGGTATCTCTCCATATAGTATACCACACAATTGAGCATCGACGCCGCGCCTGCCCTTGTACTGCCTCATAAGGATGATGCCAATAATCTCGTACCGGTACAGATTGTTCTGGTCATCAAACAGAAGAACCAAAAGAAGATCAACAGCCACAGGTGGCTTTTCAATGCTATCGGCAAATTACTCCAAGTAAGTCCATTCGGTAATTGAATATATTCTTAGTAATAATGAGATTGGCAGCCCGAGATCTGTGTGCTGATTGATGCAGGTACAAAACCAGGCCACAAATCCATATACTATCTGTCCGTCATCGTTTACTATCGAGAAAGTCGACCACGTTACTAACCTCACGAGGACCTTGCTCTAGATGGGAAGCGTTTTACAATGACAAGAACTTGGCGGGTGCTTGCGGCGAAATCCATGCCATGATCAAAGGCGGCAAGAAGCTCCTAAACCCACTAGTTGCTACTCAAAACTTCGAGTACAAAGTTTGTGTTCTCGACTTGAAAACTGTGAATATCGGTGGATGGCTGATCGATGTTGTTTAGATGAGCAATATCCTGGGTATGCTAATTGATCCCTGTCGAAGGGTGTATTCAAGCCAACAATTACTTCGCAGACAAACCACTCGAGAGCAGCTTCGGATACGTCTCCGTGTTGCCTGGTGCATTCTCCGCATATCGCTATCAGGCGTTAACTGGCCGTCCTGTGAGTCCCCACCTTTGTGGCTGAATGAGCGATCTATTAAATATGTACGCCCTGGTGCAGCTTGAGCAATATTTCCACGGGGACCATTCTTGTGAGTTCATGGCCTTGTGATCAACGCTTCCTGGTCTCACTCCATTACTCTCAGTGGCGGACCGCCTGGGCAAAAAGGGCGTGTATGGAATGGGTATTTTCCAAGCCAACATGTACCTTGCTGAGGATCGAATCCTGTGTTTCGAACTTGCCGCTAAACAGAACGATCGTTGGGTTCTCTCGTTCGTGAATTTTTCTAACACGGTGGATTTATCTGCTCACTATTACGTGTGGCAGATATGTGAAGCCCAGCAAGGCTGAGACTGATGTGCCAGAAACAGCCGCCGAGTTGATCGGCCAGCGAAGGCGATGGCTTAACGGGTGCGCCGGATTAGCTATTACGAAACGTATTGATTTATTGACAGCTACCGCTTAGATCTTTTGCAGCATCAGTAGTGAGTATTATTGCGGTTGCGCAGCCAATTCAACCTAAAAACGAATCTTGCAGTACGCTCTTTGGAATTTCACGCGATTCTACAAATCCGGTCATGGTCCCATCCGGTATGAGCACCCGCACTATATGTTCTTCTCCGAATTCTGAATGCAATGTGTTAGAATGTTCTTCTTCCATTTGCAAGCACTTGTGCGTTTGGTTCATATTGGCGAAAAGCGGAGCACCGTTGCTGACACCACTCCAGTACAATACCGTCTCTCTAATCTTCTCCTGGTTTGCCCTGGCCAACATATGGCTCACATTTGATATCGTGATCTCGTTCTTACCCGACCAAGGCGTCTATGTTTTTGGCACTTCTGATATTGTATGTGATTCGGCAACTTTCGATAATCCCCTGCACTAAATATTACGATTTGACAGACACATTGGGTCAATAACTCATTCAAGTGGGTGTATCTGGCGCTCTTGGCCCTTCAGGTACGTCTGCAAGCGCTCAACATGCTGACGTCACAAATTAATCCGCCGGCAGTTCGTTTTGGCATTAGGAAACCGACCGAAGGGCGAAAAGGCGGCGTATATCATCACACTAATGTTCGTTCGGTGATTTTTCCTCGAGACGTTACCGGACTGAACACCCATCTACCCGCATAGTGTATACGCCTTCCTCTCGGCGTACCTCATTTTCTGTTCCTTCTACTTAACAATCAAGTCCTTTCAGGTATGTTAGTTTCCAAGAGTACTTCCTTTCTGTGTATTGACCATTTATGCACTCGCTTTCGCAGTCCCTCGACTTCAAAGACCAGACGACCGCATTTGACAAATTGCACTACTTGCTCTCGGGGACCAGCGGGGTATTGTTCGCCGCACTTGCGGCGACATTCGGTTTGTACCAACATTTGCTAGCAATCAATCAGACATTCAAATGCACTGTTGCTTAGGAATTTATTTGTTCTCATCTTTGCTCTACGTGAGTTCTCGCCGTGCTATGTGGAAATTATCGTTAAACTCTGTAATAGGGCGACCCGTGGCATATATTTTCGAGCATGCCTCAATACTTGCTACTTGCCATGTCATTCACCAACGTCTTGAACGTGTATGCTTTCTGCAATCTGTAAGCATGACCTGACTAGATGTGTTTCCATTGATTGATTCCATTTCTTTCAGGCACGATGTATGTGCTGCAACACAGTACGCATAGGGTAGTGCTGATTCTCTTGTCCGTAAACAGGTCAGTTGGGGCACGAAGGGTAGCGATAAAGCGGAAGTTTTGCCACAGGTATCGTCGAAGAAAAAAACAGAAGGAGACGGCGCCGTCGTAGAAGACACGGTGAAGGGGAAGGCAGAAGTTGAAGCTTCATTCAAAGAAGTCGTGGCGCGGGCTGTTTCCAAACTTCCAAAGGAGACTACCGTTGAAAAACCTACGATGGATGTGAGTGCACTCGACCCTTCCTAACGAATGCTCCACGGGCTTTATTTAACTTTTCGTCTCCCGAAGGACAAAAACCGAACGTTCCGAACGCGTCTCGTCGCAATTTGGATGATGAGCAATGCTGCGTTAGCGATAGCTATTGAGAGTTTGAACGGCCTATCGTCTGGCAACCAAGCAAAGGACAATAACGCCCTTGAAGCGAAGCAGCATACATACTTCTCCATATTATTGTGGAGCACGTTCGGGCTGTCATTTGTGCGGTTTACCGGGGTACGTTCCGCTTCATAGCCTTGATGGTCCCGGGGGCAGTGTGCTGATGTTTGCATTTTTTAGTGTCTTTATTATTTCTTCCGTCGGAATCTGTTCAGGTGGTGCCGTCGGAACTAGGGGGCTAGTACCCGCTGGGCGGACTAGTGTCAAAGTTGCGTACGATTATGCCGTGTCCCACCTCCTGTGGTGTGACCGGCTATATAATCTATCAATGGACATTCGATATCTGTTGCAACTGGATGTGCTGTTTCATTACGTTTTTGTATTATAATGCATAGTATTTGGACAATCTTCGTCGTTTGACGAACCCGTTTTTAAATTCGTGTCAAGGTGGAACACCCGCCGCCAGTGGCAGTTAGGCAGATACGGACGCTTTCGCGCCTTCAGGGCAGGCGTGGCAGCAGTACTTGACACAGCAAGATGAGTCGTCACTGTTTTGTATCCTCGCGTCGTTTGAGACGCGTCTGAGTCGGTCGGTGGCTGTGCAGCCAGACTTCCGTCGCTACCCAGCGTCGCAGGCATGCAATTCCCCTCTCTGAAATGCATAGGCACGCATGAGACAACGCATCCACGCCTGAATGACCAAAAAAAAGTGAAATATTCGACGAAAAGCGCGACACGTACTTTCTGTGAATATGGTGCAAATTTTTGAATCGGTTTGCGCGGTCCGAACGCGTCGCGCTTTTCATCGCGCCCGAACCCGAAACTTTGCAGGGAGGTAGAGGAAGGTCACTGGAGTGTGCTTGTGTAGTTCGCTTTCCTGAAGCATGCGTTGGGAGCGAGAAAATTGCGAAATATGTCTGCGTTTTCAGACCGATAAACAGGGCTCAGCTGAAATTGACGTTGCCAGATCTCACTCATCTCTCACCACTGGGGATGTAGAAACGTCTTATCACGGCCGAGGTGAGCTCCTCAGCACCCGTAAAGCCGCCCAAACGCTTGAAACCTTTCTTTCAGTCAAGAATTTCCCGTTGGCGCCAATTTCAGGCGGGCTGGGTTTGCGTGGACGGTTCACACATTGCAATATTTATAAAACCAGCAGATAGAAAACGCGAGAGAGCGAGCACCAAGTCTTGACCACTAATATATCTTTTGACAAAAAAAAAACCACCGAATTGAACGTCGCGCAAAACTCGTGCCACTCTCGATAAAATTCAAGCGGATGAATTCATCATTATGGTAACTAGTTGTGCTACTGCTAGATGTGCTGGCTGTTTCCCGGCATGGTCATGGCGACTGTCCCGATGTAAATTTCGATAGGATTGCCACCCGCTCCAGGAATCCTGGACAACTCCTCGAAATCGACACCGATGTCTCGAGCAAGAGCAAAAAGCGTTCGTTCAGCGGGGTCTCGTTCTTTATATGCGAGGATGATCGTCAGAGGCAAATCGTTCTGTTCCTCTGAGATAGGATCTGATGACGTGGACGGCGGGTTCAAACGTATGAGGGCATTAAGAGTTCGCAATAGCGGTGGAAACATGTCCGTATTATAAGTCACGTCCGCCATTCTATGAGGGGGTGATCCGGTATTCATAAATAATGCGTTCCTCCAAATGTAAGTGCTCTTTTGGCCCACATGATAAGGTTGTGCCCAGTAGGGAATCGAGTCGCCAGTAAGCCAGGTTCATCTTCCCAGTCAAGCACTTCTTGCAAGACTGGAATAGATGGATACAGCGTCTTGTTCGCGATTACGTTGTGTTCAATTAATGGTATGGCGGAAGCTGAAAGGTTTTTTATTCAGACATGGTATTAAGGAGAGAACAGCCCGGACGCGCCTAGATCAGTTGCCATGATGCTGGTTTGCATACCGCGTCGGCGCGGTTCTAGAAGAGCTGCAAGCACGATCGAAACGAGGCCAGTGCCGCATCCTCCGAGGGAGTTCACGGATCAGTTCCGTGGGCGACAGACGCCGCTCGACATTCTTACCTAGTTCAATGGCATCCAATGCGGATCCTTTCAACAACAGGTCCCGTATGTTGGATGTCCCAGGTTTCAAGATCTTGTACGCGTGTGTCCCATTGATCACATCTGCAAACCAGGACGACAAGCCGAGACCAGAATCCCATACTTTCTAAGAGTTCAGTCAGAAAGCAAGGGAAATATGAGGGGCATAAAACTTCTGGAAGGCACTTTGTCCAGGTCATACGAGGTGTCTTCACGAAGTGTGATGAAACGAGGGATAACATTGTCATCAGTCCTTTGACGCCACTCTGTAAGAAGTATCCTGCGCTCGATTTTCTCTTGCTTCTGCGTTCTCGGCACATGTTTTGTTTTGGAGTTCGTGCTTGCGATCTTATTTATATGAATGGGCAGTGACATCAGTGGAAAAGGCGTGCGCCCGAAACCCGCGTCGGTGAGAGGAATGAAATCTGCCGTGAGGCTAGTAGGAAGAGTTTCCGACGTGTGCGTTGCCCAAAGCATCAGCGTCACTGTTGGAGCTGGGCGCGCCGCACCCGCGCGTTGACTGGACGCGATAGATGGCACTACAAGGTCAAGCATCTTGTTTTCAACTCCTGGTCGCCAAGTCGTGAGCTTCTTAGCAGGGCCAATCGGGGCCCCTCCCGCTGACAGCCAAGCATAATGCACATGGTATTCATCTTCGCAGATTCTGAATGACGAACCAGTCAAGGTGTGTGCAAGAGGCCAGAGGCGAGCACAGACTCAGTGCGCAGATCGTTTGCAATTTGGATAGAAATAGCGATATGGCCATCCGTAGAGGTAGGCGGAGGCCGTACGAAGGATAAATACAAGAACATTGGCGAGTGGATGTTGCGGTTTGTTGTTAGACAGCGCCAACTCTTGCGCAATGCGACTGTCCTTATTGCTAGCGTTTGCTGTACTGCCCTCAGTGTCGCTTGCCTCCCGACCTACAACTATCTATCTTCACCCACCTCCATCCCAGCACCGAAAGGCTCCAGGACTTCGGTTGCAAGAAGCCACTTCTGTGCTTGCAAACTACGTTGGGCTGCGCCGCTCGAGAGTTGCGGAGGTAATTGAAGATGCCATAGAGTTTATCAGCGAAGAGTGGGCATACCTGTGGCAGGGTCCCAACCCTGTCAAGAATAATGTTGGCGCTGGCCCTCCTGACCCAATAATGCTCGTCGTCCAGTCAGACCATCCTGAGGGTGAGCATGACTGTCCAGGAGTACCATGTGTAAATACTTATTATTTTCTGAAAGACTTCGTCCCTTTGAAGCCGACATTCACCGTGACAGATGCGCCTAGTTCCAGGCACGTCGAGGAATTATTGAACACATGCATATCCCAAGCCCATAAGATATTCGACGAAGTCATCACATCTGTAGTCCAGTCCGTACACGTGCCGTCTCAGCCCGCGGAGCTACCTTCGTACAAGGGTCTTTTGGATATCTTTGACTTGACTCCATCCGAGAGCACGGCCCTGTTTATGGATGAATTGCGCGCTCTGGTATCAATCGCGGAATCTCCGAAGGACGACGAACGCGAAGTCTTCACCGCACTCAAGCTTGATGGTCTGCCTAGAATAGCGAGCGAGCACGGGCGAAGCAGTGAAGTTTACACAACAGCCGCACGATCTTTGACTGCGGTTCTATCGCACGTAAGGCTGATTCCTTTTTTGCTCTCTTTGCGATGACGGCTTAAAATGCAACGCATAGCTCGTTTCACAATCACGAAAATTAGCGGTTATAGTCCACCCCTCTGACGATCGTCGTAGAGCAGATGCTGGAGCAGCCGCACCATTGAAACACGGCGTCATTCCTATCTGGTCGTCCTCCCAGTGTTTTACTACCTCCGATGCGTGTAATAACTCGACAAATGATTGCTCGGGTCATGGTTCGTGTATAAAAGTGGCACGACCGCCCAAGACCTGTTGGGCCTGCACTTGCAGCACCACAACAGACTCCAAAGGGCGGAAGACAGCGTGGAGAGGGAAAGCTTGCAATCGCGTGGACTATAGTGTGTAAGTGTCGTTACTGTACATTTGCTCCAGGCGCCGAGCACCGATCAACTTCTTGCATCCCCCAGACCTTTCTTCCTTTTAGCCGGGTCAACCGTCTTCCTGATCATAATTTTGATTGCCTCAGTCAATATTCTTTACTCAATTGGAAGCGCAGAGCTACCAAACACTCTCACATCCACTAGTACTTCACACCTCAAGCGTGATTGAGGCCTTCATATACACAGTTGTGCTTCTTTATTGTAATGTGCAATTATTAATCGAGTGATATATCAAAGCCTGTGATATGCCAGTAACAGGGATGAAAGTTTCTCGTCCTATCGATAATCATCGGGAAATTCCCCATGCCTCCAGTCCTACGCACTCAAACGGCACGGTCCCAGTCGCTTCCAGCGGTCCACAGAGAGGCTCATTATCGAAAGTCGGGCACGTTGCTGTTGTACCGTCACAGAAGGAAGAATCCAGGAACAAGCCATACTTCCCGTCACTTAAGACAAGACAGCACAATATCAGCACCTGCTCAAGTTCGTTCAAATACAAAAACTCACCCTCCGCCAAAAGATATGTAATCCGACTCGCACAACGCAACGTAATCATTTTTGCCCGTCCATTTGAACGCCCGCACCTGGGTGGTGTTTTGTTTTTGCTTCCACAGGAACGACTCTCCACTGCCATAGTAATTCCTACCAGAGCCGGTATTCGGGCTCTTCCTAATGCCATCACCCACCCAGACTCCAAATGTCTGATCCTCTGCGTCCCTCACAACAAGCAAACTGCCACCCACTGCGCAATGCGGACTGACGAGTGAATAAAACGTCGCCAACGATATCCCATGTTGATCCAGGGAGTAAAGCAGCGTCCATTTCTTCGCCAGACGAAAAAGAGGTGGAAGATGCGATCGGATCTGTGGGAGGAAATAAGTGGTTTTAGACTTGAGGCTCTCCGCAATCGTAAAGGTTGCACCTTGCAGGTCAGGCACGTTCTTACCGATTGACAGATGTCATACGATAGCACTGGTCGTGCTGTATCCTTGCGACCCACTAATTCCACGGGCCGGCCGACCTTCTGATCAGCAGTGAACTCAAAACCTTTGCCCCAGTTTCTATCACCGCCAAATCCTACTCAAATCTCCAAAGATTATCACCGCTGAAACCTAGTTGCAAATGTTCAAGACTAACCAGGGGCACCTGATGGCGGGATGTAGGGATGCTCAGCAAAGGGCGAGTCGTGCGTAAGCTCACTACCGTGCCTTGCAAGTGAGTTGGTTGCATGTGCAGTAGGCGCAGTGGCGGCGTGCGATGGGAGGTGATACCTAGCGAGGGAGGAACCGGATGGCGAGCGTAGCAATGTAGACCACTTCTTTGGCAGGGTGTTAGAGATGTACGACGAAAAGGACGGAGACCTCGCCAGGGATCCTGCCCCACGATTTAATGAGTCACCGTTAGATTTCGGAGTCCAAGAACTTGGGTGATGCATCGCCAATGCGGGGAACGAATCCTCATCGGAGGAGCTTATTATCGAAGATTGCGGCGCTGAAGTGGCATGCAGATCCCCGGGATCATTTCGCTGGCTCGGTGATGGTGTCGACATCGCTTCCTCCAAGCTGAAGGATAATTGCGCAGATAGCTTCGGTCCGTGCGGAGCTGCCATTGGTATCGCACGAGCCTCGTCTGCATTAGCAGGCTCTGGCGAAAGATCAATCAGAGCCGTCTCATTGGAAGCTCCATCGCCTGAATTCTTGATCAAAGACGCTGGGTCTTCTTCAAAAATAAGCAGTTCATCCATAATTCTTCGCTCATTGCCCTCGGTTCTACGCTTCGCTGCCTCGACAAACGATCCTGTCCCTGTGCTGGAGAACGGCTCGCCGGTGGGAGAAAACAATGGTGTTTCAACGCCTAAGGGATCATGAGATGGTGGAACGGAAACGAACGCGCCAAACTCTGAAGTGGCTGAAGGCGGAGTCATAATGGCAGTGGCGTTAATATGGGATGCGCTTGTTGACCCAGGGGATTTTGGTATGATGATCGATTGCGACAATGTCCGGCAGCGTGAAGCAGACCGCGGAGAGAATAATGGTTTGGAATCAGCCGATGAGGTCGCACTTGGGCAAAGTAGTTCCTCGAATGGATCAGTCATGTTCTCATTACCACCAGAAGGCAAAGGGTCCGAGTATATGGCACGCGTTCCGGGGGTATGGACACGCTACGGCAATTAGATGAGATTGTAAGCTTGGACATGAGGCGAGTTTTGCAGTGACGTACGAAATACACTACAATGCTGCAGGTGTTATATTGCTTTGCTACAAAGGATCCGTCTTACAACACGATAAACGCTGGTCACTACCAGAGGCCGTAAAAAACCCGTTGAGCCTGACAGAGCTGATGTTTGCGGTGTTGTCACGTGTCCTGACTGTGACTCTAATATATATATTAAATATTGCTGTGGATATCTCCACGCAGTTTTAGCCAAATTCCATTACATCCATTGGGGTTCGTCAACACCATCCAATCCTATACTCACGATAGCCTGATTCGTCAGCCCGCCCAACTCCTTTAACATGCGCGAGGTCAGAACTGTCCGCGACGCACAATGTCAATCCGCCATCCGGCATTGGTAGATTCGTTGAGTGATCCGAGGCGCTGAATGACGGGAATGCCTCTCTAATCGACGAGTACGTCCTCTGGCGAGTTGCTCGGTTTGCCACAATAAGATGGAATGCCGGAGGATAACAACTCGTATCATTCGCACGATCAGGTTTTTTGAGGAGCTTACGTGCCACGCTCGCGAGCCACTGGGCATGCTGAGGCTGGTAAACAACATCGGCACCCAGGATTATGTCGAACCGTTGATCGAAGGGAGCACCTGGGCTCGCCCCATCGCTCCAATTCGCCCGATGGAGGAGCTCCCAATCTAGGGGAGCTACCGTCATGCTAACAGATACGTCGTCCGATGCGGCCGCCGAAACACCGTTTGCAGCCACATTGCACTCCAAATTTGCAAGGACGGCAGGATGGTAATCGGTTGCAACGATCTGAGCAGACACTCCCATGTGGACAAGGAGCTTCTGGACGACCAAACTCAGTAAACCGGTACCAGCACCGAGTTCCAGGATACGGATGGTGGTTCGTTCCACTTGAGTCCCGCGATCGAAAAGACCGTAGAGGTGCGGGGACCTTACGATACGTTCGGCCATAATGGATGCCGAACCCCAGGTTTGGAGTCCAACAGAAGTATGATCCGTCGGGTTGAGATCCTTGTCAAGGAGAACAACTTTAATCGCCTCTCCTTGCACTGGATGGCGTTCGAATGTAAACTGGCGAAGAATAGCACCGGCTTCGGACGCCGTGGCAAAGGAACTAAGTAATGACGAAAATCCCTCGTATATCGCTTCGCGGTCCTCTAGCTCCATTTCATCCAGCTTTTCGCCCTCCGCTGCCCACTCCAGGCCGCGAGCCAAAAAGGCAGTCATCCAACGCATGGCGAAATCACGTTCCAGGGGGTCGGAACGAGCGAGCTGCCATAATTCTTTCAATTCCTCCTCCGACTGTGCTCCGATGGCGGGAAGAGGGTGACTACTCTGGCTCGTTTCGTCATCGGATGCATAGCCAGAATCAATTGTGGGTGAAATGCGCGCTGGAAATATGGGGCGATCCGATTGATATAGATAGCTGAGGGCCTGAAGAGCGAGCGAGAGAGCGCCAGCAGAACAGGAATGTAGTTGTTTGAGGGGCGGCAAGAATGTCGAAGGGGGGATGGGTTGTCTAAGGTGAGCCATCTAATTGTCTAATGTTCTCTATGGTTTTTTTAACGCGATCTATGTTTTCTAATACCCGCCCCGGTACGGGGCGGTCAGAGGAGGGACGAGGGCGAGGAAGGCATGAGGAAAGTTTAAGTCTGTTTGGCTCGTGCGCTAGGTAGTGTGGTCACGTGATATGCGTCATGTCCGTTATAAGTTATATTATATTATAAGTTATAAGGAGTTGCAATCCTCTACCACAATCCAAGGACAAGCGTTATGGCCCACGCTACGTTTAACGCTGCAAAGCCCGCGCCAGTATGGGTATGTTTGATTGTGTCGTACCTTGCATTCACACAGCAATAACCTCTACAGCTTCTGCTTCTCAGTGGTCTAACCTTGTATTTTTTTGCGCGATGCATGTGGCTGGGCTCGTAGGCGCGTACTTCAAGCCACTGTGGTACTGCCACACAAATACAGCACTTCTCTGCTTTCTGTCCTGGCAACTTGCAATCTTTGGAATCACAATTGGCTACCATCGACTCTACTCCCATCGCTCGTTTCGCGCACGGCGGCCACTACGCCTTGTGTTAGCGTTGCTTGGCACGCTCGGTTTCCAAGGAAGCGTCAAATGTACGCGAGTCTCATCTCTTGTCATTGTGCAACTTTATCTCATCGTCCTACTCCAGGGTGGTGTGCTCGGCACAGACTCCACGTACGTCTTCGCCACACCGCACCACAGAGATCAAAGAACTCATCAAGGGTGCATTTCTCCAGCACAGGTACACAGACGACCCTGTCCATGACCCGTATTGTGCGACAAAGGGGTTGTATTATTCTCATATGGGCTGGATCTTCCGCAGGCCAACGTACATCAAGATGCGGTTAATTGACGTTTCTGATCTAAACAACGATCCCGGTGAGCTTTGCCCGCCCTTGTCCGAATCCTCCAAAATCATCTCAATCACATCTGAAATGTGTTCAGTGGTGGCCTTTCAACACCGATATTACATCCCATTGGCCCTTGGTTTGGGATTAATATTACCCGCCTTGATTGCTATGCTTTGGGACGACGCATGGGGAGGTTTTGTTTGGGGCGGAATAATTGCTCGGCTGTTGAGTGAGTTTGCCCGATCAGCCGCATGATCTAGATTCAAACGAATTTCCCAGTCTGGCATTGCACGTTTATCGTGAACTCGTAAGTTGATCATCGGCGAATAAAATCAAAACAGTGTTAAACTTGGGCACCGGGATTTATTGGGGACAATAGGTTTGCGCATTGGGAGGGATTACGGCCATATTCCGAGGAGACGACGGCCCGAGGTAACCTAGTGCGTCCTGCTTTTGTGGTGGCTATGAGTATTCCTAAAGGCATCCCTGTTTGCCGCCGCTGAAAAGCTTATGGCACTGTTGACCGGTGGCGAGGGCAATCATAATTTCCACGTACGCACCTTCCCTAGAACTTATAGTCCATAGCAAATGCTCATGAATAATCTGCGCCTGTCTATTTTAGCACGCCTTCCCACGAGACCATCGTGCTAGCCCGCGTGCTCTCGATTGGGATCCGTCAAAATGGATCATACGCTTCCTCCACGGATATACGGGACTTGTGACAAGCGTACATGTTACGGATGAAGACGACATTGCTATTGCAAAGTCTTTCGTGGGCGCTTCGCAGCTGATTTCGCCAACTGACGGCAACAAGTCCGAGCCCGAGTTCGAACAATGGAATGAGCAAAGAATTCGACAGTACCTCACGGCAGGGCCTTCGAGGAGGATTATATTTATCGATGGTTTCATAATTGACGTGACCGACCACTTGTCTAGTCATGTGCGTCCTTGCGTCCGTCGGAGATTCTGGCGCAAATCGATACTGAGGTTGTGCTTCTCCAGCCTGGTGGCTTCGCCGTTCTGAAACCATATCTCATTTCTGGGAAGTCCCTCGCTCGCAGCCCGAGCGGCGCAGAGTCGGAGTTGGACGTCTGGAAAGACGCTTCATGGGCATTTGGCGGTGGCCTGAACAACCATTCCAACCTTGCGAAACGGCAAATGCGTACACTTCGCATTGGACGGCTGCCGAGAAACCTGCAGGAAAAATTGACTGATCAACATTAGGTGTGTTCGCGTCGAGATGTTGTCAATTAAAAACATAATGGTCGCCTCAGGGCCCTGAGCACCTCCAATATGGATGCTATAGAGTGCACAGTACCTGCAATAGTCGTTGCTGTACAGTAGCGTACCATACTTGACTGTCGCTATTGATCCCGTCCGCCGACGCAACTAACTCAGGGCCTTGCACTCTTGTTCCTCTTGACAAAAACCCTAAATTTGAGTTCAACTCAAGAGTTAGGATCAGTATGAACGTCTCTGTTCTATTACGAAAATATTAACTTTATGAGGAACGGGGTATCGGATAACGGATAGGACTTGCGACCAAGATCATTATTGTAGTGAGTACATACAAGCGCAACGCGATACAGCAACTTCGAGCTCGCGATTTATATGTTGATTTGTAGCCGGTCGGTATGCGCGTGAACGATGGGAGCAACGCAGATAGTGTATGTTCATCGGCCAAATAGCGGGCGTCGGGCTGAGGACCAGTACGGCACAGTCGGCGGAAGTTCCGCCGGGCACGATGCAGAGGTGGCTGAACATCCGAGCGTATGAGCGTGCGCCCAAGATAGCTTCCCACTGCGCCATGTTTTATTTCGGAGAACAATCATGTTGTGGTCCAAAGTGATAGTATTATTGAAACACCGAAAGGGTTCGTATTAGTCGGTCTGTTGCGTTTCTAAAGTGTTCGTTGTCAATTCCATGCTCCTTCGAATCCATGTCCATCAATGGATTCCGAGCAACATATTCGACAAAAGGTCCAGCGTATATCTGTTTAAGAACAAAACGCATGGAGTCGACGGTGGGGTCGGTGAGAAGAACGAATTTGTATCCGCTGAGCGTTTCGAATAGATGTAGACGATACGTAGAAGTGTTGTAACCTGTGAAGTTTTCGTCTCTGTGTTGCAATAAATAATGGGAAAGTGAATACGCTCGAGTGGCCCAGTCATTCATGAACAGTCAACATCAACGTACTTGCCGGACAGCTTCTTGATCATGCTTCGTAAGGAGAGTACCAATCCAAATACCAGCTTAGCCTCTTCATCGAATGGGAGACCTTGTATCTGTTGGCTTTGTAATGCGTTACCACCGGGCATAGGCGTTTGTGGCTCTCCGACCGCAACGACAACCCCAGAATTCGTCGTGAGCAAGTTTGAGTTTCGTTGTTGTGGACCATCCGTAGTCGTGGAGGAAATCACGGCTCGGGATACATTGGGAAGTATATTGCCCTCTGGCACAGGGTTAGGTTTCTGTATGCGGTTCCAATCATGATAGTATATGCAAGCGCAGTGCCTAGCTCAAGGTCGGCGGAGATCTAGGACAAACGAAGAACCCAAACCGACCTGTCGAAGATATATAAACTGAAAAACACAACAATCGTTATGCGTGGCTTTGTAATTTGGTACAGAATCCAATCTCACCTATAGACAGTCATCTCGCAGGAGTTGGTTGTGAGAGTTTGGGCTTGTTTACTTGATCGGGGAACTCATTCAATTAAGCCTACAACATGGTTCGCTTGATAACTCACAATCTGTTAGCTTGCCATGCGAAGGGTTGCACGTCAAATAACTTCCCGCTAGCATTTAAGGATGCTCAAGTAGAGATTCGAGAAGCCGAGTTCAATGAGGACTTCCTGCGTGGATTTATGCCCAAGATCGAATGGGATGCGCTGGTCAATGCTGCAAGAGAGGTGCATAAGTATCGATAGAATGGAGAATTTGTTTTCTGATAGCGTGAGATAGCTTGGTGACGTTTCTCTTCCGGAAAAAACCCCAGAAGCGGGCGCAGAATCGGAGGAATTTTATAAAATTCTGCATCACGTTCTTATGGAGGTGAGGCCATCCTCCTATCGTCGAGAATTGTATTGACACTCGCCAAAGATTCACGTCGAAGAGGGAGCTATGGTCTGTCCAAATTGCGGGCATGTCTATAGAATATCTAGCGGTATACCAAACATGGTAAAGAAAAACGTTTCCGTGGGCTCGAGAACCGTCTAACCCTTTCTCTGCAGCTGCTCGCGGAGCATGAGATAGGCAAATAATCTTTTACTGTTCAATCTAGTGCTCACGCTGTATGTGTAACAAATGCCGTGCCATTCTAGACTTAACCCATAATTCAATTGTACCAATGCAATATTGTCGTGCGAGACGGGTGATAGCGTTCTCTTCCACAGTCAAGCATCCAACTAAGCCATGTCTACGCTTCCAAAAAATAGTCAGAGGGCGGTCGGATGTAGCATTCAAAGGAACTGACCGCATAGAGAAGTCGCATCCGCCGCGGACGCGGCTCCGTCTCCTTTATTGTCCCATAAATACCCCCTGGCCGCCCAAAATGGCATTTCCGTGCAGAAAGACCATTCCTTTGTTGTATATCTCCAGGCGTGTAAGAAAATAAATAACTTCTCCGGTTTGGGGTCAGGTTGCAGCGGCAGATAGCATTCGGGACAATAACGACCATCCATGAGATCAACAGTCGATGGTGCATTGGGAGAGGGAGGCGGGGCTGAGCTGGCGGGCTCCAGACGCTCCGCCGGTATGAGAGAGGAAGCGCCCAACGATGACATATTTGTCAATACGGGGTCGTGACCAACATCAGAAGAAGTGGTGTGATTCGCCGCAGCGTCCTGGTCGCCTTGGTGAGGAAGTTCCGCTTCCTCAAATTCTTTTGCTCGCCGCGAGGCGCGCACATCGAGATCATAGCCACGTTTGGACGATATAGCTGGGTCAAGAGCTTCTGCCTTCTTGGCACGAAATATCACGTCTCTCCAGCGTGAATAGTCCTCGTCTTGATCCTTCATATTTCGCAGTTTCGCAATAACACGAACTGCTTCATCAGAAAGAGGAACCGGGGATGAAATTCCTATGTCGGTGCCTTCTTCCCTGGGCAAACGCAAACGTTGGGGCCGGCTCTGATTTGCCTCAGACTCCTGCGGTGGAGGAGCATGCGGATTGGGCAGGTGGGTTCCCGCAGAGAAATAGATGTCGACCGGTGCCGATAGGGAAGGCACAAGCGAAACGCCCCCTTTCCCGCAGCCCTTTCCCTGGAACGTAAAACACGTCACATGAAGGCTCGGCAGCCCTTTGACCATTGTGATCAGGAGCGCGGCACGTACCCAGACAGCTGGGTCACCATAAATGGGATCATTGGCGACGGGAAATCCGATGAATTGGAGATGGACACGAATCTGGTGTGCTGAGGCATTCAGGGTTACTATTCCATTTGAGAACGGGCGAGGTGAAATGCATACATCGGCCGGTCCAAGGACGACCTAGGCGCAGGAGGAGCTGTTACCCCATACTAGGCGAAGAAGCGTCATACTTACAGTGGAGCACGCTTGTGTTGGTGGTTTCATCGTAAAACAGCCGCTTGAACGTTGTCTTTGCGTACTACAACAACACATAAATAAAGGGCGAGATCTGTTAGAATGGGATCGGGAACAAACCTTTCCATCCGGGTGCACGACATTCAAGCCCATTTGTCGATCCACCGTCAGGAGAGGCTCCTCAACTACTACTTCTTCCCTGTAGAAAATGACATTCAACGAACCTTCCCAAGGGCAACGCAATGTTTACACGTAAGACCCACGCACTCGGGGAACTGGCCAGCGCATCGAGCGATGTACTCTTTCTTCACGCTGCCATTGACAAACTCCTTGCACAACAGGTTCGCCCGCCTCGACGTCAGTCCAATGATCATGCACCCAGACGTGAGTCTGTCCAGCCGGTTGACAGCTTATTTGATCAATAAATTATTGATATACCACATGATGAATTTGATGTGATATACTCACTGTACACCTTGCGAAATCCGAAATCGTTTACGAGGATCTCGATGAGACTGTTTTTGTAATATCGACCGGTTGCATGCACGGGCTACTGGTTCCGATGGGCCCTATCAGATGCACCTGCACCTACGTTGGAGTTCTATGCGGACACGCACTATGCTTCCAGGCTTGTCGACGACGACGATCTCACGTTCACTATCATGAAGCAAGATTTTCACTGGCGTCGAAGTCACGGGTGGCTCATGGCGGTGGACCAGGTTTCTGCAGGCAAAGACGCGTTATCTTGACCCGCCATCGCATATCTGGCACGCAACCTACTCGATCCGATCTCCGTTGCGGATGATGGTGCCTGGGCGAGCGGCCTTGCCGTTGACAGTCACGACTCCCGATTCTAGAGCATATCTCTGATACCGGCTGTAAGCTGGCACTGTGATCTGGACCCCTTTGAGCACTTAAAACTTACATAGTACTCGATCGATCTGTCTCTGAATTCTGTGCTGACTAGTTCAAGAATTTCCCGGTTCCACCACCGTTGTTTTGCGTACGTTCGATACGGATGCCAATATGGTGTTATTCTCTTGAGAGTCTTTGCTGCAGTTGCGGCAGTCTCATTAACTGAGTCTAATAGCTGGCGGTCCTTGTGAAGGATCTCTTGCACGGTCTCGCTACTGGATTGATTCATAAAGGAAGTCAGGGTCCGTCACGTCACGTCACACCCGACAGGTTCGGCTCCCTCAACCAACTTGCTGTGGCATGAACGGTGTATTTCTTGGGAAGTGCGCGACGATCTCATTTAACACGACGTATGATCTACCACTGCCAAATATATTGATATGGCACTCTAAGCGGTGGCGTTGCACAACGAAGGGAATACGAGACGTGAATCATGTTTCACAAAAGTGTGTGGCCAAGGTTTGCCCACAATGCCCCGCCACATTTGGCAAAACCCAATGCATTGAATGACCAGGAAAGGGTCCGTTGGACAGCCACAGAAAGGCGCCGCGTCAGTGAGAGGCTGCACTCGATGGCGGAAGAACCTTTTAGTGCTAGAATGTTGCAACGCAGAAAGCGAATGATTTTACCGGGTAGCACAATCGCGAGGGTGTAAAGAACCATTGATCGCTGCGGGATTGGCAAGGGAGCCGATTTGTCACGGGCCCTGGCAGCGGCGGCAAACAAGAGAATTGGGCTACGTTGGAGAGGTCGCAGTTACTTTGGAGTGCCTTAGGTGAAGCAGCTAGCAAAAAAGCCCAACGATTCAGAAAATACAACGGGTTGCCAGCAGGCAGAGAATGGCCCACATAATTTTTGCACTGCTGGCAAGATGTAGCGATAAAAACGGGGTTGACTGCCATGGCGTCGCAACTTGACGATAGAGACTTCATTGTCTGGGATGATAAGAAGCAGCTCATTGGGGAGGGGGGGTCCACTTTTGCGAAGAGGCCCCAAAATCACAGAAAACCCGCAATATGATGATACGTCTCCCCTCGTCGCCTAGGATAAGGGGCCGTCTATTGTCGCAGGAAAGGCAGGGCGTAAATGAACGCCAGCCAATTGATGGATTACATTCCTTGGTTGCCAGTCAATGCGAGTATTGAGGGCAGAGG
>Ga0307508_10002215_pt1 | contig 20728 bp, 16 predicted proteins | sample 9_EM_MG_FD_203089 | JGI IMG/M metagenome (GOLD analysis project Ga0307508, IMG submission 203089) | Populus trichocarpa ectomycorrhiza microbial communities from riparian zone in the Pacific Northwest, United States - 9_EM | ecosystem: Host-associated > Plants > Roots > Unclassified | place...
CCCGAAGCGCGCCTACCGCGTCCAGATCTTCCTCAACGGCTGGAACATGGGCCAGTACGTCAACGACGTGGGCCCCCAGCACACGTTCGTCCTCCCCAACGGCGTCCTGCGCACCCGCGGCACCAACACCCTGGCGCTGGCGGTGCTGGCCGACGGGACGACGGAGTCGGGGCCGGGGGACGTACGGCTGACGCTGATGGGCGCCTCGGCCGGAGGAGTTCCGGTGGAACCGGTGGACTCCCCCGGCCCGTGACGACCTGGGCCTGGGCCTGGGCCCAGGCCTACGCCAGCCGGATCACGTTCCAGGACAGCGGCTCCAGTACGGCGGTCAGCGTGCCGTCCTGGAGCGAGGTGCCCTCGACCGTGTGCGGGGCGACCCGCTCGGGCGCGTCGAGGGTGTTGCGGGCGTCGGGGTCGGCGTCCGCGAGGGCGCTGTGCTCGACGAGGTTCGTCAAGTCGAGGCCGCTCAGGGCGACTTCGAGCGGCAGCGCGTCGGTCCGGCTGCGGTTGACGGCGAAGACGGTGACCGAGCCGTCCTCGGCGCGCACGGCGGTGGCGTGCAGCAGGTCCGTCTCGCCGTACTTCTTCGTCTCGTACGTCGGCGAGTCGACCCGGACGTCCAGGACCTCGCCGCGGCCGTACTGCGAGGCCTGCGCGAACGGGAAGAACGTCGTCTGGCGCCAGGCCGGGCCGCCGGGCTCGGTCATGATCGGGGCGATCACGTTGACGAGCTGGGCGAGACAGGCGACGGTGACGCGGTCGGCGTGCCGCAGCAGGGCGATGAGGAGCGAGCCGAAGACGACGGCGTCGGTGACGCTGTAGTTGTCCTCAAGGAGGCGGGGGGCCTCCGCCCAGTCCCGTGTCTCGGAGTTCTCGATCTCGTGCCACTCCGAGATGTACCAGACGTTCCACTCGTCGAAGGAGAGGTTGATCTTCTTCTTGGACTTGAGCTTCGCGCCCACGTGGTCGGCGGTGGCGACCACGTTCTCGATGAAGGACTCCATGTCGACGGCGGAGGCCAGGAAGGAGTCGATGTCACCGCCCTCGGGCTGGTAGTAGGCGTGCAGGGAGATGTAGTCGACGAGGTCGTACGTCTCCGCCAGGACCGTCGCCTCCCACTCGGCGAAGGTCGGCATGGACTGGCTGGAGGAGCCGCAGGCGACGAGTTCGACGTTCGGGTCGATCTGGCGCATCGCGCGGGCGGTCTCGGCGGCGATCCGGCCGTACTCCGTCGCCGTCTTGTGGCCGGTCTGCCAGGGGCCGTCCATCTCGTTGCCCAGGCACCAGAGGTTGATGCCGAGGGGGTCCTTGTCGCCGTGCGCGGCACGGAGGTCGGACAGGGCCGTGCCGGCGGGGTGGTTGGCGTACTCCTGGAGTTCGAGCGCCTCGGCGACGCCCCTTGTGCCGAGGTTGAGGGCCATCATGGGCTCGGCCTGGGGGCCGACCTTCTTCAGGAAGGCGATGTACTCGGAGAGGCCGAAACGGTTGGACTCCGTCGAGCGCCAGGCCAGGTCGAGGCGGCGGGGCCTTTCCTCGGCGGGGCCTACCGAGTCCTCCCACTTGTAGCCGGAGACGAAGTTGCCGCCGGGGTAGCGGATGGCTGTCACGCCGAGTTCTCGGACGAGGTCCAGGACGTCCTGGCGCAGACCGGCTTCGTCCGCTGTCGGGTGGTCGGGTTCGAAGATGCCGGTGTAGACGCAGCGGCCGAGGTGTTCTACGAAGCTGCCGAAGAGGCGGGGGTTGACTTCGCCGATGGTGAAGGCGGGGTCGAGGGTGAAGCGGGCGGTACTCATCTTGGCCTTTCGAGGTTGAGATTTGTCTGCGGGTCGGTGGGGGCTGGTCGCGCAGTTCCCCGCGCCCCTAAAGGACGATGGGCCAGCCGTCCCTCGTCCAGCCCAAGGAGTTCAGGCCAAGCTTTGGGGTGCCTGAGTCCTCTGCGTCGTAATAGTGGTACGCCAGGACATCGTTGTCCCCGTCCCTGAAGATCGACTCCCCGCCGGTCCCGACATAGCGTCCGTGTCCCGCCAGGAGCAGGTCGCCTCCGCCCTCCAGCAGGGGCTTGCCGGTGCTGTCGACGTACGGGCCCGTGATCGTCGTAGACCTTCCGACCCTGATCTTGTACGTGGAGTTCGCTCCCGCACAACAGGTGTCGTAGGAGGCGAAGAGGTAGAAGTAGCGGCCGTGCCTGACGATGTACGGGCCCTCCACCGCGTACGGCGCGTCCGGGCGGGTCGCCAGATGGTGGACCGGCGCTCCCGTGACCGCCTTGCCGGTCCTCGGGTTCAGTTCGACCATGCGGATGCCCGTCCAGTACGAGCCGAAGGACATCCAGAGCCTGCCGTCCGCCTGGACGATCGCCGGGTCGATGGCGTTCCAGGAGTCGGTCGTCTCGGAGGTGAAGGCCTTGCCGTGGTCGGTCCAGGTGCCGGGGAGGCCGGACGGGGAGGTGGCCACGCCGATCGCGGAGTGGTTGGTGCCCCAGGAGGAGACCGCGTAGTAGAGCCAGTAGCGACCCGCGCGGTAGGAGATGTCCGGTGCCCACGGGTCGCCGGTCGAGTTGTACTCGTACCACCAACTCGGGGGCGTGGCGAAGGCGTTGCCCTCGTCCGTCCAGTGCACGCGGTCCTTCGAGAGGCGGGCGCCGATGACGCCGCCGGTCGAATAGGCCACGTATGCGCCGGACTTGAGCTTGACGACCGTAGGGTCGTGGATGATCTGCTGGCCGGTGATCGGCTGCGGGTCGGGGTAACTCTCCGCCGCCTGGGCCGTGTTGGGGAGCAGGGCCAGTACGGCCGCCATGGCCGCCGCGGCGAGGCCTCTTCGCAGGGTCACTGTCCCGCCAATCCCGTGTGGGCGACGCCCGCCACGATCTGGCGCTGGAAGAAGACGAACACGATGATCAGCGGCAGGCCCGCCATCAGGCCGCCGGCCATGAGCTGGGCCCACTGGATGCCGTAGGAGTTCATGACGGTCGCGATGCCGTTCGGCATGGTCATCAGGTCGGGGTTGTTGGTCACCATGTAGGGCCACAGGAAGTTGTTCCAGGAGGCGATGAAGGTGAAGATGCCGACCGCCGCGAGGGAGGGGCGGGAGAGCGGGAGCACGATGGTGAAGAAGACCCGCCAGCGGCCCGCGCCGTCGATGAAGGCGGCCTCCTCCAGCTCGTGCGGGATGCCCTGGAAGAACTTGTAGAGGATGTAGACCATCGCTGCGGGCGCGCACTGCGGCAGGATCATGCCCCAGTAGGTGTCGACCATCCCCATCTGCTGGACCGTGGTGAACAGGGGGACGCCGAGGACGGCCGGGGAGATCATCAGGCCGCCCATCACCACGCCCATCAGGACGGTCCTGCCCTTGAACTCGGTGCGGGCGAAGCCGTATCCGGCGAGGGCGGCGACGGTGACCACGACGGCCGTCACCAGGACCGACACCACCAGGGAGTTGATGAACCAGTTCGAGATGTTGCCGGTCTCCCAGAGGGACTTCCAGGCCTGGAGCGTCCAGACCTCCGGCAGCCAGTGCGGCGGGATCTCGGCGGCCTCGGCCTCGGACTTGAGCGAGGTGAGCAGGGCGGCGGCGATCGGTGCCACGAAGAGGGCGGAGACGGCGACGCCGAGCAGGGTGAGGACGATCTGGCTGGAGGTCCAGGGCTTGCGGGACCTGACCCGTATCGGGCTGCTGCTCATCGGGTGCCCTCCTCACGGTTGCGCAGCAGCGTCATCCGCGCGAGGGCGACGGCCGCGATGATCACGAAGAAGATGATGGACATCGCGGAGGCGTAGCCCACGCGGTAGCTGGTGAAGCCCTGTTCGAGGGTGTACTGGACGAAGGAGCGGGTGCTGAGCTCGGGTCCTGGGCTGAAGTCCATCATCACGACGGCCTGGTCGAAGAGCTGGAGCGAGGCGAGGGCCTGGAGCGCGATCACCAGGCCGGTGATGTGGCGCATCATCGGCAGGGTGATGTGGATCATCCGGTGCCAGGCGTTCGCGCCGTCCAGTTTGGCGGCCTCGTAGAGGTGGCCGGGGATGCCCTGGAGCGCGGCCAGGTAGAGGAGGAACGAGAAGCCGACGGTCCACCACAGGGTCTCGATGACGATGGCGAGCATCGCGTACGACTTGTCGGTGAGCCAGGGTGTGGTGAGCCCGAAGGTCTCGTTGAACAGGCCGATCCCCTGGGTGAACAGCCACTGCCACATGTTGGCGGCGACCGTCGACGGCAGCAGGAACGGCACGAAGAAGCACAGCCGCCACAGCCACTTGCCGCGCTCGATGTGGTGGGCGAGCATCGCGAGCAGGAAGGCCATGACCGTGATGCACGGGACCACGAGCAGCGTGAAGTACGCGCTGTGGCCGAGCGCGTCCCACATCGCCTGGTCGTGCAGGGCCTCGCGGTAGTTGTCGAGGCCGACGAAGTTCGCGCTGTCGCCGGAGATGTTGGCGTCCGTGAAGCTGAGGTAGACACCGCGCAGCAGCGGCCAGACGACGAACAGGACGAAGAGCGCCAGGAAAGGGGCGACGAACCAACCCCCGTGCTGGAAGCCCTGCTTGCGGCGGACGGTCGCGGTGGCGACGGCGGTCCTCGCCCGCGCCGGTGCGATGACGGTCTGAGCGCTGGTCGTCATGCGACAGCACCTCCCTGCGCTGCGGTCCTGCCGTCCATCGGGTTCTTCGAGGCGAGGAGCTTGGTGAGGTGCTTCTTCATCGTCTGTGCGACGGAGGCCGGCTTGGCGGAGCCCATCGTCGAGGAGACGACGACCGGGCCGAGGTCCTGCGCGAGGACGCCGGTGGAGCCCGCGAACCACACCTTCGGCTCGGTGGCCTGGTGGTCCATGGCGCTGACGTACTCGTTCTGCGGTTCCAGCTTCTTGTACGCGGCCGTGGACAACGTCGGTGTGTACGCGGGGATGTGGCCGCCGGCCGCCCACTGCACGGCGTGCGTGCAGACGTACGCGGCCAGTTCGTGCGCGGCCTCGTTGGTGGCGCCGCCGCGTCCCGACTGGTGCGGCAGGACGAAGGCGTGCGACTCGGCGTGGGTGGCCTGCCTGCCGAAGACGGGCGGCAGCGGGGTCGCGCCGTAGTCCAACTCGGCGCCGGAGAAGACCGGCACCGACCAGTTGCCCTCCCAGGTGAAGGGGGCGCCGTTGATGAACTGCTCGCCGGTGGGCGCGCCCGGGATGACGTATCCGTCCGTGACGTGCTTGCGGAAGAACTCCAGTACCTGGGTGGCCTTGTCGGTGTCGAAGAGGACCTCGGTGTTGTCGTCGTTGAACCACTTGCCGCCGAGCTGGGTGTAGAAGGCGACGAAGAACCACCACTGGAAGTTCTGGTCGTTGGTCCACAGGCCGATGGTCTGGAGGCCCTTCTTCTGGACGCTCCTGGCCTTCTTCAGGACGTCGAACCACTCGTCGGTGGAGGTGACCGGAATCATCCGGCCGTCGTCGCCGAGGAGGTCCGCCTTCTTCAGGACGTCCTTGCGGTAGAAGCAGAGTTGTACGTGGATGTCGAGGGGGAGGGCGTAGAGCTTGCCGTCGATGACACCGCGGTTCCACAGCGCCGGGTTGTAATCCGCCTTGCGTACGCCGTACTTGGCGAGGAGGGTCTCGTCCCACGGGTCCAGGAGCCGCCCGGGCGAGAAGCCCGCGACCCGGCCCACGTGCATGACGCCGAGTTCCGGGGCGCGGTTGCCCGCGGCGGCCATCGCGAGCTTGGTGTAGAAGGGGTTGCCCCACTGGAGGGTGGAGTCCTTCACGTCGATGTCCGGGTGTTCCGCACGGAAGGCGTCCAGCATCGCGATCATGTTGGCGCCGTCGCCGCCGCTGAAGAGGTTCCAGTAGCGCACCCGGGTGTCCGCTCCCGAGGCGAGCGCGTCGGCGCCGGTGCCGAGGGCCGCGAAGCCCAGACTGGCGGCGACGGTCAGCCCGCCGGCCGCGGCGAGAAGCTGTCTGCGATTGAGGTCAGGTCGTCCCATTCCCTGCCCTATCTGTTCGAGATCTCGAAATGCGCTCGTAACTTCGAACGGGACCGTAGGCAGGAAGCGCTTTCTAGTCAATGGGGTACACAGCAAAATTGGCTCGCGCGACGAGGGCAGTCACGTGACGGGGACAGTTCAGGGCGCGTACTCTCGAACGGCCCGCCCTACGGCGGCGGGGCGGTTCAGGGGGTGGGATGGACATCGCGGGCGCGCGCAGGAGTGCGGCCCGGATCGCCTCGGCGCTACGACGCACGCGTGCGACCTCGGCCAAACGCGATCTGGTCTCCCACCTCACCGCCGCGGTCCGGGCGAGACCCCGCCCGCCGGCCGACATACCCGACCTGTGCCGGGCCCTGTGCCAGGTGATGAGCGCACGCCGGGGCGGCCGGCCCGTGGAACTGCGCTTCGAGCGCTTCCCCGACGAGATCGCGGTCACCGGACTGTACGTGGAGTTCCAGGACTTCGACCTCGTCATCGTGGAGGAACGCGCCGAGGCGATGCAGCAACTGGTCATCCTGGGCCATGAGTTGTGGCATCTGCACGCGGGGCACGCACACCATCACGCGGCCGCGGCCGACGCCCTCGCCGGGCGGCCCGGCTGGGACTCCGTCGCCCTGACCGTGGCCGCCCGCAACGGCTCCCGGGAGGCGGACGAGGCGGAGGCCGACGACTTCGGGCACCGGCTGGCGGCGGCGTTCCGGCCGTTCGTCTCCGACCGGGGCGGCTCCCCGCCCGACCCCGTCCAGCGATCCCTCGGGTACCGCGGGGGCCGAGCGCGGTGACCCACCCCCACCTGACCGCGGGGACGGTCGGGTCCCTCACCGGTCTGAGCATCCCCTACTGGCTGCCGGGCCTGGTCCTCGGAGCGGCCCTGGCGATCAAGCTGCCCAGCATCGTCAAGCTGTGGCGGGACCCGCTGCTGCGGGCCGTGGGCGGCCTGCTGCTGTTCGCCTGCGCGGTGTTCCTGTTCGCGGCCCCGAGCACCATCGCCTGGACGAACCGGGTCACCGGCGTCCCGAACATCGCCGCGCCCTGGGTGTACTCGCTGCTCACCGCGCTGTGCGCGTCCTGGCTGCTGCTGGTCGTGCACTGGCGCGACGGCCGCAGCGAGCACCACGCCCGGACCCGGCGGGCGACCCGCTGGGTGGTCTGCGTGTACGCGGCCGTGGTCGTCGCGATGTGGGTGCTGTTCGCCCTCGCCGACGTACCCGTGGAGCGGATCCGGGACCTGGACACCTACTACGCCGACACCCCGTTCATGCGCGAGCTGATCCTGCTCTACCTGCTCGCGCACATCGTGGCCAGCCTGATCACGTCCGGGCTGGTGTGGAACTGGATCCACACCGCCGGCCTCGATGCCTGGCTGCACTGGGGGCTGCGGTTCCTCGGGGTCGGCTTCGCGACGAACCTGCTCTTCAGCGCGGCCAAGCTCACCGCCGTCGTGGCCCGCTGGACCGGGCACGACCTGGACTGGCTGAACACCAACATCGCCCCGGCCGCCGCCTGCATCGCCGCCACCCTGGTCGCGATCGGCTTCATCGTCCCGCACGCCGGCCAGTACCTCCACGAGCGCTGGCTGGTCCGCCGTCGCCACCGTGACCTCAGGGCCCTGTCCCGGCTGATGCGGACCGTCGCGGGCAGCCGCGAGCCGCTCGCCCTGCGCGCCACCGCCGAGATGCGGCTGATCCGCCGCGAGACCTTCATCCGGGACGCGCTGCTTCAGCTGTCCCGGTTCATCGACGCAGACCTGCGCGTGCGGTCCTACGACACCGCGCTCGCCCTCGGCTTCGAGCGCGGCCGGGCCCAGGCCCTCGCCGCCGCCGTGACGATCCTGGACGCCGTCGAGACGGGGCGGCGGGCGCCGGACACCGAGGGCGACGGCGACCCCGACACCACGTACCTGCTCCAGGAGATCGCGGCCGTGTCCGAGGTCCTGCGCAGCCCCGACGAGATCAAGGCGGTACGCGCCCGCGCGACCGTCCCGGCAGAGAGCATGTCCACGCATGACTGAACGCCCCTCCCCCGCGAGAGTCGCCGTCGTCCTCGGGGGATCGCACACCGGCATGCTCGCGGCGGCCGCGCTGACAGGCCTCGCCGACCGGGTGGTCGTGGTGGAGCGCGACGAACTGCCCGAGGGACCGGCCCCTCGCAAGGGGCTGCCGCAGGCCCGGCACGCCCACATGCTGTGGTCCGGCGGTGTACGGGCGATGGAGGAGCTGCTGCCGGGCATCACCGGCACCCTCCTGGACGCCGGGGCACGCCGGGCGCCGGTCACCACCGACATGGTCATCCACTCGGCCCACGGCTGGTTCCGGCGCTGGCCCGAGTCCCACCACGTGATCCTGGCCGGCCGGGACCTGCTGGACGCCACGGTCCGGGCGCGGGTCCTCGCGGACGAACGGGTCGAGGTGCTCGGCGGCGCGGAGGCACTGGGGCTGGTGGGCGGTGCGGAGGCCGTCACCGGGGTGCGGGTGCGGGAGGCCGACGGCCGCGAACGGACCATCGAGGCGGGGACGGTCGTGGACGCGACCGGGCGGGCCTCCGGAACGCCCCGCTGGCTGGCGGACCTCGGGCTGGCGACACCGGAGCGCCGCGAGGTCGACTCGGGCCTGGCGTACGCGAGCCGCCTCTACCTCGCACCCGAACAGGCCCGCGACGGCTTCCCCGTCGTCAGCGTCCAGCCCGACACCCGCGAGCCCGGACCGGGCCGGTCGGGCTTCCTGCTGCCGATCGAGGACGGCCGCTGGATCGCCACCCTCAACGGCACCCGCGGCGGCGAACCCACCGCCGCCGACGCGTCGGGCGACGACTTCGTACGCTTCGCCCGCGAGGAACTCAGACATCCGCTGATCGGCGACCTGCTCGCCCGCGCCGAGCCGCTGTCCGAGGTCGCCTTCACCCGTACGACCGTCAACCGGCGGTACTTCTACGAGCGGGCGGCGAGCTGGCCGGAGAACTTCACGGTGCTCGGCGACGCGTTGGCCGCGTACAACCCGGTCTACGGGCACGGTCTGGCCGTGGGCGCCCAGAGCGCGCTGATCCTGCGGGACCTGACCCGGCGGCACGGGTTCGGGGCAGCCGGGCTGTCCCGTCGGGTGCAGAAGGCGGTGGCCCGACCGGTGGGGGCGGCGTGGGACCTGGCCACCGGACAGGACGTCTTCCACCCCGGGGCGACGGAGGCCGGACCGACGGCCCGGGACCGGCTCGTGGCCGCGTACGTCTCGCGTCTCATGCGCACGGCCACGGGGAACGGCCGGATCGCCCGCCGGGTCACCGACGTGACGTCGCTGGAGCGGCGGGCGGAGGTGTTGCTGGCGCCGAGTGTTCTGTTGGCGGCGGTGGTGGGGCCGTTGAAGCCGGCTTTGGTGGAGCCGCCTTTGACTGCTGAGGAGTTGAAGATGGTGGGGCTTCAGTAGTTCGTCCGGTGCGGCTGGGTGGGGGCTGGTCGCGCAGTTCCCCGCGCCCCTGAGTAGGTGCAGTCACCCGGCGAATGGTGGTTGCTCCAGGCCCTTCCCTGCCCCAGGGACGACCAGCAACGAGCCCGCCACCGGATGCGGCGCCTGAAGTCCCACCCTCGCCGTCGTGATGTACAGGTCGGTCAGGTCCGGGCCGCCGAAGGCGCAGGCGGTGATCCTCGGGGTCGGCAGGGGGATCACGCGGTCCAGTTCTCCCGCGGGGGTGTAGCGGCGTACGGCCGATCCGTCCCACAGGGCCACCCAGACACAGCCGTCGGCGTCGACCGTGAGGCCGTCGGGGTAGCCGGCGTCGTCCTCGATGGCGGCGAAGAGGCGGCGGCCGGTGACGTGGCCGTTCTCGTGGTCGAAGACGTCGATGCGGCGGGTGGGCGAGTCGATGTAGTACATGAGCCGTCCGTCCGGGCTCCACCCGGTGCCGTTGCTCACCGCCACGTCGTCGAGGACGACCTCGGTCTCGCCCGTGCCGCTGATCCGGGACAGGGTGCCGCCGCCCGGGGCCTCGTCGTAGCGCATGGTGCCGGCCCACAGGGAACCGTCGGGGGCCACGGCCGCGTCGTTGGCGCGGCGGCCGGGGACGGGCTCGTGGTGGAGCCAGCGGAAGGTGTCGTCGGGGTCGAGGAGGGCGACGCCGTCCCGCAGGTTGAGGACGAGCCCGCCGCCCACGCGCGGCTTGACGGCGCCGACGTGCTGGTCGAGGGCGCGGACCGTGCGGTGGCCGGAGACGGGATCGTAGGTGTGCAGGCGCGCGCCGAGGATGTCGATCCAGAGGAGCCGCCCGCTCGCGGTGTCCCACGTGGGCCCCTCGCCGAGGGTCGCCTCGGCGCGTACGGCGACCTGGTACCGGAGGTCGGTCATGCCACGCTCCGGTGGCCGAGGCGCTCGGACAGCTCGGCGGCGCCCTTGGCGGCGAGCTGCTCCAGCTCGACGCGGCGGTCGTCGCTCCAGCGGATCATCGGCACGGAGATGGAGAGCGCGGCGACGACCTGGCCCGTACGGTCGCGGACCGGGGCGGCCACGCAGGAGACGTCCGGGTTGGACTCACGGCTCTCGACGGCGACGCCGCGCTGCCGGATCTCGACGAGGGCCTCGCGCAGGGCGCCGGGGTCGGTGATGCTGTTGGGCGTCATACCGACGAGCGGGGTGTCCTCCGGGATGCGCGAGGCGAGCTGCGGCTCGGGGAGGGAGGCGAGGAGCATCTTGCCGACGGAGGTGCAGTGCGCGGGGAGCCGGCGCCCGGCCGCGGACACCATCCGGACGGCGTGCGTGGAGTCCACCTTGGCGATGTAGATGACGTCGGTGCCCTCCAGGATCGCCACATGCACGGTCTCGTCACAGGTCTCCGCGACGGACCGGGCGACCTGCTGGCCCTCGGCGGCGAGGTCGAGGTGCTCGGCGTACCGGCTGCCGAGCTGGTACGGCCGCACACCGAGCCGGTAGCGTCCCGGCTGACCGGTCACCGGCACGATGTACGACCGCGCGGACAGCGTGGTCACCAGCTCGTGCACGGTGGTGCGCGGCAACTGGAGCTTGCGCACGATGTCGGGGGCGGAGAGCGTCCCGTCACCGTCGAGGAAGAGCTCGAGAATATCGAGAGCCCGGGTCACGGCAGGTACGAGGCGTCCCACAACCGGCCCCCTCCCTTTGCGTCTAAGGCGTCTGCGTTCGAAATCCCAACAGACGATCGGAATGACGAACACAGGCTAGCCATGCGCGTTTCCCTGAGCAATGGGCATACAGGGCGTCTACCCACTCCGTGTGCGGCACGTCACACTGCGTGGCTCAGTGCAACTCCCCCCGCAGCCGCCGCGCCCTCAGCACCAGTTCCAGTTCGAAGCGGCGGTCCGGGTCGTCGATGCCCTCGCCCCAGAGTTCGCGGATCTGGCGGAGGCGGTAGCGGACGGTTTGGGGGTGGACGCCGAGGCGGGCGGCTACTTCGGGGGCGCCGCCTCGGGTTTCCAGCCAGGCGAGGAGGGTTTCGGCGAGGCGGCGGGCGTGGGTGGGGCCGCAGTGGGCGAGGGGGGCGAGGCAGCGCAGGGCGAGGTCGTCGATGAGTTCCTCCGGCTGGAGGAGGACCAGGGCCTCCGTGTGCTCCGTGCAGTACAGGACCTCGCCGGCCGGGAGCAGGGCACGTTCCATGAGGCCTACGGCCGCCTCGGCCCAGCGCAGGGATTTCGCCGCGTCGGCTAGCGGGACCGGGGGGCCTATCGCGCCCGCCCAGCCGGTCAGGGCCCGGTTCAGGAGTTCGGGGCGGCCCGCCGCGTCCGGTTCCGGCACCACCATGCGGGGCTGCTCGTAGTCCATGTCCAGGAGGACGCCCTGACCCACCGCGGGGGCCACCGCCTCCCGGGCCGGGCGGACAAGGACACCCACCGCGACCTTCTCGGGCAGCGGCCAGCCGATACGGGCCGCACGTTCGGTGAGGGCGTCGGCCGGATCGCCGTGATGGCGTTCGGCCAGGAGTAACTCCATCAGGCGGCGCTGGAGACGCAGGCGCTCGCCCGCCTGCCTCGCCGCCGCCTCGGCATAGCCGCGCACCGACTGGTCGACCAGGCCGTCGAGATACTCGTAGCCCGCGTCCACCAGCTCGTACATCGCCGGCGGCGGGATCTCCACACGCTGGCCGATCTCGGCGAAACGGCGCCAGGCCAGCCGTACGCCCATCCGGTAGATCGCCTGGAGGGCGTCCAGGCTGCGGCCGTTCAGGCCCTCGCCCCTGCCGAACTCCTGGAAGACGCCCGGCGGGACCGTGGGGCGGCCCTCCGCCGTCTCCAGGTGCTGGACGAAGACCTCGATCGCGCGGCGGATGCCGACCAGGGCCATCGGTTCGCCGGAATCGTCGAGGACGACGGGCAGTTGGGGGTACTCGCGGCGGATCTCGTGCAGGATCTCCTCGGCCAGGTCCGGCGCCTCGGCCATGGCGATGGCCGCGAAACGGCGGACCTGGAGGCGGGGTACGTCGTGCCAGGCCGAGCGGGTGTGCACTGCTGCCGGGCGGGCGGTCACGGGTCAACTCCCCTGATCCGTCTGCTCGTAGGTGATCAGTGGCGTGTTGGGCTGCTCGGGCGTCGCCTCCAGGAGCGCGACGATGCCGAGCGCGGCACCCAGGGCGAGCAGTGCGGCGGCCACGACGGTCAGTGCGGCGGCGAGCAGTCTGGACATCGCAGGGGCAGCCTCTCTGAGAGAGTCCGGAGCGTCCGGCGGTCGTCCCCACCCCGGCGTCCACCCTGTCTGTCGGCCCCCAGTGTCGACACGACACCGATGCTCCGTCAAGACATTGACACTCCGTCAAGAGACGCCTACGGTCTCCGCCCCAAGGGTGGCCCGAACTCCGTCAACTCATGTCTCTGGAGTGTCCGGATGCGCCGTACTGCCTCTCCAATCTCCCTGATTCTGCTGGGACTCGGCACGTTTCTGCTGGTACTGGCGCCATTGCTCGCGTGGTACGTCGCTCCGCGGGCGGCCGTGAATCCGATCAACATCGACCAGACCGCGGTCTACCGCGGAACCGGTGAGGTCTTCGACACCGAGGAGCTGGAGACGGTTCCCGACCAGCGGATCACCGTCACCCAGCGGGTCCGTGCCGACGTCGAGGACAGCGAGCGCAGCGGCCGGGCCGCGGTGTGGGACGTGACCACGACCGTCGACACCGACAAGTCGCTGCCGGCCGCCGATCCGCACGACGCGCTCGAATTCGTCCCGCACCGCTGGGTGATGGACCGCAGGACCACCAAGCCCGTGCACTGCTGCGGGGAGAAGCCGTACATCGAGGGCGAGGCCTATCTGAAGTTCCCCTTCGACGTGCAGCGACGCTCCTACCAGTGGTGGGACAACTCCCTTGGTTCGACGGTGACTTTGCGTTACCAGGGTACGAAGAAGGTTCAGGGGTACACGGGTTACCGGTTCACCGGCACGGTCGCCCCGGCGAAGGTCGGCACGCGGCTGGTGCCGGGCACGATCGTGGACGAGCCCGACCGGCCGCAGGTGCTGGCCGAGGAGTGGTACTCCAACCACGGCATCGAGCTGGTCGTCGACCAGCGCACCGGCCGGGTGGTCTACGCGCAGGTGGGCCCGAAGCGGACGCTGCGGGCACCGGGCGCGAAGAAGGACGCGGTCGTCCTCCTGGACAGCCGGAAGATCGCTTTCACCACGGCGACCCAGAAGGACGCGGTACGGCTGGCGAAGCGGGACAGCGGGCAACTGCGTGCCGTGAGCGAGACGTTGCCGATCGGGGCGGCTGTGGCCGGATTCGTACTGACGGCCCTGGGAGCCGTTTTGGTGGTACGGGGGCGCAGGCGTCCCGAGTCCACCGATATGAGCGGTACGCCCGAACCCGTCCTCACGATGTGACTGGACGTCAGCTCTAATAAGGCCCGAAATTGTCACGTGGGTGAGTAGCCACGGCGAACGGGTGGGCGAAAACTGTGCCACCCCACCCGAGCACAACCCGTCCACACCCTCCTCCTAGGAAGCGCTCAGTCCCCCCACAACCTGCCGGAAATTCACCACTGAGTTCCGCACCCTGAGACGAGTTGGAGCACCCATGCCCCAGCACGTGCCCCATCAGCTGCGTGCCGTGCTTCCCCAGGCGTCGCAGCACCCCCCGCAACACCCTTCCTCGCACCCTTCGCCGCACTCCTCACAGCATCCCTCGGCGCTCCCCCCACCCCCGCGCCGAATCGTTTTTCTCGCCCATCGTGACCTGGACAACCCGGCCGCCGGCGGCTCCGAGCTCCTCGTCGACCGCCTGGCCGACGGACTGACCCGGCTCGGCCACCAGGTGACCCTGTTGTGCGGCGGCCCGGCCTCCTACCGGGACTACCGGGTCGTGTCGGCGGGCGGCGAGTTCGGCCACTACCTGCGCGCCCGTACGGCCTTCGCCCGCCAGGTCGGCGAGACCGACCTGCTGGTCGAGGTGTGCAACGGGATGCCGTACCTCGCGCCCCTGTGGCACCGCGGGCCCACCCTGTGCCTGGTCAACCATGTGCACACCGACCTGTGGAAGATGCGGTTCGGCGGACCGCTGGCACCGGCCGCCCGGATCGGCCGAAGACTCGAGCACTGGGCACTGGCCGGGGCGGCTGCCCGCCACCGGAGTCTGCTGGTCGCGGTGTCTCCCTCAACTGCTCATGCCCTGCGGGCGATCGGAGTCGAGCGGGACCGTATCCGGGTCGTGCACAACGGGGTCGAGGAGCCGGAGCCCCTTGTCCGCCGCTCACCGGAACCGCTGTTCGTGGCCGTGGGCCGGCTCGTCGAGTACAAGCGGATCGATCTGCTGCTGAGACTGTGGGAGCGGGTGCGGCCGGTGACCGGTGGTCGGTTGGTGATCGTCGGAGACGGGCCCGAGCGGTCCCGGTTGGAGCAACTCGCCGGTCCTGGCGTGGAGTTCACCGGGCATGTCTCCGAGGCCGAGAAGCACCGGCTGCTGTGCGAGGCATGGCTGCTGCTGCATCCCTCGGCCGTCGAGGGGTGGGGTCTCGTCGTCACGGAGGCCGGCACCCGGGAGACGCCGACCATCGCCTTCGACGTGCCCGGGCTGCGGGATTCCGTCGTGGACGGGGAGACGGGTGTGCTGGCGCGGGGCGAGTCCTCGTTCGCTGCCGCCTGGTGCACGCTCGCCCTGTCGGGACATCGCCGCGAGCTGATGGGGAAGGCTGCTCGGGATCGGGCTGCTCAGTTCCGTTGGCATCGGACCGTCAGACAGTTTCGCGCAGTTGCGTCGGAGGCGGTGAGGGGCTGGGGGCCGTGATGCGGCCGCGGGCGAAGGATCCCTCCCTTCGACGTTCCCTCACTCTCTTCCGGGCCTTTCTCCATGAGCAGGACGACCCCGAGTCCTGCTACGCCCTGCTCGCCCGCGACGCCGTCGACCAGGTCGAGGCCTACGACGGCCCCGTCGCCGGTCGTACCGTCGTGGACGTCGGCGGCGGCAGCGGGTACTTCACCGAGGAGTTCCGCAGACGTGGTGCCGACGCGTTCCTCTTCGAGCCCGATCCCACCGAACTGGGAGAGAAGCCACCCGACTCCACCGTCATCGCCGACGGCTACCTGCTCCCCCTGCGGGACGCCGCCGCCGACGTCACCTTCTCCTCCAACGTCCTCGAGCACGTGGCCGATCCGCAGACGTTCCTCAGTGAGCTGATCCGGGTGACCCGGCCCGGTGGGCTGATCTACGTGTCGTTCACCAACTGGCTGTCCCCGTGGGGCGGTCACGAGTGGGCGCCCTGGCACTACCTGGGGGCCGAGCGGGCGCGGGCCCGCTATCGGCGCCGTACCGGGAAGGCCGCCAAGCACACCCTCGGCGAGAACCTGTTCGCCGTGCACATCGGCCCGACCCTGCGGCAGGTGCGTGCCCGGGACGACATCCAGGTCGTCTCGGCGCGCTCCCGCTACTGGCCCTTCCTCGCGGAGACCGTCGTCCGGGCTCCCGGGATCCGCGAGGTGGCCACCTGGAACCTCCTCCTCATCCTCCGGCGGTGTCCACCATGACGACGTCCACGGTCCAGGCCCCTCCTCCGGCGGCCGTCCCCACCACCGCGAAAATGTCGGGCCCGCCGGAGGGCCCGCGGTCGCGGCGCTGGCTGCTGGGGTTCTGGGCCGTGGCCTTCGTGCTGTTCCTGGCGGTGCACCCGGGCCGGCAGACCTTCGACACCAAGCTGGGCGTGACCGTCGACCCCGGCCGGTTCCTCGCCGATCTCGGGCAGTTGTGGCACGACCAGGGCTCCTTCGGCGGGATCCAGGACCAGTACGTCGGCTATCTCTGGCCGATGCTGCCGTTCTACTGGCTGGGCCACGCCCTCCAGTTGCCGGTGTGGCTGGTGGAACGGCTGTGGCTGTCGCTCATCGTGTCGGTCGCCTTCTGGGGTGTGCTGCGGCTGGCCGAGCGGCTGCGGGTGGGCAACGGTGCCTCCCGGCTGATCGCCGCCGCCGCGTACGCGCTGTGGCCCACCTTCACCATCGTCATCGGCTCCACCTCCGCGGCCGCGCTGCCCGGCGCCTTCCTGCCCTGGGTCCTGCTGCCCCTGACGAACGAGCGCTACAGCGCCCGGGTCGCCGCCCTGCGCTCGGCGCTCCTCATCCCGTTCATGGGCGGGGTCAACGCCTCCTCCACCCTGGCCTGTCTGCTGCCCGTCGGCCTCTATCTCCTCTCCCGCCCGCCCGGACCCCGGCAGCGCAAACTGATCGCCTGGTGGCTGCCCGGGATGATCGTGGCCACCGCCTGGTGGTGGATCCCCCTGGTGCTGCTCGGGGTCTACGGCGAGAACTTCCTGCCGTACGTCGAGAGCGCGCGGACCACGACCGAGACGATGTCGGCGACGGAGGCGCTGCGCGGCGGCGGGAACTGGGTCGCCTATCTGCATCTGGGCGAGGCATGGCTGCCGGCGGGCTGGACCGTGGCGACCTCGGTGGTCGTCATCGTCTGTTCGGCGTTCGCGGCCGGGCTCGGTCTCGCGGGCCTCGCCCGGCGGGACCTGCCGGAGCGGCGGTGGCTGGTGCTGACCGTGCTGACGGCCGTCCTGGTCCTGCTCGCGGGGTACGGCGGCGCGTTCGGCGCCCCCTTCCACGGGGTCGTGCAGGACTGGCTGAACGGCGGTCTCGCCCCGTTCCGCAACATCTACAAGTTCCAGCCGGGGCTGGCGCTCGCCCTGGTGCTGGGCCTCGCGCACATCGTCGGCGTGGCCTCGGAGCCGCGGGGCGCCCGTGCGGTGCGGGGCCGGAGCCTCGCCCCGCTCGTCGCCGTGATCCTCGTCCTGCCGGGTCTGCTGTGGCCGTATCTCAACGGCTCGATCCTGAACCCGGGTTCCTTCCAGGAGCTGCCCAAGTACTGGCACACCACGGCCGACTGGCTGGAGAAGTACTCCCCCGACTCCCGCGCCCTCGTCGTCCCGGCGACCGCGCACGGCATCTACACCTGGGGCTCCCCCATCGACCAGCCGCTCGACGTCCTCGCCGAGTCCCGCTGGGCGCAACGGGACTACGTCCCCTTCGGCACCCCGGGCAACCGGCGCGCGACGGACGCGGTCGAGCAGGCGCTGATGACGGGCGGCGACATTCCTGGCCTCGCCGACTACCTGAGCCGGGCCGGCGTCTACTACGTCGTCGTCCGCAACGACCTCGACCCGAACCAGATCGGCACCGTGTCGTCCTCGGTCGTCAAGCGGGCCCTGGAGCAGTCCGGCTACGAGCGGGTGACGGGCCTCGGGCCGCTGATGACGGGCGGGACGATCGCCCACGACACCCCGCTCCAGATCGAGGGGCTGTATCCGAGGCAGCGGGCGGTGGAGATCTACCGGCCGGCCAGCGAGGACGTGCCCCGGCCCGGACAGGCGGGGCTGCTGCCGGTCGCCGACACCGCCCAGGTGTCCGGCGGCCCGGAGTCACTCCTCCCGCTGGCGACCGAACTGCGCGGCCGGGCAACGGTGTTGACCGGCGACAACCACCCGGGGCTCGGCACTCCGTCGCTCCAGATCGTCGGCGACGGGCTGCGGCGCGCGGACACCCGGTTCGGGCTGGTCAACGCGAACACGTCGTACACGTACACGAGCGATGAGCGCAACAGCTCCGGGGCCGCCCAGGACGCCGGTGAGAAACCGCACCAGATCCTGCCGACGAAGGGCCTCTCCCACCAGACGGTGGCCCAACTGCGCGGCGCCCGGTCGGTGTCGGCGTCGTCGTACGGCAACTGGCTTTTCCATCTCCCGCAGTTCGACCCGGTCAACGCCTTCGACGGCAACCCGGACACCGCGTGGGCGGAAGGCGTCGCGGGCTCGCCGGACGGGCAGTGGCTGCGGATCGGGTTCTCGGATCCGACGTACGACATGCCCTCGTCCTTCAAGGTCACGCCGTTGGCGCAGGAGAGCGTGCGGTCGGCGGCGACCAAGGTGCGGGTGGAGACGGAGAGGGGCTCCGCGACCAGCTTCCTGCGCGCGGACGGGTCCACGCAGAGCATCAAGGCCCCTACGGGCGCGACGAGTTGGATGAAGCTGACGATCGTCGACTCGGTGGCGCGCCGGACCGGGCTCGCCGGGGCCGGGTTCTCGGAGATCGCCCTGCCGGACGTACAGGTGACCCGGCTGCTGCGGCTGCCGACCGACGCCGACTCCAGTGACGCGCCCGCCGAGGTCGTCTCCCTGCACCGGGTGCCCGACCCGGCCGGGATCTCCCCGACCGGCACGGAGGCGGGGCTGCACCGCCGCTTCGACACGGCGACCGCGGGGACGTACGCGGTGAAGGCGAGCGCGGTGCCGGTGGCCGGCGAGGAGCTCGACAAGCTGCTGTACGAGGTCGCCCCCGACCAGCGCAACCGCATCACGGCGACCGCCGACTCCACGGCCACCCTCGGCGCGGGCCTGTCCGCCCGCAACCTCACCGACGGCGACCTCACTACGGCCTGGATCGCAGGCGACCGCCCGACCATCCACCTCCGCTGGACCGGCAAACAGCCCATCGGGGAAGTGGTGTTGGCGGCCGCGGGCGGTCTCTCCAGCCGTCCCACCGAGGTGGACATCAGCTCGCCCGACGGCGCGACCGTCGCCGGCGTCGACGAGAACGGGGCGGTGCGCTTCCCCGCGATCACCACCGACCGTCTGGACATCACGATCACCAAAACGGCCCCGCTGACCCTGCACAACCCGGTCGCGGACGAGGACCTGCAACTGCCGGTGGGCCTCACGGAGGCGTACCTCCCGGCCCTCGACCAGTACCGGACACCCCAGCCCAAGGCCACCCGGAAGTTCTCCCTGCCGTGCGCACAGGGGCCGGTGCTGGCGGTCGACGGGAAGCTCTACCAGACCGGCGTGTCGGGGCTGATCCGGGACCTCACCGAGCGACGGCCGCTGACGGTGACACTCTGTCAGGACGGCCGCTCGGACGCCGAGTTGTCCCTCCCCACCGGCGAGCACGTGGTCGAGGGCGGGGACGCCGGACCCCTGACACTGACCGACGTCACCCTGACCCGCGGCACGGTCGCAGAACCGACCGCGCTGGCACGGGAGTTGCGGATCCAGGACTGGCTGGGCGACAAGCGCGAGGTGACCGTCGGATCGGGGGCGTCCTCCTACCTCACGACGTACGAGAACTACAACGACGGCTGGAAGGCCACGCTGAACGGCAAGTCGCTGTCCCCGGTACGGCTGGACGGCTGGCAGCAGGGCTGGCGGATCCCGGCGGGGGCGGGCGGCGCGGTCAAGCTGTCGTACGAGCCCGCGACGACGTACGACGGCGCCCTGATCGGCAGCGGGATCGCGCTGGCGATCCTCGCGGGCCTCGCGCTGTGGCGCCGCCGCGCCCCGAACCCCGACGACCCGCAACGGGTGCCTCCTGGGCCCGGACTGTGGCTCGGCACGGTGGCGCTCACGCTGGTGGGCGCGGTGATCGCGGGCTGGTTCGCCCTGCTGGTCCCGGTGTTGGCGGTGGTGGCGTACCGACGGCACACATGGCTCGTGCCGATCGCCTTCGTCGCCCTCGCGGGGGCGGGGATCGCGGCGGCCGTAGGGGCTGGTGAGCCGGTGGGCGCGGAGGACGGCGCGTTCGGTCCGGCCGCTCAACTGCTGGCGCTGATCGGGTTGTTCGCGGGACTGGTGAGTGTCCGGGAGAGGGAGGAACCGATATGACACGCATCCCCTTCCCCGTCGTGGACGAGGTCTCCCGCCACTGCCTCCAGGAGGAGGAGCCGGAGACGGTCCACATCGAGGTGCATCTGCCGGGACATCTGGACCAGTCCCGGCTCAGGAAAGCGTTCATGGAGGCCTTGCACCGGCATCCCCGCATCCTGATGCGCGAGGTGCCGGGCGGTTGGTACCGCCGCCGCTACGAGTGGGAGCTGACCCCAGAACCCGACGTGGAGGTGGTGAGCTTTCCGGCGCCGGGGAGGAACGCCCTGCGGGACGCCCGAACCCGAGCCCTGATGGAGGCCCCTCCGCTGTCACTGTCCCCACCGATCCGCCTGGAGGTGGTCGAGGGAGCGGGCCCAGCAGAAGGCAGCGAGGCAACAGACATGGTCGGCCTGCACCCACCCCAGGGGCACGGGGCTGTATCAAATTCCGGCTCCGCCGCGGGGCGCGACCAGCCACAACCAACCCGCACCCGAACAACAACCGGCACCGTCCTCTTCCTCACCATCAACCACACAGCCCTGGACGGCCCCGCCTGCCTCCGCATCCTCGCCACAGCCGCAGAGATCTACGGCGGCAAGGACAACTCCCCCCCCCCCCCCCCCCCCCCCCCCCCCCCCCCCCCCCCCCCCCCCCCCCCGCCACCCCCCCCCCCCCCCGCCCCCCCCCCCCCCG
>Ga0307508_10002216_pt1 | contig 20725 bp, 29 predicted proteins | sample 9_EM_MG_FD_203089 | JGI IMG/M metagenome (GOLD analysis project Ga0307508, IMG submission 203089) | Populus trichocarpa ectomycorrhiza microbial communities from riparian zone in the Pacific Northwest, United States - 9_EM | ecosystem: Host-associated > Plants > Roots > Unclassified | place...
TTGGAGAGGACGGAATGCTGGTATTGATTGAGGGCCCCCCCCCCCCCCCCCCCCCGAAGGAAATTTCACATTGAATTCCAACTGCCGGGTTGCACCCGGGCGAGGTTTATTTTGAGCGCTCCTTCCCTGTTTCCATCGGCCAGGGCTTCCTCTGCGTTCCGGAACCATCGGGCAGCCGCAAGTCGAGGGGGGCGGGCGTCGCTTCTGGCATTTGGGTGGATATAACTAACGCATTGAACACTTAGACTTTGCTCTGCCGAGGATGAAGACACACACACTCAGTGGCCTGTGCTCGCCTGTCCAGCGCTCAGACACGAGACCAGCTTTCTTGCCGCCCCCCCCGGGTCTCGGCGTCGACGTCTCCGAACTGTTGATCCAGAAGCCAATCCCAAAGCGACGGGGACCGGGATACATCTACCGTTGGCCAGACCCCGGGCGTGGGAGGTGCAGAGGGGAAGAAGAATTAAACAAAAACCTACTCCCCATCCGTGGTAGTGGGGGGGGGGGGGGGTGGCAACCACCACTGCATCCACCTGGCGATAGCCGTTTCGAGCGGTTGGCCTCGGACCAAAGGACGTGCGGGAACGCAGGGGAGGTGTGTGCGAATCTGTCCGCGGCGAAAACATCTCGCGCTCTTTCGCGCTTGGTTGTCGTTATCAGCGCCCCGTCGACCGCTGCCTCGATGGGAAGGGATAGGCGCTCGGATGCGCGGCGAGCGGCGATAGATAGCGGGCGATACGACCCCGTCGATGCCTTGCGTCCGTTAATCAGCGGTTGGAAAGAAAAATATATTGATCTCACCGGCGGTCAAACTATCTGCCTAGCCTCTTGCTGGGTTGGAGTCGAGCAACGTTGGACTGACCGGACGGGCAGGGCAGGGGGAGACGCAAGTTGCTGAGGAAACTCGCAGTGGACTCGCCTTGTGTCGTAATCTGCCGGGCCAGCCAATCAGCGACGACACATCCGGCAAAATCGGTGATGTCGGGCCAGCTCACCCTCATTCGGCGGAAATCTGACGCGCGAATTCGTCGGGAAGGCCTCCAAGACCTGCGGTGCTCCGGGTATGTACATACCATACGGAGACATGCGTGTGTACGGAGTGCACTGCGGCTACATGGAGAGCTCGCGCCGGTGCTGGGTGCATGCTTCGGAGACACTGTGTGCCGCTCCGGCATGTAGAGTATGCATGTACAGTGCTCGGCTGGCGGCCTGCCAGGGTGCGAGATCTGGGAAGATCACGTCCGCACGCAGGCCTGCTGGATGCACCTGTGCAGTATGTGCGTATGTACGTCCTTTGCTCGGATCCGCGACTGGCCGGCCGCTGCACGACGGAGACGTGTCCAGCATGTATAGAAGCTTGCAGATCCAGCCGAAGCAGGCCACTGCAATCCCACTCGTTCGCTCCATCGATCCGCCATTCGATCCCGAGCAATCGCCGCGCTGGACGCATGCAGAGCCCATGGCGGTCGGGGGGCAAGCCGGCGTCGCATGGCGCGTGTGCGTGTGCGTTTATCCGGCGGCGTGGAAGGCCAATCGCAGCGGGCGGGCGCGACGCAACGTGCGGCTGATCGGATGTGCGTCTCGGGCCTCGACGGATCCGCGCCAAAGGACGACTGCCTGCGCCGCTGCAGAGCTGAGCTGAGCAGAGTGGAGCGGCAGTATTAGAGTGCAGTAGATAGCTGACCCGCCCCATTTCGCCTCCTTCACCGGAAATTTCCCCGTCATACATACCCTCCGTCTCACACCCTTTTTTTTTCTGCTCGTAACTCGTCGCCCCCCCTCCCCGGTCCGTATCGATCCTCCGTCGAACAGGGTGGGCGTCGTGCCCGCATGATTATCTCCCCTCTCCACCTCTCCGAAACAGCTGCTGCACAGCAGGTGTAACGCGCCTCACCCCGGCCCCCGGTCCGTCCGTCGGCCTCGAAAAGAAGCAAAAAAGAGAAACTCCGCAGGAGGCTGCGCCGTCGCGTCGCAGAGTGATGCGGATTGCAGGTCGGCCCTCTGATAGGCCGTGGGCGCGGACTGGCCGACGCAACGTAGATAGATATGTATATATGTATATGTAAGCGTGTATCGCGTCGTCGAGTCCGGGACAGTGTTGTGCGTAAGAGCAGCCGTGTCCGTCCGTCTGTCGTGGCATCCTACCTATCGCCCCCCACATCTCGAACGCGGCAGGGACGAATCTGGTATTTGTATGTGTCTGGGGGGACTGTTTCTCCGCGGTGGGCGGGATGGACGGACGGGCCTTTCCGCGTGCCCCGCTCGTGCGTCCGCGGTCCGCCCCAGCCCCCCGAGCGTGACCGTTGTCTCGCCGACTATCTAGCCGTCCGATTGGGACACGGACCGCTAGCGCTCGCTAAGTTGCTCCGGAGGCTTGCCCGCAAGCGGTTGACTTACCTCCGGGGGGGGAGGGGCTTCGTGAGACGAGACGATGACTTGTTGGGGCGCGTGAGTGAGTCGCTGTGGATCGAACACACTGGGTTCGAACGCACTGGGTTCGAACGCACTGGGTTCTCTCCTGGGGACGGAGGAGGAGTTCTAGACTCCATCGAGTCCTTACCGTCCCGTTCGGGTGTTGTGCTTCACAACGTCGTCGCGGTTAGAACTACGTAGCGAAAGCGTTGTGTGGAAAGGTATTGCGAACCTGACTGTCCCTCATATCGGCCCATTGGCGATTCTTCTCTGGCTGCGGCTCCCAGCTCTTTGCACGAGCCGGTCCAAGCCTAAGGATTCTGTTGGAGCGGACGTGGCCGGGCGGTGCACAGATCTCACTCGGCGCGAGAGCGCAGGAAGCGGTACTCTTGAGCGCTTTTTTTTCCTCTTTTTTTTTTCTTCCCGCGCAGGAAGGGAAGCAATTGGTGTTTACCGTCGCTGCTGAGATCAAGCGGATACACGCCATCTATGTGGTAGGTACAATCACGCAGTGACGGCCAGGTAGCAACACGCGATATCACTCGTACGTCCGCGTCGACACGCCCGTGTGATGTATACATGTGAAGGTTGTCTTGTGAAGATATGACGCCACTGCCCATATCTATACAATGGCAGTCACGAGCACTGACTAAGCATACAGAAGACATGCTACAACGCGCCGGTTGCCGGAATTAGTACCACTACGTCCCTCGCAGCCGCCGCACTGAACGTGGTAGACAGCCCCGAAGGAGGAGCCGCGCCCGATCGCGGGGCGTGCTCCCGGAAAGAGATGTGCACAGCGGCTATCGCTGGCTGTGCTCTAGCTGTGGCGCGAGGGGGGAAGACATGGCCTTCTGCCTGTCGCAATGCAATTCCCCCAGTCTGTCGTGTTGTGGGTGTTTCGCTTGGGGGCGATGACAGATTAACACAGAGTACGCTATCTACTACTATATCGGTGGGGTCTGGACGATGGGCACGGAACGATTGCGCGGTGGTGTGGCCCACATGGACGAGGCCACCTCGGCATCACAGCTTATGTATCAGAATGGAGTCACGTAGTCCGACGGCTTGCCTCTTCACGTGACCGCCCTCGATGTGAACGAGTCGATTTGATTGCTGCTATGATGGCCGTCACTCCGCATCCCCATAGACGAAGCGCCGCCAGTTCCGATCGAGCTGTTCGGCGCCGTGCTGCAGATCCCAGCGCTTCAGCTGGACGACCAGCCGCAGGGCGCCTTCGAGGGCATCGTCCATATCGTCGCCCGCTGTGTGCAGGTCGCTCTCGATCAGCACGTTCTCGTCGGGCACCGTCTTGATGGTGTCCTCGATCTTGCTCAGGTGGCCCTTCTCGGGGCGGGCGTTGATTGTGCTCGAGAAGGAGAAGAACAGCTGGGACGGGTACAGTTTCGTCGGCGTCGGCGGGGCGAGGTACTGCTTCAGCGTCTCCAAGGGCCCCGAGAACGAGTGCAGACATACCCTGGGTGGGAACGGCTTCGGCTTCGGCGCCGGCCCGCTCTCCTCGTCCGACTCGATGTCCGACCCCGCCAGGTCGGGAAGGAACTCGTGGTCGCCGGCGGCGGTCTTCCGGCGACGCCGCTTCCGGTCCTTGGGGCGTTCGCGGGGGATCTCGTGGCCGGCCCACACTTCGCGGAAAGCGTCGAAGAGGAATCCGTGGCACTGCACGCCGTGGACGCTGACGGCGCGCTCGAGCTCGCCGGCGAGGCCGAGCTGCGCCAGGAAGATGGCTTTCTGGTGCGGCAGGGCGACGCGGTGCTGTGTCAGTGCGCGCGTGTCGCGGCGCCCGGGCGTCGAGCCGGCCGGTCCCTGCGTCGCCGTGGGCTGCGGCAGACGGAAGACGCGGTCCAAGCCGATCTCGCCGACAAGCGCGTGCGGGAATTCGACGAGGTGCCGTCGCAGCTCTTCCAGCACCGCCGAGAGCGGCCGCGGCCGCGGGAGCTGCAGGATGAAGTCGGCATCCGGAGGCGGAGTCAGGACCGCGGAGTAGTGCCGCAGCTTTAGGTCTCCTTCCGCCTCCTCCCCGTCCCCGTCGAAACTAGCGCGGTCGTCGTGGATGAGGTGCGAGAACCACGGGTGGTATCCGAAGCTCGGAACAACCTTCGACGGGTGGGAGCGCGCAACCTGCGCGACGAGGTCCTGGTCTTCGAGGCGCGTGCCCATGATCGCCAGCGTCGACGCCTTCATCCGGGGGATGGCCGCGGTGGTGGCCATCGTGTCGGTCGGATGACAGCTGTCGTGCCGCGGTCAGTGTCGGGCCCAGGCCAGAAGTGCGGGAATCGGGGCGACGTACTGCGCATCGTGGACGCTCACGTCCCACGGTATCCCGGGCTGCGGTGCGGTGTTCTCAGTCATCGTTGGCTTCTTCGTCCGATGTTCGTCCGAGACAGCGGGGTGCGGGGCGGGGGGGGGGGGGGCTGACTAACTAAGTTGCATTCACGTCGCACGAATCGTCGGCATCCGCCCAGGCCCACCCGAACGGATTGCCGGAACGCCGACCTCTCGGCTGCTGTCCACTGCGCACACGCATCGCCCCGGCCCAGTCGGGACATCGGATCGCGGGGGCGAAGCTTCGGAACCCGACTGCCCGATCCGTCGGCAGCCATCTTGGTAGCGGATGTCGGAGTAACTAACACAGCGAAGCCAGCCGCGGGTGTCAGCAGACGCGATGCGGGAATTGCACTTCTCTGCTCCTCGTCCCGTGGCGGGGACAGGCTCCTCGCCGGCCACGTTCAAGCGCAGCGATACGCTGTGGCGCTCTGCCAGTGCATATAATGCACCACCGGTTATGAGCAGGTGGAGGAGGACGGGCCGCACATGGTGGAACGAACGGAGAAGAACTCTCGCGGCGGTGGAAGGGCCAGCAGTCGAGAAGGGCACGCAGCATCCTCTGGTGGCAGTCAGGGCCGCAGAGGATACGATGCTTGCCCCTTGGCCAGCGGGAGTCAAAGAGCACACACAAAGTAAATCGGGGGTATGCGACTTCCTGCCAAGTGTCCCGGCCCATCGCCAAGGGGGCCAGACTCGGACTTGCTCGGAGTTCGTATTAGGTTTTTTTTTACCTCCCAGCGAGCTGGGACCCCCTCCGCCGATCACGGGCAGAACAGGGAGCCAGATCAAAACAAGCTCCTCAAGGCGGCTTGCACGGAAAGACCAGCTGGGGCTTGCGCATCCCATGGCTCTGGCCTCATCTAGGCCCGCCGTGAGCGGCCTGGAGCAGGTCCAGAGGTGGCACGGACGAGCAATGCATCCAACGGTTCTCCCGAGGCGGATGTGGAGGCATGTGACTAGCGGACACCTGCCGAGTGTAAACCAGACTCCTGCAGCCATACGTCCGTCAAACCGCCTCACCTCCGGACCTGGCATCCCTCGGCATCGAGAATAGGCCTCTCTCGCTTGCCGCGGTCGCGATGACGGCGATCGAGATACTGACGGGCGTTGCACTGTTCATCACGGGTCACTCGGTGCACATTCGTTGGGTGGGGTATGATACCGTATATACCTACTTCCTGCGGCTATCTCTTCACATGATCAATGAATCATCACCATCGTCATCATATACTTCCTGCGGCGGGCTGCAGGTACGACTTGCAGAGGGCGATTCGTGCAGAGCGAGAAAAAAGGTAACACGGGAATAAGCAAAAAAAAACACCTGCTATCATAGTCGCTATCGGGCGCACGGATTACCGGATTGGGGGTCACGCACCCCGGGAGAGGGCTGCCCACTGCTTGAGCAAGCTCTGAGGTGAGGTGTTTTGCTTGCTTGCTTGCGACGGATGGCTCTGGCAGCACCGAGAGCACTTTTCCTAGCTGAAGGTCTCCTGAGGAGTAGGTCCGCACGGGTCCCAGCTATCACCGAGCTGGGGCACCCACTGGGACTGGGCGGGGCTGGGCGGACTGTCCTCTGACCTGGCTGCACCGCTAACACGTCGATCCAGGGAACCCAGTTGCCGCTGCTACGGACGCATCCCCGCCGGAGGGGAAATATCACTCTATTACTCGGTCCGACGTCGACTCGGCGGGGTCACTGCTGCCCTCCATCTACATGGCACACACTCGCTCGCACCCAGCCCCCACCCCTCTGCCAAGAAACTGCGCCCGGCTAGCATAAAAACCATTGACTCCTCCTTCTTCCTTTCTCCTTTCCTCAACCTTCTTCTCCTCCTCATCTCGCGCCTGCTCGTGCAGTACCTAACCGTCCACATCAACAATTTAACCATCCACTTCTTACTTACATCCGCATCATCCACTTCACACCGGTGAGCAATACATCTTTCATACGTTAAGGGACTTCTGTAACCAACACCCGCTGCCACTGACAAAGACGATTCCCTCCGCGCCGATCATGTTGACCTCCGAGCAGACCGTCGCCCCCAGCGTTGAGAAGAAGCCTGCCGAGGACGTTCCTCTCGGGTGAGTACCTGGATGCCCCTCCTCTGGCACTCCGCCATGTGTACGTCCGTCATTCCTAACGGACCGCCGTCGCAGTCCCGACGGCAAATCCCTCACTAAGTCCGCCCTCAAGAAGCTGCAGAAGGGGAAGGAGAAGGCCGAGAAGGCCGCCGCATGCAAGGCCAAGGAGGACGTCGAGAAGGCCGCCCGCGAGGCTGCCAACGTCGACCGCGCCACCGAGTTCTACGGCAAGGAGCCGCTCAACAACTCGGCAGCCCGTCCGCGGCTTCCGTACACCCAACTGTATGGGCTGAGCGCGGCCAACGACGGCCAGGAGGTGACCGTGCTTGCGCACGTCCAGAACTCGCGGGCCCAGGACGCCAAGATGGTGTTCCTGGTGCTCAGACAGAACTTCCAGACCATGCAGGCCCTGGTCCAAGTCGCCGGTGACGGCAGCGTCAGCAAGCAGATGGTCAAGTGGGCGGCGGCATCAACATACTGTGGTATCCGAACCTAGGTCTTCTTCCGTCTCCCCCTCTCCCTCCCCTGGGAAAAATCATCGCGGTCGTCACGGATGAGGTGCGAGAGCTGCGAGTTATATCCGAAGCTCGGAACAACCTTCGATGGGCGGGAGCGTGCAACCTGCGCGACGAGGTTCTGGTCTTCGAGGTGCGTGCCCACGATTGCCAGCGGGGGATGGTCCCAGCGTGTCGGCGGCCAGTATCAAGCCCAGGCCGGAAGTGCCGGAATCTTGGCGACGTACCGAGCATCGTGGACGCCCACGTCCCACCCCACGGCATCCGGGCGGCGGTGAGGGGTTCTCCGTCACCGTTGGCTTCTTCGCCCGGTGTTCGTCCAGAATGCGGGGAGGATGGCGTCGACGCATCAACGTCGCCACGAATCATCGGCATCCGCCCAGCCCACTCGAACGGATTGCCGGAACGCCGACCTCTCGCCAGCGATCCACCGCTGCGCATGTACCTGCATCGCTCCGGTCCTATCGAGACATCGGATCGGGGGTGCGAATCTTCCTGCCACGCGTCCTGGCCCATCGCCAAGGGACCAGACTCGGAGTTCGTATTGAGTTTGTTTACCTCGCAGCAGGCTGGGCTCCCTCTGCCGACCACGGCCAGAGCAGGGAGCCAAAACCTAAACAAACTCCTCAAGGGGGGTCCCGTGTCGATGCGGATGTGGCTTGCGTGTCGAGGTGAATGTGACTGCACCTGCCGGTAGTGGAAGCTAGACTTGTAGGCATACGTCTCGTCAGACCGCCTCATGCCTAGACCTGACATCCCTCGCGCATCGAGAACGGGCCTCTCTCGCTGGCAGCAGTCGTCGACTGGCTTCGACGATGGCGGTCGAGATACTGACGGCGTTGCACTGTTCATCACGGGTCATTCGGTGCACACTTTGCGTGGGGCGTGCTTACTCTACATCCTGCGGCGTGCTGCAGGTACGACAAACGATGACGGCAGTACGAGCGAGCAGCGAGAGTGGAGCCTGCGGTGGGCCTGTCCCTCCAAACATCGCTCGACCTGTATTGTGAGAGAAGCAAAAATAGAAAAACACAGAAAATGACAAAAAGAGAAAACTCCTCTGCTAGTCTCTATCGGGCGCACGGATTACTGGATGGGGGTTGATCACACACCCCCGGGAGAGGACAGCTCACTTGCTTGAGTAAGCTTCTAACCGTGGGGTGTTTTGCTCGCGGCGGATGGCTCGGCCCAGCACCGAGAGCATTCTCCAGCCGAAGGCCTCCCGAGGAGAGGTCCGCGTGGGTCCCAGCCATCGCCGAGCGGACTCAGCGGAGGCATCCGCTGGGGTTGGGCGGGGCTGCACCGCGCGCCCTGTCAGTAAACGGCTGCATAGATACATAGCATCCGGGTGGTGAGCACTAATACGCCAATCCGGGGAAACCAGTCGCTGCTGCTATGGACGCATCCCCCGCCAGAGGGAGCAACTCTCTAGATATTGCTCTAATCCGGCGTCGACTCGACGGACCCCACTGCTGCCCCTCCATTTACGCACACCCTCGCTCGCACCCTGCCCTCCACCAAGAAACCGCGTAAAACCCCCGATTGGCTCTGCCTTTTCTCCTTCCTCCTTTCTTCTTCCCCCAACCTTCTTCTGTTCTCATTTCCCCAACCTTATTTCCCTTCTCATCTCTGCAGTGCCTGATAGAGGGATTTTGCAACCGGTTGGGGATCGAGTTGGGGTTGGGTTTTGGGGTATAACCGTGGCAACTGGTTAAAATCAGCAACAACAATCGATCCCCAACCGGAAAAGTTTGGGCTATGACAACCCCAACTCTTGGGGATCGCTAGCGGGTTGGGGATGTCTTTGTTAGGAATAGTGAATATGCTCATCTAAGGCAGATGAGGAACAGCGCTGACATGGTGAGGCCCAGGATTTCGCACAGGTGTGGCGATGAAAATCTAAATGTTTCGCCAACTCCTGCACCGACGATGAGGAACACCAACGGCGATACCGGCCCTCTGCAGAGAAGCAGCTTGATGGCCCTTCGACCGAACTTTGGTCCATCATATAGAGCGGTGGGCGATACTGACAGGGATACTGTCTAGCAAGTCGCTCGGCCTCGAGATTATCCTCCTGTTGCGACGAGTGGATAAAGTACCAGCTCACAGCCAAATTCCGCCGTTGAATAGTGCCGAGTGCGGGCATGAGATCCTTTAGGTGGCGCTAATGGCATGTCATGAGATTTCACATAAGTAAGGTTCAACCAACAAAGGGATAGTCAAACATAACTAGAGTACTTGGAGTAGATATCCCTTTTTGTCGGGCACCAAGATGCGCTAGTGTGCTCTAGATATGACTGATATCCTATGTGTTGGGGCTGGGAAATCATTTCGCGCGCGCGGGGGGGCCAGGCATCTTTGTCGTGCGAGTTCTCCCTGCCCGAACCCAGACAAAATCCATCCTCAACCAGTTTTCGTCGGATTGGCTCAAGCATGGGCAAAAAAATGATTTTCAAGTCTCGTAGAATCCAATGACATGAACTCTGAGCCAGCGCTGGCTGAACTCACGGGGCTGCACCAGATATTTGCTTTTGTGGGGGGTTAAGGCAAGGCAATCATGCGACAGCTCCCTTCTTTTCCAACTATCAACACAAGATCAATCATGTTGAGCACCAGTAGCAAACAGAACCACGATTTCCGGCCCCGACATGTCGAGTAGATATATCACTCAAATCCCGAAGGACACTAGTGCGCTAGCGCCATCTTGACACCCCACAAAAAAGAATAAGTTTGACTATGTAGTTATGTACCTGGCAGGTCAGTGGACGACTCCTCCTATCCACAGGGGCAGCGCCAAAAAAAAATTCTGCGTGGTATGCGGAGGACATCAACCGTGCGCCGGCTATTCGCGCTCTCCAGAAGTTGGACATCATAGGCGTGATGGTGGGTTGTTAGCAGAGTTTACTTGTATCTACCGTGGCCCAGTCGACAATATGCCGTTTCTCAAATCGTTAACTCGAGGTGGTGTGCCGAACGCTCACTCATCACCCGGAAACCCAAGGTTTCAAGCTGCATTTAAATTCTCTGCGGTAGATTCAAAATGCAGCTGGCAACCGAACAGGCCCTATATCTTCTCGTTCCCTCACCTCTCAATTCGTCCCGTCACGCCTCATCAACGTCCAACAATCCCCCTACAATGGCCGTGCCTACTCCCTCGCAACGATATCTGAGCTCCCGTGGCGGTTCCTACGGTGTGAGTGGCCTCCAGACCCTGCATGCGTGCTGTTGCTCAGAGCTTAACCTGGTCGCATAAACAGTTCTCGTTCGAAGAAGCCGCTAAAAAGGGCCTCGCCGTCGATGGAGGTCTGTTCATTCCCGAGGCCGTTCCATCGCTGCCCTAGGGCTGGGCTTCGCGCTGGTCGAGGCTCCGATTCCAGGACCTCGCCTACGAGGTCCTGTCGCTGTACATCTCTCCGGACGAGATCCCCGCCGCCGACCTCAAGGAGCTGGTCGAGCGCTCGTGCTCGACGTTCCGCCACCCCGAGATTGCCCCCGCCGTCAAACTTGTCCCCGAGGATAACCTGCACGTCCTCGAGCTGTTCCATGGGCCTACCTTCGCGTTCAAGGACGTGGCACTGCAGTTTGTCGGCAACCTTTTCGAGTACTTCCTAGTACGCAAGAACGCACAGCAGGGCATGGAGGGAGGAAAACGCCATACATTGGCCGTCATCGGCGCGACAAGCGGAGACACGGGTTCGGCGGCCATCTACGGCCTGCGCGGAAGAAGGACGTCAGCGTGTTCATCCTACACCCTCGCGGCAAGGTGTCCCCGATCCAGGAGGCGCAGATGACCACGGCCCTCGACGATAACGTGCACAGTCTGTCGGTGGAGGGGACATTCGACGACTGCCAGGACATCGTCAAGACGCTGTTTTCGCACCCGGAGCTTAGCAAGACGCACAACCTTGGTGCGGCCACATCAACTGGGCGAGAATCTTGGCGCAGATCGTCTACTACTTCTCGTCGTACTTCGCCCTGGCGAGCAAGTTGCCCGGGGGCCAAACCCCGACGATTAGGTTCGTCGTGCCGACTGGAAACTTCGGTGACATCCTTGCTAGATACTTCGCGAAGCGCATGGGATTGTCCATCGACCGGCTCGTCATCGCTACCAACGAGAACGACATTCTCGACCGCTTCGTCAAGAGTGGCCGCTACGAGAAGCATCCTCTTTCGTCATCCGAGGCCGATGGCGTGAAGGCGCATCCAGGTGGTGTCAAGGAAACCCTCGCGCCCGCCATGGACATCCTTGTTTCCTCGAACTTCGAGCGTCTTCTCTGGTACCTTGCGCTCGAGTCTGTCGCCGGAGTTCCCCAGAGCAACGGCGAACCGACCAAGCAGCAGAAGGGAACTGCCGGTAAGGTGGTGCTGAAGTGGATGGTCAGCCTCAAGACCGTGGGCACCGCCGTCGTTCCCGACGACGTCCTCGCCACCACCAGGAGGGACTTTGCATCCGAGCGAGTCTCGGACCAGCAAACCGTCGAGACCATCAAGCACGTCTACACCACGCCCCCATCGGCCCCCTACGTGCTTGACCCTCACAGCGCCATCGGTGTGGCAGCCGCTATGCGCCTGGTGGAGAAGGCGAAGCAAGTGGAAGAGAAGGACGTTCACTTCGTCTCGCTCTCCACTGCTCACCCGGCAAAGTTCAGCCATGCAGTGGACTTGGCGCTGAAGGAGGAGACTGGCTACGACTTTGAAGCCACAGTCAGGCCGAGGGAATTCGTCGGGCTCGAACAGAGGGAGAAGAGGGTCAGGGTGATCGAAAGGGCGGACTCCGAGCTCGTCAGGGCTGCTGTTGAGGAAATGCTTGCTGCTGAGGGAAAGGTGTAGTGTTTTGGGGTCCGGTTGCATATTGGATGCTCGGTTTCTTTTTTTGGCGCAATGTTCTTTTTATTTGTTTTTTTGGTCTCGACTTGCCGCCCTAGCCAGGGCGTTGGAAACGGCAGCAAGACGATAGACGACCCCGGAGAGGGTCACGATCTTCACGGACGCCCAGGCTGCCGTCAAACGCTTGGCCTCGGAGGAACCTAGCCCCAGCCAGATGTTCGCGGTCCAGGCCAGGGGGCACATCACGACGCTGCGGAGAGCCAAGCCGAACATCACCACCGAGATCCGGTGGCGTCCAGCCCACAAGGGCGCCCCGGGAAGCGAGAAGGCCGATAAGTGGCCACGCTCGCGGCGGAGGAGCCGGACGCCCGCGCGATGGGATGGCTACGGTGCTCGGACCGGTACGGCAGGAATCGCTGTGGGCAAAGGTTCGGGAGGAGGCCGGGAGGGGGAAAGACCGGTTTAAGATCCGAGACCTCGCCGATGCGATGTGCAACCAGGCGGTGCTGGACTACCTCTCCGCCACGGGTGTGGAGTGGCAGGTACCAGCCCCGGCTGAGGGAGACGTGCCGAGTGAGCCGTCAGAGCGGGAACCCCGAGAGCGGAGAGAAAGGGAAGAGGAGCGGAGGCGAGAGGCCGACGAGCTGGGCGCCGGAGGTGAGGAACAACCTCTGTTTCTCCCCACGCACGTCCTCCTTCATGGCCTCTGCGGGAGAGGAGTAGGGGGTCTCGGGGACGGGATTCCTTTCTTTTGTCTTTCCTGTGTCCTTTGTCGTTCCCCTTGTGCGCACTGCCACGTTTGGGACAGGCCTGGGCGGAGGGCAGATGGGATCTAGCGATGAGCTGCCTGCAGACTGATCGACGTCGGGACGGACGGCGGCCAGGAAACGGACAGTTTGTTCTCGTCATGATCTAGCTAGGTCGCCTGCGAGTGATGAATAAATAAATTAGAAAAAAGGTTTTTTTTGGTCTCGAACATGCTGGAAAAATGGGAGGAAATATTGAGTTTCGAACTGTGGCTTTTTTATTCTGTCATTCTTGATGGTTAGGCGCGTCGGCTGGGTGGTGGGCAAAGCGCCGAGACTGTTTTCGTTATTTAACTGCGAGTTGCATGTAGATATCCCGTGAGGAAAAGCTCGAAAAGCCCATGCAGAAGGGCTTAGGTACATACATTGTATGTATCTAGGTACAAAGTAAGTATGCATACCCTGTCGAGCCTAGTCCGGAGTCTTGGCGACGTAACTACTGAGCATCGTGGGCGCCCACGTCCCACCCCACAGCATCCGGGGCGGCGGTGCGGGGTTCTCCGCCATTGCTGGCTTCTTCGTCCGATGTTCGTCCGAGACAGCGGGGATGACGTCGACACCTTCACGTCGCCACGAATCATCGGCATCCGCCCAGCCCACCCGAACGGATTGCCGGAACGCCGACCTCTCGGCAGCGATCCACCGCTGGGCGTGTACCTGCACCGCTCCGGTCCTGCCGAGAGACATCGGAGCGGGGCGAAGCTGCCGATTCCCAGATTCGTCGGGCGTCTCGGCAGCCACGGCCGCAGCCAGAGGTAACACAGCGAAGTCAGCCGCGCGGTCGATTCTTCAGCCGCGGGTGTCAGCAGACGCGATGCGGAAATTGCACCTCTATTCTTCTCGCCCCGTGGCGGGGACAGGTTCCTCACCGACCGCGTTCAGGTGCATCGAGAAGGGCATGCAGCATCCCCCCGTGACAGTCACCCACCCTCTAAAACTCAGAGCAGACGCCATTCCCTCAGCTTGGTTTAATTTCACCCCCCCCCCGATCCGTACGCCGAGGCCTCATCTCTCTAAACCCTCTCCGGATGAGTGTTGCATGTCTCCCCAGGACAGGTGAGTTTTTCATCTGACATCCCAGGTTACTTGGAATTCGGCGACGGATGGAGGACCCAACGGGCGGAACAAAGAAGTGGTTGGTCGATTGCCAACCTGACAGAATGCATATCTAGAACAGAAGACAAACCAGCTCCCGCGAATCAAACCCCTTCCTCACGCCAAGACGCTAACCATTCCCTGGTCGTTCGTCACCGACCACAGGGTGTACATACTCTCGATAAGTATGCAACTTCCTGCCGTGCGTCACGGCCCATCCAAGCGGCCACTCGGAGCTCGTGTTGGGTTTGCTACCTCGCAGCGAGCTGGACTCCCTCCGCCGATCACGACCAGAACAGGGAACCAGTACTAGCAACTCCTCAAGGGGTCCCAATTTGCTTGCACGAAAGGACCAGCCGGGGCTTGCGCGTCCCACGCCTCGGGCCTCATGACGATTACCGTGGAGCAGGCACAGGGGTGGCACTGACGAGCACCCATCCAACGGCTCTGCCTAGGCGGATGTGGCTTGCGTGTCGAGGGATGTGACTTCCGTACAGAGACACCTGCCGAGTGGAGGCCAGACTCCTACAGCCAAACATGCGTCAAACAGCCTCACCCCCAGACCTGGCCTCCCTCGGCATCGAGAACAGGCCTCTCTCGCTTGCCGCAGTCTCGATGACGGCGATCGAGATGTCGCCGCGGCGCCGCTCGTCCCAGCTGTGCCTTGTTTTGCGAGGAAAAAATAAAACAGGTAACACGGGAAAAAGCAACAAAGAAAAACACCTGCTAACTACTTAGTTGGTCTCTATCGGGCGCACGGATTACCGGACCAAGGGCCACGCACCCCGGGAGAGGGCTGCCCATTGCTTGGGTAAGCTCTGAGGTGAGATGTTTTGCTTGCTTGCTTGCTTGCGACGGATGGTTTAGGTAGCTCCGAGAGCGCCTTTTCCAGCTGAAGGTCTTCTGAGGTGCAGGCCCGCATGGGTCCCAGCCATCACCGAGCTGAGGCACCCACTGGGACTGGACGGGGCTGGGCGGACTGTCCTCTGGCCTGGCTGCACCACGCGCCCTGTCAGCTGTCAGGCCAACGGCTGAGCAGGACCGAAGCGGTGAGCGCTAATACGTCGATCCGGGGAAACCAGTTGCCGCTGCCTCGGACGCGAGCGATAGAGTGGTGTTCTCCCTCCGGTGGGGATGGCCCGACGTCAGCTCGACAGGGCCACTGCTGCCCTCCATCCAGCACACACTCGCTTGCACCCAGCCCCCCCCCCCTCCGCCAAGAAACTGCGTCCAGTCAGCATAAAAGCCCCATTGACTCCTCCTTCTTCCTCCTTCTTCCTTTCTCCTTTCCTCAACCTTCTTCTTCTTCTTCCCCTCGTCTCACACCTGCTCGTGCAGTACCTAATCGTCCACATCATCCATTTCACACCGGTGAGCAATATATCTTTCATCCGTTAGAGCATAACTGCTTCATTTCTTCTATCCATAACCCTTTTCTTTACGTTTCGAGGGGTGAGAGCTGTCGAGCGTGGTCCCCGAGAATATGCTATCCTTCTACGTTGCTTCGAGCTCGACCGGAAACATGGCCTGGAGCAGTGGTGCTGGAGAAGATAAAGGAACTACCGCTGGCTTCCTCCTCACCCTCTTGTACCCTTCTTCTCCCCCTCACCTCCACGGCTCCATTCTCTAGCCTGAGGCCAATCTCCTCGTCTCTCCTCCCTGGCTTACCATCTCTCTCATCTCCCCAAGCAACCCCATCTTTCCCCTCGAACCTGCTTCTTTCCATCCCTTGGGCGGCCGTTCCTTCGAGTTGACGCGGCCAACGTGCTTCGTTCCGAGAGAGTTCTCCTAATCCTCCTGGCTGTAGGAGCGTTCATCGCCCACGCCATCCAAGCCGAGTACCCGGGGGCGCTGAACGTCAACCCTATCCAGTTCATTGACCAGCACGGCCCCTCGCTCAACACAGCCTGCCGGGACGCAGCTGCCAGCGGGATCGAGACGCACAGGTCACACATCTCCAAACCGCACGAAGGAATGGCCGATATCTTCAGCCAGCCCATCAGTCGGGCCCCTCCGTTGGCGGTTTTCCCTAGGAATGGCTCTCATCCGGTTTCCCGGGACAGCGTCCTGGGTGATCCGAGATGTCCAGTCGGGACGAACAAGTAAGCCCTTCGATGGCAGATCCAGGCATTTTCGCTGATAGGAGTAGCTTCTATACCAACCCGTTGATAGGCACGCAACGCCAGCCCTCGTGGACCCTCCCGTACCTGGTACGGTACGTCAGCGAGGGAGATTGGGTTGGGATGGTCGCCTCGCACGCATCCCTTGAACATGTGGTATGTGACCGCTCTTGCCTGTACCTGACCGCTCTTGCCTGTACCCGCTGACATTGGTTCTCAGGCCTTCGGTCCCAACCCCGCTGCCGACCCGGTCCAGTACTACATCAACTCGCCGAACCACTGGTACTTCGTCTTCGGGGCTAAGGGGTTCCAGAACGGAACCGTTTCTCTCACTGCCGATTCGACCGCCCAACTGAGCGTCAACCTCAACATCCACCAGAACAGAGTCAAATACGGTAACAAGAACAACAAGATCACCTTCCCCTTGGTCCAGGGAATGGGGTTTGTCACCGCCAGGTACGACAATCTGGTGCCAATGATTAAGTCGGCCATCATCTTTCAGGAGGCAACCGAATACGCCGACACCCCACGACCGGGCATGCAGAAGTTTAGGGTTGTAATGGAAGGTCGCAGCGAATGGCTGCTCTACGCATGGGCCGATGCAGGCTCGCCCAAACTCTCCGTTGTTCCGAAGTCCGCCGGAGGCATCTACTTCACTGCTTCCGGGCCATACAGCGGCTACATCCAGGTGACGAAGGTCCCAACCGGCTCGGCGGACGAGCACTCCATTCTCTCGCAGGAAGAGGAGAGCCTGATCGATTCTGCCGCTGGTGCATTTCCGATTGCCGCCAAGCTTACCGGGTTGGTCAATGGGAACACCGGCTCCTACGGCTTTACCTGGACCCAGCGGGGCACCAACAGGGCTGGCAAGCTGCTGATGTACGCCCTGAAGCATCACACGGATTCCTTCGACGCCACCACACGTACCGGAGTAACCGCACTGAAACTGCGGTCCCCCACGAAAGGAATGATGACTGGAGTCCTCGGAAACTCCTGGACCTTGGTCGAAAGGAATCTCCCGATCGACATTAAGTGGCTCCCTCACGGAGATACCATGTCTGCCGTTGTGATGCAAGCGGTCACCCAGGCGGCATCCCAGGAACTGAAGCAGGATATGTCTGCTGCCAGCGACCTCAACTCGATGTACTTCGCCGGAAAAAGTGTGGGCAAATTCGCGGCGGTGAGAGATCCTACCTTGCTCGGACTATACCGACTAAGGCTAACTTGACTGTTCATCTAGGTTGTTATGCTTGCGACCATGATGGGAACGATGCCCGCGCTCGCGGCCGAAGGAATCAGAAACATCAAGCGGGCGATGTCTAGGTTCACTTTGAACAAGCAGCAATTCCCGCTTGCCTACGACAACAAGTGGGGGGGTCTGATCTCGACGTCGATCTTTGTGACGGGTGATCCTGGGGTCGACTTTGGCAACTCGCACTACAACGATCATCACTTCCATTACGGGTATTTCGTCTTCGCTGCTGCCTGCATCGTCCATTCCGAAAACATTATGTACGGCCGCTCGCAGTTCCTTGACGAGAACCGAGACTGGGTCAACAATCTTGTCAGAGACGTCGCCAACCCCAGCGATCTGGACCCTTACTTCCCCGTGTCCCGAGCGTTCGACTGGTTCCACGGGCACTCGTGGGCGAAGGGCATCTTTGAGAGCGGCGATGGCAAAGACGAGGAATCCACATCCGAGGACTACAACTTTGCCTGGGCCATGAAGATGTGGGGGATGGTTAGCGGGGACGCCGCGATGGAATCCCGAGGGGCGTTGATGCTTGGGGTCATGCACCGGTCGATCAACGAGTACATGTACCTCATGCCATCCAACACCTCACACCCTGCGAACTTCCTCAAGAACAGGGTGTCGGGCATTGCAAGTGTTTCCCATGCCGCCCCCGGCGTTCTTCGAGCCGGTACTGACGACGTGTCTCCTTTTAGCTCTTTGAGAACAAGGTCGACTGTGCGACGTACTTTGGCATGAAGCCGGAGTTCATCCATGGGTGTGTCTCCTACAACCGTCCCCGGTGCTCTCCAATCTTGCTGATACTGTCTCGATAGAATCCACATGCTCCCATTCTCTCCAGTTCTGCCGTACATGCGGTCTCGCGAATATGTAGAGCTCGAGTGGGAGACGTTCTTCTCCAATGGCCGTTACCTGAATGCGGAGAAGGGATGGAAGGGTGTGCTCATGGCCAACTACGCCATTGCCAACCCGCGAGCTGCCTGGGATTACTTTACCCGGAATGTGTTCCGCCCAGAGGACTTGGACGACGGTGCATCATTGACTTGGTACCTGGCCAACATTGGAAGTGAGTGACGCCCTCTTTCTGCTCTGCGGCTGCATGCTAACCCGCCTTCAAGATCTCCTGAATGGCCCTGGGCATGTGCAGGGCAATGTTGCTCGCACAGGTCGTATGTAGTGCTCCGGAAGGTTTCGAATTCTGTACCGCGTTTCATGCTTGTTTTTGTTTTTGCTCTTGTTTCTCGGAGGCTTCCATTATTGTGATGCCGCAATTGATACCACAGTTGATTTATAGATACAACACTTTAGGTAGGTAGTTCAGCACCTTCATAGCGAGTATGTGTCTGGCTTGTCAGTGCCGAGTGGATTCGTCCTATGTAAGAGGGGGTACCTGATGTGTTCTCAGTATGTGCCTGATAGTTGGCATCAATCGGGGTTCTGGGTTGGGGGTTAGATTCACTGCACATTCACAGTGGTGAGATATGATGTTGGGAGATCCATCTTTTGTCAAGTACTGGATTGAACGGCCAATATGTACCCATGTATGTACTTACATTCTGGAGTGATGGGCAGCTGCACCAAAAGCTGCTGAAGGAAACGATATTTTCGTTCCTGACATCGTAAGTTGGGGGGGAGAGAAAAAACTCTTCGCTTTGATTCATGGTGAGTCGAAGCTACTGTTTGCGCTTAAGGGGTCCGGCCACTATTGTCACATGCATACATTCTAGTTTCGGGACATACGTAGCCTCAGTGTGTGTGTGTGGGGGGGGGGTTTGTTTGTTTAATCACTACTCGCATGCGCCTATCTAGATCATGGCGAGATTATGTACAGTCCGTTTCCTGTCCGCTGTCCGCGCGGTGGCGGCACGTTGCAAGCTCCCCTTTGCCCTCCGCCCAGGCCTGTCCCAAGAAGATATGATGCGCACCAAGAAAATCACAAGAGAAAGAAAAAACAAAAAGAAAGGACAAAGGCACCCTGCGCTCCCATCCGACACCACCTCTGCATCCTCCTCTGCCAAGGCCGGGACCAGTCTTCCCACATCCATGGTAGAGAGGAAGTCTAGTAGTTACCGCGCGTCGGGCGAGGAGGCCCTGGAATAGATATGAACCGGCTCTTCCCCTCCCGCTTTCCTTCCGCACCTCTGCCGCCCGCCGGGTCTTCTGCTGGGCCTTCCACTCGGGGCACTCCTTGAAGAGGCGGTCCCGGGTCTACGTCTTGCACAAGCACCACCAGCACTGAGCGGTGGGTCGGCTCTTCGTCCAGCTCAGGTACTTCCCGGTGAGGCAGTGACCCGTGGTCAGCCGGTAGAGCCTCGAGTCGAGCCTCTTGGAACTATGCACCGGCTGCCGTCCCGTCTTGGCTTCTGTTTTGCCCAGCATCTTGTACTTCTTCCTGGAGGCCCGACCTCCTGGTCATCGGAGACACCGCGACGGAGCGAATTCATGGGAGTGCTAGACTACACACGGCCTGCCGGAGCCTCGACCGGCAGCCGTGCGAGGAATTGGGCCGCTGTATGTATGCAATGTTGCGCGGCCGGAGCCGCGGCAGCGGATCATCCGGCGTCACTCGGGATGCCGTTCGCGGAGGTTTTTTTTTTTTTGTTTATTCATTAATTGCATGCGACCTCTCTAGAGCGTGGCGATGTACACAAGCCCAGTTCCCCGTGGGCTGGGCTGGGCTGGGCTGTCCCGCGCACGGTTGGTCGGCAACGCGTGGGTGAGATCCTGTGAAGGTGCGCTGGCGAAGGCTGGGAACCTCGCGCATGCGGAGAATGGCGGCTCTCGACGAGCGGTGCCGTGGCTGCCGCGGGAGAGCTAGACATCGGGGGGATGGATTCTGCCTGGGTCGAGTATCGGACGGGGTGGTCACTCATCCCTGCGACATCCTGCGACCGCCCTCTACTACTGCCTACACGCATCGCTGTTCCGCAGGTTCCGCACGTGGCTATCCTCCGCTTCTGCGGAGCTGGAATGGGTATTATATGCTCGTTTCGTCCGTCCAGTCTATGGCGCTATACGACTACCGCTACCCGCTCGCCGCCCTCTTCCCGACCGAAACAATGGACGGCAACTCTTTACACTCCGTCGTCTCGTTGGTGTTGAGATCCACGACCCGCACGCCCTCGAGGCTGAGCAATCCCGTCGTCAGGGGGACAAAGCTGAGCTCCGTCGTGTGGCAGGCCGAGGGCATGAGGGGACTGCAAACGTATGTGTCAGTACGATACAGCTGGGCCGGGGGGGGGGGGGGGGGGGGGGGGACCAGGCCGACCC
>Ga0307508_10002217_pt1 | contig 20718 bp, 23 predicted proteins | sample 9_EM_MG_FD_203089 | JGI IMG/M metagenome (GOLD analysis project Ga0307508, IMG submission 203089) | Populus trichocarpa ectomycorrhiza microbial communities from riparian zone in the Pacific Northwest, United States - 9_EM | ecosystem: Host-associated > Plants > Roots > Unclassified | place...
CCCCTCACGTATCCTTCCGTCTCCTTCCCGATCCACTGTCGTCTCACTCGCCGCGCTTAGGCGTATCTGCGCTTCGGCGGATGGTACGAATCGAGACGGGCCCGGCGTATTGCCCGACGGCTCGCTCATGGCGCTTCGGAAGATCGTTCGGATTGAGACGGCGGGTGGGAAGAGTTGGTGTATCGTTCGGCGTATCGGATTGTCGACGCACGCCCGGTGGCGTGCCCGACGGCGTGCGTATATCGTTTCGCTGGATCGTCCGACGCTTCGGCGTCTGCCAAACGGCTCGCGGGACATCTGTCTCACGGGTAAGATAAGGTAAGGAATACGCTCACGCACGCACCAGCCAAGGTGGGCGTGGGTCAAAGCCCGGAGCTACTCGTCCTGGTCGGTACTGACGATAGGAGGCCATTCAATGGTGTCACGGGCTGTGCAATTCCCTCAGCTCATGGCTGGGTTCAAGTCACGACCCCACGACGGCTCAAGCATCGGTCTCGGGGATTATACCCTTCTAAGGAGGTCCGCCGCGTAGCGGTCGGGGATTAAACTCCTTGAAGGGGTCCTAGCCGTGCCCCCCGCGTGTTGCCCATCTGGCATTTCCTATCTCCCGCCTAGACTCTCGAGCTCCTCACGTTTCCTTCCCCGATCGACTGTCGTCCCGCTTGCGGCGCTTAGGCGCATCGCGCTTCAGGGTGCAGGTCCGGCGTATGCCGGAGGACTGCAAGTATCGCGGCGGTTCGTACGACGCAAGCCCGGGGGCGGCCCAACGGCTTGCGCGTATCGCGGCATAGGCTCGACGTCGTGCCAGAGACTTGTGAGTATCGTTGCGGCGGTTCGTTCGACGCAAGCCCGGGGGCGGCCCGACGGCTTGCGAGTGTTGCTGCGGTTCGTTCGCGGCATCGTTTGTAGGATCGCCCGTAGGATCGCTCGTAGGATCGCTCGTAGGATCGCTCGTAGGATCGCTCGTAGGGGGATAGTCATCGACTCGATGTCTGGGTGACCGGTGGATAGTGCGTTGATGATTCCGCTGATGATTCTTGATGATCCCCCCTCCGTTGCCAACCGCTCGTCGGCGGGAAGTCGTATAAGTATCCGGCTCGGCAAAGTCACGTGCTGCGGGGAACTACCCCGCACTGCGACGTGAAAACTCTTCGCCTTGGCACTAGATTTCATCAGCGCATCGCAAGTAGATAATCTCTCGATTGGATCGGACAGGTGGTGCTTCCCCCGTATCCTCCCGAGAGTGGCCAGAGCAGGTGCCTCTCCTTAAGTTCTCCCGTCGTGATTGGGTGATGCGATTGGGTTGTGTGCGGGGTTGATTTCGTTACCGGAGTCATAGATAACGAACCCTCAACCGTACCCGCTAATCCTTCTCGGCCGCAACGGGCACCAAGGTATAGCTCCGCCCCATATCGCTCCCAACAGACTCTCGAACTGTTCCTGAGGTGCGGTCCTGTAGCGGCGTTTGCACTTTCCCGAATCACGAGCCGGTACTTGGTCCGGGGGCTACCCAGCGCTACAGGATTGGCTTGCGGACAAGCCTCCGCTCCAGTATTCGTTCAACTCGACGTCCTCACCTTGGTGCGGCGTGTGCCCTGCCTCATAATCGTTGTAAGCATCTCGGATAAGTGGGGGACACGCTCACGCTGTCGTGCGCTGGCAAAGCCCAGAGTTCATCGCCATAATCGGGTGTCAATGACGAGGATGCGAGTGGTAGCATCATCCCTCGTGTCTCCTGACCACGGGGTGCAACGGTATCGCCTCGGGCCTTCGAGCCGTCTGCGACGATACCGCGATTCCCGACTTGTGGTGTTGTTCCTCTGGGCCGTGCCTCTGGAAACAACCCCGCTCCTATTCCGCGACCTAGACTCGCAACTCCTTGCGTTCCCGTTTCCTTCCGATTGCTTGTCCTTCTTATGATGACCACCAAGGTTGTCTTCCTCCATGGCAGCACTTGCGCTTTCCCAGTCTGTGCCGGTACTTGGCCCAGGGACCTCCTGGTGCCGCAGAGTCGGTTGACCCGAGCCGAGCCCCGACGCTGTCGGTTGCCCGGTCTCGGTATGCCGTCCTAAGACCATGTGACGAGTTTCCGATACCTTCCTGCCTGGTCCGTATCCGTATTCCGACCCTGTAGTATTTAGGGTGTAACAAGATGAAAGGCGCAGTTAAGTTCCAATACGTCACCTCAGAGTCGAACCCTGCTGATCTGCTGACGAAGCCTCTTGCCGTTCCCCGACATGAACGACTATTGCAACTCACCGGTCTTACCCTCGGACCCGACGACGAAAATCCTGGAAACGATCAATGACCCTCGACCCTGACGATGAGAAACCCGAATACGATGAATGACTTAGATCTCGAAGAGCAAAAAGGGGGTGCAGTTCTTTGGCGAAGAAAAGGGGGTGCGGGGGATACGGAGTTGGAAAAGGATTGTTTTTGTTAAACATTTTTCTTGCATCCTGTCGGCAAGTGTGAGTCGGCACTCTTTTTCCTACTAGCATGTGTTTTTCCCACGAGGTTTTCACTGCAGAGGTTTTAATGAGGTCGACGAGGATTTAATGGGATTGATTTTTTGCTTTCTTTTATGTTTCTGATTTGGTGGATTCCTGTTTGGCACGGAGCGCGAGAAGAGGGGGTGTGTTGGAATTGCTTCTCGCCGCTCGCTGCTCCGGCGTGGCGTGCTGGTGGAAGCGTCACCACAGCAACGGCGACAACAGCAACGCTGCGGAGAGCAATGGCATAGCAACGGGAGTGGCAAGGGGATCCTGGCAACAACGGCTTGGCATTCTCCCATAGCAGCGTCTTTGGCATTCTTTCTTCTTTCTTTCTACATACTTCTTCATAATAGAGAAAAAGATGACGTATCATGTTTGAGCGATACCATCAAACTCCAACGATATAATCATCAAGTTGTCAACTCTTTCTCCCTCTCTCTCTCTCTCTCTCTTTGCTCGTGTGAAGACTCTCAGAGGAACGGTGATCGGGCAAACTTTTACAGCAGTTGAGATATCAAGGCTCGATCCGCACTTACCTGACGGAGTTCTGAGCCCTCAACAATTTTGCCAGGGCCACTGGGGAAGGCGGTCAAAAACCTGACCCCGACTTCCGTTCTCTGTCTTGGGCTCGACAGGCAATGTAGCTCCTCGGCGTACCTTTCTCACTGGCAAGGCATCGTGCTCCCAGCCTTCCATGCGGCCGTGCTAGGTCTTACGCAGTCTTCATCTACTGCCACTCGGTGGTCTTTACTGTAGCACGGTATCATTCTCTCGTTGTTCTTGAGCAATCTAGGATCGCTACTCATATCTCGGTGTCGTTTGGCACAAGTGATTCCCACTCACTTGTTGTGCTCATCCTCCTACATGCCCGGCGTGGCATCGTGGTTGTCGTCTTTCTTCATGCCCGGCGTGGTATCGTCGTTGTCATCTTCCTTCCTGCCTGGTGTGGCATCATTGTTGTTGTCTTCCTTCCTACTCGGCGTGGTCTGCGGTATGTGCAGCAGACTTCCCTCATGTGCAGCGGTCTTCCGTTCTGCTCGGCGCGGCATGCGCGGCGTTCATGCTTTCCGCCCGGGGCGACATGGGCAGCAGTCTTCCGTTACGCCCGGTGCGGCATACGCGGAGGTCTTCTGTTCTTTCTGGTGCGGCCCGGTATGCGTGGCAGTGTTCCGTTCTGTCTGGCGTGGCCCAGTGTGCGTGGCGGTGTTCCGTTCTACCCGGTACGGCATAGGTGTTCCGTTCTGTCTGGCGCAGCCTGGTGTGCGCAGTGGTCCTCCGTTCTGCCCGGTGCAGCACGTGCGGCGTTCTTCCATTCTGCTCGGCGCAGCATACGCGGCGTTCTCCCGTTCCGCCCGGTGCGGCATGTGCGGCCGTGTTCTGTTCTGTCTGGTGCGGCCTGGTATGCGCGGCGGTGTTTCGTTCTGTCTGGCGCGGCCCGGTGTGCACAGCAGTCTTCCGTTCTGCCCGGCGCGGCACGCGCGGCGTTCTTCCGTTCTGCTCGGCGCAGCATACGCGGCGTTCTTCCGTTCCGCCTGGGACGGCATGCGCATCGGTGTTCCGTTCTGTCTGGCGTGGCCCGGTATGCGCAGCGGTGTTGCGGGTCCGTCATAGGTGGTCCCAGATCACTCGTCGCACTGCCAGATGACCTGGTGATTATCGGTGCGAGTGATCCGAGATCCCAGCGCTGCTCTTGTCACGCCGCTCAGAGATGTGTGAAGGTAGGTCAAGGTAGATAGAGAATGATATCTCGATGTTGTTCGTCATAGGCGATCCCGGATCACTTCGTCGCGCTGCCAGATGACCCGATGGTCATCGGTGCAAGTGATCCGAGATCCCATCGCTGGTTTCGTCACGCCACTCAGAGACGGGTAAAGGTAGGTCCAGGTGTATAGATAATATATTGCGTGGAGAAGAATCTCCTGACCAGCTACTGCGCCCTTCCTTTTATACCTTTCCTTTCCTCTGTGGAATCACAGCTTGCCCGCAAGACTGACACAGTTCCTCCCTAGCTCATCATGACTCAATCGCTGCGCCCAAGGAAACACATAATCCTACTCGGCCCTTCATCCTCCCGCAATACGCAAGGCAGACACACACAACAGTAGGGAAACAACAAGGTAAGAATAAACATAACACAGAGTAAAGCAAGGCAGACACGCAGACAGTAAGGAAACGTCAAGCGCAACATGGTAAGCAATAAACATAACACAGAGTAAAGCGAGGCAGACATGCAGACAGTAAGGAAACAAGCGGGGAAAATCCTGGGCGGCCCGCGACCAGGGTCTGAGGAATATCGCTACCGGCACGATATTGGCATGGGCTGGGGTGCTGCGGCTAGGCACGTAGGATGACGGTGGCCGTGGCAGTGGAGACAAGGATCAGCCATAGTGTGGCGAGGGTGAGCGCGGTGCCCACGGCGGCGCCTAGGAGCCTGTTGCGCCAGGTTCGTAACAAAGGCCTGCGGGAAAAAATCGACCTTGCAATGCCGGACAGCATCCTAGACATGCAGTTCAATCAGAACCCAGATGAGCCAATGGACGATGAAGGCTTCATAAACGCCACCTACCGAGCAGGGATACAGGTGGAAAAGAAAAAGGTACTCAGGGTGGCCCGAGAAACATCCAAGGTGGGGACCACACCTAAGGACGACAAGAAGAAGGAAGGACAGAACAAGGGCAGCTCTGATGGAGCCCAAAAAGGAACTGGCGGAAGAAGGGCGGACTCCCGGTTCGAGGCAGGAAAAGAGGGTTCTCGTCCCCAAACCAACCAGGATATCCGAAACAAGTACGGAGGCAAGGAGCAATGGTCCTCAGAAAGTGCGGCATTCGAGGGAGTCCCACCTAGTGAGAAGAGGGAGCACTCCGGGACAAGAGGCTGCCACCGCTGTGGAAGAAGCAGCCATCGGGCAGCCCACTGCTACACTGCAACAACTATGAAAGGTACTACCCTTCCGAAGGCACCAAGGAAGGTATCGGCCGGAGTAAAACGGCAACGAGAACCTGAGGATACAGACTACCCCGAACCACCGCCAAAAGTATAAAAAACAGCGGCAGTGGACGTCATGGAAGCAGACCTCGGGTCTCTATGGGAAAGTGAGGAGGAGGATTTTTAAGAAGGCAGGACCATCCGCAGCCAAAGCCTCTCTCAATAGTTTACGTCAATCAAAGAAATAGAAAGTCCCAAGACGAATGACAGCGTGAGCACCGGGCGAAGCGGGGAACCACGCCGGACAAACCAACGAGTGGAACCTGCCCGATAGTGACAATGTTGCTCCACTGGGGGGACAAGCAATGAAGGGTCCGGGTTCTTCTAGACACAGGCTGCTCAGTACCTCTGATCAGTCAGCAACTAATCCGGAAAACCAACATGAGGACCAAGGAACATAAGCAGCCCTTCAGTATCGAGAACTACATTGGGCAGACCGTAAAGGTGCCGGCAAAAAGTACACTGAGCCAATGATCCTGCAGTACTGACACCATTTCAGCAGGGAAACCTTTGAAGTATCCCCCATAGAAGCAGGAGTAGACCTGTTACTTCCCTTTTGGTGGACCGCCAAACACCCTCCGCAAGGAGCCTGGGACTCTCCCGAAATGTGCTTCAACAGTCCCGACTGCCTGAAGCAGTGCACCCGGTTCGAAACAGCCGACTTCTCGTTATCCTGGGACGAAGCGGTGGCAACAGGGCTGGAGGCAAGAATAGTGAGATACGTGTCAGCGGTTAAACAAGAAGAGGAACTGTTGGAAAACATACCAGAAAAATTTCACAGCCACTTGGCCATCATGGGAAAAAAGGTGGCCAACGCTCTTCCCTAACATCAGAGCTATGACTGCAAAATCGAACACAAGGAAGGAGAAACGGCCCCGTGGGGACCAATCTACCCCTTGTAGGAAGAGAAACTAGCAGCTCTAAGGGAATGGTTAAAAGAGATGCTACGAACAGGAAAAACATGTCAATCCACGTCCCCTGCAGCATCGCCCATCCTGTTCATACCAAAACCCAAAGGACGTAGCCTCCGGCTATACGTCGACTACCGTGCCCTGAAACAGATCACCGTTCCTAACCGATACCCCCTCCCACTAATGCAAGAACTTCAGGATCAGCTGCAGGGAGTCCAATGGTTTACTAAAATGGACCTCAAAAACGGGTTCAACCTCATCCCCATCAGAGAAGGGGACAAATGGAAAACCGCCTTGCGAACCCGGTGCGGCCTATATGAATTTCAGGTCATGCCGTTTGGACTCACCAACACGCCATCCACATTCCAAGACATGATGAATCACGTATTCTCGGACTTGATCGACCTGGGGCTGCTAGCCTACATGGACGACATCCTGATTTACACCAAAACATTGGAAGAACACGACCAAATGGTTCACGAAGTCCTGACAAGACTACAAGCCAATGGACTGGCAGTATCTCCGGAAAAGTGCATATGCCAGGCCCAAGAAGTGGAGTTCTTGGGATATCTCATTGGAAGAAACGGCATAGCAATGTCTCAGGATAAAGTGGAAGCGGTACTAAGTTGGAAGACCCCCTCCTCTCTGATGGAGGTGCAGTCCTTTTTGGGGTTTGCCAACTTTTACTGACGTTTCATCAAGGACTACTCCAGGGTGGCCAGACCCCTTACAGAACTGACCAAGGGGGATAAGAAAAACTGGGAATGGAACGAAAAAGCAGGAGAAGCCTTTGAAGAACTGAAACAGTGATTTACCACTGCCCCCATCCTGAGCCATTTCGACACGTAAAAACCAGTCATCCTGGAAACGGGTACATCGGATTTTGCTATAGGAGCAGTCGTGTTTCAGAGGGATGAAGAAGGGAGGCTCCACCCAGTGGCTTTCCACTCTCAAAAATTCCAGCCAGAGGAAATCAATTACGAAATCCACGACAAGGAATTACTTGCAATAGTTGATGCCTTCAAACATTGGAGACGTTACTGCGAAGGCGAGACACACCAAGTGCAAGTATTTTCGGACCACCAAAATCTGGAATACTTCACTACAACAAAAGTGCTAAACCGGCGACAGGCAAGATGGGCATAGGAGCTCGCAGGTATCGACTTCCGTATCCACTACCGACCAGGATCAAAAAACGGCAAGCCGGATACGCTGTCGAGGCATTCGGAGTACCACCCAGAAAAACAGGAAGTGAAAACCAGCCGATCATGACGGTTCTACCAAAAAATCACTTCGTAGAACCAGACCGACGAGGAAGCTCCTTGATATACTCCTCGGCACGACTAGCATTGCTGCCCACTCAAAAATGGACAAAGGAGTTCGCAGAAAAAGTGGGTGAAGCAGCGAGAGAGGACGAAGCCTACCAACAGGTTAGGAAGGAATTAGAATAGGAAGCCGCTCTACCAGAAGGAAAGCAGTGGATGGACCGAAAGGCCAGGAGTGAAACATGCGAAAATGGCTTGCTATACAGGAAAGGTAGGCTATGGATCCTGCAGGAAATCCTGCAAAGAATAATCAACTCCGAGCACGACACAAAGGTAGTGGGCCACATGGGGCACGACAAGACCACCGAGCTCATCTGACGGAACTTCTGGTGGCCCAAAATGAATGAGCGAATTATCGACTTCGTCCAAAGCTGTCCCAAATGCCAGCAGAATAAAGCAACCCGACATTACCCCTACTCTGGAAACGTCGTTTGTTGGTTTCAGAGTGAATAGACATGGTATTCACACAGAAGAAAAGAAGGTCAGGGCAGTACAGGATTGGCCAACACACAAAACGCCAACGGAACTCTGTGGGTTTCTGGGATTGGCAGGCTACTACAGGAAATTTGTACCGAAATTCGCCCACCAGACACATCTACTACATGACCTCGCCTTGAAACCCAAGAGCGAATACGTATGGACCAGCTGACATGCGGATCAGTTCAAGGACCTCAAGGAGGCCTTGATATCTTCACCGGTGTTGGCTACTTTGGATCCAGATGCCGACTTCATCCTGCATACGGACACATTGGACACTGCTATTGGTGGCATTCTAGCACAGAAACAGATGTTTGAAGGGAGAATAGTGGAATGGCCGCTGGGATACTTTTTGAGGAAGCTCCATGCGGTTGAGGTGAGGTATCCAGCATACGACCAAGAGCTCCTTGCAATAAGTGCAAATCTGGAACATTGGGCCTGCTACGTTGATGGGCAGAAACGTACCACCATCTATACGGATCATTCATCATTGCAGCATATCCTAGGACAAAATAAGCTGACCAGCTGTCAGTGGCATCACCTTGACAGGCTCCAACGGCACGACTACAATGTCAAATACTTTCCTGCAGCAGCGAATGTTGTGGCAGACGCACTCAGTCGAATTGCCAACACGCAGGGAGATCAGCCAAAGGTCGATCCGCAGTACCTAAATGTCATCGAAATGCGGGTGCCAGCCTCAACCAAGTGGCTGAACGATGTTCGAAAAGGCTACCGGGAGGACACAATTTTCGGTCCAGTTCTAGAATATTTGAGCAATAGCGACGAATCGAAGCAGACTTGCTGTGTTAAGGAACGAGCAAAGTCGTACACACTCAAAGAAGGCCTGCTGTACCATAAGCCGTTGGGCGGAAGGTTATGTATCCCAAAATTCTTGAGAACGGACGTCATTCCAGAAGCACACGGCACTATTCTGGGCAGTGGATGTGGCGGCATTGCAAAAACACCAGCAGCGGTTGGGTCTCGGTACTACTGGCTGAAGTTGACAGATTCGGTCGCAGAATGGATTGCTGGATGTGACATACGCCACCGAATCAAGCACAAGAATGCCAGTGTGTATGGACTCCTGCAGGCACTACTGATTCCACTCGAACGTGCGGAACGGGTGAACATCGATTTCGTCACCAAGTTACAGACGTCAGAAGCCGGTTACGAAGCTATAGCAACAATTATCGATCCCCTGACGAAGCGAGCACGTTGGATTCCTGGTAGGAAAGCTGAGCTCACTGCAGAAAAGTTCGCAACGGCGTTCATTGACGGTTACGTTCGATCACAAGGGCTACCCGTATCGATCAGATCTGACCAGGACACCTCATTTACCTCCAGCTTCTGGCAATCGTTGTGTTCACAATTCGGGATTATGCTCCGGATGTCTAGAGCATGACACCCGCAGTCGGACAGTCAAGCGGAAAAGGCGAATGCCACTCTGGAAACGTTTTTGAAGGCCTATATATTGCAACTCAAATCCCCCGAGCAGTGGAGCCTGTTGTTACCATTGGCGGAGTTCACTTACAACGTGGCCAAGCACAAGGCTATAGGAATGTCACCATTCGAGGCGGATATCGGATACCTTCCAAGACTCCCAGTTGATTTACTGACACCAAGTCCGCGGACATCAAATTCGAGACCTGGAACGGAATACGCAGAAAGGCTCATCAAGATCCTACGGATGCTTCGAGAGCGAATGGAAGAGGTCTAATTGACAATGGTGACGGAAGCAAACAAGCATCGTCAGCCGCACCCATTTCGGATAGGCGATTCGGTATTCCCGGACACCCATTTGCTGCCAGTCGGCTACACCAATGTCAATTCCACTGCCAACGACAGTGCCAATTCGCAAAAGTTTCAACATCCGTATGCCAGTCCGTTTACAATCCTAAAGTCAGCCGGCGAGATTGCTTTCATTCTCGACATCCCGGCGCACTGGTGCTTACACGCGGTTTTCAACATCACCTGCCTCAAGTTGTCAAGAGTCGACAGAATCCGTGAACACCCGCCCCCTCCGCCACTACGCTCCACCACTACTGTTGAGTCCGAGGTTGAGTCAATCCGCGAGCACACAGGTACCACAGTTCGAAACCTCGAATATTTGGTCAAATGGGTCGGTTACATTGACCCTACATGGGAACCACTGGCGAACCTGAGGGGTAGCAGCAACGAGATGCTGGGTGAATACCACACTGCGAATGGCTTGTGAGTCTACCGGTGGATGGAACGTGAGTGACCGGGATTGTCAGCTGAGCATTGTGGGAGTGGTTATTGTTATAAGTTGGGTTTGTCGTTGTTTTTTTTGTTTTTGTTGTTTTTTTGTTTTTTTGTTGTTTAGGGGCGGCGCTTGTTTTATTGAGAGGGAAGTGGTAGTAGGAGGAGGATTCCGGGCGTTGCGGACGCCACACCTAGAGTGGCTAGCATGGTAGCTAGCGTGGCTTCTAGAGTTTGTGGGACTTAGCAGATGGCTGCCCTAAGGGCTTCTGTAGATAGACAGTCACACACTAGTGCTAGCACACGGACACTTATATAAGTGTCTGGTGCTCCCCTCTTTACAATGGACATGTTTCTTGCTACCCCTCACCACAGCTCAGAGCCATACATCGCTACCGACTGCACACATACGGTTATGACTTTGTGGCAGTTGTCTGATGTCAGTCCCATCTGCCCCACTAGCCTCTTCAGCCTGGCTAGCGCCTTCCTTCCCTTCTTCATCATTGCTCTCTGGTGATCCCTCAGTGATAGTGAGAATCCAGCTATATCCCCAGCCACTGTGTCGCCTCCGTATTGAAAGGGATTTCCCTTTGCTCCATTTTAATCGTTTTGTTGGTCGCCTTCCTTCTTCGGCTGAACAGCACTGCCTCACTCTTGCCATGGTCGAAGACTATTCCATTCTCCTCCCCCCATAACACTGCTACCTTTGATGCATCCGCCAGTTTCTCCGCTACCTCTTGCTGATTCTTGCCGTCCACCCACCATGGTATGTCATCCACAAAAGACAGCGTCTTTACCCCTGGCACTCTCTTTTCCACTTCCTCCAAAAGGCCCAAGAGGTAGGTGGTAAAGAGGATGGGGACCACTAGCGACCCCTGTGGAATGCTCATGTCCACTTCGTGAGCCTCCCCATCTGTTCCGTCAAGTACTAGTCGGAATTTTCGGTTCCTCATAAAGCCTCCCATCTATCGTATCAAATCTTGCTGAATGCCCAATGCCTCCATCCTTCTTCTAAGCAGCTGGCTGTCTGTATTGTTGAAGGCGGCTTGCACATCCCTGAGTAGTGTGCCTGCCATGTTCTTTTTCTCCCATGCTTGCTCAGTACGAATCATGAGTACTGCCACTGCATCGACTGTTGCTCTCTGTTTGCGACACCCGTACTGCCCTTCATGCAGCCCCTTACTCATTCCCAGATGATTTGCAATTAGGTAGGACACTATTCTCTCCACTAGTTTGCCAATTACGTCGAGAAGCGATATCACCCAGTAGGCACTGACCTGTGTGTAATCCGGCTTATTCGTCTTGGGGATCACCACACCCTTCATGGTTTTCCACACTGCAGGGTGGTATCCCACCCGAATGCATGCTCTTGTAAGCTCCATGAACAGGTGTTGCTCCCAGCCCCAGAAGACTTTTAGGATGTCTGCGCTTATACGGTCTTCTCCCGGTTCTGTTGTTGAGGACTTTCTCAACAGCTCCCCTACCAGCACCTCATCCACCTGTTTGTATCCTTTTCCTATCTCCTTTTCCTCCTCGATCTCCCCTCCTGGCCTTGGGTTCACTGGCAAGTGAGCCTCTATCAGTGCTTTTTCCCTTGCTTCGCTTCCTTCCAGCAATGGTCCTCCCTCCACTCTCCAGGCCTGTCCTGTTTTGTCCAACTTCACTGTCATGTACTTCACCGCCACCCATACCTCGTTTCCTTTCGCCTTCTGCAGGAATGTGTTCCAGCACTTCTTCTTGACTCTCCTGATTTCCCTTCTTTGGTTGCGTTTGGCCTCTCGAACTGCCTCTCAGTTCCACTTCCTTCTCACTCTTGCTAGTGTCTTTCGAAGGTTTCTGAGCTCATCGGTCCACCATCGTTTAGATCTGGTGCACCAGTGTCTCTGTTTCGCATGTTGTTCAAGGGTTTCAGTTATTGCTGACCTGAGAGCTATCGTGCGTTCCTCAATCATTTCGCCTTCTGTGCTTTCGTCGTTGATCGATATGTACCTTGTGAGCTGGGCAAAGGTGATTCTTACCTGCTCTACCTTCTTCTCTGCCTCCTTCCATTCCTCCTCGACCTTACCCCTTGTAACGGTGCAGGGTCAGGCGGGCTCCCGGTAGTGGACAGGACAAGGACGGCGCCCAGCAGGCGTCTGAGGACAGGACAGGGACAAGGACAAGAACAGTGCGCGGCGGCGGCCGAGACAGGACAAGGACAAGAGCGGCGCGCGGCGGCGGCCGAGACAGGACAAGGAAAGAGGGAGGTTGTGACAGGATGCTTCTATTCGAGAAGGGGGACAAACAAGTTGTTGCGTGAGGAAGGAAAAGAAAGAAAGAAGTGGGTGACGGCTCCTTTTAAGGATATCCGTCGCTCGCTCGGCATCACTCCACATTCCATCCTCCCACTCGGCGTCACTCCACATTTCTTCCTCCCGCATTCCAGAAGCCAAGTGGCTGGTACGCGCCGTGACAGTAGCCCCCCCTCAGGCCCGAGTTCCCACGAGGGCAGCCCGTATAGGTGCCGGCCGCTCTGGGTAGCGTCCGTGGTAAATGTCCACCGCTTCTACCTCGGTCAGATTTTCCTCAGGTTCCCATGTTGGGTCCATGAACCCCCTCCACTTAACCAAGTACTGCAACCATCCCCTCGTCCTCCTACTGTCCAGAATCTCTTCCACCTCCCACTCTTCTTCGCCCTCAATGATTACCGGTAGTGGTGGCGGAACCACCTGTCCCGGGAGCAGGTCGTCGGCAGCAGCATGTAAAAGGGATACAGGGAAGGTTCGGTGTTTTTGTATGGTTGCCGGTAGGTCCAACTTGTAGACGTGCGTTCCGATGGTGCGGACCACACGGTACGGTCCATGGTGCTTGTTTTCCAGCTTTCGACTTGGGCGTGCAGTTCTCCAGTTACGGCTGTCCACCCACACAAGGTCACCGGGTCGGAAGGCTGGTACGTGAGTCATGTGGGTATCCACTCCCTCCGCCTGTCGTAGCTGGGCGTATCACATCTCGGCTCGGGCTACTTCGTGAATAAGTTCCAGTCATTCTGCTGCAGTTTGTGTCTCCCGTTCTTCCTCAGCATCTACTCGGATGTCCAGTTCGAAATCGTAATGGGGGTGGAAACCGAAATTGGTGAAGAGCGGTGACATCGTCGTGGTGTCTGATACTTGGTTGTTGCCTGCAAACTCTGCCAGAAAGAGGAAATCTGCCCAATCATCCTGGAGGTATGCGACGTATGCGCGGAGGTGTTGCTCCACCACTGCGTTCACGTGCTCGGTCTGTCCATCCGTTTGTGGGTGGAAAGCGGTCGAGAGTCGTGCGTCAATTTTCAGACATGAACATAGGTGTTTCCAAAAGCGGGAAGCGAATTGCGGCCCTCTGTCCGAAACAATCGTTTCCGGTAGGCCGTGGTAGTGGAACACCCTCTCACAGAAGAGAGTGCCCAGTTCTTCCGCCATAATCGTTGTCGTGCAGGGAATAAGGTGCCTCTGCTTCGTCAGGCGATCCACCACCACACAGATAGCATCGTAGCCCTTGGACCAGGGTAGACCAGTCACAAAGTCGTCAGATATGTGTTTCCATGGTCGATCCGGTACGGACAATGGTTTCAAGACTCCATATGGTGCGTGTCGTGTGGACTTCATTCGGCGGCAAACATGGCGGTTTTGTACGAATCGGTCGACATCCTTCCTCATTGATGGCCAGTAGTACTTCCTTGCGAGTAATTCCAGTGTTTTGGCACGTCCTGGGTGTCCCATGGCAGGAGGATCATGGTGGTCCTGCAGCAGCCGCAGCCGAAGTGGTGTGTGGTCCGGTACAAAGTTGCAATCCCAATAGAAAAGCCTGCCATTCATTTCCTTGCAGTCGGCCAGTGATATCTCTTTGCACTGCCTAGTGCTGTCACGCAGGAGGCCCAGTATCCGTCCCGGGAATTGGTCCACTTGGTAGGCTTCGGCGAGTAGAGTGGCTATCCGTCCGGCGTCCTGCTGTCCAGCGTCCGGCTGTCCGGCGTCCAGCTGTTCGACGTCTGGCTGTCCGGCATCTGGCTGTCCGGCGTCTGGCTGTTTGGCGTCTGGCTGTCTGGCATCTGGCTGTCTGGCGTCCGGCTGTCCAGCGCCAGGCGCGTCGTTAGCCATCAAGCTCAAGCTATTGACAACGTCCAGCGCATCAGGCTGTCCGGCGTCGATTCGTAGATCCGACAGGTTCTGAGGTTTCAAAACGGCATGCTGGTTGGCTAGCAGTCTTTCATCCCCCTCCTTAGGGAGATCTCCTGACCTCCGAGTCAAAGCATCCGGCTTGCCGCTAGCCTTTCCTGGTCGATAAACAATCCTGAAATCGAAACAGGAAAGGAATTCAGACCATCTGGCCTGTCGACGGTTCAAAAGCTTTGTACTCATAAAGTATTCCAGGTTTTTATGGTCACTCAAAACTTGGATTGGGTGGTGCGAACCCTCCAAGTGGGGCCTCCATTCCTCGAAAGCCTGGACGATTGCCATGAGTTCCTTATCGTAGATTTCATAATTGCATTCCGCAGGGCTGTGCTTTTTGGAGTAAAAAGCCACCGGATGCAGAACACCGTCGTCATCGTACTGGGAGAGAATGCCGGCCGAGACATAGTCCGAAGCGTTGGTTTCGACTATTATCTCACGGTTGTAGTCAAAGTGACAGAGAATGGGTGCCGTTGTGAACACTTTTTTGAGGAGGTCGAAGGCTGCTTGCTGCTCTGGTCCCCACACAAATGGAACATATTTGCCTCCCTCCTTTTTTGTCATTGTGGTCAACGGCGTCACCACTTTGGAGTAATCCTTTATGAATCTTCTGTAAAAGTTGGCAAACCCAAGGAAACATTGGACATTGGTGACAGTCCTCGGGATCTCCCATCCCAGGATGCAAGATACCTTCTCCGGATCCATCCAGATTCCATTGGTGGTGATTATGAAACCCAGATATTTCACCTCCTGTTTGTGAAAATGGCATTTTTCCGGCTTCAGGTGCAGTCCGGCATCAGACAATGCTTTCAACACCTTATACACCTGTTCCTTGTGTTCCTTCAAGGTATTGCTGTAAATAAAGAAGTCGTCAAGAAACGCAGTACAAAAGTCATCAAGGTAGGCCCGGAGCACATCGTTTATGAGGGCTTGGAAGTCGGATGGTGCATTCGTCAACCCAAATGGCGTAACCAAGCATTCGAATAATCCATAACGTGTCCGGAATGCCGTCTTCCATTCTTCGCCTTCTGCCATTCGTACCAAATTGTGTGCCCCGTGAATATCCAGAGTAGTGAAGTATTTGGACTTCGACAACCGCATCAACGTTTCTTGCAGCAACAGCAGTGGGTAACAATTCTTGATAGTTCCTGCATTCAGCCCACGGTAATCGACACACAATCTCAGGCTGCCATCGGTCTTTTTGACAAAAAGGATTGGACAGGCCGCAGGGGAGGACGACGCCCTAATGAATCCCTTGCTCAAATTCTCTAACCATTCCTTTAACGTCTGCAACTCGGTTCTAGATATCGAGTATAGCGGGCCGAAGGGAGGCGTGAATCCCTCTCGCAAGGGAATCTTGTGGTCATAAGGCCGGTGGGGTGGTAGGTTCTTTGCCAACGCTTCTGAAAACAGTGGCAGAAACTCGTGGTACTCGGCAGGTATGTAAGTCTTCAGATCCAGCTCCTTCTTTGGTTTCTCCTTCACTCCGAGCGCTTGGTTGATCTCAAACAGGGAAGTCGAAAAGATCGTCAATTTTTGCTTATACGCCAATCGTCGGAACGGATGTCCACCGAGAGCTGAAATCTGAATAGGGCGCTCCGGCGCGGCGCTCCTTTCGTCGAAAATGCTCGTTTCCGTCGTGGTGCTCGTTTCGTTCGGTCTGGCGTGCCAGTTCAACGATCGGACGCCCATTCCCAAACTGTAGTCCACTGGCTCCTGATGAGCTATTTTTGACGCGAGAGAGTGGGCATGGACCACGGTTGGTGCCCGATTGCAGTGCGAGGTGCAGTATTCTGATCCAAAGGTCAAGGTCCGGGAGCTAAAATGAATGGCGACATCGTGGAGCTCCAACCACGGAATGCCGAGTACAACTGGGTAGTGGCTGAGCTTGGTGACGAACATCGGCAAGGTCTCTTGATGTTCTAGTATTGCGAGGTGGGTGTTGGCAACGTCTGTAATGTCGCCGGAGGATATCGGGTGGCCATCGATGACCTCAAGGCTTCTCGGATGCTGAAGGGGTGTAAGTGGGAGTTGGTGATGGCATGCGAAGTCTTTGTCTATGAAAGCGATTCCAGTAGCTCCGTAGTCGACGAGGGCATGGGTGGCAACAGTCCTGTCACCGAAGGAAATTTTGCATAGCACCACAAGATGTTTTCCTTCCATTACTCCCTCGCAGACTGACAGACTAGACAAACGAAACACAGAAAACGACTTCTTTTGAGTACGACCAACAACAGTGCCATCATGCAGCTGCTGGTCTAAGCATTTCCCAACTGGCCTTGGCTGCCGGTTCCACCGCCTCCCCTATTTCCTCCTCCGCCACCACCACTGGAAGTGGGCTCGAACGTGTTCGCGTTTGGATTAGCCAGAGTGTTTGGGTTCCCCTCCATGTGGGCGGACGCAACACGGAAAGGGTTTTTCGACTTGTTGGGGCAGTGGCAAGCCATGTGCCCCACCCCTCCACAGTACAGGCAGCGACCTTCAAGTAGCCTGGCCACCCGTTCTTCTTCGGAGATCTTTCCACGAGTAGCCGCTGAACTCAGATCCATAGCATCGGGGTGTGATGAGTGTCCGTTCCCACTGCCACTTGGGACCAGGTTGGTGGCGAGTGGAGCGGCGGTCGCTACTCATGAGTGGGTGTGGCCTTGGGTATTCCGGGGCTACTGGTATGATCATCCTTCACTGAGATGAATGGCATGTGACTCGGTGTCCGTTTCCTGACATATTTTCACCAGTTCGTTGAAGCTCAACCCTTTCGTTCTTCCCAATAACAGGCGACGTAGCTCGTGCGACATTCCCTCTCGCAACGCATCCAGTTTGGCATCCTCGTTCCAATTGAGCTTGAAAACAAGCATCTGGAAGTCGGCAAAGTAGGTGTTGAACTCCTTCTTCCCCTGCTTGAGAGTTGACAGTTTGGCCCTAGCAGTGGCTGCAGGGTCCGGGTCACCAAACGCATTGTGGAGTATTTGAATGATGTTATCGGCGTCATTCAGATTGATCATGTCACCCGTTATAAAAGAGAGGACCTGTACCTGAGCCCGTCCTTGCAGCCTGTTGAAGGTGTAGGCCAACCGAATGGCGGGGGTAGGGAATCGAGTGGTGTCGCTGAACAACTTAAGACGCAACTGAGCAACAAACCCCTCAAGGGCTTCACGGTTGCCATCGTAAATGGGGGGGTCCGGGATCTTGTTGCCCCGGCTGTGGCTTGGTGCAAAGTTGCCAGATGCCAGCCTGTCTGCGATTCGTCTGGACGACGCCAGCTGCTCCTCCAGATCGTCGATACGCCAGGCAGGGCATGCAGCCGGAGCATTAAGAATTTCCATGACCAATTCTTTGACGTGGGCAAAAGCCAATTCCAGGGTAGTATTCGCGGCGAAAGCTTCACTATTCGCTATGGTGTGGAGTTTTGCTAGCAAGGCGGGTAAGACCTCGATATGGGCGGCTTGGGCTGGGGCTTTGGGTGATTCGCCGGGCATGATTTCGGGGTTCCTGGAGAATTCGGGGGGTTCTTGAACGGTTCGGGGTTCCTGGAGAATTCGGGGGGTTCTTCAGCGGTTCGGGGTTCTTCCGCCACTGGGAAAGTTTGGCTGACGCAATAAAGTGTAACAGTGCAGGGTCAGGCGGGCTCCTGGTAGCGGACAGGACAAGGACGGTGCGCAGCGGGCGTCCGAGGACAGGACAGGGACAAGGACAAGGACAGTGCGCGGCGGCGGCCAAGACAGGACAAGGACAACAGCGGCGTGCGGCGGCGGCCGAGACAGGACAAGGAAAGAGGGAGGTTGTGACAGGATGCTTCTATTCGAGAAGGGGGACAAACAAGTTGTTGCATGAGGAAGGAAAAGAAAGAAAGAAGTGGGCGACAGCTCCTTTTAAGGATATCCGTCGCCCGCTCGGCGTCTCTCCACATTCCATCCTCCCGCTCAGCATCACTCCACATTCCTTCCTCCCGCATTCCAGAAGCCAAGTGGCTGGCACACGCCGTGACACCCCTGTTGCTCCAGCTCGAGATGTTCCATCCTGTGACCACTCTGCTTTGTCCCCCCTTTTCCCCCCCCTCGATGATCTCCCACAGGATCACCTCATAGTCTGACCCCATTGCTTCCCCTTCCAGTAGGCTCCAATTGAGTGTGACTGCTGGGGTCGAGAGCGTCAGGTCGTTAATTCAGGTCTCATTCGTTCCCGGCCCTGCTCTTGTCCCCTCTTCTGAGTTCCATATGATCAACTCATGCTTCTCTATCAAGGCTTCCCGAAAGGTTGCATTCCTTCGTTTTGTTGCCTTGGGGTTCCATTTCTGACTGTGTGCATTCATGTCTCCTGCTATCACTACCCTTCCTCCTGCCATAATTGCTTCCCAGTCCACCTGCTGTGCAAACCACTTCTGCCCCCCCTGTGGTCTCTGGTCATAGACGTTCACCAGCACCACCTTTTCTCTTCCTTCTCTCGTTACCTCAAGAATCTGGATGCAATTCGCACCCTCATCTGTCAGCCGAAACCGAATGCGTGCTGGGGGAGCGTTGTCATTGGCGTAGCGAGTGATGGCGGTTTGGTGAAGTCTGATGCTGCCACCACTGGCAAAGGCACGACTGGCGAGAAGAACAGGATGATGTGTGGCCAAAATGGATGCATCATAGTGGCTTGATCGGAAGGAGGTGTGTCGAGGACTCGGGTTGATATCTGGCTGCCAAAAACAGATGTGGTTAGTTGTAATACCTACCTTGCGAATACGATCTTCAGGGAAGCAAGGCAAGTAAGGAGTAGACCGACAGAGAATGGCATTGACATGTGACCAGAAGGCTGTTGTCGATGGACACAAGTGTAGTAGAGAGCTCAGAGGAGGCAATAAATATCTCTACAACATTCCACATTTGCAATGACATCCACCTATTGACCGCAACACACTAGCGTAGCCCTTGGTGTTTTTGCGCCTGCGGTCGTACCTGCGGTGGGTTGTTTATTCTTTGCTCGCATGCGACCAAGATAGATCATACCGAGGTATGTACACCATTTCCCGTCCGCAGCCCTCGCTAAGGTGGCATGTTACAAGCTCCCCTTTGCCCACCACCCAGGCCTGTCCAAAGATATGAGGCACGCCAGGGAAATCAGCTAGGAAAGACAGAAAATATGATCCGCCCCCTAATCCCCTTCCCCAGATGCCATGAAGGAGAACAGAAGCAGTCCCTCACCCTCAGCACTCAGCTCCTCGGCCTACACTCCCCCACCTCTTCCCTCTCCCTGCACTCTCAGAGCACCCTACGTCTTCCTCGGCCAGCACTAGCCTTCCCACATCCTTTTTTTTTTTTTTTTTTTTTTATTTATTCATTACTCGCGTGCGACCTATGGAGATCATGGCGAGGTTATGTACAGTCTGGTTCCTGTCTGCTGTCCGCGCAGTGGCGGCACGTTGCAAGCACCCCTTTGCCCTCCGCCCAGGCCTGTCCCCAGAAAGCGTAAAATGACAAAAGAAGGAAGAACTAGTGTGAGAGACAAAGGAAAGAGCAATGGAAAGCAAAAACCCCTCCCGCGCGCGGCCTACTCCGTTTCTGCAGGCGCCATGAAGTTGGGCGTGGGGAGGGAAAGTGGTGTCCCCCGCAGGGGGCGTGGCGGTGGCTGCTGGCACAGCGTTCCAGGCGCTCGCCCCGCTCCCTGCTCCTCCAGCCACTCCCGCACCTCCAGCTCCAACACCGCGCTCACAGCGTCATCCTGCTCCACCTGCGGCACCCGCCTGCCCACGTCCGTGGATGAGAGGAAGCCCAGCACTGCCCTGCTGCACCTCCCATCGGCCAGTAGGTCCCGCACCTTCCACCGGTCCTTCCACCTCCCAGTCTCCTTCTTCACCTCCGCCCACAGGATCTTCTGCTGCGGCTTCCATTCTGGACACTCCTTGAAGAGGTGATCTCGGGTCTGTGTTCGGTACCGGCACCACCAGCATTGCGGCGTAGGGCGGCTTTTTGTCCAGCTGAGGTATTGCCCAGTCAGGCAGTGCCCCGTCTGGAGCTGGTAGAACCGCGAGGCGAGCCTTTTGGTGCTGCCAGCTACCGCGCCATCGGGCCGTTGGCTCTCAGGCAACCGGTACTTCCTCTTGGAGGTTCGGCCCCCTGCCCATTGGCGTGCTTCCACC
>Ga0307508_10002218_pt1 | contig 20713 bp, 17 predicted proteins | sample 9_EM_MG_FD_203089 | JGI IMG/M metagenome (GOLD analysis project Ga0307508, IMG submission 203089) | Populus trichocarpa ectomycorrhiza microbial communities from riparian zone in the Pacific Northwest, United States - 9_EM | ecosystem: Host-associated > Plants > Roots > Unclassified | place...
ATACCGAGAGGTTCACAATCATTGGAAGGCAGTGGCTCGCGCGGCGTCCATCAACCTGATATCTGCGGAAGAAACCAGCCGAGCAATGGCAAAGTCTAGTAAGTACAAGATATTCGTACTCGACGTCAGGGAACGAAAGGTAGGAGAATAGTTCGGGGAAGACGAATCCGTGTTGGCAGACTTGGGTAAGTGGAGAATCGAGATCCGGCGGGAGTTCGACGACCTGTTCCAGCCACCAAAGTGAGTGCCACCGCTAGGAGAACACGACTTCCGCATCCATACAGACCCTACAGCGAAAGTTCCGCACCGACAGCCATACCGTATGACACAGTCCGAGAGAGCGGAATTTGAGGTGCAGATATGGAAGCTGGTGGCCAACGGATGGGTGACAGATTCGCATTCACGCTATGCAGCACCGATTATCTTCGTGAAAAAGCCAGACGCCACTCTCCGAATGTGTGTTGACTACCGAGGCTTGAATAAGATAACCGCCAAGGACCGATACCCACTGCCATATATTGAGGATCTGCTGGATAAACTCCATGGTGTACGGGTCTTTACCAAGCTGGATCTGGCCAGCGGATATCACCAAGTACGGGTACACGCAGATGACTGCCACAAGATGGCGTTTATAGCGCCAGATGGCTTTTATGAATCCAAGGTCATCCCTTTCAGTCTGGCCAACGCCCCGGCCGCATTCATGCGTATGATGCACAAGATACTGCATACCCACCGACGAAACGCAATAGTGTATCTGGACGACGTCTTGATCTTTTCAAAGACATTGGCTGAGCACAAGGCACATGTGGAAGGTGTGCTACGGGCTTAACGGAACGCTAGGTTGCGTCTCAGCGAGTCCAAATGCGTGTTTGGCACTCTGGAAACGTCGTTTGTGGGTTTCAGAGTGAATAGGTATGGCATTCACACCGAGGAAAAGAAAGTCAAAGCAGTACGGGACTGGGCAATACCGAGAACGCCTACAGAACTCCGTGTATTTCTGGGGCTGGCAGGCTATTACCGGAAGTTTGTGCCCAAGTTTGCGCAGCACGCCCATCTGCTATACGACCTTGCAGCAAAATCAAAGAATGAATATGCGTGGACCGAACAGCACTGTGACACTGGGGTTGTATCGTAACCAGAGGGTGGAGAGAATCAAATTTAATCAGGCTACTTTCGATAATTCACAACGGAATAATCTTAGATCTTGTGTGTGGGTTCGGTGGTAGTGTTGGTGAGGATGTTTCTCCGGGTTTCTCTTCTGCCGGGGCGAAAACCTTGGGTTTTTATCTGAGTAGGGCCGACGTGAGAAGCGGTGACTCGGACTTGGATTCCCCGGAGGTGCAGTGACCCCGTGGGTGACTCATTGCTCCTGGCAGGGTGTAGATAAGTGAAGATGAGGTTTCATGCAAGCGGGCGGGGTGCTTCCCCTCCGGACTCTCTTCCGCGCGCCATCAGCAGGCGGCGTGGCATCCCCTCGGGAGGGGTCCTAGCCCAAGTCCGGCGGTCCGTACGCCATCAGCAGGCGACGTAGCATCCCCTTCGGAATGGGTCCTATCCTAAGCATTCTCGTCATTTGCAATCTTCCCCTCACCTCCGGAGATATGTGTCTTAGGCCCGTCTCGGCCGTAAGCTCATCTCCGGACCTTGTCTCCTTCCTAGACTCTCCGAGTGCGTTCCGTCATCCTTCCGTACCCTTCTCTGTCGTAGCTATGTACTTCTAGATAATTTCAGGTGTAACACTACCTCCCCTCCCCCTTAGCCTCGTCCCAAGCGCAAATTTCGTTCCATCTAAGTAGCATGTCTCTTTCTTGGGTCGTGAGATTCTTTCAACGCTGAGTACCTTGCAGCGTCATGGACTGCAGTCCTCCTCCCCTGCAGCCCTCCCCGTCATCGGACCAGAGTTCTTCCCTCAGAACGTACCTGTAATCCTTCGGTATGACTGGGCCCTCAGAGCAAGCCGATGCGTGCTCTTACTGTCGTGTCCTATTGAGTCGTACTCGCCGCCGCGCTGCGCCAAGGCTTTGGCCGGCTTGGTCAGGTTCCGGGGTCGTAGTAGGCACAGGGAATCGGGAGGGGCATGGTGTCCTTCGTGCTAGTAACCCGTATACTCGGCAGTGACCGCACCTACGTCCTTCCGGGGGGTGACTAGTATGCTGGAGCAGTGACAGCGCCGTTGGGAACTCGCTTCACGGTTTTTGTGCCTCCTACGCCGGTTCCGCCAGTCCGAGTTGGTCGCCGAGGGGTCGCTACGTCTGTTCTGAACGGTTTTCCTGACTCTCAACGGTTTCGGTCGCGTGCACTCCTCGCCGGGCGCCCGGTCGGCGGCTTCTCGTAGATTGCCCGAGAAGCGGGTCTTTTTGTTGCTCTTGATGCTTTGGTACTGAAGTCCTCCTCCCCTCCAGCCCACTACCACCAGGTCCTCGCGGGACCCGGTCTAGCCCTCGGTGAGCCGGTAGTCCCCGGTCGGCGAGTCTGGGTTTCGTCGATGAAACTCCCGGAGTTTCTCCAGACTGCCTACCGAAAAGTTGTCAAATGGTTCTTCCGTCCAGTCTTTGCGTTCTGGATAGTCAAGCCATTTGACGAGGTATAGAATTCGTTTGTTATTTCCCCGGCAGCGCTCGACCGAGGACATAACTTCTTCGACATCGTATTCCTCGCTTTGTTCGATGTCGTCCGCCTCCCGGAGTACTTTCGAAGGGTCCGGCGGGGCTCGGTGTTCGCTGATTCGGTAGGGTTCAAGTAGCGAGACGTGGAAGACGTTGTGGATCTTCCATTTCCGAGGCAGTGTGAGGCGAACGGCTAGCGGGGAAATGATTTTCTCAATCTGGAAGGGACCATGATTTCTGTGGTCCAGTTTCTTCGATGGGCGGCGTGTTTTGATATTGCGGCCGTTGAGCATTACCAAGTCTCCCACCTGGTAGGCTGGGGGTTCCTTTCGTGCCGGGTCGGTGTATCGGCGCATCCGCTCCTGTGCGTCTTCCAGCCCTTTTCGGGATTCGTCGTTCACCGTACGCATCCAGTGGGCGTAGACTTGGCTTGCCGGGTTCAGGGGTTCTGTTGACACGGGGTTCATGGCGGCCGGGTGGAAGCCATAGTTAGCGTAGAACGGAGACATACCATTTCCTGTGGTGGTCGAGTTGTTGTAGGCAAACTCGGCCATCGGCAACAGGCGTACCCAGTCGTCTTGTTCTTTGCTGACGAATGCTCGGAGGTAGGCTTCGATCGTCTGGTTGAGCCGCTCTGTCTGGCCATCGGTCTGTGGATGGAACGCGGTCGACATTCGGAGCCAAATCCCCGAGAGTCGTAGGAACTCCTTCCAGGTTTCCGAGGTAAACCTGGAGTCGTGGTCTGACACAATATCAGTGGGGAGGCCGTGATATTTCCATACTTCACGGGCGAAAATGGCGGCTAGGTCCGCCACGGTTTTTTCCTTTGTTTTTAAAGGGAGGAAGTGTGCCATTTTGGTGAATCGGTCGATGATTACCCATAGTTGGTCGCATTCGTCCGAGATGGGGAGTTCCGTGATGAAGTCCATTGCTATGGATTGCCATGGGGCGTATGGTAATTCCAGCGGGGAGGACAGCCCATACGGTTGGTGTCGGGACGCCTTGTTCTGTTGGCATTCGGGGCAGCTTCTGACGAAGTCGATGATCCGTTCGTTCATCTTTGGCCACCAAAAGTTCCGCCGAATTAGTTCGATGGTTTTGTCCAGCCCCATGTGTCCCGCCACTTTCGTGTCGTGTTCTGATTCCATAATCCTCTGTACCAATCCTTTCGGTACCCAGAGCAGGTTCCGTTGGTACAGTATGTGCTTTTCGCAACTCAGCTCCCTGACCCTTCGGTCCTTCGGCGACGTTTCCTCCATCGCCGCTTCCTGTTTCTTTGCCTGTTCGTAGGCTTCGTCCTTCTTTCCTTCCTCTCTGACTTTCGCCAGGAATTCTTCCGTCCATCTTCTTTCCCGGAGTGATGCCAGCCGTGCCGAGGAGACGATGAACGATCTCGTTAGTCGTTCCTCGAAGTGACTTTTTCCCAAAACTGTCGTGATCGGCTGGTTTTCTACCCCCCCCTTTTCTGGGCGGTACTCCGGACGCCGGGACAGCGCATCTGGTTTGCCGTTTAGTGACCCAGGACGGTAGAAGATTTTGAAGTCGATTCTGGCCAGCTCCTGCGCCTAGCGCGCTTGCCGACGGTTTAGTACTTTAGTGGTCGTAAAGTATTCTAGGTTGTGATGGTCCGAGAGCACTTGGACTTGGTGGGTCGCTCCTTCGCAGTACCGTCTCCAATGTTTAAAGGCATCCACTATTGCAAGAAGTTCCTTGTCGTGGATTTCGTAATTGATATCCGTGGGTTGGAATTTCCTGGAGTGGAAGGCTACCGGGTGGAGGCATCCTTTCTCATCTCTTTGTGATAAGACCGCTCCTAAGGCGAAGTCTGATGCATCTGTTTCGATGATGACTGGTCTCGCGGGGTCGAAGTGAGCCAGGATTGGGGCTGTGGTGAATCGTTTTTTAAGTTCTTTGAATGCAGCCTCTGCCTCTTGCGTCCACGCCCAGTTTTTCCCTCTTTCCTATTTTGTCAATTCCGTGAGGGGTTTCGCTACTCGGGAGTAGTCTTTTATGAAGCGTCGGTAGAAATTAGCGAACCCCAGGAAGGATTGGACCTCTGTTATCGAATTTGGGCTCTTCCACCCTAGTACCGCTTCCACTTTTTCTCCCGACATTTTGATTCCGTCCCTCCCGATTATGTATCCCAGGAATTCTACCTCTAGGACTTTCCAGACGCACTTCTCCGGGGAGATCGCCAGACCATTAGTTTGCAGTCTCTCGAGTACTTCCTTGACCGTTCGGTCGTGTCCTTCTTCGGTGTCGGTATAGACAAGCATATTGTCCATATATGCTATTACCCCCACATCCAGCATGTCGGAGAATACATGATTCATCATGTCTTGGAAAGTGGAGGGGGCATTGGTTAGTCCGAATGGCATTACCTGGAATTCGAAGAGGCCGTACCGGGTTCGGAATGCGGTTTTCCATTGGTCTCCTTCTTTCACCCGGATGAGGTGGAAGCCGTTTTTCAGGTCCATCTTTGTGAACCATTGAGCCCCTCTCACTCTGTCCTGCAGTTCCTGCATTAAGGGGAGCGGGTATCGGTTTGGGATCGTGATTTTGTTCAAGGCTCGGTAGTTGACACAGAGACGGAGCCCTCGTCCATGAGGTTTGGGTACGAAGAGGATTGGGGATCCTGCTGGCGACGTGGAGCGTCGGATTTTCCCTGTGCGCTCCATCTCTTTTAGCCATTCGCTCAGAGTCTGGAGTTCTTCTTCCGAGAGGGGGTAGATAGGTCCCCATGGCGCTGTGCTTCCTTCCTGTAGGTCGATCTTGCAATCGTAGGACCGGTGCTTGGGAAGGGCGTCCGCGGCCTCCTTTCCCATGATCCCCAGGTATTGCCGAAACTCCATTGGCACTGCCTTCACTGGGTCTTCTTCTGCTGCCACCGATACATACCCGATAATTCGTGCCTCAGGGTCGGTTGCAATCGATTCGTCCCATGATAGGGAGAAGGGGTCTGTTTCGTACCGGGTGCATTTCCGTATGCATTCCGCACTGTTGAACCGTATCTCGTTGTTCGTCCAGATTCCCAGGGGCGGGTGTGCTGTTATCCATTCGAATGCGAGGAAGGCGTCGATTCCAGTTTCCATTGGTGAAATTTCGAATCTCTCCTTTGAATAGTGCCTTCGGTGCTGAAGGAGCAATGGCTCTGTATAAAATTGGCCTGCCCCTTTCACTCTTTCCCCCGTGTAATTTTCTATGGTGTGGGCTCGCCTGTGTTCCTTCTTGGTGATGCCCAATTTTTCCACGGTTTGGTTGTTGAGGAGTGCTACACAGCATCCGGTGTCTAGTAGCACTTGGATTCGGTGTTTCTTTCCGTCCAGGTGTAGCAACATCATAATGACTGGGCGGGTGCCGCTCGGTTCTTCCCTTGGTTTCTATGACTGGGTTCCAGTACTTGGTTCCGGGTTTTTCCGTTTCCGGGATAGTCCGCATATTATCGTGAATGTCTCGGGTTGCGGCGAGTCCCGGCCTTTTAAAAATCCGACTTGGAGTCTTCCCACAGCGGGGTCGGGGCCTCCGTGTCGACGGTCTCAACGGCAGCCACTTTTTGCTGCGTAGTCGCCGGGAGCTCTTCTTCCGCCTCCTCTCGCCCTGTCTTTCCATTTGATACCGCCACGGTGGCGGCCTTCCAAGGGGCCTTTGGTAACGGGGTTCGTTGCAGGGTGCTGAACGAGAAGCATTCGAATGTTCAGTGGCTGGTCCCGCTGCACCGTCAGCAGTCGTCTCGGTTCTTAAAATATGTTTCTTGTTCCTTCTGCGGAACACCCTTCAAAGCTTCTTCTTTCGAGGCCCAGTGGTCCTTCGCCCACCACCACGTTGGTCTTCCTGCCGGGGTTCCTGCTTGGGTCTGGTGAGACTTGTTCGTGTCGGCCTTAGTTGGGGTCGTTTCTCCTTTTTTTCCCTCTTGTTTCTTCCGGTCGTCTTTTTGCCTGCTGGTCCCTCTCATTTGTTCTCGGGCTTGTTTTAACGCCTTTTTCTTTTCTACCTGAAGGCCCGCCTGATGCGTGGCTTGCAGGAATCCCTCGTCGTCTGCGAAGTCTTCGAGATAGTGGGCAAACCGCATGTCCAGTACTGCGTCCGGCATGGCCAGGTCGACCTTTTGTTGTAGCGCTTCCCCCGTTGCGCGGGCGAAGTTGTTTAGCGCACTGAACTCCGTAAGGTAGGCGCAGATCGACCCCTGGTATCTGAGCTGGCCAAGTTGTAGCTGAGCGTCGGCCGCTTCTCGCTTGTTGTGGTATTCCGCGCGGATGGCCGCTGAATAGTTTGCCCATGTGTCGTTTTCCCGCAGCTCTCGGTACTGGTGTAGGTGCCATACCAGAGCCGTGTCCGTCAGGAGGGTTCCGACCCAGGCGATTTTCTGCCGGTTGGTGGTGTCTGGGTAGAATCCCAGGTACATAGTGACAGACTCCCACCACTGATTGAACGCAGTTGGGCTTTTTCCATCAAATTTTTCGGGGTTCTCCATTTTTAGTCAGGAAGTGTGTATTCGGGCTCCGTCCATGGGCCGTCCAGCCTGTCGGGCCCTTTCCACTCCTTCTGACACTAGCCGCACCAGATCTTGTGTGGTGATCGTAGGTGTCGGATTTCTAGGTGGCAAGGGGGAACGACGGGGCCGGAGAGGCGTTCGGGGTGGTTCAGATGGCGGGCCCGAGTTTGGCCCCATGGATGATCCGGGGGGTGTTGATGGGGGGTTCGCTTCTTGCCCTACTGCTGGCTCGGGCGCTGGTGGCCTTGGGGAGATGTGGCGCCGTAGTTCCGTTAGTCGCTGCCTCATTTCTGGCGTCGTGGATAGCGCCGGGGGTCTCTGTCGTCGGGTAGGTGGCCCTGGTTCTAAGCGCAATGGGCTTCCCAACGTTGGTGGAGAATGCGCTGAAGGGGCACTGGTACTAGTTTGTCGGACCGGGCTTCTCCACGTTGGTGGTTTTGGGGCCAGCGGTGGCGTTGTGGGTAGTGGAATTTTGGTCGCAATGTGTTGGATCTCCGCTCTTGCTTCCCGGAGTTGGTTTTCCAGGGAGGATACCCGATCCTGGTGGGCGGCTGCCCATAGTTCTACGTTTCCCTGAAAGTTGGCCAGGTGTTGATTTCGGGCTGTGTTAGCTTCCGCCAAAAAGGACAGGGCGTCGTTCACTCGGGCCAGCTGGGTGGCCTGACATATTTGTCGTTCATTAGCCTCGCTGGTGTGCTCGAGGATAGCCTGCCAGATTTTACTGGCCAGGGATTGGTATGCGTTTGCGGCGCTCGACAGCTCACTGCGTATCCATTCTTCTGCTATTTTTTCATTAGCGTTGATACGGTCATATACGTACCTAGTGCCTTCCGCTAAGGTTTGGTAGGCTTGCTCGATTTCCCGCGTTCGTCGGTCAGTTCTGTCGTAGGCGTCACCGCATAGCTCCGTGAGCCGTCGGAGGTCGTTCTCGGCCTGTCTCTGCTGGTGTACCAGAGTCCTGACCTAGACTGCGGGGTTGGCAATCTCTACTGCCTTTTCCGGATTTGGTGCTCCGCTGGTGATTTGGAGCAGGTCCCGGGGGGCCTCGAGCCGGAGCATGTTGAAGTCCGAGGCGGTCGTCATGGTTTTTTCAGTATAGGTCTAACGGATGACCGGTGTAGATGGTTTCGTCGTCTGTGAACTCGTAGTCGCAGATGTCCCGGAAATCGTGTCCGTTCAGGTTTGCACACTGATGGGCGAATGCGCAGTCAAACCAGTATTTGGTATACCAGTGTTGTGGTGCGCAGTCGATTGCTTCCGAGGGTATGGGTCCGTCTGTGTGAGGGTCCCAAGTTTCTTGGTCGAGAAGGGAGTCAATTGAGGAGTAGGTGTAGTCGAAGTGGTAGCTTGATTGTGGTTCGAAGACCGTAGATAGTTCGAGCAAGAAGAAGTGGTCTTGTTCGAACGAAGGCATGAACTGAAAGTAGGGTGATTTTGAGATCAAGATTATAGTGTGACACTGGGGTTGTATCGTAACCAGAGTGTGGAGAGAATCAAAGGTAATCAGGCTACTTTCGATAATTCACAACGGAATAATCTTAGATCTTGTGTGTGGGGCGGCGTGTTTTGATATTGCGGCCGTTGAGCATTACCAAGTCTCCCACCTGGTAGGCTGGGGGTTCCTTTCGTGCCGGGTCGCTGTATCGGCGCATCCGCTCCTCTGCGTCTTCCAGCCCTTTTCGGGATTCGTCGTTCACCGTACGCATCCAGTGGGCGTAGACTTGGCTTGCCGGGTTGAGGGGTTCCGTTGACACGGGGTTCATGGCGGCCGGGTGGAAGCCATAGTTAGCGTAGAACGGAGACATACCATTTCCTGTGGTGGTCGAGTTGTTGTAGGCAAACTCGGCCATCTGTAACAGGCGTACCCAGTCGTCTTGTTCTTTGCTGACAAATGATCGGAGGTAGGCTTCGATTGTCTGGTTGAGCCGCTCTGTCTGGCCGTCGGTCTGTGGATGGAACACGGTCGACATTCGGGGCCGAATCCCCGAGAGTCGTAGGAACTCCTTCCAGGTTTCCGAGGTAAACCTGGAGTCGCAGTCTGACACAATATCAGTGGGGAGGCCGTGATATTTCCATACTTCCCGGGCGAAAATGACGGCTAGGTCTGCCGCGGTTTTTTCCTTTGTTTTTAAAGGGAGGAAGTGTGCCATTTTGGTGAATCAGTCGATGATTACCCATAGTTGGTCGCATTCGTCCGAGATGGGGAGTTCGGTGATGAAGTCCATTGCTATGGATTGCCATGGGGCGTATGGTAATTCCAGCGGGGAGGACAGCCCATACGGTTGGTGTCGGGATGCCTTGTTCTGTTGGCATTCAGGGCAGCTTCTGACGAAATCGATGATCCGTTCATTCATCTTTGGCCACCAAAAGTTGCGCCGAATTAGTTCGATGGTTTTGTCCTGCCCCATGTGTCCCGCCACTTTCGTGTCGTGTTCTGATTCCATAATCCTCTGTACCAATCCTTTCGGTACCCAGAGCAGGTTCCGTTGGTACAGTATGTCCTTTTCGCAACTCAGCTCCCTGACCCTTCGGTCCTTTGGCGACGTTTCCTCCATCGCCGCTTCCTGTTTCTTTGCCTGTTCGTAGGCTTCGTCCTTCTTTCCTTCCTCGCTGACTTTCGCCAGGAATTCTTCCGTCCATCTTCTTTCCTGGAGTGATTCCAGCCGTGCCGAGGAGACAATGAACGATCTCGTTTGTCGTTCCTCGAACTGACTTTTTCCCAAAACCATCTTGATCGGCTGGTTTTCTACCCCCCCCTTTTCCGGGCGGTACTCCGGACGCCGGGACAGCGCATCTGGTTTGCCGTTTAGTAACCCAGGGCGGTAAAAGATTTTGAAGTCGATTCCGGCCAGCTCCTGCGCCCAGCGCGCTTGCCGACGGTTTAGTACTTTAGTGGTCGTAAAGTATTCTAGGTTGTAATGGTTCGAGAGCACTTGGACTTGGTGGGTCGCTCCTTCGCAGTACCGTCTCCAATACTTAAAGGCATCCACTATTGCAAGAAGTTCCTTGTCGTGGATTTCGTAGTTGATTTCCGCGGGTTGGAATTTCCTGGAGTGGAAGGCTACCGGGTGGAGGCATCCTTTCTCATCTCTTTGTGATAAGACCGCTCCTAAGGCGAAGTCTGATGCATCTGTTTCGATAATGACTGGTCTCGTGGGGTCGAAGTGAGCCAGGATTGGGGCCGTGGTGAATCGTTTTTTAAGTTCTTTGAATGCAGCCTCTGCCTCTTGCGTCCACACCCAGTTTTTCCCTCTTTCCTTTTTTGTCAATTCCGTCACGGGTTTCGCTACTCGGGAGTAGTCTTTTATGAAGCGTCGGTAGAAATTAGCGAACCCCAGGAAGGATTGGACCTCTGTTATCGAATTTGGGCTCTTCCACCCTAGTACCGCTTCCACTTTTTCTCCCGACATTTTGATTCCGTCCCTCCCAATTATGTATCCCAGGAATTCTACCTCTTTGACTTTCCAGACGCACTTCTCTGGGGAGATCGCCAGACCATTAGTTTGCAGTCTCTTGAGTACTTCCTTGACCGTTCAGTCGGGTCCTTCTTCGGTGTCGGCATAGACAAGTATATCGTCCATATATGCTATTACCCCCACATCCAGCATGTCGGAGAATACATGATTCATCATGTCTTGGAAAGTGGAGGGGGCGTTGGTTAGTCCGAATGGCATTACCTGGAATTCGAAGAGGCCGTAGCGGGTTCGGAATGCGGTTTTCCATTCGTCTCCTTCTTTCACCCGGATGAGGTGGAAGCCGTTTTTCAGGTCCATCTTTGTGAACCATTGAGCCCCTCTCACTCTGTCCTGCAGTTCCTGCATTAAGGGGAGCGGGTATCGGTTTGGGATCGTGATTTTGTTCAAGGCTCGGTAGTTGACACAGAGACGGAGCCCTCGTCCATGAGGTTTGGGTACGAAGAGGATTGGGGATCCTGCTGGCGACGTGGAGCGTCGGATTTTCCCTGTGCGCTCCATCTCTTTTAGCCATTCGCTCAGAGTCTGGAGTTCTTCTTCCGAGAGGGGGTAGATAGGTCCCCATGGCGCTGTGCTTCCTTCCTGTAGGTCGATCTTGCAATCGTAGGACCGGTGCTTGGGAAGGGCGTCCGCGGCCTCCTTTCCCATGATCCCCAGGTATTGCCGAAACTCCATTGGCACTGCCTTCACTGGGTCTTCTTCTGCTGCCACCGATACATACCCGATAATTCGTGCCTCAGGGTCGGTTGCAATCGATTCGTCCCATGATAGGGAGAAGGGGTCTGTTTCGTACCGGGTGCATTTCCGTATGCATTCCGCACTGTTGAACCGTATCTCGTTGTTCGTCCAGATTCCCAGGGGCGGGTGTGCTGTTATCCATTCGAATGCGAGGAAGGCGTCGATTCCAGTTTCCATTGGTGAAATTTCGAATCTCTCCTTTGAATAGTGCCTTCGGTGCTGAAGGAGCAATGGCTCTGTATAAAATTGGCCTGCCCCTTTCACTCTTTCCCCCGTGTAATTTTCTATGGTGTGGGCTCGCCTGTGTTCCTTCTTGTTGATGCCCAATTTTTCCACGGTTTGGTTGTTGAGGAGTGCTACAGAGCATCCGGTGTCTAGTAGCACTTGGATTCGGTGTTTCTTTCCGTCCAGGTGTAGCAACATCATAATGACTGGGCGGGTGCCGCGCGGTTCTTCCCTTGGTTTCTTTGACCGGGTTCCAGTACTTGGTTCCGGGGTTTTCCGTGTCCGGGATAGTCCGCAAATTATCGTGAACGTCTCGGGTTGCGGCGAGTCCCGGCCTTTTAAAAATCCGACTCGGAGTCTTCCCACAGCGGGGTCGGGGCCTCCTTGTCCATGGTCTCAACGGCAGCCACTTTTTGCTGCTTAGTCGCCGGGAGCTCTTCTTCCGCCTCCTCTCGCCCTCTCTTTCCATTTGATACCGCCACAGTGGCGGCCTTCCAAGGGGCCTTTGGTAACGGGGTTCCTTGCAGGGTGCTGAACGAGAAGCATTCGAATGTTCGGTGGCCGGTCCCGCCGCACCGCCAGCAGTCGTCTCGGTTCTTAAAATATGTTTCTTGTTCCTTCTGCGGAACACCCTTCAAAGCTTCTTCTTTCGAGGCCCAGTGGTCCTTCGCCCCCCACCACGTTGGTCTTCCTGCAGAGGTTCCTGCTTGGGTCTGGCGAGACTTGTTCGTGTTGGCCTTAGTTGGGGTCGTTTCTCCTTTTTTCCCCTCTTGTTTCTTCCGGTCGTCTTTTTGCCCACTGGTCCCTCTCATTTGTTCTCGGGCTTATTTTAACGCCTTTTTCTTTTCCACCTGAAGGCCCGCCTGATGCGTGGCTTGCAGGAATCCCTCGTCATCCGCGAAGTCTTCAAGATAGTGGGCAAACCGCATGTCCAGTACTGCGTCCGGCATGGCCAGGTCGACCTTTTCTCGTAGCGCTTCCCCCGTTGCGCGGGCAAAGTTGTTTAGCGCTCTGAACTCCGTAAGGTAGGCGCGGATCAACCCCTGGTATCTGAGCTGGCCAAGTTGTAGCTGAGCGTCGGCCGCTTCTCGCTCGTTGTGGTATTCCGCGCGGATGGCCGCTGAATAGTTTGCCCATGTGTCGTTTTCCCGCAGCTCTCGGTACTGGTGTAGGTGCCATACCAGAGCCGTGTCCGTCAGGAGGGTTCCGACCCAGGCGATTTTCTGCCGGTCGGTGGTGTCTGGGTAGAATCCCAGGTACATAGTGACAGACTCCCACCACTGATTGAACGCGGTTGGGCTTTTTCCATCAAATTTTTCGGGGTTCTCCATTTTTAGTCGGGAAGTGTGTATTCGGGCTCCGTCCGTGGGCCATCCAGCCTGTCGGGCCCTTTCCACTCCTTCTGCCACTAGCCGCACCAGATCTTGTGTGGTGATCATAGGTGTCGGATTTCTAGGTGGCGATGGGGAATGACGCGGCCGGAGAGGCGGACGGGGTGGTTCAGATGGCGGGTCCGAGGGTGGCCCCTTGGATGATCCGGGGGGTGTTGATGGGGGGTTCCCTTCTTGCCCTACTGCTGGCTCGGGCGCTGGTGGCCTTGGGGAGATGTGGCGCCATAGTTCCGATAGTCGCTGCCTCATTTCTGGCATCGTTGGTAGCGCCGGAGGTCTCTGTTGTCGGGTAGGTGGCCCTGGTTCTAAGCGCAATGGGCTTCCCAACGTTGGTGGAGAATGCGCTGAAGGGGCGCTGGTACTAGTTTGTCGGACCGGGCTTCTCCACGTTGGTGGTTTTGGGGCCAGCGGTGGCGTTGTGGGTAGTGGAATTTTGGTCGCAATGCGTTGGATTTCCGCTCTTGCTTCCCGGAGTTGGTTTTCCAGGGAGGATACCCGATCCTGGTGGGCGGCTGCCCATAGTTCCACGTTTCCCTGAAAGTTGGCCAGGTGTTGATTTCGGGCTGTGTTAGCTTCCGCCAAAAAGGACCTGGCGTCGTTCACTCGGTCCAGCTGGGTGGCCTGACATATTTGTCGTTCGTTAGCCTCGCTGGTGTGCTCAAGGATAGCCTGCCAGATTTTACTGGCGAGGGATTGGTACGCGTTTGCGGTGCTCGACAGCTCACTGCGTATCCATTCTTCTGCTATTTTTTCATTAGCGTTGATACGGTCATATACGTACCTAGTGCCTTCCGCTAAGGTTTGGTAGGCTTGCTCGATTTCCCGCGTTCGTCGGTCAGTTCTGTCGTAGGCGTCACCGCATAGCTCCGTGAGCCGTCGGAGGTCGTTCTCGGCCTGTCGCTGCTGGTGTACCAGAGTCCTGACCCAGACTGCGGGGTTGGCAATCTCTACTGCCTGTTCCGGATTTGGTGCTCCACTGGTGATTTGGAGCAGGTCCCGGGGGGCCTCGAGCCGGAGCATGTTGAAGTCCGAGGCGGTCGTCATGGTTTTTTCAGTATAGGTCTAACGGATGACTGGTGTAGATGGTTTCGTCGTCTGTGAACTCGTAGTCGCAGATGTCCCGGAAATCGTGTCCATTGAGGTTTGCACACTGATGGGCGAATGCGCAGTCAAACCAGTATTCGGTATACCAGTGTTGTGGTGTGCAGTCGATTGCTTCCGAGGGTATGGGTCCGTCCGTGTGAGGGTCCCAAGTTTCTTGGTCGAGAAGGGAGTCAATTGAGGAGTAGGTGTAGTCGAAGTGGTAGCTTGATTGTGGTTCCAAGACCGTAGATAGTTCGAGCAAGAAGAAGTGGTCTTGTTCGAACGAAGGCATGAGCTGAAAGTAGGGTGATTTTGAGATCACGATTATAGTGTGACACTGGGGTTGTATCGTAACCAGAGTGTGGAGAGAATCAAAGGTAATCAGGCTACTTTCGATAAATCACAACGGAATAATCTTAGATCTTGAGTGTGGGTTCAGTGGTAGTGTTGGTGAGGATGTTTGTCCTTGTTTCTCTTCTGCCGGGGCGAAAACCTCGGGTTTATATCTGAGTAGGGCCGACGTTAGAAGCGGTGACTCGGACTTGGATTCCCCCGAGGTGCAGTGACCCCATGGGCGACTCATTGGTCCTGGCAGGGTGTAGATGAGGGGAGATGAGGTTTCATGCAAGCGGGCGGGGTGCCTCCCCTCCGGACTCTCTTCCGCGCGCCATCAGCAGGCGACGTGGCATCCCCTCGGGAGGGGTCCTAGCCCAAGTCTGGCGGTCCGTACGCCATCAGCAGGCGACGTGGCATCCCCTTCGGAAGGGGTCCTATCCTAAGCATTCTCGTCGTTTGCAATCTTCCCCTCACCTCCGCAGATATGTGTCTTAGGCCCGTCTCGGCCGTAAGCTCATCTTCGGACCTTATCTCCTTCCTAGACTCTCCGAGTGCGTTCCGTCATCCTTCCGTACCCTTCTCTGTCGTAGCTATGTACTTCTAGATAATTTCAGGTGTAACACAAACACAAGAATGCAAAACCATATGGACTTCTGCAGGCATTACCCACTCCATTGGAACGGGCCAAACGGGTCAACATCGATTTCATCACCAAGTTGCCCATGTCGAAGTCTGGATATGATGCAGTTGCAACCGTCATTGACCCATTGACAAAGAGAACCCACTGGATTCCTGTTACCGAATCGGATCTCACTGCTGAGACATTTGCGACTGCCTTTATTGCAGATTATGTTGAGTCACGGGGACTTCCAGTTTCTATCGTGTCGGATAGGGATGTTCGGTTCACCTCCAGTTTCTGGCAGCCTCTGTGTTCGCAACTCGGTATCAAACTGCGGATGTCAACAGCATATCACCCACAGTCAGACGGAGAAGCTGAAAAAGCAAATTCGACCTTGGAAACCTTTCTCAAGGCATATATTGCACAGTTGGAAGACCCTGCAAATTGGGATCAACTACTACCGTTAGCCAAGTTCACCTACAATGCAGCCAAGCATAAGGCAATTAGAATGTCACCCTTTGAAGCTGATATCGGTTATATCCCAAGGCTGCCATTGGATTTACTGGCCCTGGGACCATTCATTCCGAATTCGCCATCTGCAGCCTCATATACAGAAAAGTTGACAAAGATCTTACGGATGTTACGAGAACGGATGCAGGAAACCCAGTTGGCCATGGTCTCTGATGCCAACGAGCAACGGCAACAACACCCCTTCAAGGTCGGTGATGACGTTTTCCTGGATACACGTCTCCTGCCAGTTGGATATGCCAATGTTACAGGAGTTGCTAGTGAAGTCCAGAATTCACGGAAGTTCCTGCACCCATATGCAGGACCATTCAAGCTTCTCAAGCAAGTTGGGAACAATGCATTCTTGCTTGATATTCCAACCCACTAGAGATTACACCCAGTCTTCAACGTCATGCGGTTTAAGCGATCGAAAGTCGACAACACAATGGAACACCCACCACCGCCACCATTACGGTCAACGTTAGCAGCGGCCACAGAATACAAAGTTGAAGGGATTCTCGAACATCAAGGTACTGCAGCTCGTGATCTCAAGTACCTTGTCAAATGGGTTGGATATCCGAATCCAACTTGGAAGCCATTGGAAAATTTGAAGGGTGGGAGTAAGGAGATGCATAGAGACTACCATGCTGCGAATGGACTTCGGACGTATCGGTGGATGATGGAAGAGTGACATTTGGTGATTTCAGTTGGATTTTTCAAAGAAATTGTATGATCGCAAAGTTGTTTTGGGAACAAATTGGAGCTGGAAAAGAAGGGGGTTTTTTTTTTTTTTCTGCATTAAATGTTTGTTTTGCTTTTGGCTGTTACTGCAGAAGGGGGTCTTGTTTTCTTGAGTGGGGAGTGGTTGTTGGAGTGGGATTCGTGTACCGACGCTAGGCAGGGAGCACTAGTCTAGAGTAGGCTAGTCTCGAGTGATAGGCTCAACGGATCCTTCCTATAAGGATCCGCTGCTGCCCCCGCTCCTTTGAATGGACATGCTTCTTGATGCCCCTCATCGACTCAATCTTGTACTCGATAGTAGCAGTGGAGCATAGTGGCGGTGGGGGTGGGTGTTCACGGCTTCTGTTGACTCTTGATAACTTGAGACATGCAACGTTGGAAACTGGGTGTAAGCACCAGTGTGCCGGCATGTCGAGAACGAAAGCATTCTTGCCGGCTGACTTTAGGATTGTAAACGGACTGGCATACGGATGTTGAAACTTTTGTGAATTGGCACTGTTGTTTGCAGTGGAATTGACATTGGCATAGCAGACTGGCAGCAAATGGGTGTCGAGGAATACCGAATCGCCTATCCGAAATGGGTGCAGTTGACGATGCTCATTTGCTTCCGTTAGCATTGTCAATCGGGCTTCTTCCATTCGCTCTCGAAGCATCGGTAGGATCTTTACGAGCCATTCTGCGTATTCCGTTCCGCGTCTCGGATTTGGCATCCGCAAACCTGGCGCCAGTAAATCGAGCGGAAGCCTAGGAATGTATCCGATATTCGCCTCGAATGGCGACATTCCTATAGCCTTGTACTTGGCCGTGTTGTAATTGAACTCCGCCAACGGTAACAACCGGCTCCACTGCTGGGGGGATTTGAGTTGTGATATATATACCTTCAAAATCGTTTCCAGAGTGGCATTTGCCTTTTCCGCCTGACTGTTCGACTGCAGGTGGTATGCTGAAGACATCCAAAGCTTAATCCCGAGTTGTGAACACAACAATTGCCAGAAGCTGGAGGTATATTGGGTGTCCCAGTCAGATAAGATTGATACAGGTAGCCTGTGTGACCGAAATAACTGTCAATGAACGCTGTTGTGGACTTTTCTACGGTGAGCTCAGCTTACTTAACAGGAATCCAAAGTGCTCGCTTCATCAGGGGATCAATTATTGTCACTACAGCATCGTAACCAGCTTCCAACGTGGGTAAGTTGGTGGCGAAATCGATGTTCACCCGTTTTGCGTGTTCAAGTGAAATCAGTAGTGCCTGCAGGAGTCCAAACGGCCTGGCATTCTTGTGCTTGATTCGGTGGCATACGTCACATCCGCTAATTTATTCTGTGACCAAATCCGTCAACTTTGGCCAGTAGTACCTAGACCCAACCACACCTGCTGTCTTCGTGATGCCGCTATGTCCAATACCCAGAATACCAATGTGTGCTTCTCGAATCACGTCCGTTATCAAATTTTTTTGGGATACATATCCTTCCGCCAGACGGCTTATGGTACAGCAGGCCTTCTTCAAGTGTGTACGACTTTCCTCGTTCGTTAACAAAGCGAGACTGCTTCAAACTTGACTTTTTGTCCTCGTTTTCATCGCTATTGCTCAAATATTCTAGAACTGAATCGAAAATTGTGTCCTCCCCATCGCCATTTCGAACATCGTTCAGCCACTCGGTTGAGGGTAATACACGCATTTCGATGACATTGAGGTACTGGGGATCGCATACAACAGGTGAAAGACGTTGTTCGAATCCACCAAATGGCATATCTTCAAGTGCCAATACTTTCCAAAATAATGTCGTAGGCAGATTTAAGATCAAACACAGTGTACCAGCCTGTAACATCTACGTAGTTCCCGGTGACGCCCCGTTTACTTCCATTAAGCCAGAACTCGTATCTGTCCTGGGGAGGGTGTTTGGTTCCGGCTGTGATGATTGACATGCGCCCAGCATGTTGAAAGAGTAAACCGAGCTGTTTTGCAAATGCAGTATCAATATAACACTGTGAAGCACCCGGGTCCATTAGGGTGTAGACAGAGCGAGTTTTAGAATGAGAGGTTCGGACCTTAGCGTAAAAACGTAACAAATCACTTTTACCATTAATGTCTTTTCGTATAACATTAAGGTTTGTCAAATAAAGTCTTGCTGCCTCTCTTTCCTTAGTAGGAGGACGCCCTGTCACTCCTACTGAGCACATTTTCCCTCGCTCTGTCCCACCATACTATTCCTATCGCAGTCTGATCCGCCCAAGTCCAACACATCCATGAGTCCTCAGTTATCATCAAGCATTTCCTCCTCCGACCAACCTCCGCCAAAGTACGCACCAGACCTCGCCTCCCGATCGTCAATGTTGTTGATGCCTTTGGGTGGTCACGCCAATTAGGTTGGTTGGCACCGGTACGGTAGGAAGGTCAACCAGTAAAGTACGGTGACTGCTGAGTGGGTGCCGACTGGTTGGATGGTTGACACTGCTTCTGGAGTCCCTCGCGCCCTCCCTTGCGTCTTCCTCGAGGTTTGAATTGCACCGTATGGTTGTCCGTGATCAGAGTGCCGCATAGGCATGCGATTTGACCAAACCCAAGGCAACGCTGGCACTGTATCCTTCCATCAACAACCACATTTAGGTCATCATTCTCGATGTTACTCAAGTCCATTGGATCGCGTTGAGCGGTTTGGTGAGAGTGCCAGGGCGGCGCTTCCGGGCAGCATTGGGAGAAACGGCAGAGTGCATGCAGCAAAGATATCCATCATACCTGACAACGTCATCTGCTTCTGACTGTCGCCGCTGAGAATATCCATAAGACGTGCCTGCTGGGATATATCGTTTTGCATTGCTTCAGGCAGCTTGATTAGGTATTCCTGCCACACTGGATTTTCCCTCGTAATGGTGAGCAACCCGCCCAGAATGGTGGTCAGTTCCAATGCTCTCTGGTTGAAGGACAAATCCTGATGGTGGCTGAACTTTAACATATACCATTCGCGGCGAATTACCGAAATAGCCCGTTCCGGAACGTACTAGCGCTTGAAGAGGACCTTCACGGCGTCCCATGTAGTATTGTAATTGTAATCCTTTGGTGGGATAGTATCCGCACCCTGTTTCTTCATGCAGTTCTCAAACCAGTGGAACACTTTGGCGGTGAGAAAGCGCCAGAAGGTGTCGATCTTCTAATTATCTTCAGATCCCTAGAGACAGACTGCTCCGCCCTGTCAAACATAATGCTGCACGTATTCAACAAATTGAGCGACAACCGCCAAGTCCTGCGAACCATCAAACCTCTTTGGCTCATGTGGCTTAATTTTTTGAACGATCAGGTTTTGGCTCAGGGCCACGTCTTGTAGTTTTGCGGTTTGTTCGCTGATGGTAAAGAAGTGATCGCAGCACTGCTTCCAAACCGCCGTCTCCTCCTGTGCCTTACGAAGGCGGTGCTCCAGTGCTGCCAGATCCGCAATCTTCACAGAAGCTTCTCGGTGACTGCCATACCACTAGGCGTAGGCATTTAGGACAGCTTCAGGTGAAACAGCTATGACATCCACGTTTTCATTGCGCGAGAGGTTCACTTCACCAATCCACTCATGTAGGTCACCCGGCTCTGACCAGAGTTTCAGGGTGTTCGACATTGCTCACTATTTTGGCATGCCCTGTTTTGTTCGCTGCACTTTTTGAAATGCTAGATACACTCGATTTCCTCCCGAATTCGCTCTATTCGCTTGAATTCCTCTCGAATCGGCTTGATTTACTTGAATTCGCTCGGTGCATTCGATCTCTTCCCAAATCAGCTCGATTCGCTCAAAATTTTCTTGTTTTCGTCGATTTTCCTCAGACTTTGTCAACTGTGTTCGAATGAATGCTAGAGGGAGACGTAAAGAAAATGGTCCCTGAACGCTGGCCCCCGCGCTTACCACTTGCTACGGCCTCCCGTAGCTACTTTTCATACGAGAGTACGTTTGCTGGTATCCCTCTCCAGCTCCACCTGGTCTGGGATGTCTCTGCGCCCTCCTTCTGCTTGCCGCTCGTCACATGGTGCAAATAAAGAATCCTCGCCGCTGGTCGTACGGGGCAGGGAAAGAAAGTGTGTCGTATGGTGCAGGAAAATAAAGAATGCTCGCCACTGGTCGTGTAGGGCAGAGATAATAAATTGTTGCTACCAGTTGAGGGGTAGCAAGAAACATGTCCATTCTCAAGAGAGGAGCACCGGACACTTATACTAGTGTCTGTGTGCTAGCACTAGTGTATGACTGTCTATCTACAGAAGCCCTTAGGGCAGCCATGTGCCCAATCCCACAAACTCTAGAAGCCACGCTAGCGACCATGCTAGCCACTCTAGGCGTAGCGTCCACGATGCCTGGAATCCTCCTCCTACAGCGGACCCGACCGACAGCGACTACAAGATTAAGTGGGCGGATTTCAAGAAGGTCTTCAAGGAGCAGTTTGTACCAGAGGTGGCAGTGTCTGTTGTGAGGAATGAGTGGCGCGCACTCAAGTTCAACAAAAACCAGGTGCTGAAATTCAACCAGAGG
>Ga0307508_10002219_pt1 | contig 20713 bp, 16 predicted proteins | sample 9_EM_MG_FD_203089 | JGI IMG/M metagenome (GOLD analysis project Ga0307508, IMG submission 203089) | Populus trichocarpa ectomycorrhiza microbial communities from riparian zone in the Pacific Northwest, United States - 9_EM | ecosystem: Host-associated > Plants > Roots > Unclassified | place...
TTTAGAGTAAACAACCGAAAACACTACCATAGATTAGGGTTCGGCATAGTTTGGACACATGTACAGCTTCTACTGCAGCTAGTCCATATTGAAAGATACCCAAAGTTACCAAAGTGTCTGCTATCTGGCTTTACACTACCCAAACCAGTGATTCTTGTGTACCTTGTCGTCTTTTCACAAACTTTCTCTGACTGGTTCTGTATGGTTAGGGTTTAGTTGGGGTTTGAGTGAGTGGTCGTGGTGTGGGTCCTCTGCAGCAGGGTTTGGGCATGGCACGAGCTAAGACCGTACCCGAAGCCTTTCTCTTTCATTCCCCCTTGGCCACGACCATGTACGAAGGTGGAAAACAGCCTGGTACAGTAGTTTAAGCAGTAAACCCTAATTTATGGTAATGTTTTCTTTTGTTTACTCTAAAAATGGCAGGTCGTTACGACCGCCAACCTTTTTGCAAACCGCTGTAAACGTGAGGTTTACTTCTGAGGCGCAACCATCATGTATGTTCCTGCAACTGGATCTCCCAAGCCAACCTTCTGAGCGAACCCACTGACGTTGAAGAAAGGGCGGGCAGTATCGTGCGTAACCTCTTTCTGGTCCTTGAATCCATCAGGCTGCTTGAACAACAAAAAGACGCATCTAGAGTTCGAAAGGTTAGCACACGAAAAAAAAACTTGTCCACTGGGGGAACGGACCTGTGTGGCTGAGATCCATCCGCAGGATTAGGTTCAACGTATTCCGTGATCGCAGGGGTGTTGTTCTTCAAGGTCACACCATCATCGTTAAGAACAAAATCACCACCCAAGAAATGTCTAACAGGGCCATTCGTCGGATTTTCAGGCGTCGGTGCATCTGGGTCGACGATCGCAACCACGAAAGGACCCTTGCCCATTTCTGCAGGAACGGGAGCACGAAGGCTGAAAGCTGGTGGACGGGAAGTAGCTATTCGGGAAATGTGATTAGCTTGGTGCATGTAATTTCAAAAACGACATACCGTCTTTCGCAAGCTTCTCGCCGCCCTTTTGGACTTTGACATCTGGTGGAGGGGAGCCATAAGATGGCGGAGGCTGTGGGTAAGTCACGTCGATGAGACCCTTTGGCTCGAAGTTGAGGTGAAGGTCCTTGGGAATCTTTGTAACAGTTGGTTGATCAGATCGCAAAGAAAATTTTATTGAAAAATGCTGCAACTTACAGTGGCCTTGTTGAAAGCATCTTTCGACTGGGTAGGGGTGGTATCTTGTGCCATTACGAAGCTGGTGGCGGCGCAGGCAACGAGAGCTGCGAAAGTGGCTTTAGAGAAATGCATGTTCTCTTGGTGTGTTGAAAGGATTGTCCTGGTAGAGCTGTAGAAGTATCTGGCTGTTGTCGTTAGATTCTCTTAACGCGACCACCTTTTATACCTCAGAACCAAGTGGCCAAGCCAAGCCAAAAAAAAACTTGCGCAGCACAGTAAATAAATCATCATTGCTTTTGTTTTCAAGGACCTTCCATGTTCAATCCAGGTTAGTTAACTGCTGCGGAAAACCATTTAAAAACGACAGATGTCGTCGCATCTTGCACAGTCGCGGTTCTTTGTTGGAATCAAAGATGATTTTTAGTATACATATGCCAGTGTAGAACAAGTCAGGTCTTGGCAGTTGTCAGGAAGTAAATTAGAGACCGTGCTGACGTGTTTCCAAAGTTCGACAGAAACGATCTGTCCATTCATCATTTACGCCCTCGGGGACTGTGCAATGTGGGAGAGGCCAAGTTAAGTCGTTCGGCATCAGAAATCCTATATCGAGATGTGGGTCCCGGAAGGCATCCTCCGGCGAGAGGCCACTTGAACCACGCCAAGTGCGTCACCGTCTATGCATCCAAGGAGGCGACCACTGGGCACTTATACATGTAATCACGTTGACGACCCGAACAAGAGTTGCTGCCTGTACTGATGTAGATTTATCACAATCAGTGTCAATCACCGTTTCCATCAAGGCGCGCGTCATGCATATGCATTGGCAGACTCACTACTTATCGAAACCATTTCAAGTTCGTCCGAGTCGTATATATACTATATAGTAAGTGAAATGGCTTCGAGTTTGAGGAAGGTGTTTCTCTTTTTTGCCAAACCAGCCCGAGCCACGGTGACGAAAAACATTTGTTAGTACTAACTTCTAGTCGGTGAAGAACTAATTTGGGAACTCAAGGAATCTAATGGGTAATTGTGGTTGAAAAGCCTGGGGTAGAGAGGAATCTATAGGGTACGAAAAGACAGAACGCATAAGATCGCTTCGATTTGAAATAAAGCGTCTTGGATTACGGGAACTTTGGAGTTGCATCAAATACCTACACCGAAAGTATCTCCTGATTCACGGCCCCACTGCACGTCCTTGCAAAAATACGCAAAAATACGTTTAGTCCTGTGTTCTATTAATTATATGCACTGATAGTCCATACGCCAGACGCTATCTGGTTAATAATGAAATAAATTATTCGAAACGAAAGACATGTCGTCTCGATCTGCAAATGCTTTTCAACGTGGGGTTTACTTCTGAGGAGCAACCATCACGTATGTTCCTGCAACTGGATCTCCCAAGCCAACCTTCTGAGCGAACCCACTGACATTGAAGAAAGGGCGGGCAGTATCATGCGTAACCTCTTTCTGGTCCTTGAATCCATCAGGCTGCTTGAACAACAAAAAGACGCATCTAGAGAGAAAGGTTAGCACACCAAAAGAAAAACTTGTCCACTGGCGGAAGAGACCAACGGACCTGTGTGGCTGGGATCCATCCGCGGGATTAGGTTGGACGTATTCCGTGATCGCAGGGGTGTTGTTCTTCAAGGTCACACCATCGTCCTTGAGAACAAAGTCACCACCCAAGAAATGTCTAACGGGGCCATTTGTCGGGTTTTCAGGTGTTGGTGCGTCTGGGTCAACGATCGCAACCACGAAAGGACCCTTGCCCATTTCTGCAGGAACGGGAGCACGAAGGCTGAAAGCTGGTGGACGGGAAGTAGCTATTCGGGAAATACGATCAGCTTGGTACATAGTATAATTTCAAAAAGGACGAAATGACATACCGTCTTTCGCAAGCTTCTCACCACCCTTTTGGACTTTGACATCTGGTGGAGGGGAGCCATAAGATGGCGGAGGCTGGGGGTAGGTCACGTCAATGAGACCTTTTGGCTCGAAGTTGAGATGAAGGTCCTTGGGAATCTTTGTAATGGTTTGTTGATCAGATTGCAAAGAAAATTTTATTGAAAAATGCTGAAACTTACAGTGGCCTTGTTGAAAGCATCTTTCGACTGAGTAGGGGTGGTATCTTGCGCCGTTACGAAGCTGGTGGCGGCACAGGCAACGAGAGCTGCGAAAGTAGCTTTAGAGAAATGCATGTTTTTGGTGTTGAAAAGGTTGTCCTGGTAGAGCTGTAGAAGTATCTGGCTGTTGCTGTTAGTTTCTCTTAACACGACCACCTTTTATACCTCAGAACCAAGTGGCCAAGCCAAAACACAAATAACTTGCGCAGCAGAGTAAATTGTTTTCAAAGACGTCCCCGTTTAATTCCGGTCTGTTAATGGCTGGATGATTGCTGCGGAACAAACGACACATGTCCAATCTACACAAGTTGAATGTGCTTCTGTTGGAATCGTCTTTGCAGAGGTTATTTTGTCAGGAGGTAACCTAGAGACGTGCTGACATGTTTCGACCATGCTCTGTTTTCGTCCATTGATCATCGCGGCGACTGTGCAATGTGGGAGAGACGGAAAAGTCACAAGTTACTAAATAAAGTCGTTCGCATCACTCCTGGCAAATCAATATGCATATCAGGATATGGGTCCCTCCGGACGGAGTTATTACACATGTTGGACCAGGTAGCTTGACAGCCTCAGTGGAGAGAATATTATTATCAGAGGAAAATTTGACTAAGCGAGCTAGGTAGTATTTGCAGCCCAGTTCTCCGGCTCGGATGGCCCTCCAGTTGAAGTTTCGCAAGTACGGTCATACCACACCAAATAAAACATCTTCGTTACATTCTCACAGATAATGCATGATTCCTACTACCGCCCTCTCCAAGTCTCTCTATCAATACAAAGCAGCATTATTGTCGGATTCGCAAGTAACTCGAAGTTGATAGCTGGCAATGATGCCACTGGCAAGTGAACTCGATCCCCGACTTTCATTACCACATCACCATAGAAACACGCAGCTGGTCGAGGTCATCTCACATTGTATTGTGTCTGAAATGAGCCAGTTTGATGAACGAAAACTACCATCTCGGAGTTAATTTTAAGTCTGCGAGCTCAAGGGTCTAAAGTGACAGTCCAAGTTATGAGCAAGCCACTAGACTGAACTATACACCGCATTTTCGTTCTTCAAACATCAGTTGAGCTCCTCGCAGCATATGTATGACGATATTCACTTTCTTGTTATCGAACGACCAAAAGAAGAATGCCAAAATTTGTCATAAATAGCAAATCTAAATCCACTGCTCCGCAGTTCGCTCAAACTCTGCAATTGTCTAGGTTAAACACTAATATATCCTCCGCTCCAATTCCTGTCAAGTCATCTAGCACCTTGGCGGACTTTTTCTTCTCCACCATCGCGCTTACTGCAACCCAACTATCCTCTTCAAGGGGGCTCACCGTGGGAGCTCTCCTTCCTGGTGTCACCTTCTTTGCCTCCGCAAGGTGGTTACGAAGGATATTATACTGGACAACGACATACTTCTCCGCAGCGATTACCCCAGCGATGCGTTTCGTGATGAGATCAACAAGGGGATCTAGGTGCGGGTGTTTGGGAGTCGTTGAACGGATTAAAACGGCTTCAGTTTCGAGAACGGTTGCAATTGCATGTAGCCCTGCGGCACGCATGGTGTCCCCAGATTCTATAATAGAACTTCGAATGCGTTTCCATCCACCAAATAACGTTTACTGACCTACAAGATCAACAATCGCGTCTGCCAAGCCCAGTGAGCAGGCCGCCTCTACACTGCCTCCAACATATTCGATTTTTGTCTTCGCTTCGGGTCCAGTCAATCCCAGCCTCTCATCTAGTCCTTTAAAGTATTCTCCAGCCAGATACTCGAAGCTCGTTACAACTCTCTTGCCAGCAAGATCGTCCACGCTCTTGATCTGGGCATTCTCTGGAACTTGTACTTGAAGCGAACACTTGCCAAATCCCAAACGGAGGGTCTCAGTCACGAATGATTGCATATTTGCTTCGAGGATGACGTCGTGCCCGGTTATGCCGAGGTCGACGTTACCCTTACCAACGAAAGAGGGGATATCTGATGCAGGCAGAAAGATCCTGCAAGGGTTGAATCAGCCAAAGCACGCATAAAGAACACACATGGTGCCGCACAAAGCAAGTGGATGGTTTAAGGAAAGACAGACGTCTAGTCGGTTGTGTCTTCTAAATTGGATATCGGCGCCTGTTTAAAAATCCAGCTTAGATCGCTATATTCAAGCAAAAAAAGGCTTCTTCCAACCTGCCAGCAGTGACAAGCACTTTTCATGCAGTCTCCCTGCGCAGACAAGGGTATGAACTAATCCATCCGCTGATTCGACAACTACCAACCTTTCTTTGGAATAGCAAAAAGTAATTTACCGTCCAACGCTTCGGCGTCTGCAGCCATTTGGAGGTTCAAGTCAGCGACAATTGTACAGGTAACGGAACCCTAGGAGTCACTCACTCATGATGGAAGAATGGCCTATCTTATAACGGGCGACACTTGATGGAGTTGATGCGCTGAAACGTCCTAACTGTGCCACTTACGAAGATCAGGGCCCAGGGGTGTTGTGCTGTGAGGAGTCAAGGATCACATTCGCCGATTTGTCGCTTGATGCATGATACGATTAGATGGTGGCTGTGGAGGGGTTTTCGGCCGAGACTTGGTAAACACACTGGCATTTCAACCCTGCTATCCTGCAGCCATTAGGTTGGAGTTGGTGCGGAACTGATTCACTAAGGTTAGGAGCTATCGGTTTTGATATCCTTGCTCGGAGATTACTTCTGAATCAGGGATGATCGATGAACTTTCGTACACGCTTCTTCTCCTTCCTGTTCACGGACTGCCAGTGTCTTCTGGAGTTCATGAAGTTTTAGTGCCGGCAAATCCAGTCATATAACGACAACCCAAAGGATAATATTCCACAGTAGAAAACTTTCTTAGGTGCGCCGTTCATCTCTATTTTAGGACTAGGGCACTCCACAAGTGCCACGCCGTCTTTCGGCAGCTTCCTATTCTGAAGTCAGCAAATAACCTGTCGTCCAGCTTTTAGCAGTCGTGGAGTGGAAAGGGCGGCCTCGAGCCACTTCCACGAAATTTAGATGCTTACAGTAAGGAACGGCGCATAACTGAATCTTTTCAGAACTTCTACCATTTGCTGTCAACACCACTGCAGTAAACGATGTGTAGCGACCAATACTCGAGTCAAAGCAGTTCTTGGAAACCAGCACAGTGTCGAACGTTAAGCTCGGGTCTCGATATCATTACTACTTCTCGGCTCCCGAGCCGCTCTATCGTGGAGAATTCGAATGTTCTAAAGGATTACCTTTGAATAAGGTTGGCCCCATGACTCTCTGAATCCGGTAAGTCGATATGGAGTACCCATTCATAATAAAGCGTCAAAAACTCAAAGCATTTAAAGGTGTGCCTACTTGGTTCCGTCCACGTATCCCTCCTTTACCTTCATCCAGATGTCTGACTCGTATCAATCTCCTTGGCGCAACTCGATGGTCATGGCTCCTACGAGAGGCGGAATCAAACAACAACAGTTTCCGCCGCGTTCCTTCATAGAACACTCAACTTCATCCCTTCCTCCGGATAGAGACTATTTTGAAGGACTCATCGAGGACCCATTACAAACCATTGATATCCCTACCCGCGACCAAGACGAGCGCGTGCGCATCTCTGATTGCACATTCATTGGTTCATACAACTGGGTCAAGGAAGACACAGGAACCCCAACAATCCTCGTTCCAGGTACTGACACAAAGTCTTCTGATTAATTCCAGTACTCAGTTTCAAGCCGTTTGTGCTCTTAGGTTCTCCGCCACATTGGCAGTCCCGACAACTCCCATACACGATTCCTCCTGACAGAGGTATTCAATTTTGCGACCAGAATGGTTTCAAAATGCCCAAAGCTCTCTTACTCCCGCTCATCGTGGCAGTCAACAAGCGCTTCGAGATGAGAAATTTACCACCCTTCAAGTGGCCTGATGTTGAAATCGTCACGGACCGCAACAACCTCAGGAAGCTACTGAGATGGGTAGAGGGCAAGAGCCACGACTTCCGCATCGATTTGCAGCTTGCAGGCGAGAAGACTGTGCTGATGGGTCGATTCTCTGAAAAGTACAGAGCCCTGTTCAGTGGTCGTACGTATGGCTTTAGCTTTGAGAAGAGTTCTACGGACCCAGCTCCCGGGTGCAAGAATTCCACAGGGCACCATAGAATCGTAACATACGTAAGGATCAAATTTCGAATTGCCTAGACGGCCTTATTATACGAACTGACTAATTTATAGGATTTGAACGGACTTAAAATGGTCGTTCGATTCGAAGTAGATGCTTGCACTCGACCTCCCGCCAAGTATCCTCGTCGGAGCACCGCTTCTGTTGACGAGCTCGCCGAGTCTTTATCTGCTGTTTCCATTTCTTCGCAAACTGCGTTCCGTTCTGAATATCCTCTGCTCGTCCGAGAGGGAGGAGTGGAGGTTCCAGCAGACACTGTCATAGAGCTTGCCACCCGGTCCCAAGCGAGTGTCCAAGGACGCGGGTATGATTGGGGTGAAGCCTACCCTCAGCTGTTTTTCTCTCAGACGGCGCAGCATTACCTTGCTGTGCACAAACATGGGAGGTTCTTCGAGATCACCAAGACGAAATCGAACTCGGATAAGCTGCAAGACATGGAGCAAGAACTGCAAGATGGCTTCAAGAAGGTTAGGAAGGCCCTTGACGTGATTCGGGAGTTGGTCATTAAGCATGGGAAACAAGGCCGATTAACCTTGGTATGTAAAGATGGGGTGTTGGATGTGTATGAGAGGAAGAGTGATGAAAGTCTACTTCCAGATGTTGCCATGAAATTTTTTGAGGTTTCCTGACTGTTGCCCTGTCATTCCCCTAATTCGATCAGAATAATATTTATCCACAATTCTTTCTATGGGTACATAATATCGATAAAAGGTCCCCATGGCATAATGAACAAATAAAAATATTCATAAGATGTACGGAGGTCTAACCTACTAAGGCTCAAAGCATATATGTCGGGGATAGTCAAGCTATCATGGGCCACTCTCTGAATTCACCTTGCCCGAATCTGAAGAAGCTGATGTTACCCATGTCAACGGCTGCAATAATAACGATTTTCTTCCCCATTTTCAAAGCTGCAAAGGGATTGGGCTTTCCAGTGATGTTTGCTGAATTCGAGGGATCGACGGCTCTCTGTGTAAAAATCCATGGTAAAAGTCGCCGAAGGTAATTGGCGAGAGTTGACGGGACGGCTAAGAAGGTGGCTTGTTGTGTGTTGGTTGCTCGGGTGTCTGGACAAGGGCGGTTTTGTTCAGAGTCGCCTTTGAGCGTTCCGGAATGTTGTTGTGGTCGCCTTTGTTGAGGATAGATTTCTGGCAAAAGTTCAAACAAACTTGTGAGTTCCCACAAGGTAGGCAATCGTGTTGTTCGAGCACTGCGACCACCATGATTACTATGGAACAACAATAGCCGGTGGAAAAACACTCACTTGACTACCACGATTTGAAAATCAGGTTGTGGAGGGGCAGATTTCCTGAAAGGTGTTGAAGGCTTATACGCATTATAGAATATATGATACGGTGAGCTGGTTGTCGATTTTGGATTTGGGTCTTTCAGAGGGATGCCATGTCCAGCAGGGATAAATCGTAAACTATGGAATACAGAAGCTGGAGTGTTTTAGGATCAGCATCATGCTCATAATTGATGAAATTCGCTCACAGTAGGTTTTGTTATGACACAGGGATCGGAATGGCCTCCACCAGCGAAGTACACCCCAGACTTGTTGCGACGTGGTTGTTATCCAAGAAACAAAAAGCGACTTAAGGTATTCCAACAAAGAGATACGCGGGTGGCTAGTTTCGATTTTGGCTGGAGTAGGGTAGTATAGGTCGGGAGGGTCCGCTCGTGTCACAACATACCCAAGTCTTTTGAGGTATGAGTAAACCTACGGCGCTCGTTAATCACGATGAAAAGCGACAATAATATCCAAACGCACTTGAAATTTTTCCAACGTTAAGCCTTCCGTATTCATGAGCTCACTGTACGCTTGCTGCACGGACATGGGAGACCCATGGACGTCATTCAAACCTGGAACTTGTCCAAGAATCAAATCCATTTTCTTCCAACAGAACAATGCTCCTCGCTCGATTAAATAGATAGCTTCTTCTGGGAGAAGCTCCAACCGTTTATGTACTTTAGGCGCGCCGTCCTCTGCAATTACAGACCGCGGTGCAGAATGTCCCATATTCGCGAAGTGAATTCCCCGAGCAACGGTGACCTCTGTACGTGCAATGTCCGGATGCCAAATGGCATAACTGATTGTTTTGCTAGGATTTCATTAGATACGTATGTGAAGACGCACATAAACGGCTAACCTTGATATTGACCTCGTAGTCCGCAAGGTTTCGAACATGGCATTCCGGGAACGATCGAGAATATGAATTTGAAGATTGGTTCCTCCAGCAGCTCTAGGTTCATATTCCTTTTCACCCCGCTTCGGTATTGTTGGTCGGGCAGATGGTGGCCTACAAAACAATATTCAATGAAGTTTCGTAAAAAAAATCAGCAACCTACGAACAGCAGTTTTGTCCAGTCCAAACCACCTTCATCGTCAGATTCATCATCGTTTGCAACGGCGTCCATGGGATTCTTCTGGGGCAAGGAGCTTGGGATTTCCAATAGATCGTCCATTCGAATACAATGCGGTCCACAAAGGATGATTCAATGAGTCTTCGGAGTTCTCCGTTATCAGCCTGAGATTTCTGATTATTTCCACAAGATCTACTAGTAGCTAATTCCCATTCAAGAGCTCCAACGTCTGCGACCTTGCATCAGCTGCAGTAGAACTGGTTGCCTTCGTGTTTGCTTCGTGTTGGGGAAGATCTGCCTACAGACACAATGAGCATTTCGTGGTGTATTTGAATCTGTTTATAAACTCACCTGTTCCACTAGTTGTGGTGTGTAATGTGTGGTTTCGTTATCGTCGATCTCTCCCATATCGTTGCTTTCCTCGTAAACAATGTCGTCGCCCGTGTGCTTTTCACCTGATGTCAACATATCTAGAGATCTTGAAGCTTTCTTAGTTGCAAGGAACCGAGACGTGTAGGAGAGCCCTCGGGCACTGTTGGCACCAGCAGAGAGTGTTTAAGAGGGCCGAGGCAGGATAAGCACGAATAAGCCATTCCGCAGCGAATCGCTGCAGAACTGTTATATTTAGTATTTCCTCGAATATGAACAGGGTAGTACGTCATCCTAGTCAATACCATATTTTATCAAAGTTTATTATGCGTGGTACGTCTCATTACGAGCATACGAAGACCCTTAAAGATATGACATGAAAACGTTTCGACCATCCCGGTGCACGAGTGTCGGGGGCCGCGCCATCCATTTTTTTGCGAACAGCAATAAAAATCCCTAAACTTTCGATAACCCCCTATTACTGGACAATGCCAACGAATCCCATGGTGTCCCTGTAGCAGAGGAACCGATGGGAAAGACGCATTCAACGCCGGTTGTGACCATTGAAGTCATTTCTGGTGAATACGAGTCATTTGAAGCATGTTCTCTTATTTGTATTATGCTATGGCGAGGAAAGGCATGACATTAGTGTTTGGTATTTGCCAGCCATGAGAAAAGCATACAATCGACATGCCTAAAGGGTAAAGGTGTAGGTAGAAGTACTCGGGAACTTGGAAGGATTGAACATACCATCATGTTTGAGATTACGACGACAGAATTGAAGACCAAGAAATTGTATCCACGTAATGTGCTGTGAAACAATGCATGAAAATTTATTTTGAAGACAGCCATTCAAATATCAAGGACTCTGAAACATGGAAACGAACTCGACTGTTGAAATTACTGCCGCTCCAGTATTAAGGAGGAAGATGAGTGGGAAGTAAATTAGGCCTGACATCGAGCTTTGATAAGTAGGAGGATTCAGGAAGTGGTGGTATTATGCGTACCTTGTGTGATAAGTAAATTTTCTAGTCGTGTTTGAGGGCACGGTGACCGGACAAAGTACTGGTCACAAAACGGCGTCCGTATTGAGATCAAGGAGCTGAAGGAGTGCTTACAATGACCAACATAAGACCAATTACGCCGTCAAGCGCGATTGCGGTGAACTACAGAAACAAGGATCAACATATAAGTTACACGTCACGACTTGAGTGCATCTCACAGGTACCGGCTGACGAAAATAAGACATGATGGTTAGTAATTCATGGATACGATGCAAAACGACACTACGACACACAAACAAATTACCCGGTCCAAAAGGGAAAGCCCTGAAACATCCTGTTCTGTCCAGTATTAGGAAGAGGTCTTCCCGGAGCATCATTTTGCCCAGTAAACACCAGCAGAGGACGAAGATGAAGGCAAAGAAGGAGGGTAGATAGATGAGCAGTGAAGTGCGTTTTGCGCCTGTGATTGCATATGCGCGGAGGATAAATATACAATGAGCAAAGCATGGCTAGTTGTTGGTAGATGGTCAAATTTGTAAGCAAAAAAAGAAAGCAAAAAACATACGAATAGGACGAAGAGAACTGAGACAATGACGAGAGAAGGCTTGCAGAACTCCATGTCGTGGTCGATCAAGTAGTTATACATGACGATAGGCCAACCGAGGAGAAGACCAAATCTGCTGGCCAAATAGAGGTATTTTGTGAGAGACCAACGTGATTTGTAGATCTGACAATTAGATAGGTTGGTTTTGTAAGAATGATCACAGAAGAGTGGACTTACGGTCTCATATTCACGATCAAAGCTGTGGACGACTTAGTGCGACCAGGATTTCAGGCTGCAGTGACTCACATAATTAAGAATTCATAAAGCACCAGCGCGTCTGGTAAAGATAAAATAAAATGTCGATGCAATAGATGAATTTGGGAACAGAGAGACGTACATAATGCTAGACATGCATTTCCGGGTCAGTGTCACGCTATTGGCATGATGAATTTCTTGCTGCGTACCTACTGCAGCATCCCTTGTCCTTTATCCGATATCATTTGTCAATCCTGAAGGAAACGATAGTCAGGAGGCTCACAATCGCACATCGAGTACCTTTTTCGGAATATCCATGTTTCTGTCAGACCAAAACTTTCAACGGACGGTAGCTGGGGCAGGCTCAGTCACAAGAAAACAGTCTGTTGCAACAGTGTGTTGGAAAGAGAGACTTCAAATGCACTGAATGCACAGGGGAAGCAGTGAATTATCACCATCATGATGGATAAATAATATAGTATAAATAGGGATCAATCACTGGTTTGGTGTAGTACCTGACTTATTCCGATTAGTATCAACACCCAGATAATGTCTCTCGCCTTCGAAGACTCGTCAAAACATACATCGTGAAAGTAAAAAAAGGTGAAGTATACCATTGACCGTCACGAAGCCCGAGAACAAGAACGTGGCAATGAAAAGAATCAATATGTTCTGTCGGAGATCCAAGCTAAGTGGCCACATGGCCCACACTTCTGAGTTAAAATCCTTGACATGTTTACGGAAGAGACGTCTCCCAGGCTCATCAATCACGTCCCCATACAACACCCACGAGAACGATGCTGTTCGCTCGTTTATACGACATCGCTGGCAATATTTCTTATATTCACATCCTCGATGATCTACCAGACCAATGTTTCATACGATGACGATGTTGCGGCATACTTCGAAAGCAATTAAAGAATATCCTCGTCAAATTTGATGGAAGCGATGTTTCTCCGAAGTGGCGGTGTTTTGTTCTCTGCTCACCTGGATTCTGTCTCGACCTCCGTTGATGCGACAATGGCATAGCTGTTGTGACTCTCCTTCAATTGGTGACCAAGTAATCGTCCGAGGAGAATTGAGGTGTTCAATATTAATGAGAGGATGGTCTGAACGGTGCCCATGCGTAAGGCTACTTTTGTGCATGATTCTATCGGGCTCTGAGAGGGCAGTGGTTCTGGTGGGTATTCTTTCCACAACATTTTATCGAAACGACCGAACTCCCTATTTTAGTCGTCCGACTTTCTTTCGATCCGCACCTACTTTGGCCGCGCGGCGTCAGTTTCTACCACACCCGCACGCCAGCCTCCTTTCAGGGGATGCCTTCGATCACGGTCCGCTCTTGTACAGATTTCAGCGTCTTTGCTGATCGTGGTGGATACAATAGTGCAGATTTATAATTCGATTCTATTCCATTCATTGACGGGCAGAAGAAGGGTCTCTGATCGATGATGAAAATGGCAAGGGGATCAGGCAGAGCAATGCTGAATGTGGAGAAAAGAGTTCGGAAGTTCTTTTTTTAGGTAATCGTAAGAGCTTCTGCCTTGTTGTCGAATCTGGACATCGCAGATGACATTTTCCCTCTCTAGTGTTTGCTGCGGTTCTCATTGCCTTCTCGAAGAACACCTTGCTGACTCTGGAAATCCTTGTCTTGATCCTCTTTCCTCTCGTCCTGGTCACTTCATACGTCTACAGTCATGTGCCAATCCGTTATTCAGACAGCAACTCTGAAACGCTATGGAAATTCATCGTGCAAACAATAAACGAAATGTGGTTTTCTGTAATCTCCAATGTGATCTGGCCAGCGTTCTGGATTGCACTGGCCTGGTCTATTCATACGTGAAATGGAACCCATTTGTGAGTGAGTTCGGAAAAGTCTGTTATCCTACAATTATTGACAAAATCTCTGCATAAGGCTGTCTACTCTTCGCAGTACCTCATCTTCTTTACCTTGGTGTCTCTTGCATTTCTTGCCGTCCAACTGACAACCCAATACGTGCCTGTGGTACATTCGTTCGAAATAGGCTCAGCCCCACGTTCCCACTCCTTCATTGCGACTGCAGGAGCCTAAGGAAATAGATCCGGCATCTTCTATCCTCCAGTTATATATTCACCTGACCCTTGACATTCATCGGCGCTGCCCTACTGACTTATCAAACCCTCGGAGGGACGTACATTCTTACCGCTTGGAATATGTTCATCCTCCGCGTCAGAAGAAATTAAATTGGCTCCGATGTGGGCGTACGAGGTTCTCAAAGGAGCAGCAGCGAAGAGGACGAAGAAGAAAGGCACGAATTAGTCGACGATTCAGAGCGCCTTTCTCTCCTTTGGCATACTAATGCATCGCGATCAATCGTCTGTCCCAAGGAAGGAAATTCGGTGATCTATCCTTGATTGGCTACTTATTTTCGCTATGGCGCTCCCAGTCGTGCTTATCCTGCACTTGGTTATCTTGTTGTTGGACGGGATGACGCAGCCTTTGCCAGATGGAAGTGACCCACTTTTTGGTGAACCAATTCCCTTCGTCTAACCACGATCCCTATGCTAATTATGTTCTGCAGTGTATGCTGGAGTAGCTTTTATCGCTGTCATTCTTGGTTGCCAAGAGTCCACCCGATCGCCGCTCTCGCCGTATTTCTCTTCTTTCTTGCTTCGCTGGTCTATGCCCTTTCGGCCTTCCCATTTTCCCATGACGCACCCATAAAGGTGTTCTTCCAAACAGACCGTCGCTTTTGGCGATCAGGAGGGTCGGCCGGTTTGTTGCACGCGACACCCGTCAACGGCCTCCGACATCCACAAAATGCACCAAAATGCACTTGTCCTCACATGGAATTGTTGATAGCAGACCGAGTCCCAGCGTGCGAACCGTTCGCGAACCGTTCTCGTTGGTGTGCCCATTTATCTGCTCAACCACGTTGTCCCCGCTTTCCCGTCTTCCTTCAGGAATGTTGTTAACAATCCGTTAGATCTATTTCGACTCGAGACAGTTCTCAAAGTTTTCAGTCTTGGACAGCGGCGAAGTCGCAGCAGGGCCAAGGCCGATGTACTACGTGATGCCACTGGCAGAGCAGGGTGTGAAGAATCGAGGTTCTTCACGAGAGATTGGGACCGGGTGTTTGTCGTGGACGTTGAATGGAAGGACAACAATCATTCTTTCGGCAGCGGCAATGATCTTGAACCCGGCCAACTTCAGGGGAGAATCCCATGCGAATGGAATAATAAGTACGCATCGGAATTCGAACTCATCTTGTCGATCCTTAGTGGGTCGTCAAGATATGTAACCGGAATACGTATATCTCATTGAGAATTCTGAATTGTTGTGGCTTAGTGAGAGTCAAAATGGCATGCCATCTGCGTAGTAACCTGGGGAGTATGTAACATCCAGGAATAGTTTATATAGGACTGCTGACCACTGGGGGCCGGCTCAAATCTGATTATCATTTATTTATTTTTCTTTTTACCCCGTACCACGAGTATCGGTGATCCCAAAATGTCTTGGTAATACTCAGGAGCCACGCAGTCCAACCTCGACAACAAACACCCATCTCAGCTGGAACCGTCGATAACTACTTTTGGATGGCTATGCACTGCCGTCTGGCATTCTGAACCAAAGCGGGGTGGCATCTGATCAATCAATATACAAGTACTTAGAAAGCAGGACTTTAGTCATCCATCCTGTGGATAAGGATCTTGGGCTCAAGTTGGTGACGCGTTCTTGCCGTCTGGTCATGGAGTGGCTACTATATAAATCCCTTCTTCCGCTGCAATAGTCTGTCATCATCAGCCATGGTTTTCAAACTCTACGGCAATGTCTTCTCCACCAACACAAGTCGTGTTGCCATAGTACTTCACGAGAAGCAAGTGCCTTTCGAGTTTCACAGCATCGACTTCCAGAAGGGCGAGCACAAGAGTCCAGAATATATCAAGAAACATCCTTTTGGTCAGGTTCCGTACATCGTGCGTCCTGAATATTTCACTGTAACTCGGATTCACTGAGATGATCATTTTCTTCAGGACGACGACGGCTTCATCCTTTACGAAAGCCGTGCCATCTGTCATTATATCGCCACGAAATACGCTGACAAGGGACCCAAGCTCATCCCCACCGATCCCAAGGCAAATGCTCTCTTCCAACAAGCCTGCTGCATCGAAGCGTTCAACTTCAGCGACTCCGCCGGGAAGGCATATTACGAAGTGGTTGTTAAACCGTACAGGGGTTTGACATCTGATAAGGCCGTGTTTGATGCCCATATGGCTACCCTCAATGGCAAGTTAGATGCCTATGACAAGATACTCTCCAAGCAAAAGTATCTCGCTGGTGATGTAAGTGCAGGCACTACTCTCATTTGGCTGCGAATTAACTTATTTTGCTTCCAGGAAATCACTCTTGCTGATCTGTACCATATTGCTATGGGCTCTGGGCTCTCGAAGACTGGCGTTAACCCTCTCGAGGACGAGAAAAGGCCGAACGTTGTTAGGTAATTTATTCCATCATCTCGAAATCAAAGCCTTGACTGATTCCCTGTCAGATGGTGGAAGGACATTACCTCTCGCCCTTCCTGGAAAGCTGTACAAGAAGGTATTAAATCTACTGCCTAGATCCAATATTGCGGCCAACGTGAAGCGAGAATTATGTGCAATGTCTACTTGGAGGTCTCCGAGTCGGCAAATTTTAGTTAGCGAACTTATAGCCTGAATTGTTGTTAATCAAAGAAAACATCTGTAACCCGATGATTTGTGTGTCACCAAGAACTGTAGCTGTCAGTGAAGAAGAAAAACGGTCACATATATTATAGCACTCTTTGACGTCCGAGATCTCTATAGGCCATTGCCGAAAGGAACGTGATGGATCTGTCAAGATAATCGTATCTAATCGAGTATTTGGGGTCGAGTAACCGTTCACTTGCGTTTCACCTGGTAAAATCTCTGAGGTATTCCACATACTTGTTGACCAGTCTGCTGCTGCATCTATCATAGGGACGGCTCAAACCTGCATGCTACCCGACTCTTCCTGATTGTTTACTTACTGTTTTTTTTCTTTCCCACTATGACTATCAGACTGGAAAGACCTGACTTCAATCTCAAAATGTCTTGGTAATACTCAGGAGCCACGCAATCCCATTCAATAACAAACGCCCAATCTCGTTTTCGGAGCTGGACCGCCGAAAACTATGCATTCTGAACCAAAGCGGGGTGTCATCTGATCAACACACTGGTTAAAGCAGGATATTGGTGACGTGGTCCTTCAATTCTTCAGCTGCGATATTCTGCCATCAACCATGGTTCTCAAACTCTACGGTAATAACTACTCCACCAACACAAGTAGTGTTGCCATAGTACTTCACGAGAAGCAAGTGCCTTTCGAGTTCCACACCGTTGACTTCTACAAGGGCGAGCACAAGAGTCCAGAGTATATCTAGAAACATCCTTTCGGTCAAGCCCCATGCATCGTGCGTCCTGAATTCATATTAATATATTTTTTGGATTTGCTGAGATGATCATTTTCTTTAGGACGACGACGGCTTCATCCTTTACGAAAGCCGTGCCATCTGTCATTACATCGCCACGAAATACGCTAACCAGGGACCGAAGCTCATCCCTACCGATCCCAAGGCAAATGCTCTCTTCCAACAAGCCTGCTGCATCGAAGCGTTCAACTTCAGCGACTCCGCCAGCAAAGCATATTACGAAGCGGTTATTCAACCCTTCAAGGGTGTGACATCTGATAAGGCCGTCGTCGATGCCCATATGGCTACTCTCAACGGCAAGTTGGATGTCTACGATAAGATACTTTCGAAGCAAAAGTATCTCGCTGGTGATGTAAATGCAGGCATTGATTGTTCTGAGTTGGTTGCGAATTAACTTGATTTTTCTTTCAGGAAATTACTCTTGCTGACCTGTACCATATTGCTCTGGGTTCGGGGCTCTCGAAGACTGGCGTCAACCCTCTCGAGGACGAGAAAAGGCCGAACGTTGTTAGGTAATTTACTCTATCATATTGAAATCAAAGCCTCGACTGATTGATTCCCTCTCAGATGGTGGAAGAATATTACCTCTCGCCCTTCCTGGAAAGCTGTAAAGGAAGGTATTAAATCTACTGCCTAAATCACACAATCGCCGTTAAGCTGAAGTAAGAATTTTGTGAATCTTGTATATCAATAAATTTTTGTCTACTTTGAGTACATGTGAGTTGTGAAGCAACATTGACAATTGGGACGTGTCTACCGTCTGCAACAGCATAGTCCTTTGCTGTGACAATATTTAGGTAAATCCTGAATTGGTGAAGAGAACAAAACCCATGGATTGGGTATCGAGTGGTAACTTTTAGTTAGCATCCTGAATTGCTGTTAAATAATAGAAGAGAACAAAACCCATTGATTGAATATTGAGTCATGATTCGTGCAGATGTGAGAAAACTGCACGCACGTTTGGAAATCCCGACTCGTGGTTGAGATTTTGACCTAGGCAGACCACTGCGAGCTCGAGGGCCAAGACAAACAGGGGGTCCTTCCAGCCATGGAGTCATGGTAAGTAATCGATCCATGTCCTTTTCGAAGGCTACACTGGCAGAAGAGCTTGTTGATGTATTGACGCTCGCTCTGGAGAAGAAGAAACTGTTTGACGTTGCTTCCATTTAAACGGATATAACTCACTGTACGCATCCCTTTTCTGTCCTTACCAATACGCGTCGGCCATAGCTTGTGCACTTAGCAGTGCTCCTCAGATCCGCGTTTGGGGACATCATTCTTTGAAATAGCCTTTCCATTCCCCTGAAAAAAGTCCCATTTACTAACCCACTTGCGGTACGTTCCCAGTACTTCTCCAAATCTTCCTTTGCGCACTCTTTGACGTCCAGACGCAACCGCGCAACGCGATTCAACATCGCGAGCTCTATTTGGCCATTGCCGAAGCATCTTATCAATGGATCTTCTATTTATTGTTATTTTTGGTTTCTTTTTCTTTCCGTCTACATTGGGACTGGAAAGACTTGACTTCAATGTTTTGGTAATATTCTGGAGCCGCGCAACAAACGCGCAATCTCGTTTTCGGAGTGGACCGCCGCAAGCTATGCCTTCTGAACCGAAGCGGGATGTCATCTGATCAACATACTGGTAGAAAGCAGGACCCATTCTATGGATAAGAATCTTGGGCTTACGCGTTCTTGCCGGTCTGGTCTTTGAGTGGGGCTGCTACTAGTATATAAGTTCCTTCAGGGGAATCCCCTTCTTCAGCTGCGATATTAGTCTGTCATCATCAGCCATGGTTCTCAAACTCTACGGCAATGTCTTCTCCACCAACACAAGTCGTGTTGTCATAGTACTTCACGAGAAGCAAGTGCCTTTCCAGTTCCACAGCATCGACTTCCAGAAGGGCGAGCACAAGAGTCCAGAATATATCAAGAAACATCCTTTTGGTCAGGTTCCGTACATCGTGCGTCCTGAATATTTCATGGTAACCCGGATTCACTGAGATGATCATTTTCTTCAGGACGACGACGGCTTCATCCTTTACGAGAGCCGTGCCATCTGTCATTACATCGCCACGAAATATGCTGACAAGGGACCCAAGCTCATCCCCACCGATCCCAAGGCAAATGCTCTCTTCCAACAAGCCTGCTGCATCGAAGCGTTCAACTTCAGCGACTCCGCCAGCAAAGCATATTACGAAGCGGTTGCTAAACCCTACAGGGGTTTGACATCTGATAAGGCCGTCATTGATGCCCACTTGGCTACTCTCAACGACAAGTTGGATGTCTACGATAAGATACTTTCGAAGCAAAAGTATCTCGCTGGTGATGTAAGTGCATGCATTGATTGTTCTGAGTTTGGTTGTGAATCAATTTGGTTTTTCTTTCAGGAAATTACTCTTGCTGACCTGTACCATATTGCTCTGGGTTCGGGGCTCTCGAAGACTGGCGTTAACCCTCTCGAGGACGAGAAAAGGCCGAACGTTGTTAGGTAATTTACTCCATCATCTCGAAATCAAAGCCTCGATTGATTGATATCCCTTCAGATGGTGGAAGGATATTACCTCTCGCCCTTCCTGGAAAGCCGTAAAGGAAGGTATTAAATCTACTGCCTAAATCACACAATCGCGGTTAAGCTGAAGCAAGAATTATCTGAACTTTGTACATCAATCAATTTTTTTTCGTCTACTGTGAATTGTAAAGCAACATTGACAACTGCGACGCGTCGACTGCAACGCCATAGTCGTTTCAACGCTGTGACACTTTTTAGTTAAATCCTGAATTGCTGGAGAGAACAAAGCTGGGTATCGAGTGGTAACTTTTAGTTAGCAAGTTTAAATCCTGAATTGCTGTTAAATAATCGGAGAGAACAAAACCCATTGATTGAATAAGTGAGTCATGATTCGTGAAGGACATCCATGGCAAGTACGGAGAAAGAGACATAAACGGCGTTAGCTCATCAAGACTTGAAAGCATTATCGATAGCAAACGAGATGATGATGTGTGCAAATAAATATAAAAGGAGATTGAAAGCAAGACAACATGAAACAAGATGAACAGAGGAGTGGGGCATCCAAAAAAAAAGGAGTGTAGGCGTCAAGACGTGAGAATCATGCAAATGCAGCGTGATGGCAATAAGAGATACGGGCCAATATACTAAGTCCCAGAAGCAAAAAAAGAAAAGAAAAGAAAATGCATAAAAACAAAAAGTCGTGCAGTTGTGTGAAAATGCGATGATTTCAGCTGATACGTGACAGCCTCTT
>Ga0307508_10002221_pt1 | contig 20696 bp, 33 predicted proteins | sample 9_EM_MG_FD_203089 | JGI IMG/M metagenome (GOLD analysis project Ga0307508, IMG submission 203089) | Populus trichocarpa ectomycorrhiza microbial communities from riparian zone in the Pacific Northwest, United States - 9_EM | ecosystem: Host-associated > Plants > Roots > Unclassified | place...
TTCTAAGACGTCTGTGAAAGGCACAGTTTTTTTCCGTCAAGTAAAGAGTGGTTTTTGGTTGTGTGAAAACGGGCATTTTTGGTGTAAAACGGCCCCTGTACGGAAACTTTTGTCCCTGTACTTTAGGAAAGCCCACTTTTCTCGAGTATTAGCTAGCAAACAACTATCGCCAGCGCCAGCGCCGTGCCGCTGCGCCTCACAAATTCGCATCTCGCAACAATTAACTTTTATGGAAAACTAAGTCGAAAGCTAGTGCAGCTAAGTACTTATGTGCCTTGCGGCATGTACGTACGTAGTGACCAAGGCCTTTACAGGTTAAGCAACGTGGCGGGGCGCCACGAATATCGGGGAGCCCTCCCATTTTGTGTCCTCCCAGTTTCCTCCTCATTCCACTTTTCTTCGCCCTCTTCTTTGCCGGCCGTCCTCTGGGTACGTGTGTCATCGGTTGCCCACACTGTACAGCCTCCCTCTCCATGGCAACGATTCCTCCAGCTACCTCAGGTCCCTCTTCATTACCACCAGATAGCTCGTGTTCCACTCTGACTTGAGTAGTTGCAATGGCCATCGAAGGGGCCTCGGATATCTCATTCGTCGTCGGGGCTGGAGAACTTCCGCCGGTGGGAGGTGAAGTTTTGAGCGACTGCGGAAGTGGAGTCGTGTGGAGACTAGAAGATTCGAAGCGGGGAATTGTGGGAGAACACGAGAGGGAGAGAGCGATAGTAATTGTGTTGTAGACTAAGACTTATCCATCTATGAGAGCGGAAAGAAAAGAGCGACGTTATATACAGCGGCCACCTGGCCTAGATGGCGATGTCGGCATAATGTCTCGACCTCCGCAACATAAACATCCTTTCCCGCCGGAATCCAGAACACGTCAACGAAACCCAATTCAACAGAGTCCAGAACATGTCAACAAAACCTACTGGCGCCGCGCCGCCGCCGCCACCACATATCTAATCTATCCCACTAACCATAAGATAAAGAAATAGGAAAAAGAATAGGAGATAGGTGTGATAGCGCTAATTTCAACAGGAGGCATATTGGATGTGTCGATATTGTGTACATATATAAGGGAATGGGGAACTTTGGGTCCTGCTGGCGGCGGTGAGGGCGGGTTGTTACCAGCGTCGGTGTTGCCGGCGTGGTGAGCGTGAGTGTTGCTAGCTAATACCGTGGGGCCACCAGCACTTGTGTTGAGCTGGTTCTTCGTCCACCGGAGGTACCGGCCAGTGAGACAGCGACTCTTCTTCAGCTTATATCACCACGAGGTAAGGCGCTTGTTTGAGCTGGCTGGTTCCGAGTCTGGCTTCTGGCGCGACTTCGGCAGTACCGGTATTTCTTATGCGTGCCTTTTACATTCACCCACGACTTCGCTTCCTTCCGCTTGATCTCGGTGGTTGAGCGCTTCATAGGGCGAGGATCCATAGATGAGGGCGTCCTCTCCCGTCTTCGTCCGCTGCCAGCGTGCCGCACTCGTCGACCTTTCATTTCCAGGCATCTAGTTATTTGTGGGCGGCGACCCCCATTAATAGCAGCCGTTCGAAATGGCGGCTGTGTGGGTGACAACTGGTCTTCCGGTCGTTCTTTCCCGCCAACGAGTTACCATCGCTTACGTCGGCCCGTTGTCCGACATTCAGGGAGGCAAAGGCTCATTGAAGAAGGGTGACTGATGTCAAGATTATGATGAAGTTTGATGGAGCGAGGAAGTCTGGTGTGTATTGTCTTGTCTTAGAGAGAATGGCAGAAAAAGTGAAAAGTCTGAATACACGTATATGACGTGATTAATGATGATGATTCATTTATCGTGTGCGATCCTATTGGATCATGATGATATTATGTACAGTCCAATCCTGTTCACCGTCTGCTGCGACCTCGAGCAGTCCGCCAGCGGCTCGTGGCAACTCCCGCTGCCCCCGCCTGGCCTGTCCCTCGAGATGAGAAAGAGAAAGAAAGAAAGAAAGAAAGAACGAAAGAGAGAGACTCGAGAGGAATGACATGAGAAAAGGAGAGAAAAAGCCTCAAAAAGAACAAGACCGCAAGAGAGAAAGTCTCAGAAAGGTCCCGCCCGCCCGTCCGCCCCCATTTTTTCTGCTCCTCCCTGCCCTACTTCTCCATCCTCACCCGGCTTGGGTGGTACCGCGCGCACGCCCGCCCTGCTCCCCCACCTTCGTGGTGTGTAGGAAGTATAGGACTGCCCTGGTGCATCGCTGGTCTGCCAGCAGGTCCCGGACCGCGAAACGATCCTTGCCCCTTCCCGTTGCCTTCCTGACCTCCGCCCACAGCGTCTGACCTCCGCGTTTTCTGCTGCATCTTCCACTCCTTGCAGTGCTTGAGCAGGTGCTCCCGGGTCTGACTTATACTGGCACCACCCGCATGCCGCCGTATCCGCGTTCTTCGTCCACTCCAGGTACTGCCCTGTGCGGTAGTGGCCCGTTCTGGGTTGGTGAAACCGCTCTGCTAGCCTTTTTGGGGCTTAAGGCACCACTGCCTGTTGCCTCAGCTTTTCCGGCATCTTATACTTCTTCCTCTTTATCCTCTTCTCCGACCAGTCTCGTGCCTCGTCCCACTTCTTTTCCGCCATCTCCCTTCTGATGTTGGCTATGGACCTGGGGAGTGGCATGCGTCTTCTTCCGTATCGGTCAGTGTGGCCTAGCCACTCCACCCCCCGCCCTTCTGGTTCTTCCGCTGCCAACTTCGCCTCCCTGTCTGCCCTCTCGTTTCCCTCCACTCCTTCGTGTGCAGGGCACCGCCGCAGTTCGATCCTAACGCCTGCCCTTGCCTTTCTGAGCCTATGGCGTGATTCTACACATGACAAAGCAACGTGACAGAGCAGAACGAGTGATATCGTGGGCATGCTGCGTAGGTATGATGGTTCATCCGATGGTGATACGGTCGTGAGTAGTCTTGCTGGCAAGTCTTCGGACGTAGTACCATCTCTATGGCCCTTTTTTGGAGCTGGTGTCTGGGAGAGCGAGCGAACCTTTCTATTATCTCTATTCTGCAGTTATTCATCACAGCGCCCCCGCCGATCTCTTCTCGGCCACCATCTCTCGACACTCCTGGACGGTATCCCTTCTCTGCCCCGCGAGATCCTCCCTCCTGGCCAAACTCCCCGCACTCTTCCTCTTGGCCGCGTCAAAACCTTCCCGCGCCTGTCGCAGCATATATTTATGCTCATCGCCGTCGCCGCTATTGATCTCCTCTCCTCTCCGGCCCGACATTCTCACCCCCCTCCTGCTGCTCTTTGGGCTTCTCCCCTGGGCACTTCCGTCGCCGCGTGGGAAGTCAACCGGTATTTCCTGATCGACGCGACGGCCGAATTCACACAGCGACTCGCCGGCTGGATCTTGACGTCCGCGCGCCTGCTTCCCCCCTTCCTGCGCCGAGGTTCGTTTCCGCTTCTTGCGGCCGCCGCTGTCGGCGATCCCGCTCTTGTTCGGCGTGTCGTCTCCCGCCTACCACCGCTTCCCGCTAGCTCCCTCTTGCGCTCTTTGCTCGAGGATAGATTCGACGACTTGGCGAGCTTCGTGGGAGGGAGATTGAAGCTATGCGCATGATGTGTTAAAGACGGTGCTCGAGCGGGGAGAGGCGGAGTTACTCTAGTTTCAGGTTCTTGTTTCGCGTTTCTCTGATGACCATTTCATCGAGTTGAATTGGGGGCGGGCAGCGATGGCATCAGGGAGGCGGTGGTGGTGCTGTTAGTACTGGGCGCTTGCGACGTGCGAGTCTCGAGATCGCGAAGGGCTGAAATTTTTTTGGCGCTATGGTCTGTGCTTATCCGGTCAGCTTAGCTGCCTGGCAGACGGAACGCTGCTTAAGACTCGATGAGTTCGTGATCCAGGCAACAGGAGGAGGAAGCCGAAGCCAAGGCGGAGGCAGAGAAGCCACGGCCGGGACCCACCATGTTCACGGACAGGTCGCGACTGGACGATAGACTGCCAGATACGCGGTGGTGTGGAAGAATGGCCAATCCTGGGTTGGCATCAAATCACACGTGGGTTACAAACAACCAGGAGACCTACGACGCAGAGTGCGCTGCCATCGCAAGGGCATTGGAATCGGCTTCAAGAAGGCGGACAACTTCCCACAGCGGGTCACAATATTCACAGATGGCCGAGCTGCAATCAGACGAATGAACTCGGAGGAGCCCGGCCCAGCCAAAAGTACGCGCTCCAGGCTGGAAGGCACATCGTCTCCCTGCGGAAGGCCAGGCCAGGTATCGTCATCGAGATTAGGTGGTGCCCGGCGCACAAGGGAGTCACCGGTAATGAGAAAGCCGGCGAGTGGGCGAAGATTGCAGCGGAGGAGCCAGGCGCCCGCGGGGTGCAATGGCTCAACTATGCGGACCGGACGGAGGCGCGTGCGATGCCGCTCCCACGGTCGCTTGCAAACTTTAAGCGGGAGAAGAAGTGGGCGGATGCGGACCTCAAGACAAAACACAAATTGCCGAAAAGCCAAAAGCCGGACGGCACGATTGCTGAGAGCCAAGAGGCTCGCCTCAAGTACTACCAGCTGAAGACAGGGCACGCCCGCACTGGGCAGTGCCTGCGCTGGACTGGGGTTCGCCCCGCTGCCCGGTACTGGTGCTGCCAGTGCCCCTCGCAAACAGGAGACCACCTCTTCGAGGTGTGTCCGGGGTGGAGGATGCAGCGGGGGATTCTATGGGCGAAGGTGCGAAAGGAGACCGGGAGGTGGAAGAGCCGGTGAACAGTCCGGGATCTGCTGGCCGACGGGAGATGTGGGCAGGCGGTGCTGGGCTCCACTCCTCCACGGATGTGGAACGGCTGGTGCCGCCTCTGGAAAAGGGCGACGCCCGAAGTGAGCTGTCAGAGTGGGAGCTCCGGGAGCGCCGGGAGCGGGAAAAGGAGCGGTTGGCGGAGGAGGAGGAGCTAGCTGCCGCGAGGGAGCTACCGCTGCTCCTAGATACCCATGCCCTCATGGCATCCACAGAAGGATTAGGATCAGGGGACCGGCTGCGCTTTCTTTTGTTTCTTTGCTTTGTCTTCCACTCACGTTCGGTCTCTACTTTCCTTTGTGATTCTCTTGGCGCAACTTATCTTCTTGGGACAGGCCTAGGCGGAGGGCAAAGGGGAGCTTGCAACGTGCCGCCACCACGCGGACAGCGGGCGCGAAAAGCGGGCAAAATGTACGCCGCCATAGTCTAGATAGGCTGAATGCGAGTATGATTAAACAAAAAAAAAACTCTATGTATTTCCGCCGCTGCACCACACTATTCCCAACCAGGCGCTTTCCCAACTCTAGCCACGGTCGCCATTCCTCTTGTCGTCGTTTCAGTCGCTCGGATTCCGTCTCGGCCCTAACATGATCTCGCAAGGTACTTCGTGTAGCCTGCACTCGAGTTTCGAAACCATCTCAACTATTCCTCCATACGTCAGAATTCGTTGCAGTAGATTTGACCTTTACATACCCGTTCACCGGCAGCTAGCGCGGTGCCCCTGTTGGCATCTCCTTTTGGTTTACATTGAAAGCATCGCATTGAATTGGCTGTTAGAGCCGCAATCGTCCAAGCTGCTACTGTGTCGCCACCTTGGTTGATGCTCGTCCCCTTCGTCAGTAATCTCTCCCCAATGGTTGCTCTGCTCGCTGAGCTCTTACCATTTTTGAACCCACCGAGGGGGCACATTCATCGAGATGCGCCCCCTCTAGTGTCGAAGCGATAGTTTCGACTATTCCTGCACACGTCAGAATTTGATTGTGTGGGATCAGCGTTACGTACCTTGTTACTGGCAGCTAATAAGCTCAGCGTGTCGGAGATGAGTTTCGAAACGATCTCATCGACTATACTTGCATATGTTAGAATTTGTTTGTGAAGGTTCGGGGGTTGCGTACCTTGTTACCGGTAGCTAATTAGCTCGGCATGTCGGAGGAATGGAAAGAAACGAGCGAAGAAACGAGGGAGCGCACAATATATAGTTCAAGCACACTAGCGTCTTGGCATCGGCGGCTCGTGCGCGGGAAAGAATCTTCCCACTACTTCGAGCCATTCTTGGAAGCGCAATCACTCGAACATGGGCTTTTGGGGATGGCGGCCAGCTGTAGGAAGGACAGCACACTGATCTCCGTCTGAGAAGACGGCATCCCGTCATGACAAACCCTCTCGTGGGCCATGGTATTTTTTGTTTGTAAGAAATCCGTCCCTAGATTCCCTACTCCTCTTCCTCGGAGGGCATGTTAGAGGGCGTGGGCGGAAGAGCGGTGACTCCTCCTCCTCGGCACCCAGCTCATCAGCCTCTTGCCTCCTCTCCTCTTCCCTTCTCCTCCACTCCCAGAGTTCCCATTCTGAAGCTTCATTCTGCGCGTCTTCGTCTGCCCGGCCAGGGACGAGGCTCTCTATGGTGGGCCGCGGTAAAGTATATTATGAACTTACTTATGTGGCTCCGAGAGCTAGAGTCTCACTGGCACTTCGCCAGCACCCAAAAGACAAGTCGCTCCGTTTAGGTTCTGCTCTTCATCTGCTCCAGTTTGGGAAGTTGACATTGACTAGGTGCGCTACCTAACATCGATCTTACACCATCACCCGCTACTCACACCAACCTCCCGAGAAATTCCAAGGCCATGCGTTGGCGTACCTGTTGACGCATGTGTTGGGTGTTGCGTACGTGGCCTCGGCACCATTAGTGTTTCGTTCCTGTGGTCTGGATTCTGTTGCATTAGGTTTCGTTGAGATGTTCTGGATTCTGGGTGAGAAAGGATGCTTTGCTGAGGGAGTCGAGACCGGCGCTGCGGGTATCGGCGAGACATTATGGGCGATGTGGAGGCAGCGGAGCTGATGCCCACATCGCCGTGTCCAGGGTATATAATGTCCCTCATTTCCGCTCCCATAGATCGATAGTCAGATAGTCAGTCAGTCAGTCATTTTCATTCTCTCTCCCTCTCCATCCTATTCGTCCCTATTTTTCGCTTCATCAGTACCAGCTGCCCAACTCATTTTGGCTTCAGATACGAGCGCTGAGTGAGTGTCCGCTCTTTCTGATCGCAGATGGAGAGTACCGACTGACTGATGAAGACGAGCATGGTGAGAACTGACGGACGTCATTACGAACCGGGAAACAGAGTGACCGACCTGCACCTCGACGGGTCCATCGTCCAAAACCCAGAGCACACTCACGGCACAACTTCGTGGGTTTTTATCACTCTGAGAGGACCACCGCCACAAGGTGGCGGCTATGGGAAGAACAGTGAACTCCAGCAGGAAAGCTCTGCGCTCTGCCATAAGACAACAGCGACCCTTGACAAAAGGCATCGATCGTGCCGTGCCCGCGTTCGAACTGGATTGCATAGCTGACCGCTGGAATTGCTCAGGCTATCCACCTTTCCAGCTTTGAAAACCCGATACGAGAACAGCTTGCGAGTACCATCCCGCGCACGCGAGACTGAGCATGTTTGGGAGAGGATCACGACCGCGCGCGATAGCTATACATGCCACCGACGACGCGAGGCTGTCAATCAAATACCGGGTGAAGATGGTAGGACTGCCATTGCGGTTTGTTTGGATTGTTCTTCTGAGGCGAGTGGTTGGTGGATTTTCATGTTTTCTGTGGATAACTGTGTTGTAGATTGCTTTTACTGGTCGAAGCCCTCGGGATCCACGCCGTATGAAGGATCACTTACCGATTGACTCGAGGACCCTTGTTTTCTTGCCCCGTGACCTGGATTCCGTTCCGGCAGTCTCCTATTACATGTGTTCCGGCGTTGTTCACAGCTAGTTTAAAATTCAGTTAAGCACGGAACGGCTTGATTTCGATAGCAGGGACTCACATCGGCGATGGAGAAGGAAAACAACTGTGAAACTGGCCTAAACTACCGTCGAATCACCCAAGCCGATAAAAAGTTGAACGAATTCCATCCAAAAGGCTTCAAAATAACAACCAGCTACTTTTTTTCAATAGTGCGAGGCGGTATCGAGCTTTCTGCACCTGGAACATGTACCTCGTGCCGACACGCACGCCGACGTACTACAGACACGCCATATGGAGCCCGCTGTGGCCACAGGCCCTAGGGACTCAGCATTGCGTCTCTACTTGGCGGCGTGTACAGGCCCCAGAATGGGCAGCGGTTGTCGATGGCACTTGGCATTGTTGAAAAGCGTTACGGCTGGGAAAGAGGGGTGTCTTTTTGTTAATATTTATTTATTCACACTCGGGTGTAGCCTATCTAGACTATGGAGGCGCACCTTTTATCCGTTTTTCCTGTCTGCTGTCAGCGCGGCGGCGGCACGTTGCAAACTCCCCATTGCCCTCCGCGGCTCCGCCCAGTCCTGTCCCAAGAAGATGTAGTGCGTGCCTAGGAAATTGAAAGCGAGAGTGTCCGAACTAAAGGAAGGGCAAATGGAGTCGTACTAGCAAGAAAGACTCAAGGAAATGACAAAGGAAATCGAGACTCGCCCCCAACTCCTCCTCTCCTGCGGACGCCTTGAAGGAAGGCGTGGGCACGAACAGCGGTAGCTGCTCCCCTGCACCCAGCCCCTCCGCCTCCGCCCTCCTATCTTCTTCCCGCTCCGTCCTTTCCTGGAGCTCCCATTCTGACACCTCACTCTCCGTGTCTCCCTCAGCCGGCACCCGCCTTCCTACGTCTGTAGCAGAGAGGAAGTCCAGCACTGCCCTGCTGCACTGCCCGTTGGCCAGTGGGTCTCGGTTCTTCCACCGGCTCTTCCTCCTCCCAGCCTCCTTCTACACCTCCGCCCACAGGATCTTCTGCTGGGCTTTCCACTCAGGACACACCTTGAAGAGGGGCTCCCGAGTCTGAGCCTGGTACCAGCACCACGAGCACTGCGGAGAGCGCCGATTTGTGGTCCGGTGCAGATACTGTCCGGTAAGGCAGCCACGCCTTCACCTGGTAGTTCCGCGAGGCAAGCCCCTTGGTGCTCCCTGCAACCGCGCCGTCCGACCTCTGTCTTTTCGGCATCCTGTATTTTGTTCTGGAGGTCCGGCCCGCAGCCCGCTGGCGTGCCTTCACCCACTTCTTCTCGGAGATCTCACGCTTAAGGTGCGCGAGCGATGTTGGAAGAGGCATTGCACGCATCTCGGCCCGATCCAAGTAATTCAGCCATTCCCCCCTACGGGCATCAGGCTCCTCCACCGACACTTTGCCCACTCGTCGGCCTTCTCGTTGCCGGAGACTCCCTTGTGTGCTGGACACCACCGAATCTCAATGATGATGACTGGCCTGGCACTCCGCAGGATAGCGATGCACTTCCTGGCCTGGAGCGCGTACTGCTGGCCTGGGCTATGCCCTCTGAAGCCATCCACCTGATGGCTGCTTGGGCGTCCGTGAAGATCGTGATTCGCTCTGGTGTTGTCTGTCTTCGTGAAGCCGATTCCAGCGCCCTTGCGAGAGCGGCGCAATCTGCACCGTAGGCCGCCTGGCTGTAGCCCATGTTCCAAGAACTGCTCGAAGTAGCGGGAAGATTCATATGTTTTGTTTCTCCGATTTTCACTGTGCCGGTGCTAAGACGCTAGCGTGCTCGAACACTATATATTGTGCTCCCGCTCGTTTCTTTCCATTCCTCCGACATGCCGAGCTAATTATCTACCGGTAACAAGGTACGTAAACCCCGAACCCACATAAACAAATCCTGACGTATGCAAGAATAGTCGAAGAGATCTTTCCGAAACTCATCTCCGACACGCAGAGCTAATTAGCTGCCGATAACCAGGTAGACAAACGCCGATCCCGCGCGATTAAGTTCTGACGGATGCAAAAATAGTCAAAACTATCGCCCGGAGACTCGAGGGCATGAATTTTGGCGAATAAAGTGTGTTCAGAAACGGTGAGAGCTCAGCTGGCAGAGCAACCATTGGGGAGAGATTGCCGACGAAGGGGACTGCAATTCAATGCGACTCTTTCAGTGGAAACCAAAAGAAGATGCCAACTGCACCGCGCTAGCTGCCAGTGAACGGGTATGTAAAGGTTAAATCTGCTGTGGCGGGTTCCTGACGTATGGAGGGACAGCCAGGTAGGTGGTTTCGAAACTCGAGTGCAGGCTTCACGAAGTACGTCGCGAGGCTAGGACCGGCACGGAATCCGAGCGACTGCTACACCGACGGGAGAATGGCGACGAGAGGAATGGTGACTGTCGGAAGTACTTCTTTCGATCATACATACATATGTAGGTGGAGCGCCGCGCCTGCGGAGAATTAAGTGCCAGTGTTGAGCGAGGTTGGCTAGAGTTTGTGAGAGCGCCCTATTTGGAATAGCGCGGTGCAGGAGCAGAAATCGTTTTATTTTTTATTTAATCATTACACGCATACGACCTTGGTAGACCACGGCGAGGATTTGTACGTTCCGTTTCCCGTCAGCTGCCCGTGCAGTGGCGGCACGTTGCAACTTTCCCAAGAAATGGCTGAGCCCCAAGGAATTCGCGTCGGAAAAGAGTCCGAACGAGAGGAAAAACCAAAATATCGTATCCCGCCCCCCCCTAATCCTCATCTGCGGACCCTATGAAGGAGGGGATTGGTGGGAACAGCGGCAGCTCCTCCGGCACCCAATTCCCCGGTGGTACCCAGCTCATCTGCCCTTCTCTCCTCTTCCCGCTCCCGGAGCTCCCATTCCGACATCTCGGTCCCCGCGTCTTCCTCAGCCAGGGCCTGTCTTCCCACATCCGTAATGGAGAGGAAGCCAAGTACCGCCTGGCTGCAACTCCCATTGGCAAGGAGGTCTCGGATCGTGAACCGGCTATTTCCCCTTCCCGTCTGCTTCCACCCCTCTGCCCACAAGATCTTTTGCCGAGGCTCCCACTCGGGGGCACTACTTGATTACTTAGCCCCACTGGAAGAAAGTGGAGAGAGCGTCTCAACGTTCGGATGGTTGATCTGGAACTACGGGAATGCCCCGGCGGTGTTGTGGACCACTGGGAAAGGGTTACTGTGTTCTGTTACATGAGAAGTGTGTACGCGTGCGAGTACATGAGAGAGCACGAGTATGAGTGTGAGTATTCATGTATATAAGGAGGGCTTTTCTCTGCGAGTTGTCTGTTCTTCTCCTTTCTCTCTCATGCAACCTCTTGTATGGCTTGTATAACTTGTTATCCTATCCTACAAATCAAGATGCTTCTCCATCTCTGTTCCTTTCGTTCATGGCGATCGCTCCTTGAGCGGTCGCCCGATCTTCCTCCTCACGGCCGTCCTCGTCTCCGTCACCGGCGTTCGCTCGTCCGGCGTCCGCCCGCCTCCGTTCTCGGTCGGCGTATGCTCGTCCGGCGTTCGCCCGCTCCTCTGTTCTCTGTCCGGCGTTCGCCCGCCTCTGCCTTCCGCCCGGCATTCGCTCCTCCAGCGTCATCACGGATGGAGGACGGAGCTGCCGGATACGCAGTGGTGTGGAAGAACGGACAGACCTGGGAGGGCATCAAGCACCACATGGGCCACAACCAGAGGCCTACGATGCGGAATGCGCCGCTCTTGCCCGCGCGCTGGAATCGGTGTCAGGAGAATACGTCCCGGAACGTGTGACAATCTTCACTGACGCTCAAGCGGCCATCAGACGGATGGCATCAGAGGAACCTGGCCCTGGACAGCAGTACGCAATCCAGGCACGAAAACACATCGCCACGCTGCGCAGGGCCAGGCCAGGCATCACCATTGAGGTCCGGTGGTGCCCGGCTCACGAAGGTATAGCCGGCAACGAGAAGGCCGATGAGTGGGCAAAGATTGCAGCGGAGAAGCCTGGCACCCGCGGGGTGGAGTACCCAGGGTCGCTACCCCGATCCCTCGCAAACCTCAAGCGGGAAATCTCGGAGAAGAAGTGGACTGAGGCGCGGTCATGGGCCAGGGGGCGCATCTCTAAGGCGAAGTACCGCATGCCAAAGAGCCAAAAGCCTGATGGCGCGGTGGGCCGGCAGCACCAAGAGGCTTGTCTCGAGGTACTACCAGCTGAAGACGGGGCACGCCCGCACCGAACAGTACCTGCACTGGGCGAAGGTTCGTCCCATTCCCAGTGCTGGTGGTGTCTGTACCCCTCGCAAACGAGAGACCACCTGTTCAAGGTGTGTCCGGAGTAGACAATTGCAGCAGAAGATTCTGCGGGCAGAGGTGCAGAAGGAGACCGGGAAGTGGATGAGCCGGTGGAAGATCCGCGGACCTTCTCACCGACAGGAGGTGTGGGCAGGCGATGCTGGAATTCCTCACCTCAACAGATGCGGGAAGGCTGGTGCCACCTCTGGAAGAGAAGGACGCCGGGAGTCAGGTGTCAGAGTGTGAGCTCCGGGAACGCCGGGAGCAGGAAGAGGAACGAGAGGCAGAGGCGGAGGAGCTGGGCGCCGTGGGGGAACTGGGGGCCGGGGAGGAACTGCCGCTGTTCCTACCCACACCCCTTCATAGCATCGGCGGGCGAGGAGTCGGGGATGAGCGCGTTTTTCCTTTGCTGCTTTCCTTTGTGATTCCTGGTACGCACCGTTATTTCTCTAGGGACAGGCCTGGGCGGAGGGCGAAGGGGGAGCTTGCAACGTGCCGCCACCGCGCGGACTGTGGACAGGAAAACCGGCCAAAATGTACGCCGTCATGATCTATATAGGTCCAATGCGAGTATGAATAAACAAAAAAAAAGCTTCTCCAGTGTCTGCCGCCTCTATTGCCTGTTTGACGTCAGGCGGTTCAGCGTGCGGCCGCCTTTGTCCCCGGCGTTTGCTCGTTGAAGCGTTTGCCCTCTCCTCGCCCCTTCGACAGTTTCTTGCTGCAGGTCCTATCCGAAAGACAACGATGAACCATGACAAGAGGCATCGGTCGTGCCCTGCTCGTGTTCGGATCTGATTGAGTTTCTGCCCGCTGGGTCTGTTCAGGCAACCAGTAACGGCGGGCCTGGAGGGCGAGTCTCTAAATAACACGCCGGCAAATGCGCAACAAGGGCAGAGCACCGAGAACTCCCGCTGGAGTTCACTCTTCTTCCCATAGTCGCCATCTCCTGCCACTGGTCCTCTTAGATTGACAGGAACCGACGAAGTTGTACCGTGCGCAGTAGTAGTCTCTGGGTTTCGAACGAAGGACCCGTCGCGGCGCAGGTCTGTCACTGCTACATAACGACGTCCGTCAGTGCTCACTGTGCTCGTCTTCGTCAGTCAGTCGATACTCCCTATCTGCGGTCAGAAAGAGCGGACACTCACTCAACATTCGTATCTGAAGCCAAAATGAACAACGCATGGCCTTGGAATTCCTCGGAAAGTTGGTGTGAGTAGCGGGCGATGGTGTAAGATCGATCTTAGGTAGAGCACCTAGTCAATGTCAACTTCCCAAACTGGAGCAGATGAAGAGCAGAACCTAAACGGAGCGACTTGTCTTTTGGGTGCTGGCGAAGTGCCAGTGAGACTCTAGCTCTCGGAGCCGCATCGGTAGAAGTAAGTTCATAATATACTCTACCAAAGCCCACTATAGAGAGGTTCGTCCCTGTCCGGGCTGGGGGAAGACAATGAAGCTTCAGAAATGGGAACTCCGGGGGGGAGCAGAATGGAAGAGGAGAGGATGCAGCAGGCTGGGGAGAGAGTATCGAAAGGTCGGAAGGTGTAGGGCCTTGACCCAGTGGTTCTGGACTTGAACGAGGCCCTTATGGGTAGATTGGACAATGGTGTGCGATAATCGGGAGTAGGTCCGGAACCGGCTCCGAGGGCCATTGTACATGTGGTGGGAGGAGCTGGGTGCTGAGGAGTAAGGAATCTGGGGACAGATTTCCCTTGACAAAACAAAAATACATACCAGGGAATTCCAATAGAGAGTTTGTTATGACGAGAGACCGTCTTCTGAGGCGGCGATCAGTCTGCCGTCCTCCATACAGCTGACCGCCATCAAAGGTCTCATGTTCGAGCGATTGCCCGTTCCGCGGACGGCTCAAAGCAGCGGGAAGATTCTGTTTGTTTCTCCGAGTTTCACCGGGCAAGAGCCGCCGATGCCAAGGCGCTAGCGTGCTCGAACACTATATAATGTGTGCGACCTTGTTTCTTCCCTCGTTTCTTTCCATTCCTCCAACATGCCCAGCTAATTCGCTGCCGGTAACAAGGTACGTAAACTCTGAACCCTCATTAACAAATTCTGATGCATGCAAGAGTAGGTGATGAGATCGATTCGAAACTCATCTCCGACACCTAATTATCTGCTTATAGTACGTAACGCCGATCCCAGACAATCAATTTCTGACGTGTGCAGGAATAGTCGAAACTATCGTTTCGACACTAGAGGGGGCGCATCTCGATGAATGTGCCCCCTCGGTGAGTTCAAAAATGGTAAGAGCTCAGCGAGCAGAGCAACCATTGGGGAAAGATTGCCGACGAGGGGGACTATCACGGACCAACGCGGCGTCACAGTCGCAGCTTTCTTCCCTCGTTTCTTTCCATTCCTCCGACATGCCCAGCTAATTCGCTGCCGGTAACAAGGTACGTAAACTCTGAACCCTCATTAACAAATTCTGATGCATGCAAGAGTAGGTGATGAGATCGATTCGAAACTCATCTCCGACACCTAATTATCTGCTTATAACAAGGTACGTAACGCCGATCCCACACAATCAATATCTGACGTGTGCAGGAATAGTCGAAACTATCGTTTCGACACTAGAGGGGGCGCATCTCGATGAATGTGCCCCCTCGGTGAGTTCAAAAATGGTAAGAGCTCAGCGAGCAGAGCAACCATTGGAGAAAGATTGTCGACGAAGGGGACTAGCACGGACCAAAGCGGCGTCACAGTCACAGCTTGGACGGCTCCGACGCGATCCTTTCAATGGAAACCGGAAGATGATGCCAACCGGGGCACTGCGCTAGCCGCCGGCGAACGGGTACGTAAAGGTCAAATCTACTGCAACGAATTCTGACGTATGGAGAGACAGCCAGTGATGTGGTTTCCAAACTCGAGCGGATACTTCACAAAGTACGTCGCGAGATTAGAACCGAGACGGAATCCGAGCGATCGGTACAACGACGAGAGAATGGCGGCGAGCCATGTGCCATTAGGGGGGGGGGGGGGGGTCGGCGGCGAGGGGGATGGCGGCTGTTGGGTATTGGAAATACTTCTCGCTGCTGCACTCCGAATGGATGACGATGCTGGAATGGATGACGAAGTATAGGGGAGTGGCACCCCGTTGTATACAATTTCTCTATTTCTTCTCGTCTCTCTTTCTCTTAATTATCGCTTTAACAATTGTTAACCTGCTCATTACTGTTCTACCTGCTCGCCTCGCAGGCAACTCCTCTCATGTGCTCTCTGTCATTGTGACCATCCGGTCTCAGGCTAAGAATATTCCTCTACACTCTCCCGCTCACTGCTCTCTCTCTTTAATACTTACCCGATAAAAATCTCGAATTCTTACATTGGAAGTACTTCTCCGCCTCCTACCAAGGCGGAGTGCGTGGCGCCGGCGGGAGTTAAGCTAGCCTGGGTTGAGTGGGGGCGGCTAACGTTCGGGGAGCGCCTGATTTGTAATAGCGCGGTACAGCAGCAGAAATCGATTTTATTTTTTGTTTAATCAAAACTCACATACGACCTGGGTAGATAACTGTCTGCTGTCCACGCAGTGGCGGCACGTTGCAAGCTTCCCTTTTTTGCCCTCCGCCCAGGCCGTCCCAAGAAGATGTGATGTGTTGAAAGAATACCGATTAGCGATGAGGATAGAAATGAATGATAGGAGTTCGATCAGTCTTAATTCTGTATGAGATGAGGAAACACAAGGCGTATCGATTCTTGTAGTTCGAGTGGTTCAAAACTTCGTTGTAGTATTCGATAAGTATTTAGTAGATGCCCTGGAAGGTTGACGGGGCATTGGTCAGTCCAAATGGCATAACTTGGAATTCGTACAAGTCATATCGGGTTCGGAAGGCGGTTTTCCATTCATCTCTTTTCCTTATGCGAATCAAGTTGAATCCATTCGTTAGGTCCGCCTTGGTCAACCACCTGGCCCCCTGCACTCGGTCTTGTAGATCCTGCATGAGCGGGAGCGGGTAACGGTTAGGGATGGTGATTTTGTTCCACGCTCTGTAATCGACACATAGCCTGAGCCCTTTCCCGTTGGGCTTGGGTACGAACAGGATAGGTGATCCCACCAGGGATGTGGACTGCCTAATTTTCCCAGTTCTTTCCATCTCTTTCAGCCATTCCCTTAGCGTCTGCAGTTCGTTCTCCGACACTGGGTAAATCGGACCCCATGGTGTAGTGCTTCCTTCTTTTAGGTCTATTTTGCAATCGTATGAGCTGTCCTTTGGTAGGGCGTCCGTGATTTCTTTTCCCATAACATCCAGGTATGGGCGAAACTCTACGTGGACCTGTCCTAACGAGTCATCATTGCTTACCGTCGATATGTAGCCAATTGTTTGCGCAGCTGGTTCCAAAGATACAGTTTCGTCCCAGGCAAGGGAAAATTGGTCGGCCTCATGTTTGGTACACTTTTCCAGGCATTCGAGGCTGTTGAACCGTATTTGGGTCTCCTCCCACTCCCCTTGTGGCGGATGTTTGGCAACCCACCAAAAGGGTATGAAGATGTCGACCCTGGTTTCGATAGGTGACACTTCAAAGGTTTCTTGGGTGAAGTACCTTTGTTGCTGAAGGAGCATCAGGTGTGTTTATAACTGTCTGGCTTCCACCACGGCTTGTCCAGTATAGTTCTCTATGGTGTAGGGTTGCTCGTATTCCAGCAGGGGGATCTGGAGGGTCTCAGCCATTTATTTGCTGATTAGGGGTACCGAGCAGCCTGTGTCTAGGAGAGCTTTGACTTGTCGTCGGTGTTTTACCCAGTGTAATATCATGGTGAGTACTGGGCACGTGCCGCTGAGAGGTTTCTTTGGTTTTTTGGGTTCCCTCAGGGCTCCCAAATTTGGTTCCGCCGAGTATTTCCGTTTCCAGGAATTCCCACAAACCATGGGGAAGGACTTTGCGTGCAGCAGACGCCGCCCTTCTAAAAAATTTCTTCTTCGCTAACCTCCCAGCATAGCGGGGTTTTAGACTTATCTTTGTCCATCGCTTCAGCTGCTGAGACTTTTTGAATTTTCTGAGCGGGAGTGAGGGCTTCGTTCTCTGGTTCGCAGCCACACTTTTGTCCAGCTGCCACCTTCCATGGAGGCCATGGGAGGGGGGTTCCGTTTTTGGTGGTGGAGACGTAGCATTTGGCGACTGAGTGGCTGGATTTTCCACACCTCTAGCAGTCCTTCGAGTTGGCGTATTCCCTTGTTTCACCCCCGGGGACTCCCTCTAAGGCGGCAGCCTCGGACGCCCAACGGTTTGAGCCTCCCCACACTATCATTCTCATGGCCTTATTTTCTGGGAATTTTTTCTCTGTTGTCCCATATGTCTTCTCTCCCTGGCTGTTTGCAGCCTTGCCAGACTCCCTTCGGGGGGGCCTGGCCGTGCTTTGTCTTCCCCGTCGCTACCTGGGTCCCCTTCGTGGCCTACTTGGATTGTTTTAGCACCTTATTTTTTCCACTTGTAGGCCGGCTCTGTAAGTGGCCTTCAGGAAAAGTTGGTCGTCCATGAAGTCTTCCGTATTCTGGTTGAAGCGTATGTCCAGAATGCTGTCCGGCATTACGAGGTCGATTTTATCCCTGAGTTATTCCCCCGTGGCTGTGGCGAAATTGTTGAGTGCCCGGAATTCCGTCAGGTAGGTACGTATGGATCCTTGATACCGTACCTGTCCCAGTTTGGATTGGTCATCGGCCACTTCTCTCTCGTTCCAGGCTTCCGTTTGAATGGCTGCCAAGTTGTTTGCCCAGGTATCTTGGTCGTTCAGTTCCCCATACCAGTGGAGATGCCAGGCGAGGGTGGTGTCGGTGAGAAGGGTACCCACCCAGGTGATCTTTTGCCGGTCCAGTGTCTCGGGGGAAAATCCGAGATATATGGTTACCGATTCCCACCATTGGTTGAACTGGGTGGTGGTTTTTCTGTCAAAACTCTCTGGGTTCTTCATTTTCAGCCGGTAGGTGTTGACCCGTTCCTGGGGAGGATCCCTTTGTTCTCAGACCGCCGCAATTCCTTCGCCCACGAGCCTCGCAATTTCCCGCAGTGTGAGCACGGTTGCCAGCTCCGCCGAAGTTGGTTTGGTCATGCTGGGAGGTGGCCTACCCTTACTTGGGAGGTTCCTCGCGTATAGGTCCTCATCGTCGTTGTCATCGTCTTCTCCCACGCTGGGGGTAGTGTCGGTGATGGGGGTACCACCGGTTCATGGGGCCTTCGCGGAGCTCTTCCTCTTCCCGATCCTCTCACACCCGTAGCTGGGTGCACTAGCGGAGTTGGAGCCCTGTTTCTCTCGTTAACTGTGGTCCTTAGCCCTGGGATGGGGGTTACCACCAGGGTCACTCGGCACGGGAAGTGTGATCTTGTTGGTGGTCGGCCGGTTCCCTGCAAGAAGGTGGGTCTTGTTGGGGATTGGGACAGTGGCACCCTGGCCGCGACTTGCAGGATCTCTTCCCGAGCCTCCCAGAGTTCTCATTCGAGTGTGGCTACTCGGTTCTGGTGAGCCGACGCCCAAGTTTCCACGTTTCCCTGGAACAGGGCGAGCTGATGGTTTCTTGTAACGTTGGCTTCAGTTTATGCGGCAAGAGCATCGTTTAGTCGCATCAGCTGCGTGGCCTGGTGGGTCTGCCGGAGTCCGGCTTCCTGCATTCGTTCAATTATATCCTGCTAAACTTGGCGGTCAAGGGTTTGGTAGGCGTTGGTGGCAGCGGCCAGCTCATTTCTTATCCAAGCTTCCACCACCTCTTTCTGGGCCCGGACCCAGTCATATACGTACTGGGTTCTCTGGGCTAGCATGTGGTATGCTCGTTCGATGTCCTGGATGCGCCGGTCAGCTCGGTTGATGGAGTCTCCGCACAACTTGTGTAGTTGGCGTAGGTCCTGCTCGGCCTGCTCCTGCTGGTGCACCATGGCACGCATCCAGCTTGCAGGGTTGGAGAGTTCGATACGCTCTTCGGTGGGATCGGTTCCCAAGGTTATCGGTACCAGATTACGAGGTGCCTCCAGGCGGAGCATGTTGAAGTCCGACGCGGTGAACACCTTCTCAGTAGAGGTCTAGAAAACGTCCCGTATGGATGGTTTCATCGTCCTTGAAAGTGTAATCTCAAATTTCTCGAAACTCGTGTCGAGATACGTGCTTCAGTGATTGATGGGACAGTTGAATCAGTACTGGGAATACCAGTTCTCAGGGGTGCAGTCGATCGTCTCGGATGGGATTGGACTGTCAATATCTTGTGTCAGATTTGGACGTCCGGATTCTGTACGGCGGAGGAAGGTGGTGCCGACGGGGAAGAGAGGCACCGACGGAGGATGAGATGTGCCGACGGATGAAGAATATCCCGACGGGGAAACTAGGCCCAACGGGATAGCGGATCTCATGTGTATAAGGTTCCATAGTCCTGTACGAACAACCGAGTAACCAAAAATCTATCTATATTCTTTGACAGGTTATGAGCACGGGTTGACGCTCTCTCAATCCTGAACCAATCGATATTTGCACCTCTGTACCTGACCGATCATCACCCAAAACCACCTTAGCGTTATATACCCCCTGTTCCAAACGTTTAAGCCTCAACACCATAGTGCGTCATCATGAGCAACTCCACCACATACACCTGCAGGTTCGGCTCAACGCCCTTCCACAGTGCCGACAACTACCACTCGTGGAAGAACAACATTTCGAACCTCCTAGCTATGGATGGCTCCCTCGAGATTGCCCTTGGTATGGAGCTCCCACCTGCAGCCAATGTGACAGCAAAGGTTCGAGATTTTTACAAGCGGTCGCAGTGAGCCTTTGGAATGATCTGGTCATCAACCGAACCCAGCATTAGAACCTTTCTCAATCATCTCGGACATTGTGACCCACACCTAGCGTGGGAGACTCTTCACAAACGATACGATGCTGCCACATCTCAGTCTGCACATGTCACTACCCTTGCCTGTCTCCACTCCACTGTCATGAAGCTTGGGATTTCAGTGTCAAACTACATTTCCTCACTTTCAGATATCTGCCAGGAGCTGGAAGGGACTCCGGACGAAGTCACGGTGCGATACCTGATCATATGTATCTTTGCAACCCTACCTAAGCAATTCACCAACATTGTCGACATCGTTAAGAACCGACTGATTGAAGAACAAACACTCAACTCAGTCAGCACAATTCTGATCGAACATGAAACTGCAAGAGCTCTCCGCAATTCCACAACTGACTCCAATTTGAATCTGGCCAGAACCTCCAGTAATACCCTGACTGCAAATGTCAATGATGGCAAGCACCATCAAACAGGTGGAAAAGGCAAATACCGACAAAAGCCATACCATCAAAAGAAAGACATCTTGAATACCAGCTATATCATATGCTACTACTGCACAAGGAAAGGTTAGAAGGCAGCTGACTGCCAAGTCAAGAAGAGAGCTGCCAACATGAGGAAGGAAAGGGATGTGATACTGGGGTTATCTTGTGAACCGGAGTGCGGGTTGAATCAAAGGAAATGTGTTGGAAATGCTTCTCGCGCCGAGACGGTCTTTAGGTTTCGCGCTTCTGCTTTACAGTTTTGTTGAGGACACGTTTACGCAAGAGCGGGGAAGTAAGAAGGGATATCTGCTGTTCTTCTTGTACTTCTCTTCCTGTTCAATAGACTAGTTAAGATACTTGATCTTGATCTTCACCACCGAATCGATATTCTTTCAACAGGTTATGAGCCCGGAGCCGTAACCGCTCCAACCAAACGAACTTCACACCATCGTCACACACTCTCGCGTCAA
>Ga0307508_10002222_pt1 | contig 20690 bp, 15 predicted proteins | sample 9_EM_MG_FD_203089 | JGI IMG/M metagenome (GOLD analysis project Ga0307508, IMG submission 203089) | Populus trichocarpa ectomycorrhiza microbial communities from riparian zone in the Pacific Northwest, United States - 9_EM | ecosystem: Host-associated > Plants > Roots > Unclassified | place...
CGGCTACCGGGAGAACCTGCGCTCCCTGGACGACCCGGGGACGCTGCGGGCGCTGGAGGCGCGGTGGGGGCGGTGCTACGTCCTGCCCGAGGGCGGCACGAACGCGCTCGCCGCGCAGGGGACGGCGGGTCTCGTCGCGGAGCTGCCCGACCTGGGCCCGCGCGATGTGGTGTGCTGCGCCGTCGGCACGGGCGGCACGCTGGCCGGTGTCGCCGCCGCCCTGCCGGAGGGCGCGCGGGCCCTTGGCTTCGCCGCCCTGAAGGGGGCGTCCGGCTATCTGGAGGACGAGGTGGCGGAGCTGCACCGGCGCGGGTGGGGGCGGGCGTTCACCAACTGGCGTATCGACCACGACTGGCACGGCGGCGGCTATGGACGGGTCCCGGCCGAGCTGGAGGCGTTCGCCGCGGGATTCGAGAAGCGGCACGGGGTGCGGGTGGAGCGGCGGTACGTGGCGAAGATGCTGCGGGGTGTGTACGGGCTCGCCGAGGCCGGGGCGTTCCCGCGCGGCGGGCGGGTGACGGCGGTGGTGACGGGCCCGCCGGACCCGGTGGACGCCGGGTAGGGGACTCTCCCCCACCCCGCCCCTTCCCGAAACTGGGGCCGCGCCCCAGACCCCGCCGGGGCTCGGCCCCGGGCCCCGTGCCGGGGACTCCGCCCCCAGAACCCCCGAACCGCCAGACATCCGGGCGCCCGAACCGCCGGACCGCCGGACCGCCGAACCCCCAGACGTCCGGGCGCCCGAACCGCCGGACCGCCGGGCGTCCGGACGCCTGAACCCCCGGACACTCGGATGCCCGGACGCCCGGACGGCCGGATGCCCGGACGCCCGGACGGCCGGATGCCCGGACGGCCGGATGCCCGGACGGCCGGACGCCCGCCGTTCGCATCCCCGGCGCGGCGGGCGGGTCACTCCGGGAGGCGTAGGCGGATGACTGCCGTTGCCGCGTGGCGGACCGTGCTTTCCTGGCGGACCTCCACCGTCAGGTCCGGGGGGATCGGCTGGTAGGCGATCCACGCGCCGACCGTGTCGATCGCCGTGGGCGGGTCGGAGGGCACAGGCTCGGGGGGCAGTTCCTGTAGGGCCTTGGCCAGCTGGGCCCGGACCGCCGGGGAGAGGGGGCCGGAGACGACCGGGGTGTCGTCGCCCGGGAGGACGAGGGCCAGGGCGCGGGGGCGGAGGCGGGGGCCTACGACGCCTACGACCAGGGCGTCCCGGGTCTCCGAGTGCCGCAGTTTCCGCCAGTGCCGTCCGGGCCGGTACGGCTGGTCGGGGCTCTTGATGACCAGCCCCTCGACGCCGATGGCCGGGAGCGCCTCGTACCAGGTGGCGGCCACTTCGCGGTCCGTGGTCATGGGGACGGCCTGCAGGGGCGGGCCGTGCGGTTCGAGGAGGGTGGTCAGCAGGGCGCGGCGTTCGGCGTACGGGCGTGGGCGCAGGTCCTCCGTGCCGGTCGCGAGGAGGTCGAAGGCGGCGTAGGAGGCGGGGAGTTCGCGGGCGAGGCGCGCGGCGCGGGCCTCGGTCGCGGCGGTGGCGCGCCTCTGGACGGCGGCGAAGTCGGTGCGGCCGCCGGACCACACCACCACCTCGCCGTCCAGGACCGTGCCGACCGGGAGCTGCCGCGCGGCGGCCGCGAGGTCGGGGAAGGCGCGGGTGACGATGCGGCCGGAGCGGGCCTGCAGCTGGACCTCGTCCGCCAGCCGGAAGATCAGCAGCCGGTGGCCGTCGAACTTCGGCTCGTAGGCCAGCTGTCGTCCCGGTGCGGCGGTCGGGAGCGTCTGGATGGGCCGGGCCAGCGCCACCGGCAGGGGCGGCAGCAGGGCGGTCATGGGGCGGCGGGCAGCGGATGGGCCCGTGCCGGGTCGAGGAGCGGGGCGAGCAGGTCGCCGTGGCGGTCGAGGCGGGCGGGGAGGTCGTCGATCCGGAAGACCAGCCGCCCGGGGTCGTCGCACGCCTCCACTTCGTCCCAGGTGACGGGCGTGGAGACGGTCGGCTCCGGGCGGGCCCGGGGCGTATAGGGGGCGGCGGTGGTCTTGGCGGCGGCGTTCTGGCTGAAGTCCACGAACACCTTCCCCGGCCGCAGGGAGCGCGTCATCTTCTGGATCGCCAGCCCCGGCAGCGCGGCGGCGGCCTCCGCCGCGAGCCGCCGGGCGTAGTGGGTGACCTGCCGGGACGGGGCCGGTTCCAGCGGGGTCAGCAGATGCAGCCCCTTGGAGCCGCTGGTCTTGGCGTACGCGGCCAGCCCGTCCGCGCGCAGCCGCTCGCGCAGCCAGACGGCGACGGCGCAGCAGTCCACGATCGTGGCGGGCGGGCCGGGGTCGAGGTCGAAGACCAGCCGGTCGGCGACGCCGGTGCCGTCGTCGATCCGCCACATGGGCGCGTGGAACTCGACCACCAGGTTCGCCGCCCACATCAGCGAGGCCAGGTCCTGGACCAGCACCTGGCGCGCGGTTTCCCCCGCATGGCGGCTGACTTCGGCGGTCGTCACCCAGGAGGGGGTGCCGGGCGGCGGGTTCTTGGTGAAGAACATCTGGCCGTCCGGGCCGTCCGGATAGCGCAGGAACGCGAGCGGCCGCCCCCGCAGATGGCCGAGCAGGGCGTCCGCGGCGGATGCCAGGTAGTGCAGCAGCTCGCCCTTGGTGGTGCCGGTGGCCGGATGGATCACCTTGTCGAGGTTCCTGAGCGCGATCCGTCGCCCCTCCACCTCCGTGATCGGGGACATACGATAAGAATCTCACGAAAGGGATCAAGCATGCGATCTATCTGGAATGGGAACATTTCGTTCGGACTGGTGAGCATCCCGATCAAGATGTATCCGGCGACCGAGGACCACTCGGTGTCCTTCCGGCAGATCCACACCTCCGACGGCGGCCGCATCCGATACCGCAAGGTCTGCGAGCTGGAGGACCAGCCGGTCGACTCGGACGAGATCGGCAAGGCGTACGAGGATGCCGACGGTGCCCTGATCCCGATCACCGACGAGGACCTGGCCGCCCTCCCCCTGCCGACCACTCGCGCGCTGGAGATCGAGGCGTTCGTGAACGCCTCGGACATCGATCCGCTGCAGATGGGCGACGCCTACTACCTCGGCGCCAACGGCACGGCCGCCGCCAAGCCGTACGCGCTGCTCCGCGAGGCGCTCAAGCGCAGCGAGAAGGTCGCCATCACGAAGTACGCCCACCGCGGGCGCGAGCGGCTCGGGATGCTGCGCGTCGTCGGCGACGCCATCGCCATGCACCGGCTGCTGTGGCCGGACGAGGTACGTGAACCGGCGGGCTTGGCGCCCAAGGAGAAGGTCACGGTCAAGCCCGCCGAGCTGGATCTCGCCGACACCCTGATGGCCACGCTCGGCGAGGTGAACCTGAGCGAACTCCACGACGAGTACCACGAGGCCCTGGAGTCCCTGGTGGCGGCGAAGGTCTCCGGCGCGACCCCGACCGCCGAGCCGGGCGAGCGTCCGACCGGCGCGCAGGTCGTGGACCTGATGGCCGCCCTGAAGGACAGCGTCCGCAGCGCGAAGGAGGCCCGCGGCGAGTCGGCCTCCGCGGCTTCAGGGGAGGCCGACGAGAAGGCCACGGTCACGGAGCTGAGCGGCCGCAAGAAGGCCCCCGCCAAGAAGGCCGCGGCGAAGACGGCCACCGCGAAGAAGACGGCCGGGAAGAAGACGGAGAAGAAGGCGGCGGGCAAGAAGACCGCCGCCGCGAAGAAGACGACGGCCAAGAAGCAGCCCGGCAAGCGCGGCGCCTGAGCCGGGAGGCGTCCGCCCCCCGGAGCGAACCCCAGGCGCCCCGCCGATCACCCGCCGATCAGCTGAAGGCGCCCGCGTGGTCCGAGACCCACTCGGCGAACGTCCGGGCCGGGCGGCCCGTGATGCGCTCGACCTCCGGGGAGATCGGCTGCGGCCGGTCCACGCACCCCTCGAAGACCCGCAGCAGCGAGTCCGCGACCTCCGGCGTCATGAACCCGCCGACCATCTTCTCGCGCGCCACCTCCGGCGGAACCTCCTCGTACCGCACAGGGCGTCCGATGACCTCGCCGATGATGCGCGCCTGGTCGGCGAAGGTCAGCGACTCCGGCCCTGACAGCTCGGGCGTCCGGCCGACCAGGTCGTCGGTGAGGAGGGCGCGGGCGGCGACCGCGCCCATGTCGGCCTCGTGGATGGGTGTCATGTGCGCACGGGCGTGCGCGCCGTACACCACGTCCCCGGCCTTGATCTGGTCCGCCCAGCCCAGGGCGTTCACGGCGAAGGCGCCCGGACGGATGTGGGTCCACTCCAGACCCGTCTGCCGGACCTGCTCCTCCAGCTCACGGTGGAGGGCGCCGATCGGGTTGTTCTGCGGGTCGGCGTCGTCGAGGACGGAGGACGAGGAGAGCATCACGATGCGCCGCACCCCGCTCTTCTTGGTCCGCTCCAGCAGCTTCTCCGCGCCCATCTGCCACACCACGGCCGGGTTGAGGAACAGCGCGGTGGCGCCGTCGAGCGGCAGGTCCTCGGTCCGCGCCGCGTGGACGCCGTCGGGGAACCGTGCGGTCCCGGGGTCGCGGGTGAGCGCACGGACCTCCGCACCCGCCTCGGCCAGCTCCTTCACCACATACGCGCCGACGTTTCCGGTGGCTCCGGTTACCACGATCATGACGAATCTCCCCTGACTGTCCTGTGCGGTCTCCACCAGGTTCATCCAAGCGGATGAAGTTGTCAAACATCTAGGTGATGAGGGACGGTAACCTGGTCCGGTCGAGCATGAGGCGTCACACGAGGAGTTGACGGACGTTGACGGACATGGAGGGGACGCCGAAGAGGCCCCGCCGAGCCCCCGCGCCCGAGGAACGCAAGCTGTGCCCGGAGCGTTCCCGGCGGCTGCTGATGGAGGCCGCCCGGGACGAGTTCGCGCAGAAGGGGTTCGCGGGCGCCCGGGTGCAGGACATCGCGGACCGGGCGGGCGTCAACAAGCAGCTGATCACGTACCACTTCGGCGGCAAGGAGGGGCTGTACCGGGAGCTGGGCCGTGAGTGGCTCAAGCGCGAGGAGAGCTTCAACGACCCCGCGATCCCCCTCGACGAGCTGGCGATCCGCTACCTCCGGGAGGCCTTCGCCGACCCCCGCGCGACCCGGTTCAACGCCTGGTGCGGCCTCGACGACGCCGCGCCGGAGCAGGGGCCCGAGGACCTGTCCGATCTGCGGCGCCGCCAGGCGGAAGGCGAGATCGCGGAGGACATCGACCCCGCCATGGCGATGCTGCTGTACATCAGCCTGGTGACGGCACCGATCGCGCTGCCGCACGCGGTGCGCAGGCTCTTCGACGCCGACCCGGAGTCGCCGGAGTTCCGCGAGCACTACGCGGAGCAGCTGCGGAGGGTCGTCCGCCACCTGGCGACGTGATCACTCCGCCGATCCGGGGTTTTTGCGATGGTTGGCGTTGAAGCGCGCCTTCTTCTGACGATTCCCGCACGTGCCCATGTCACACCATTTACGGGTGCGACTCTGGCTGGTGTCGAAGAAGGCGGCCTGGCAGGTCGGTGACGCGCACAAGGCCAGTTTTCCGTCTCGTTCGCCCGCGAGGATGCTGATCGCGTCGGCGGCGATCACGCCGAGGGCATCTTCCACGCAGGAAGCCGAGCCGAGCCGCCATCGCCGCGTGCCCTCGGGCGTCAGGAACGCCGCGGCCCGGCCCTGAGCGCTGCGGTCATTGATGACCTGGACAGCGGACGCGGGGAGAGCGTCCTGGATCGCGGCCGCTGTCGCGGCGGCGTGAATCGACTCCCTCAGCTCCCGGGCGAGGTCGAGCTGGGCAGTGGTGCAGGAGTCCACGGCGAGGCCGTACACCGCCAGCCAGTCGACGAGGCGCTGCGGCACGGGAATGCGCTCCACGGCGTTGCCACGCCGCTCCGAGAGAGTCCCCGTGAAGCTGGTCGCCAGCACGCTACCTAGGCGGAAGTCAGGAAAAGCGGCACACATGGAACCACCTTAGAGGGTTGCGGCGTGACTCCGAGAACTGCTAGAACCGGCTTAGACGGTTCCACGATGGCCAGGAGGTCTCATGCCCAGTCCAACCAGCGACGTGCAAGCGTTTGAAGCCCACGCGACCGACGCCGACCTCGACGATCTGCGCGCGCGATTGGCCGCGGCACGGCTACCGGAGGCCGAGACGGTCTATCGCGCCGCGCCCGACCCTCGCCGATGGGAGCAGGGCGTCCCTCTCGCCGACCTCGTCGATGTCGTGAACTACTGGCGCACCGGATACAAGTGGCGGTCGTTCGAAGAGCGCCTCAACGGCATCGGCTTCCGCACGACCATTGATGATCTGGGAATCCACTTCCTGCACCGCCGATCCGCGCGCGCGGATGCCACTCCTCTGATCTTGACGCACGGCTGGCCGGACAGCATTGCCCGGTTCATCGATGTAGTGGACGAGCTGGCAGATCCGAAAGACGCGGACGCGCCGGCGTTCCACGTCGTGGCCCCGTCGCTACCGGGCTTTGGTTACAGCGACAAGCCGGCCACCACCGGGTGGGGAACCGAAAAGATCGCGGCCGCGTGGGTGGAGCTGATGGGAAGGCTCGGCTACAGCAAATTCGCAGCCCACGGCGGCGACTGGGGCGGCAATATCACCACGGTTCTCGGCGGCAGGTTCCCGGCGCACGTTCTCGGCATCCACACCACGTTCGCGGAGGGACCGCCCGGTTTGACAACGGACGGGCTGACGGCGGTCGAGCGCGAGTGGACCGAGGAAACCCGCGATTTCTGGCGCCACCGCGCGGCGTACGCGAAGCAGCAGGCGACCCGGCCGCAGACCATCGGCTACTCGCTCGTCGACTCACCGGTCGGGCTTCTTGCCTGGATTCTTGACAAGTTCGCCGAGTGGACAGACACCGAAGACAGCCCGTTCGAGACGATTTCCATTGACCGCGTTCTTGACAACGTCACCCTGTATTGGCTGACGCGGACCGGTGCGTCGTCGGCCCGCATCTACTACGAAAGCCACAACTCGCTGGACCCCGAACTCCGGGTCGACGTCCCGTCAGCAATCACTGCGTATCCCCGCGACGTCGAGAAGTGTCCGCGCCCCTGGGCACAGGAGCGGTACCGGCAGATCGTCCGATGGGGGTCGCCCGAAACCGGGGGACATTTCCCGTCGCTGGAAGTTCCCGAGTATTTCGTCAAAGACCTGCGAGAGGGCCTCGCGGCAGTGCTGGCCGCTCATCGGTGAACGCGGCTCGGCGACCCGGCACTCGATCACCGCCTGTCGTTCGCCACCGCGCGCTGGGCGACGGCGGAGGGGGCGGTCGCCCGGCCCGCGGCGTAGGCGTCGCCGTCCTTCTCGGCCGCCTGCTCGGAGTCCTGCCTCGGGTTGGTGACGGTGACTCCGGCGCCGTTACTGTGGCCCGTCTCGGGTATGCCCTTGAGGTTCTTGTCGACGTGGCTGAGCTCGTGGCCGATCAGCTTCTCGTTCGCGGTCGCGGCCGAGAGGAAGATGTGGTTGCCGATGGTCATGGCCTGGGCCCCCATCGCCGCCGTGGCGCGCTGGGCCACCGCGTCACGGTGGAGGCGGGTCGAGGAGAGCCCGTCGTTCTGGTAGAACGCCCCGGCCTTCGCCACGACCGACGACGGCAGCGACTCGCCCGATGAGTTCATGGCGGCGGCCACCAGGGCGCTCTGCCCTTCCGGGCTGGCGTCCCGCACCCCGTCGTGGACGTGCCCGTCCTCCTCCTCGGCCCGCGCGACGGTGGCGCCGCCCGGGGAACGCTGAACCGGAGGTTCCTGCGACTGGTGCCCGCATCCGGCACCGTGCTGATGCTGGTCCTGCGCTCCCGGGTGCCCGGCCCGCCGCAGCATCTCGACAACCGCCTGGTTCCCGGCTTGGCTCTGCTGGGCAAGCATCCGTTGCACGGCCGTTCCGGCGAACGCGGGAGTCGCTCGTGGCCGCTGAGGTGCTCGGGGGGCTCGCCCTTTCCCCGTCGTGGCGTTCTCGTCACGGGCCAGTCCCATGTGTCTTCCTCCGACGGTCAAAGGCGAACCAATCTCCTCACGCTGGCAGGAATGGTGGGCGCCTCCCAGAGGCGCGGGGGCAGAGTTACCGCCCCATAGGGCACCGGCGCCCACCACGTCCCGCTACTCCGTCACGCCGTCGATCTGGAACGTCTGCACCGACTGCGCGGCGAACGGAACGCTCAGCCGTTTGCCGTCGAGCACGGTGTCCCGGCGCGCCGTGTAGAGGTCGCCGCCGCCCGCCGTCTGTGTCGACCAGCGCGGTACGAGCCCGCCCGTACCGCCGCTGACCTGGCCGAACCGCGACAGGTCGAAGGTGAGGGTCTGCGCGGCGCCGGGGTTGACGGCGACGAGCACGAGGCGGCGGGCGGCCGGGTCGTACGCCGCGACCGCGTGGTCCGAGCCGGTGGCCAGGATGCGCATGCCCGGACGGATGTGGCGGGTGAACTGGGCGAGGACGTAGTACTTGGTCTGCACGGCGCCGGGCTGCGCGGTGTTCGGGTCGTAGTGGATGAGCGCCCAGCCCGCGCTGGGGTCCATGACCTGCCAGTAGCACCACGCGGTGGGGTGCAGCCAGTTGAAGTCCAGGCAGAGGTTGGTGGCGAGGGTGAGCCCTGTGCCGTCCTTGTCGCCGGTCTCGGAATTCCACAGCTTCTTGCCCGCGGCGCGCACGTCCGCGTACAGCAGGTCACGGCGGCCCCCGGAGCCCTGATAGCCGTGCACGTTGACCTGGTCGACGAGGGCGCGGGTGGGTGCGTCGAAGGAGCCCCAGGTGGTGTGGGCCAGGTCGTAGCTGGTCTCGTCCGAGGCCGAGATGCGGGCCGAGGTCAGGCCGCGGCCGTCCAGCTCGGTGCGCAGCTGGCCGAGGACGGCGCGCTGCACCGCCGCGTCGACGTGGCAGCCCTCCTGCGTACCGTCCGCCTTCCACCAGGCGGAGGACGGTTCGTTGAACGGCTCGACGGTGGCGAAGCGCACTCCCCAGTGGTCCTGGGCGTAGCGGGCGGTGGTGGCGAGGTAGACGGCGAACTGCCGGTAGTTCCACGACTGGAGGTTGTTGCCGCCGTCCGCGGCGCCGGAGGGGTTGTGGTTGAGGCACATCCACCACATGGGTGAATTGGAGAACAGCTCGGTGACGGCGCCGCGCTGGACGGCCTTGGTGAGCGCCGCGCGCTGGGTCGCGTCGGACGTCCAGCGCCAGGCGGAGGAGGCCGGGTCCTCGCTGGACCAGTCGTGCCAGTAGCCCTCGATCTGCTTGAACCGGGGGATGTTGGGCGAGACGGCCATGGACTGGCCGCCCACGCCGGTCCAGGCGCAGCCGCCGAGGTTGTAGCGGGCGATGTTCAGGCCGAGGCCGGGGAGGGTGGCACCGGCGTACGAGGTGTTCTTGGTGGTGAAGAAGAGGTCGGCGAAGTCGTCCCGCCCGCCGAAGAGGTTGGCCCACCAGGCGAGCGAGGTGCCCCAGCCCTCCCAGCCGCCGTAGTCGGTGCCCGGGTCGACGCCGACGGCTTCGTCAGCGTGGGCCGTACCGGTGGTCAGTGCGGTGCCGAGCAGGGTTGCGCTCGCCGCGGTGAGGAGCGTTCTTCGTCGCACCATGTGTCCCTTTCGCCGCTTGGGGCCCCGTGGTGTGAAGCGTCGGGCGCGCGGGGGGAGTTGTCGAGAGGTGTGACAGCGCTTTCTACCGGCGCCGCCGAGGGCGCGTAAATCGGTTGCTCCCGGCCCGCCGGTGCGCTCAGGATGTCCGCGACATTCCCCTCACGGCAGCCCATACGACAGGAGCACGCGATGCGCCGATTCCTCGGAACGACTCAGCGCCCCCACCGGACGACCGTCTTCGAGGACATCACCACGCATGCACCAGACCATCAACATCGGCGTACTCGCCCATGTCGACGCCGGTAAGACCAGCCTCACCGAGCGGCTGCTGTTCGACGCGGGCGTCATCGACCGCCTCGGCAGCGTCGACGCCGGGGACACCCAGACCGATACGGGCGCCATCGAGCGGGAGCGCGGGATCACCGTGCGGTCGGCCGTCGCGTCCTTCCGCGCCGGTGACACCCAGGTCAATCTGATCGACACCCCCGGCCACTCCGACTTCGTCGCCGAGGTGGAGCGGGCGCTCGGCGTGCTGGACGGGGCCGTGCTCGTGCTGTCCGCCGTCGAGGGCGTGCAGGCGCGGACCCGGGTGCTGATGAAGACGCTGCGGCGGCTGCGGCTGCCGGTGCTGCTCTTCGTCAACAAGATCGACCGGGCGGGCGCCCGGCACGCGGAGCTGCTGGCGGACATCCGGCGGCTGCTGACGCAGCGCATCGTGCCCCTGACGGACGTACGGGACCTGGGCACGCGGGCCGCGCGCACCCGGCCGCGGCCGCTCGACGACACCGGGGTGCGCACCGAGGTCGCCGAGGCGCTGGCGGAGACCGACGACGCGCTGCTCGCCCGGCTCGTGGACGGCCCGCTCCCCTCCCCCACCGAGGTGCGCGCGGCGCTGGCGGCGGGGACGGCGCGGGGGCGGGCGTACCCGGTGTACTTCGGTTCGGCGCTGAGCGGGGAGGGGGTCGCGGACCTCGTCGAGGGCGTCGTACGGCTCGTCCCGCCCAGCCATGCCACGGACTGCGATGCGGCGCCCCGGGGAGCCGTCTTCGCCGTCGAACGGGCGGCGGGCTCCGCCACGAAGACCGCCTGTCTGCGGCTCTTCTCCGGCGAGCTGACGGTACGCCAGCACCTCACCCTGCACCGGCCGGGCGCCCGGCACAGCGGGCAGATCACCTCGCTGGAGGTCGTGGGCGGGGCCGGGACGCGGGTGCTGACCGCCGGGAACATCGCGCGGATCAAGGGGTTTCCCGAGGTCCGCGTCGGCGACCGGCTCGAGGACTTCACGCCCGAGGACGGCCGGGCGCGGTTCGCCGCGCCCACCCTCCACACCCTCGTCCACGCCCGCGAACCCGGCCCCGCGGCCGCCATCCGGCTGCACACCGCGCTGCTCGCCCTCGCCGACCAGGACCCGCTGATCCACGCCCGCGCGATGCCCGGCGGCGCCACCTCGGTCCTGCTGTACGGCGAGGTCCAGAAGCAGATCATCGCGGCGACGCTGGCGCGGGACTACGGCATCGAGGCCGACTTCGAGCCGAGCCGCCCGGTCCTGGTGGAGCGGCCGGTGGGGGTCGGCGAGGCGTGCTACGAGATGGCCCGGCGCGGCCATCCGGGGCCGTGGGCGACGGTTGGGCTGCGCGTCGAGCCCGCCGCGACCGGCTCCGGGACCGGTTTCGGCTACGAGACCGAACTGGGCGCCCTGCCACGGGCGTTCCACACCGCGATCGAGCAGACCGTGCACGACACGCTGCGCCGGGGCCCGCGCGGGCGCGCGGTCACGGACTGCCGGGTCACCCTGATCCGTTCGGGTTTCGACGCCCCGGTCAGCACCGCCGCCGACTTCCGGGGCGTCACCCCGGGGGTGCTGTGGCAGGCCCTGGAGCGGGCGGGGTGGCGGGTGTACGAGCCGTATCACGCCTTCGAGCTGGAGATTCCGTCCGATGTGCTCACACCCGTCACCGCCCGGCTCGCCGCGGTCGGGGCGGACCTCGCGGAGAGCGCGGGCGGTGGGGCGGGGTGGCTGCTCACGGGGGAGATCCCGGTGCGGTCGGTGCACGAGTTCGAGCACGCGCTGCCGGGGCTGTCGCGGGGCGAGGGGGTGTGGCTGTCCCGCCCGTCCGGCGACCGGCCGGTGGCGGGCGGGACAGCCCCGGACTAGGGGGTGTCATGCCGGTCATGCCGGGCTCCCGCCTGACCGACAAGACACCCCCTAAATCCCCGGCCCGGTGACCCGGGTGTAGCTCACGGCGTTGCTCGTACCGCCGTTCGTCGTGACGGTGACGTTGACCGCCCCGGCCGACCCAGCCGGGGCGGTCGCCGTCACCCAGCCGTCCGACACGACCGTGAACGCGGCGGGCGTGGAGCCGAAATGGACCGCGTTCGTCGTGGTCAGGCCGCTGCCGAACAGAGTGACCGTGGTGCCGCCCTCCAGCGGGCCCTGGGTCGGGGACACGCTGGTGAGGACGGGGACGGGGGCGTAGACGTAGGTGACGCCGTTGCTGGTGCCGCCCGGCGTGGTCACCGTCACCTGCACCGCACCGGCGGCACCCGGCGGCGCCACCGCCGTGATCTGCGTCGACGACACCACCGTGAACGACGTGGCGTTGACGCCGCCGAACGTGACCGCGGTCACGCCGAGCAGGTTCGTACCGGTGAGCGTGACGGCCGTACCGCCGGAGACCGGCCCCTGCGCGGGGATGATGGCACCGAGGGTGGGGATGCCGACGTAGAAGTAGGTGACGCCGTTGCTGGTGCCGGTCGGCCCGGTCACCGTGATCTGCACCGGCCCGGCGGCTCCGGGCGGCGCGACGGCCGTGATCTGGGTGGCGGAGCCGACGGTGAACGACACGGCGGGCACCGCACCGAAGAACACACCCGTGGCCCCCGTGAAGCCGCTCCCGGTCAGCGTGACCGTATTGCCGCCGCTCACCGGCCCCTGACCCGGGGAGACCCCGCTCAGCACCGGGGCCGGGGCACCCGTGTAGGTGTACGTGACGCCGTTGCTGGTGCCGCCCGGCCCGGTCACCGTCACCTGCACCGCACCGGCGGCACCCGGCGGCGCCACCGCTGTGATCTGCGTCGACGACACCACCGTGAACGACGACGCGAGCACGGAACCGAACCGCACCGCCGTCGCCCCGGAGAGGCCACTGCCGGTCAGCGTGACCGTCGTGCCCCCGGCGGTGGGGCCCTGCACGGGCGAGACCCCGCTCAGCACGGGGGCCGGGGTGGACGAGTAGCCGAAGGCCACGCCGTTGCTGGTGCCGCCCGGGGTGGTCACCGTCACCAGGACGTTGCCGGTGCCCGCCGGGGCGGTGGCGGTGATCTGGCTGGCGGAGAGGACGGTGAACGCCGGGGCGAGGGTGGTGCCGAAGCGGACCGCCGTCGCCTGGTTGAAGTTGCTGCCGGTGATGGTCACGACGGTCCCGCCCCCGGATGCTCCGGAGGCGGGACTGACGGAACTGATCACCGGAGGGGACGCCGCCGTGGCCGCGGGCGCGGCAGTGGCCGTGGAACCTGTCTCCTGGCCTGCGGCGTGAGGGATGCTCAACGTGCTGCTCCTTCCGGCGGAACGTCCCCGGGGGTGATCAGATACCGGGCGACGCGAGGTACTGGAACGGGGTCGCGCCGGTCGCGCTGCCCGCCGGGTTGGTGACGGTGATGTCGGCCGGGCCGGGCTGTCCGTCCGCCGTGGGCGGCGAGACCGCGGACACGGTGGTGGAGTTGATGACGCTGAACGGCGCCGCGATGCCGCCGAAGGTGACCGACTGGGTGGAGTCGAGGTTGGTGCCAGTGATGGTCACCGCGGTACCGCCGGAGGCCGGGCCGGAGGTGGGGGTGAAGCTGGTGATGGTGGGCACGTCGATGTAGGTGTACGACAGCCCGTTGTTGGTACCGCCCGCGGTGGTGACGCTGACCCCGACCGACCCGGCCGCGGCGCCCGCGGGCACGGTGACGCTGATGCTGCTGTCCGAGGCGACGGTGGGCGTCGCCGTGTTGGCGCCGAAGTGCACGCTGGTGGCGGTCGAGAGACCGGTGCCGGAGATGGTGACGGTGTTGCCGCCGACGAGCGGCCCGGACGTGGCGCTCAGGCCGGACTTGAAGGGCGCGCCGACGTAGAAGAACGTCAGCGGATTGCTGGTGCCGCCCGGCGTGGTCACCGTCACCGGGACCGTGCCGGAGCCGGAAGGCGAGGTGACGGTGACCGAGGTGGGCGTGTTGGCGGTGATGGTGGCGTTCTTGGTGCCGAACTTCACCGCGGACGCGTTGGCGAGGTTCGTACCGGTGATGGCGACCGTGGTACCGCCGCCGGTCGATCCCTGGTTCGGAGAGATGGGCATGGCGTTGTCTCCCTGCTGAAGACCGAGAGGGCTCGGAAGTCCGAGAGGGCCCGGAAGCCCGAGACCGCTCAGGGGATGGAAAGGGAAGGGATGGAGGAGGGACGGGCCGGGCGGGTCGGACCCGCTCGCGCTCGCAGGAGAATGCGATGTGCGCCGGCTGGGTCGTTGGGGACGCCCGCCCGGCCCCCTCGCTCGGTACGCCTGGCGCCCGGGACCGGCGAGGGTGCGGGGGCCGATCCGCCGGGGATACCGGCGGAGGCAGTACCGCACATTTTCAGTAATCCATCAGAATGACTCCGTACACAAGAAGTGTGACGCCGCATCACTCGAATGGCGGGGCGTGCGACCGCCGCGGGTCTTCGCGGCCCCTGCGCCGGGCCGCGGCGACCGCGCGGGAGTGCACGGCGGGAGTGCACGGCCGGGCCCCCTCCGCGGTCGTTCCGGCGGCCGCTCACCCGATCCCGTGACCCATCGGACGAAGGGGTCACTTCCGCCCTCCGCGGGCGTATCCTCTTGCCGCATGGGGGCGGACATGGGCATTCCCGTCAAGGGGTCCTTGGCCGGGGGATGTTGGCGGGTACGTATCCGCGGCATGACCGGCGAGATCCTGGGCGCCGGAATCCTTCTGGGCGGCGACACCGTGCTGACGTGCGCCCATGTCATCCCGGACGACGGACGCCCGGTGCCCGCCTCACGGGTCCTCGTCGACCTGGTGCAGGTGCCCGACGCCGCCCCCGTGACCGCACGGGTCGCCGCGGGCTGCTGGGTGCCCCGGCGCTCCGACGGATGCGGTGACATCGCGCTGCTGACGCTGGACCGGCCGCAGCCCGCCGAGCACGCCGCGCCGCTGTACCGGCTGTCGCCCGAGCCGCTGGGCCAGGTCCGCAACCTGGGCTTCCCGCGCCACAACGACGACGGCACCTGGTTCTACGCGAAGATCGCCGGTGCCGTCGGCCCGCGCGCGGAGTGGCTGGAGCTGATCCCGGACTCCCCCGGGGACGTGGTGCGCCGCGGCTGCAGCGGCGCCGGGGTGGAGGACGTGAAGACCGGCCATGTCATCGGGATGATCGTCAACCGCTACGACGACGCCCCCGGCGTCCCCGCCGACGAGCGCCGTCTGCGGTCGAACATGATCCACGTCGAGACGATCCTGCGCCACCTCCCGCTCGTCCACCGCTTCACCGGCGGCGACCGGGTGGTCGACGCCCGGCTCGTCTCCCGGCTCACCTCCGGCGAAGGCGATGTGCTGGACATCCCGTTCGCGCAGCGGCTCGCCCTGTGGCTGCGCCGCGCGCCCCTGGCCGGGCGGGCCGGAGGCGTCGCCGACGTGGAGACCGTCGTCATCGCGCACGACGACAGCGGCCGCTACGAGGCCCTCAGCCGCGCCGTGACCCTCGCCGACCGCGAGCTGTCCGGGGGCGGCGACGACGAGGCGGTGTCCGCCGCCCCGCACGGCACCGTGCCGCCGCTGGGCAGCGTGGACCTGGCCATCGACGTCACCGGCCGCACCGACACCGAGGTGGCCCGCCGGGTCGCCGACCGGATGGACCTGCGCTCCCCCGGCGACACCTCCCCGCTCAGCCGCATCCGGGCCAACGCCGTCCCGCTGACCGTGGTGGCCGTCGGGCTGGACCGGGCGAGCGAACCGGAAGCGCTGATCCGCTTCATGAAGCTCCTCGCCGACCAGGGCGCCCGGCTGATGCTCGTCTTCCGCGATCCGCACGCGCCCGGACTGCGGCTGGCCGAGCGGCTGTTCCGCCCCGCCCCGGAGCGGATCGACGCCTGGCTGGACGAACTGGCCGCCCAGGTCGCCGAGGCCACCGGCCGTGAGCGGGAGGCCACCGCATCCGGCGCCCGCGCCGCGTCCGACCCGGCGGAGGCCCCGGCGCTGCGCATCAACCTGACCCGGCTGCGCGGCGACCCCGAGCTGCGGTCCCATCACATCGTCGCCAAACTGGCCGCGTTCGAGCACGCGGTACGGGCGGTACGGGAGCGGGCCGAGGCGGCGCTGCGCACAGCCGACGCCCGGCGCGACGAGGTCGAGGAGCTGAAGGGCCTGCTCAACGCGTACGCGGCGCTGCTCGGGGCGAAGGCCGCCTCGGAGCGCCGGGAGCTGTTCCCGCTCCAGCGCGCCGCCCACCGCGAACTGGCCGCGGTGCCGTGCGACGTGGCGGCCGCGCGGCACGCCGTCGACCGCTTCGTCCGTGCCGTGCACACACCGCCGGGCTCCTCCCCGGAGAGGGAGGCACCATGACGGTCACGGGGATGTGCTCCCGCGCCGACTGCCCCGGCGGCGGCCGGGCCCGCGTCAACGCCCGGGGCTTCTGCCCGGAATGCGGCCGCAGACCCATCCCGACCGCCCCGGCACCGGGCCCAGCCGCTACCGGCACGGTGCCCGGCATCGGCATCGGCATCGGCATCGGCATCGGTGTCGGTGTCGGTGTCGGTGTCGGTGTCGGCGCCGACACCGATCCCGGACCCGATCCCGCCGCGGGCACACGACCGGGCCCAGGCCCCAGCGCGGCCACCGGCACGCCACCAGCAGCCCCCGGCACCCACATCGGCCGCGACCCCAGCGCCACCACCGGCCCCCGTACCGCCCACCACGCCGCCACCGCCACCGGAAGTCTCCGGTCCGGGGAGACCACGGTGACCGGGCGGGTGCGGCGGCGGGACGCGGCGCGGAGGTTCTCGCTGGGGGACGCCGGGGACGGGCTGCTGGATCTGCCGCGGGTCGAACTGGCCTCCCTCACCGACCTCGTGCTCGACGATCCGCGTCCCCCCTCCCGCGGCCAGATCTGCGGCCGCCCCGGCTGCGAGGAGACCGTGGGCGCGCCCTACAACGGGGAGCCCGCGCTGTCGGCGGGGGTCTGTCCCCGCTGCCGCCATCCGTTCGACTTCACCCCGCGGCTGCGCCCCGGGGATCTGCTGGGCGATCAGTACAAGGTGATCGGCTGCGTCGCGTACGGCGGCCTCGGCTGGGTCTATCTCGCCGAGGACACCCAGCTCGACCGGCAGCCCGTCGCCATCAAGGGGCTGATCAACAACGAGGACGAGGCGGCGCTGCGGGCGGCGGTCGAGGAGCGCCGCTATCTGACAATGCTCGACCACCCCGGCATCGTCCGCATCATCAACTACGTCACCCAGCCCGAAGAGCCCGGCAGCGACCGGCTCACCGGCTACATCGTGATGGAGTTCGTCGGCGGGATGACGCTCGCCCGGATACGGGACTGCGTCGCGGACGCCGTGCCGCCGTACGACGGGCCGCGGCTGTACGAGTACATCCTGGCGTACGGCTGTCTGGTGCTGCGCGCGGTCGGCTATCTGCACGGCGAGCGGCTGCTGTACTGCGACCTCAAGCCGAGCAACGTGATGCATTACGAGAGCCGGGTCAAGGTGATCGACCTGGGCGCGGTCCGCCGGGTCGGGCAGCGGGGCGGCGATCCGCCCGTCATCACCGAAGGGTTCGCCTCCCCCGAGGCGCTGCGGGGCGGTGCCCTCACCGAGCGCCACGACCTGTACGGCGTCGGCGCGACGCTGCGGTCGCTGTCCGACAAGGCGCGGCGGCCCGCCCAGGCGCCGCCGGGGCTGGGCGCCGAGTCGTACCGGCGGGTGCTGGCCCGCGCCACCGCCCGCGATCCGCGGCGGCGGTTCGGGTCGGCGGGCGAGATGTCCGAGCAGCTGTGGGGCGTGCTGCGGGAAATCCACGCGCTGCGGCTGCGGGAGGAGCAGCCCGCGCCGTCCACGCTGTTCGCCCCGACCGCCGCCCTGCTGGACGCCGGGCTCGGCCGGATACCGGGGCTCGAACACTGGCTGGACGGCGATCCGCGCCGCCCCCTCGCGCACGGGCTGCCCGTTCCGCGCCAGGTGCCGCCGGGGCTGCCGGTGCCGTTCCCGGACGCGGCGGACCCGGGCGCCGCCCTGCTCAACACCCCGACCGACAGCAGCCCGCGGCGGCTGATCGAGCAGCTGGGCGCGTTCCCGTACCCGTCGGCCGAGATCCGCTTCCGTATCTGCCGCGCCTATCTGGACCTGGGGATGCGAGACCGGGCGGGCGCCGAGCTGACGGCCGCCGAGGAGATCATCGGCGGTGACGCCCCGTACGACTGGCGGCCCGCCTGGCACCACGCCCTGCTGCGGCTCGCGGGCGGCGCGGTGGACCGGGCGCGGCAGGCGTTCGACGAGGTGTACAGCGCGCTGCCCGGCGAGTACGCGCCCAAGCTGGCGCTGGGCTACTGCGCCGAGCACCTGGGCGACCACGAGGCCGCCAGGCGGTTCTACGAGGCGGTGTGGGAGCGCAACCGCTCCCAGGGCAGCGCCGCCTTCGGCCTGGCCCGGCTGCGACTGGCGGCGGGCGACCGGGGCGGGGCGGCGGCCGTCCTCGACCGGGTCCCGAAGGTCTCGCGCCACTACGACGCCGCCCGGATCGCGACCGTACGGGTGCTCGCGGGGCGGCTCGGCGCGCACCCGCACGACCGGCCCACCGATGAGGACCTGGTGGAGGTGCTGACCCGGCTGCCGCGGCTGTACCTGGACGACGGGCGCGCCGAAGGGCAGGCCCGGGACCGGCTCACCGCGGAGGTGCTGGAGGCCGCGCTCGACCGGATGCCGCGTCCGGCGGCCCGGGGCGAACCGGCGGACCCCGGGCTGCTGTTCGGCGAGGGGGACGACGAGCTGTCGGTGCGGTCGTGGCTGGAAGCGCTGCTGCGCCGACTGGCCCGGCAGGCGGACAGCCCGGAGGCGCTGGAGGCGCTGGTCGACCGCGCCAACGCCGTCCGGCCCATCACCGGGGTCTGACAGGGGTCTGATAGCGGTCCGACAAGGGTCTGACAGGGGGAGCATATGAGCCAGGACCATCCACGGCGGGACGACGAGCCCGAGGGCGACCGCCCCGCCGACACCGGGCGCGACGGCACCGCCGGCACTGAGCGCGACGACGGCCCCGCCATCACGCTGCGCGTGCACCAGAACAAGTACCTCCCGGCCGCCGCGGGCCGCACCGAGATGCACGCCGTCATCAGCGTCGAGACCCGGGGGCTCGGCCCGGCCGCGGCCCGTACCGCCGCCTCCGAGGTCATCGTCATCGACTGCTCCGGGTCGATGAGCTGGCCCCCGACGAAGATCGCGGCGGCCCGCCGGGCGACCGCGACCGCCGTCGGCGTCCTGCGCGACGGCACCCACTTCGCGATCATCGAGGGCACCGAACAGGCCCAGGTCGTCTACCCGTATCCGGGCGGCATGGCCGTCGCGGGCCCCGACACCCGGGCCGCCGCCGCCCGCGTCGCGGCCCGGCTGCCCGCCATCGGCGGTACGGCCATCGGCGCCTGGCTGGACCTCGCCCGGCGGCTCCACCTCAGCCGCCCCGCCGCGATCCGGCACACCCTGCTGCTCACCGACGGCCGCAACGAGCACGACGCCGCCGGGTATCTGGACAAGGTGCTGGACACCTGCGCCCCGCACTTCACCTGCGACGCGCGCGGCATCGGCGACGGCTGGGACGCCACCGAGCTGAAGGAGATCACGCGCCGGCTGCACGGCCGCGCCGACGCGGTGCTGGACGACTCGGCGCTGGCCGCCGAGTTCGAGGAGATGACGCGCGCCTCCATGGCCAAGGCCCTTTCCGGGATGCGCATCCGGGTCCGTACCCGGGCGGGCGGCCGGATCGGCTTCGTCAAGCAGGTCCACCCCACCCGCGCCGACCTCACCGGCGAGGGCACCCGGCCCGACGCGCGCACCTGGGAGTGCCGCACCGACGCCTGGGGCGACGAGTCCCGCGAGTTCCATCTGTGTGTCCTCGCCGACCCCGAGGGCGATCCGGTGGGCGAGGACGTCGAACTGGCCGCCGTCGACCTCGTACCGGTCGGCGATACGGAACTTCCGCCGCCGCCCGCCCGGTCCGTGCTCGTCCAGTGGACCGACGACGTGCTGCTGTCCTCCCGCGTCGACCCCCGGCTGGCGCACTACGGCGCCGACTCCGACCTCGGCCACGCCATCACCGCGGGCTGCGACGCGTACGAGGCGGGCGACCGCGAGGAGGCCCGGCGCCAGTGGGGGCGGGCCGTCCGGCTCGCGCACGGGCTGGGCAGCGCCAAGATGCTGGCGCGGCTGCGCGGGCTGGTCCACATCATCGACGCGGCCACCGGCGCGGTGCGGATCAGGGAGCCGATCCGGCCGCTGGACCTCAACTCGGCGATGATCGTGACCGAGGAGAGCGTCCGCTTCACCGGCGTCGATGTCCCCGGCGTCCCCGCCGCGCCCGCCGGTCCGGACCGGATCTGCCCGAACCCGTCCTGCCGCCGCACCGCGCCCGCCACCGCCGCGTACTGCCAGAAGTGCGACACCCCGCTGCGCCCGGAGGCCGTCTCATGACAGGTACCCGCGCGTTTCTGGTCCGGCGGCTGACCGCGCTGCTCGTCGTCACGGCGGCCGCGGTGACCGCGCTGTTCGCCGCGTACTACGGCGTCAGCCGCAACTCCACGGCGGTCAGCGAGCGGTCGACCCCCGCGATCCTCCAGGTGGCCGCCGCGATCGACGCCCTCCACACCTCCAACGCCAAGGCCGAGGGGAGCCTCACCGGCCCCACCGCGGACGTCGAGGGGCTCGGCGAGGACTACCGCGACGAACTGTCCACGGCCAACCAGAGCCTGGCCCAGGCCGTGAAGAGCACCACCGGCGGCAAGGCGGCCCGGCAGTCGCTGCTCACCATCGCCGGGCTGGTCTCCTCCTACAGCGACATCATCGAGCAGGCCTATGTGAACCGCGGCAACGACGATCT